>Ga0335079_10009179_pt1 | contig 11263 bp, 16 predicted proteins | sample Lox_Sample_33_FD_206719 | JGI IMG/M metagenome (GOLD analysis project Ga0335079, IMG submission 206719) | Soil microbial communities from Loxahatchee National Wildlife Refuge, Florida, United States - Lox_Sample_3.3 | ecosystem: Environmental > Terrestrial > Soil > Wetlands | place: USA... | reverse complement strand
CGAACATCTGGTTCCAGAACCTGTCCGGGGGACAGAAGCAGAAGCTTGGGATGGCTCTTTCACTGGTGAACGACCCTGAGCTTGTGTTCCTGGACGAGCCTACGACAGGCCTGGACCCCCAGGCGAGGAGGGCAGTCTGGGAGGTGATCAGGAAGCTGAAGGGGGAGGGGAGGACTGTGATGCTCACCACTCACTACCTGGAGGAGGCAGAGGAGCTCGCAGACAGGGTGGCGATAATGAACCATGGGAAAATCGTGGCCATGGGGACGACGGATGAGATAGAGTCGAGATATGGATCTGGGCAAAGGATGATACTGAGGGCAGGGGAGGACCTGATCAAGTTCCTAAAGGAGAACACGAAGCTCGACGTCTCCGGGGACCACGGGCAGGTGACGATTCTGCTCCGAGACAAGGACGACGCGCTTGTGGCCCTAGGGGCGGTGGAGGAGTCAGGCACTAACTGGAGCGACCTCAGTGTTAGAAGGGATAGTTTGGAGGACGTGTTCCTGAAGTTGGTGGGCGATGAAGGGAAGGCGCAGCAGGAGGGGCCGTAGGGTGGCGTTCAGCGCGAGGAGGATGGCTGCCGAGCTCCGCGTCTATGCCAGGAGCAATCTGAGGAGCAGAGAGGGGTTTTTCTTCACGCTCATCTTCCCCATCATCCTGGTGCTCCTTTTCGGTGCGATATTCGCAGGAGGGAACGCTGGGCCAGCGACGGTCTACGTCCAGAACCACGACGCAGGGTTCAATGGGATGAACCTGGGGACCGCATTCATCCACGCCCTCAACCAGACCTACGCCGAGTCCGTGAATAGCACGTACACAGCGACGCACAACGTGACAGCTGTCATCAGGCTAGTGGGAGTGCCTCTGGACCAAAACCTGACCCAGTACCTCTCGGCGCATTCCGCCAACGACGGGATAGTCATCCCGGAAAACTTCAGCCAGGCCTTCCTGGAGCAGAGGCCCGTGAACGTGACGGTGTACGGGAACCCTGCTTCGACTACCAGCGCTGAAGTTTCGGGCATCACAAGGGAGTTCGTGAACGAATTCAACACAGTGGGGGCGTCGGGAGTCCACTTGGTGGGGGTACAGTCGGCGGTGGCAGTGTCGTCGTCCTACAAGTACATCGACTTCCTCATTCCGGGACTGATCGGGTTCTCCGCCCTCACGAGCCCGATGTTCGCCCTGGTCAACATCAGTTCCAGCTACAGGAGGGACAAGGTGTTCAAGCTCCTCTCCCTCACCCCTCTTACTAAGACAGAATGGCTTCTTTCAAAGATAGTCTGGTACATCGGCACGACAATCATCTCGTTCATCCTGATGTCGATCGTCGGGATCTATCTCTTCGGCGCCCACATCGTGTTCAATTGGGGGATAGGGATGTTTCTTGTCATCGGGCCTTTCTTCTTCGTGTCTCTGGGGATGCTGGTGGGGACCGTCTCTAACACCCCCGAGTCGGCAGCTGTGGTCGGGAACCTGGTCACGTTCCCCATGATGTTTCTCTCAGGAACCTTCTTTCCCGTACAATCGATGCCGACGTACCTCCAGATGATTGCCCATGTGCTTCCTCTATTCTATCTCATCGACGGGCTGACCGATGTGATGATCTACGGGAACTTCGGGCCCGCCTACACCGACCTGGGGGTCATGCTCGTCATCTCAGTGGTGGTCTTCGCCCTTGCAGTCAGGTTCTTCCGATGGCGTGAAGACTAATCCTTCGCAAGGTTCCGCACTTTCCTGGGGAGCTGGAATGAGACCTCTATCATTCCCCCGACCTCGCCGTCCCTCCTCCAATGAGCTTCGTAGACCATCTTCTTCCTCCCGTTCCGTTCGCTCGTGAAGATGTGGGGCTCGCCTGAGTCCATGACCTTCCTGAGCAGCCTCCTTGCCCTGGGGGGATGACAGTCGAGAAGACTCCTGCCCACTAGCTCCTTTCCCCCGCGCTCGGCGTTGGCTTCCGCCGTCGCCTGGTTGACGTATAGGATCGTGTAGTCCCGGTCGCATACAGTTACAGCACAGGGCAGATTTTCAAACCATTCAAGCGGGATTCTCGCGGTCGGCTTCTTGGCCAATGCGTCGCCGACCCCCTCCTGAGATTATTTACAGCTTGGCCGCCCTCCCCTATCTTATATCTCGAGGACCCGCGCGGGGGGGCGGATGAAGAAGCGGGAGCCGATTCTCATCCAAATGGAGATACTGGCGTCGCTCTTCGCCTCGCCGAAAGTAATCACCAGGCTCGCGCAGTCGTGCAACATCAACAGCGGAAGGATTGAGAATTTCACAAGACCGATGCTCGAGAAAGGGCTCATTCTATCTCGGACCGAGGACGGCAAGGAGGTGTTCTCCATAAGCGAAGAAGGGTACAGGCTCTACAGGGACTGGCTCGACATCTGGAGGAGGCTGAGGCTCGAATGACCTCAGGTCAGCAGGCCTTTTATCCGCGAGCGGGGGTTAAACCTCTGTGAGTGACGAAGAGCGGGGTCCTGAGATAATCGACGCTCATCAGGAGCTGGTCAGACACATCGAGCAGGGCGCGGGGAGGATGCGGGTGCTATCTGCCATCACCGTGGTCGTCGCGGCAGTGCTCGCCGTCTCGTATGTTTCGCAGCTAGCCCTCCCGCTAGCTGGAGTGAAGGTCGTGACCGTTGACCTTACGGCCCCGGGGAACGTAGCGGCCGAGGTAGTCGTGGCGGCGCTCGCCCTGCTGTGGCTATATGTCGGAGCGCGCGACCTTAGGTTCGCATGGAAGGTCGGAGGAGAGATAAGGGCTGCCCGGACGAAGGAGGAGGCAGTCTCCGACAGACTTGGACATGGCCCTCAGCAAGAAGGTGCAGGCTAGACCAGGTAGCTGACGGGATGCTTGCCCAGCTCTTCGTTGAGCTTCTCGAAGGTGGAGATGGTCCCGATGTCGAACCACTCTTTCTTGGTGTAGAAAGCCCCGACCCTGCCTCCGTTCTGAAGCATCTCGGGCAAGAAATCGGTCATCAGGTCTTTCGAGTTTGGGCCGGCGATCCTCTTGATAAGAGACATTGCCCTTGGTCCCAGGACCATCATGCCCGTCGTAACGCTGATGTCCATGGTGGGCTTCTCGCGGAAGGAGGTCACCATCCCCCCCTTGACTTCTGCTACCCCCACGGGGAGGGAGTACCTATTGTCGAGGACGAGGGTGACGTCTGCCTTGGACATCTTGTGGGTGGCGATGAGTTCCGTCACCTCGAGGTCTGTGAGCATGTCGCCGTAGTACACGAGCAGCACCTCGCACTTTGAGATTGTGCCGTTCCGGAGGGCGTGAGCCAGGGCGTTGAGACTCCCTTTCCTCTCTCGGGGGTCCTCCGAGTATGCGAGTTTTACCCCGAAGCCGGAGCCGTCTCCAAAGTAGTTCTTGACCTCGCGGGAGCGATAGCCGGTTAAGAGTGCGACCCTGGTTATTCCATGATGCTTGACCAGGGCGATGATGTAAGCGAGGAGCGGAAGCTTCTTCGGCCCTATGGGGATCATCACCTTCTGATAGTAGTCGGTCAGGGGCTTGAGCCTCTCTCCGCGGCCACCGCAGAGAATGGCTGCCTGCGTGGAAGGCCGCATGTTGAGCCTGGGGCCTGCTCTCTACTTAGGCGTTGAGAAGAGGTTAGGTTCGCCGGACTCGCTCAGAAACCCAGGTTCTGTTTCACGAGGACGACGTCGACGCTTCGCCTGGTTTCCTTTTCATATACGAAAATCTTAGAGAGAGTGGTCCCAGGGAACCCCAGGCTCTTCATCCTCTGGTCCTCCAAAGGAGTGCTGTGCTCCCGTAGGCGCCGGAGGGCGTCGTTCAGGTCCTTTGTTATCTTCTGAGCGCCAACCACCAGGACCAGGTGCCTGCCCCCGTAGGCAAATGCAGCAAGCTGGCTCCCGGTCGCGCTCCCTGCCACCAACTGCCCATCCTCTGTGATTGCCTGGACGCTCCCGACGAAATAGTCGGCGAAAACTGCCTGCCTCCTGAGAGCCATCTGTTTCTCAGGGTCCTTCTCTGCGAGGATCTTCTCCTTGAGATTGACCCACTGGTGGGCCCGCGATTTCAAGAGGACTGTAAGACCGATCTGGTCGAGGGTCTTGGAGCCGCCTGTCATCACCTCGGCTCCCTCGGGGAGGAGTGAACTTACCGTGTCCAGGGCAGCTTTCGAATCAGGGACGAGCTCCGCCCTGAAGCCTCTGGCCCTCAGGCTCTCCAAGGTTGCTTGAAGCGTCTGATCTGTTGGGATCTCCTGCCAAAGACCTGGCAAATCGTGTCCAGCTCCGGCATGCTGGATGTCTGCTGATGCTTGCATGCCGTTCCCCGAGAATCACGCGAATATAAAACTAGTAGTAGTATCCGACTAACTTAGTATTGCTGACCTGCTCCATAAAGCAGAGCGGTTTCAGGCCGCGGGACCGATGGCGACCCTGCTGTCACCCTGCGATGGGCTACCTGCCGTCGGTGCTCTGAAGGGGTGGCGACTCGGAGGGCCTCACATCGAGTGAGCCCGTCCTCCCCGTCCTGTTGATTTCCAACCTGATTACACCCCCTACGCTCACCTTCGAGATGGCCAGCAGCAGGTCCTTGGTGTGGTTGACAGGGATGCTGTCTGCTCCGACGACAACGTCCCCGCTCCGTAGCCCCGAGTAGTCGGCTGGACTCCGAGGGACCACCTCGGCAATGAGGAACCCAGAATCGACCTGGAGGCCATACCTCTGGGCGACCTGCCGGGTCACATCGATGCCCGAAATCCCAATCCAACGTCTGCTGACCCTTCCACTCTCCAGGATTTCCTGGGCGATCTTCTTCACCGTGTTTATCGGGATTGCGAAGCCCATTCCCTGTGCGTAAGGAATCATCATCGTAGTGATTCCGATGATTCTCCCGTCGAGGTCGGCGAGCGGACCCCCGCTGTTCCCTGGGTTGACTGCGGCGTCGGTCTGGAGGAGCCCTTCGAATATGAAGTCAGTTCCAGGAAGCGGTCTTCCTTTGGCGCTGAGCACCCCCATGGACACGGTGGGGCCTCCGGGCAGGGCAAGCGCATTGCCTATGGCCAGAACGAACTGACCGACCTTGAGTGACTCCGAATCCCCGAGCTCGGCCGCGGGAAGGTCAGAGGCTTCGACTCGAATGACCGCGACGTCGGTTGCTTCGTCTGAGCCGACCACCTCCCCGGTGAAGGTCCTGCCGTCCTTGAGGTTGACGTGGACTTGATTGGCACCATCGATGACATGGTTATTGGTCACGATCAGCCCCTTCGTGTCGAGTATTATTCCGGACCCCTGGCCCTCGAGGGGGATTACCCCGAAGAACCTGCGCTCGAGACGCATGCTGCTGACGCTGACTATGGATTCGCTGAGCTTTTCGACCGCCTGGGTGACCTGGTTTTCGAACCCGGAGAGCGCCATCCCTAGTCCTCCAGCCCCCAACTCCTAATATTGAGTGGGATTATCCTCACCATAGTCACACTGTCACCTCCGACTACGGGTTCGGCGGTCCCCCTCACCTCTACGCCTCTGCCCTTCATCGGCTTTATCGATGCAAAGTCATCGACAACGAACGCTACTCTAACGTTCGCCATCATATTTCTGAACTTGAGGGTGCGCGGGAGGTGCATCCCTCCGAAGATAATCGAACTGCCATCGAACCTGTAGAGGACTGGGACGACGTGCGGCTGGCCGGAGGATGAACATGTAGCGACCCTGCCGATGATGTTATCGGCCAGGTATTGTGCCTGAGGGTCCGTGAACCTGGGGCGTGCCTCTTCGATGCGCTCGTCGCTGAACATTCTGGTCCGCCCAGAAACGCCATCCTTTTAAGACCGGTAGTTTTTCCTGACCTACTACATATGTCTAACCTGACCAAGTCAGAGCAACTTGACCAGAAGACGCTCGATTCCTGCTCGGTCGTGCACCAGACCTGGAACCAGATAACCAGGACTTGGACCCTGCCGACGATTCACATGCTGGGGCAGTTAGAGCCTGCGAGGTTCAACCAGCTGAAGAATCACATCAGGGGGATAAGCGCTACATCGCTGGCTGAACGACTCGCGCAGCTCGAGAAGTTCGGGGTGGTGCAGAGGAAGGTGTACGCGGAGGTGCACCCCAGAATCGAGTACTCTCTTACAGTTAAGGGGCACGAGGTCTACGGGATTCTCTGCGACCTGGCCAGTTGGTCCAAGCGCTGGGATGGGAAGGAACCCAACAGCAGAGAGTTCCTGGTCCCGAAGTAGATTCGGCAAGCCTACGGGGCAGCCAGTGCTATTCTTCGCTGAGTTCTTTCTTGCCCTGCCGCGATACCATGTAGACAAGCGCCCCGAGGAATAACGCCACGAGGACGGGGATGAAGAGGAATGCGTTCGCAGCAGGGGACTGGCGGGCGATGCTTTGGAGGTCGCTGGAGAAGGCGGGGACCAGGCCCAGGGACTTCGCAAGGCCCGAAGTTGTGGAAGTTGTTGACGTAACTCCAGAAACGTAACTTGAGTTGCCGCCTGTGGTCGGGGGAACGCTGGCTGACTGCTGCTGGACCTGAGTGCGAGTAGTCGTGGTGGCGGAGAGGGTGGTCGTGGTCGCGCTCCGAGCAGCGCTGTTCGCGCCCGGGGTGCTGAATAGGACGGCCCCCTGCCCTGAGGCCAGGCTGGTCAAGGCGGCCACAACGGCGAGGCCTATGACAAGTCCCGCTACCAAGCCCACCCCGAAGCGTCTCCCTTCCATGCTCATTCACCCCATCGCCGCCGGTAGATAGTTCTAGTTCTCAGAACGGTTTCCTCCTCCAAACCCGCCAAGCTTCATACCAGAATATGACGGCCCCACCGACGGTCCCGATCAATGCGTAAAGGTCCAGGGCGCTCCTGCTTACCACGAGATAGGCTGCGGCGATCGTCGTGAAGAAGGCGGCGTAAAATCCCAGCCTCGGGAGGGTGAGACCTCCTATGCTTACGAAGGAGTTCAGAATCCCTGTGTCGACCTTCTTGGCGAGGACGTATCGCTCGTATTGGTCCCTCTCGACAACGCCGAGGTCGACGAGCTTGTCGAGGTGATGAAACGCCACTGAAGGACTCGAAAAACCCAGGGCCTTCTGGATCTCGCGTACCCCCATGGCCTTGCCATGCTTGAGAAGGTAGAGGTACACTGTGAGGGTCTTCCCCCGCAGAGCGTAGTCGACCTTCTCCCTGGAGGCCTCGGCGTCGGACAACGTATGGGGATTGGGATAGGAGGCGAGATAAGGATGCGTTCTCCTCCCCAGAACGGCTCGTTCGCCACGCTGGGACTATCTCGCCTCCTATCAATAGGGGAGCCGTGAACCGGCTCGGAGGCATCTCGGCGAGGAGGGCGCTGACAGGCTTGGCGGTCCTCATAGTCGTAGGTGGCTTCGCGCTGGCTTTGCTGTCGAATGCGAACCTACTCCTCCCCGGAAGCTCCTCGCTTCCGGGCCTTGCCGCCAATGAACAGGAACTCCCGCTGAGCCAAGTGGTGGGAAACGTGAGCTTCGCACAGGGGTCATCAAGAATTTTCTTCGGAGCCAGTGGCCTCCCGGGGTATAGCTCGGGGGTCACCGAGGTGATCGGGACAGCGACCACCATGTCCACCACGACGATTGGGTATCCTGCAGGCACGGCGACCCCCGCCCAGACTGGCACCAACCTCACCCAAGGAACCCCAGGGGGCGCAGGAGGGCTGATCGAGTTCTCTAGTGACCTTGGGCTCAGGGCTGCGTCCCCCGAGCAGACGGCTTCGGCGGTGGCTGCCCTGGCATACTCTGTGGGCGGCTATGTCGCATACCAGTCTACCTACAGCGCTTCGGCCTATGTCGTGGTCAGAGTCCCGGCAGCCCAATACCAGCAGGTCCTGACGAAGATTGAGGCGATGGGGACAGTACTGAGCCTGACTTCGAATTCCAATGACGTCCACGTCCAGTACACTGACCTCAACGCCACGGTGGCATCACTCCAGACAGAGCAGGGGGCGCTCCTCAGGCTCCTCAATCAGTCTGCAAGCATCAACTCCACCCTCGCCATCGAGTCGCAACTTCAGCAGGTCAACCAGCAGATCAACGACATCGAGAGCCAAATCCTCCAGACACGGACGCTGATCAGCTACGCCACGGTCAACGTGACTGTCAGCGAAACGGTGCAATCTGCTGCGCTGTCAATGGTTCTGAGCGCAACCCCCAGGAATGGGACGGCGCCCCTCAGCGTTACCTTCAACGCCATCGTGAAAGGAGGCGCTCAACCCTATGTCGTCAACTACAACTTCGGGGACGGTTACGCGAGCGAAGGGCAGATAGTCATCCACACGTACTTCCAGGCGGGCGACTACAAGATTGTCGTTACCGCCACGGACCAGAACGGCACCGTGACGCAGGCGACGACGACGGTCAATGTACAGGCACCGCAGGCACAGTCAGGACTATCCGCGTTCATGGGGAACGTCGGGGGACTGTTCATCAGTGTCGTGGAAGGCATCGTGGAGGTGGCTGTGGTCGTTATTCCGATAGCAGCCGTGGGGGCAGCTATAATCATCCCTGTGCAGCGGCGCGGAAGGGGTCAGAAGGGAATCAAGCAGAGCCAGTAGGCGAGGCCGCCTTCATCCTTCTGTTTTTCCTCCAGAAGTAGTAGGCGATCGAAGGGCCGGCGAGCAGGAAAATCACGATCACTACGCCGAGGGTGTAGACAAGCATGGTCGCGGTGCCGAGTGATACGCTCAGGAGGGTGTCGAGCATGGGATGGCGGGTCGGGCGATGGGGATTTTAGGTTTTGGAATGGGCAACGCCAACCCACTCGAGAGCGGCTGAATTGATATTAGGCAGGGGAGCAACTGAAGCCCATGGAGAAGTTCACAGTAGAGCCAGCCGAAGTGATTAGGCGATACAGGGTCATCGCAGTGGTTGGCGCGTCCAAGAACCCCGAGAAGGAAGCGTTTACGGTGCCCGCCTACCTCCTGCAGCAGGGGTACACGATAATCCCGGTCAACCCCACAGCCGACAGCGTCAACGGCCTCAAGGCCTACCCCTCGCTCGCAGACCTCCCGGACGAGTTGGCTAGGAAGGTCGAGGTTGTCGATGTCTTCAGGCCGTCGGAGGAGCTCCCAGAAGTGGCTCGGCAGGTGGCGGAAATGAAGAAAAAGACCGGGCGACCCTTCGTGTTCTGGGGTCAGCTGGGTCTAGAGAACGAAGAAGCGAAAAGGATACTTGCCGAGGCGAAGGTCGAATACGTGATGGACAAGTGCATGCGCGTAGTCCACAGGTTCATGGGGCAGACGCGATGAAGGGGAGCAAGACCAACGCCGAGTGGCACAGGGCCCACAGAATGCCGAAGAACCCCACCGAGGAGCAAAGGGTTCAATGGCACGCTGCCCATGCGGAGGCGTGCGGGTGCAGAGCGGTTCCCCCCGCCCTGGCAGCGAAAATCAGGGCATTAAAGAGGAAGAGCCCCGGTCGGGCTAATTAGCCCAACAAACCGGGCCGCCCGGTTGGTCAACCCGGCGTTCGCCCTGGGAGCCGCGCTGATCTGGGCGTTCAGTCCGATCTATTACAGGGTGTTCCTGGGGAAATTCGACTTTCTGAGCTTCAATGTGCTGAGGACCACATCTGCATCGGCCGCCCTTCTGATTCCTGCGGTCTACTATTGGAGCTTCGCGGGCCTAGGATATGCGGTGCCGAGTGGAGTCGTCACCCTAACTCTGGGGGACAGCCTGTTCCTCCTCGCGATCCGGGAGAACGGAGCGTCGGTGACGACGCCGGTGGTGTACACATACGTCCTGATGATCCAGCTTCTCGGGGCGGCTCTGGGTCAGGCAATCCCAGCGGCGAACTTCCTCGCCGCGGTCATGGTGGTGGGGGGCGTCTATGTCCTTTCGAAGGGGGGCGGTGGGAGGCCGAGGTCGAAGGGGATTGTCTTCGCTCTGTCAGCGGGGGTCATGTGGACCATCGGGCAGGAGCTCGTGCAGTTCTCGACTGCCGCGGGCGGGAACTTCCTGGCGATAGCCTTCCTAAGGAACGCATCGGCAGCGGTCGCCCTGGGGGCGGCTTTCCTTCTGACGAGGAAGAAGAGGACGTGGCCCAGCGGGGTTCCACTGAGGGATTATGGATTCATGGTATTCGTCGCAGTGAGCGACCTCGCCCTGGGTTCGTCGCTCTTTGTTTACTCTATCTCGACGCTGGGGGTGGCCCTGACCGTTATCCTGACGAGCCTGTCCCCGTTACTCACTCAGGTCTTCGCCAGGGCCCTGGGCAAGGAATCCCCATCTGTCAAGGACTTCGCCGGCGGAGTGCTGATTGTGGCTGCGCTGATACTCGCCGTGGCCTTCTGAAGAGAAGGCAATCCGCAGAGGAGCTGCCAAAGCTTTACGAGAGAGGCAATGCCAGCATCAGGCTGAAAAAGGATGGACAGGACGGATATCACCCTCTGCCTCTTCCTGATGGCAAACTCGAGGACTCCTTACCATGAACTAGCCGCCAAACTTGGCCTCTCCATCAACGCAGTGCACAAGAGAATCGGCGCCATGGTTGAGCTCGGCATTATCAGGACATTCACAGCCCGCCCGAGCCTGCTGGCGGCTGGCGCACTGACCGTCTGGGTCTTCGGGAGGTCCGAGGCCGCCCGTCCCGTCGACGTCCACCTCCGCCTCAGGGCGGACGACCGCACCTACTGGGTCGCCAACTCCGGCGGCGGGTACGTATACGTCGGCGGTTATCTGAGGAACGTTGCGGAGCTGGACGAGTACATCGACTTCGTCAAGCGCCAGGGGGAGATCGGGGACCCATCCATCGGGATAATGCCTGCAATCGCCGTGGGGCCCCCAAGGGAATCTCTTCGCCCCCTCGACTATCAGATTCTCGCCTCCCTGAGCAAGGATTCCCGGAAGCCTGCCAGTGAGGTCGCAGCGGAGGTCGATGCTTCTGCCAAGACTGTGCATCGCCGGCTCGAATGGATGCTCGAAAAGGGATTGGTCGAGTTCAACATCGAATGGTACCCCGATGCCTCAAATGACATCGTCGCCCTATGCCATGTGACAGTCGCATCGGGCTCCGAAAGGGAAAAGGTGAGGAGTGCCCTCAGGGAGGAATTTGGGAACAACGTACTGGTGGAGATAATCTTCAGCAACTTGCCCAACCAACTAATCCTCTTCCTGTGGACCAACACAATGAAACAGATGGAGGAGCTCCGAGGGCGCATCGCGGGTGCTGACCGGGTCGCGTCTGTGATGCTGAATGTCCTCCAGATCGGTTACATGTTTGACACATGGAGGGACAAGGTGCCGTTGGAGTACG
>Ga0335079_10009176_pt1 | contig 11265 bp, 9 predicted proteins | sample Lox_Sample_33_FD_206719 | JGI IMG/M metagenome (GOLD analysis project Ga0335079, IMG submission 206719) | Soil microbial communities from Loxahatchee National Wildlife Refuge, Florida, United States - Lox_Sample_3.3 | ecosystem: Environmental > Terrestrial > Soil > Wetlands | place: USA: Florida... | reverse complement strand
TGCTGCGTGTCTGGACGCATCCTCTGGGGCAAAAGTCGCAATCAAACACGAAGTCGCTGCGAAAAAGGCGTTCCATTTTCCTCAATCTGACGCAATTTCCGACATTTAAGTATGGAATTGTACTTGCAGTAGCCCGCGCGACCATCAATCATCCTGGAGGATGCCTGCATGGATAATCAGACGCTCACCATCACTGATAATCGGACGAACCAAACTTATACTGTTCCGATCTACCGGGGGACCATCCGCGCTATGGACCTCCGCCAAATCAAGACCAGCCCAAGCGATTTCGGGCTCATGACCTACGATCCGGCATTCATGAATACGGCTTCCTGCCAGAGTTCCGTCACCTTCCTGGACGGTGATGCCGGCATCCTTCTCTATCGCGGATACCCCATCGAACAGCTTGCCGAACATTGCACCTTCCTCGAAGTTGCCTACCTCCTCCTCAACGGCGAGCTTCCCGATGCGGACCAACTGACCGCCTGGAATAACGAAATCAAGCGTCACACCATGATTCACGAGAACGTGAAGAAGTTCATCGACGGCTTCCACCACGACGCCCACCCGATGGGAATCCTGATGAGCACGGTTGCCGCGCTCTCCACGTTCTATTCGGATGCGCGCAACGTGTGCGATCCCAATGTGCGGCGCAAACAGGTAGTCCGGCTGGTCGCCAAGATGCCGACCCTGGCTGCCTACGCCTACCGCCACCGCCTGGGACTGCCGTACATCTATCCCGATCCGGAGCTCTGCTACACCAAGAACTACATGAACATGCTGTGGAAACGGACGGAGCCCAAGTACGTTGCCAACCCGGTGCTATCGCGCGCCCTGGAAGTACTTTTCATCCTTCACGAGCAGAACTGCAGCACCAGCGCCATGCGCGCCGTGGGCAGTTCCAATGCCGATCCGTTCGCCAGCGCAGCGGCGGCCATCGCCGCTCTCTCGGGACCGTTGCACGGCGGCGCGAATGAAGAAGTGCTGCTCATGCTGAAAGAGATCGGCGCCAAGGAGAATATCCCGGGCTTTATCGAGCAGGTCAAGAACGGGAAGCGGAAGCTCATGGGCTTCGGCCATCGTGTCTACAAGAACTACGATCCGCGCGCCCGCATCATCAAGCGGGTCGCCGAGGAGGTTTTCGAAGTCACGGGCCGGAACCCCAAGCTGGATATCGCCCTCGAACTGGAGAAGATCGCCCTCTCTGACGAGTATTTCATCAAACGCAAGTTGTATCCCAACGTCGATTTCTACTCGGGAATCATCTACCAGGCCATGGGGTTCACACCCGATCAGTTCACCGTGCTGTTCGGCATTCCGCGAACCGTCGGCTGGCTGGCGCAGTGGCAGGAAATGATGAGGGATTCCGATCTCAAGATCGCCCGGCCGCGCCAAATCTACATTGGCGAAAGCAGGCGGGAATTCGTTCCGCTCACGCTGCGGAGACAGCGCGAAATGGTTCACGGCTGAACCACGCAGGGTACAATCGGGGCATGCGATTGCTATCCTGTCTGCTTTTAGCCGCCTCCGCGGCGCTGGCGGCCGCGCCCGAGGAATTTCGAACCTCGTCGGGGACCTTGCTGCTCACGCCCATCCAGCACGCCAGCCTGATGATCCAGGCGGGCGGCAAGGTCCTGTACATCGATCCCGCGCAGGGCAAGTACGACGGGCTGCCGCAGGCCGATTACCTCCTCATCACCGATATTCACGGCGACCATATGGTTCCGGCCCTCGTGAAGAAGCTCTCGAAACCCGGGACGGTAATCCTCGCGCCCAAAGCTGTTGCGGCCACGATCAAGGAGGCCACGGTAATCTCCAACGGCGAGACCAGGACCATAGGCGATTTCAAGGTCGACGCCATTCCCATGTACAACATGACTCCCGCCAATGGGACCATCTACCACGAGAAGGGGCGCGGCAACGGTTACGTGGTCACGTACGGAGGCAAGCGGTTCTACTTTTCCGGCGATACCGAAGGCATCCCCGAAATGAAAGCGCTCAAGAACATTGACGTCGCGTTCGTGTGCATGAATCTGCCCTACACCATGTCGCCGGCGGCCGCGGCCGACGCGGTAAAAGCTTTCCATCCGGCCATCGTGTACCCGTACCACTATCGCGGAAGCGACCTCACGCCGTTCTCCAAAGGCCTCGCAGGGACCGGAATCGAGGTCCGCCTCCGCGATTGGTACGCGAATTAAACCGGCGTGACCGCGAGCGTACCGGAGAGTTGTTCATCGAAGCACGAATTGCGGATATCGTGATCATTTTTTTATCGCGCTGAAATCGGATCGGCGATAAAATTAAGAAAGCTTAAAGATAGTGAGCGTGCACATGAGGTCTCGGATTTTGTATCTCTCCGGGCAGCATGACGATGCCCGCAGATTAGCGTTGATGCTCGACGGTTTGCCCCTGGATGTCGATTATTCGGACAGCCTACAGCAAGCGCGCGCCATGCTTCGGCAGATGGATTATGACGTCCTTCTGTCCGAGGCCTCTCTTCCCGATGGTTCCTGGCTGGACAGCCTTCACCTGGCGCGGAACTCGGTCCGCGATCCGAAAGTGATTGTGACGGACCCCCACGCCGACGCGCGATTCTGGGCTGAAGCACTCAATTTGGGCGCCTACGACGTCATCGCGCAACCATTCTACTCTCCGGAGGTACGGCGCATTCTCTACAATGCCTGCTCGCGGCCTCTGGCAGCGCCGGTGGTTCATTTCGCCGCTCAGGCCTGATTTCCAGCCGGATGGCCGGCGCCGCGATTGCTAAGATCAAGATTACCGGCGTGCTTTTCCGTCCTAATGTAAGGGTTCAGCGGGCTCTGGTCGTGTCGATGGCGCTTCTGGCGTCGTGCCGGAGCGGCAACAAACAGATGCGCGCGATCGGCGAGGCGTACGTGGGACCGGCCACCTTGCCGATCCGCAGCGATACGTTGCCGCAATCCTCCGTCGTGGCCACGGCCAAACACGGCGAGCGTGTCGAGATTCTGGATCTGAACCGGCGGGCGGTGCGGATCCGAATCGCCGGCGGCGCGGAAGGCTGGACGGAACAGCGTTTCCTGCTGGCGGGGTCGGACATGGTTGCGTTGCAGGAGCTGGCGGCGCGCGCGGCGCACATGCCGACACAGGGACAGGCCACAACCTATGGCGATTTGCACGTGCATACGCAGCCGTCATACAACGCGCCCAGTTTCCTGACCATTAAGGCCAACGACAAGTTCGAGGTTTTGCAGTATGCGATTCTGCCGCGCCAGGATACGGCACGCGCGCCGCTGGTGCCCCCAACTCCTCTCAAGAAGAAGTCGGAATCGCAAAAAGCGCCAAAGAATCCCAAGCTGATCCCTCCGCCGCCGCTGCCCACGCCGCCGGGGCCGCCGCCAAACTGGCTGGATCTCTCCAAATCCGACCGCCCCCCGGCGGCGCCGGCGGGCGATCCTCACTCCGACAAACCTGTGCCCACCGATCGATGGAGCCTGATCCGCATGCCCGACGGTGAATCGGGCTGGGTGTACACACGGCTGATTTCCATGGCTGTCCCGGACGAGGTGGCGCAATATGCGGAAGGCCATCGAATCGTCTCCTACGCCCCGCTCGGTTCCGACGTCCGCGACCGGGATGCGTCGAAACCAACATGGGTATGGACTACAGCCTCATCCGCGGTGGACTCCTCTTACGACTTCGACAGTTTCCGCGTATTCATCTGGAGCCTGCGTCACCACAGGTACGAAACGGCGCACATCGAGCTGCACTTGAAGGGTTATCTTCCGATGCTCCTCCAAACCGTCGATGCCCCGGCCGGGAAGGGCAAAGCGGATGCGCCCAAGGGACGATACCCGGGCTTCTCGGTATGCGTTCAGAAGAAGGATGGCGGCCGCTCCCGCCGCGAATATGCACTGGTGAGCGAACGCATCCGATTCGTGGGGGAGCAACCCTGTGAAGCGCCGCCACCGCCCGTCACCCTGCAAGCCGCTACGCCTTTGCCCGCAAAGCCGGCTGCGACACCGTCGCAGGAGGGTTTGTGGCAGCGCATCAAACGGCGCTGGCATTCCTGGACGAAATAGCATCGCCGGGCCAGGATTCCTCGCGGCGGGCTTCCGCTCGCGCTCGATTGCGAGACCGTAGCCGGACTGAAGCCCCGCGCGGGCCGAAGCCCGCCCTTCATTAGTCGTCGCATTTTTTGAAGGTGAGCAGAGCCATCGATGCCGCCGCCAGGACCAGGCTGACGACGATCAAGGCAATGTCGCCGCCCCGAAACATGCCGATGGCAAACACTCCGACGGCGAGCAGGAGAACAGCGATCGCGAAGTTGCGGGCACGGCCGGCTGTCATCTACTCCGCGGCGACCACGGCGTCCTCGGGATAGGCCGACATGCCGAATTCCGGGATATCCAATCCGTCGCGTTCCACTTCCGGGGGCACGCGCATGCTACGGACCTTGTTGACAATCGAGAAGACGATGAACGTCGCGCCGAATGCCCATAACACGCAAAGCGTGGCGCCGCCGAGTTGACAGAAGAACTGGCGGGTGTCGCCGAACAGCAGGCCGGTAACGCCCTGGCCGGCGTGGCCGAGATAGCTCGATGCGCCGATGCCGTTCCAGCCGGCGCCGTAGGTGCCATCGGCGAAAATCCCCACAGACACTCCGCCAAGCCATCCGCAGAAGCCATGCACCGATATCGCTCCGCAGGGGTCGTCTATCTTGGTCACGCGCTCGTTGAAGAGAACTCCTCCGCACACCAGCATGCCGGCAAGAACTCCGATGATCACCGCCGACGTCGGAGAGACAAACGCGCACGGAGCGGTGATCGCCACCAGCCCCGCCAGCATGCCGTTGCAGGCCATGGTGACATCCGGCTTGCCGAACAGGAAATACCAGAGCAGCAGAGCCGTAGCCGATCCCGCCACTGCCGCAAGGTTGGTATTCACCGCCACCACCGAGATGCGCAGATCGGTCGCGCCCAGAGTGGAGCCGGGATTGAAGCCCATCCAGCCGAACAATAGAATAAACGTGCCGGTGACCACGTAAACCAGGTTGTGCGCGGGGAAGGCGCGCGGCTTGCCGTCCTTGCCATACTTGCCCAGCCGCGGACCCAGCACCAGCGCCAACGCCGCGGCGGCAAAGCCTCCCACCGCGTGGACTACCGTGGAGCCGGCGAAATCCACATACCCATGGCCGAGATTCAGCGACGAGCCAATCTGCGACAGCCATCCGCCGCCCCAAGCCCAGCAGCCGAATACCGGATAGAGGATCGCGCCGATGAAGAGTTCGCACAGCAGGAATGCCCAGAAGTTGATCCGCTCGCAGATGGAGCCGACGATGATGTAGCCGGCCGTCTCCATGAACACCACCTCGAACAGCATCAGGCAGTTGCTGCCCGCGTCGTATGCCGGACCGGTAAGGAAGAAGCCCTTGCCGCCGAGAAATCCCCATTGGCCGCCTCCGATCAGGAAGTGATTCAGCGTGGGCACTCCGCCCAGGTTACCGGGCGGCGCGTTCGCCGCCACCGCCCCGAATTGAAAGGCGTATCCCACGGCATAGTAGGCCAGAAAGGCGAACACATAAGCGGCAAAATTCAGCATCATGAGGTGGCCCGCGTTCTTCTTGCGGACCAGGCCGCAAGTCAGCAACGCGAAGCCTGCTTGCATGAACAGCACCAGATAGCCGGTGTTCAGCGTCCAGGCGAAATTGGTGGCGATCCGCAGATGGCCCACCGAATCGGCCAGTTTGACGGCCAACGGCTCCTTGACAGCCTGCGCCTGGTATTCGTCAAAATCCTTCTTGTTTTTGGCATAGTCCGGAGCGGTCTTGTCGGCGGGTTCCGGGACCGCAAAGCTGTTGCCGGCGGCGTCGACCGCGGTGGTTCTGTCGCCGGTGGCAATGCCGGCTGGATCCGGCTTGGCCGTGTCCGCGGCGAGGCTTGGCCGCACGAGGATGGCAAGCGTTCCAATCGCAAACAGTGTCGTCCGGAATATGCACGGCATGAGTCTGCATAGAGGACGCCCCTCTGAACGGTTGTACATTTTCCTAATTCTCCTGATCGATTTTGACGGTGATCCGAGCGGCGCGACCGAGCGCATTGAAGTCCGTTGACAGACCCGGTCAACTCTTAGAACGCAGCACCCCAGTATGGGTTGACGTCGGCTTCACGCACGCGGCATCGGAGCGTCCGTGAGTTGGTAATGACTCCAAGTATAGACGACGAGCTTCAGCGAGCATACCGTGTGCCAAAAGATAAAATCTTTGGGGCGCATAAATGGTTTTGATCCGCCGGAGGCCGATCTTAATGGCGTCTTAACGGCAAAAGTCCTACGCTAAGACAGGTCTAAGTGCGGCCAAGTCGCCCGAGGCGCGAAGGACCGGAGGGAGGGGACGCACTTATGAAGGGCTACGCGACTCAACTCAGATTTTCATTCGCCGCAATACTTTTCAGCGCGGTGTGCGTGGCGCAGACGACTTCAGAAATCCAAGAGCCGGATCGCGACGTAACTCCAGACCAGAGTCAGACTGCCGCCCCGGGTGCAGCCAGTCCATCGGGTGGCGGGAAACCCACGGCAACCCCGGTGGGTTCGGCGCCTGTCCCGCAAGCGGGTTTTTTCAAGCGATTCTTTCGCGCCTATGCCGACGATTGGAAGGGCGCTTCCAGTTCCAGCGAACCGCCGAAATATCGCGGATATCCCATGCCCATCAGCAGCCCGCCATTTCCATTTCAGGTTTGGCCGATGGGCGGCACACCCTGGATCGGCTATCCGAACTCGACTTCGTACCCGCTCAGCACCGCGCTGCAGACCGGGAAAAGCGGCGATTGGTGGAAGAAAGCCAACATCCAGCTTTACGGCTGGGTGGACGTGGGGTTCAATCTCAGCACCTCCCACGATGGCGTCTACCCCAATGCGCCCGCCGCCTACCCGCAACAGTCGGACAAGCTCACCCTCGACCAGGCGACCTTCTATATCGAGCGCGTCCCCGACACCGTGCAGACCGACCACTTCGATTGGGGTTTCCGCCTGACGAATCTCTATGGCTTCGATTACCGCTTCACCACCGCGAGCGGGTATTTCAGCCAGCAGTTGCTGAACAATCCTCAGGCCAACGGTACCATCGGCAACAAAATGGGCTATGACCCGGTGATGATGTACGTGGATCTCTACATCCCGCAAGTCGCCGACGGAATGAATCTCCGCATCGGCCGCTACATTTCGCTGCCGGATATTGAAGCGCAGCTAGCGCCCAATAACTATACCTACACGCATTCCCTTACTTACACCTACGACTGTTACACCCAGACCGGCATTAATGCCACCATTAAGGTCAACAACCATTGGACGGCCCAGGCCGGGCTGTCGGGCGGGTGCGAGGCGGCGCCGTGGTCGAAGTACGCCAAACTGACCGGTAACTTCTGCCTGGGCTACACCTGGTCGGATGGCCGCGACAATTTCTATACCTGCGCCAACTCTGTCAACGACGGCAAGTATAGTTACAACAATCTGGCCGCGTATTACGCCACGTGGTATCACAAATTCGGCGACTCCGCGTATCACATGGATTGGGAGACGTGGTATCAGTCCGAGAAACAAACACCCAATGTGAATAATCCCGCGGCGGCGCCGCTATTGATCACCAACGCCAATGGCGCCTACTGCCCGCAGGCAAGCCAGTTGACGTGCACGGCGCCGGAGTGGGCAACGCTCCACTATCTCACCCGGCAGTTTGGCAAGAGCGATGCCCTCATCCTCCGCAATGAATACTTCGACGATATTCGGGGACAGCGGACCGGTTTCCAGACGAAGTACACGGAACACGGGCTGGCCTGGAATCACTGGCTCGGGAGTACTTTGGTTTTCCGGCCGGAGCTTCGCTTCGAGCACGCCTACAACTTCCCGGCTTACGATTCCGGCCTGCGGCACAGTCAGTTGATGCTGGCCGCGGATGTGATCTGGTTCTACTGACTACAGTACGCCGACCGCTTGTTCCGCCAGTTCGATGCCGGCGCCGAGCGTCAGGTAGATCGACGCGTCTTGGAATTCCCGGCGGGGAAGCTGCCGCCAGCAATCCAGCACGACCGGGGTGATCCGATCGCGCTTCAGATCGCCCGGCGTCAGTGTTTTGAACTCCGCCCACGGCGTCGTAATTGCCATGACATCCGACAGCTTGGCGCACTCAGCCGCGCTTTGCGCGTAGGTCACGTTGCCGGTGAGTTGCGCCTTCGCATTGGCCATGGCCGCGGGATCGTATACCGCGACGGCCACGTCGTGCTCCGCCAGATATTTCGCCAGCGCCAGCCCTTGCGATTCTTCCACGACCTCGGTATTGGGCTTGTACGACAATCCCAGGACCCCCGCCGTTCCGCCCTCGGGCAGATGCGCCATGACGATTGCGGCCAGCCGCGGCACCTGCTGCTGGTTCAAATGATCCGTGGCCTCCGCCAGCAGCGCGGGCGCCCCATTGGCGCGGGCGAGCGCGGCAAATGCCTTGTTGTCCCGCGGGAAGCAGGGGCCGCCGTAGCCGAGCGCGCCCTTCAGATACTTCTTGCCGATACGGGTATCGCACCCGATGGCGCCCGTCACGACGTCCACATCCGCCCCCGGAAGCGTCTCGCAAACCTGCGCCAGCATGTTGGCATAGGAAATCCGGGTGGTGACGAATGTATTCACCGATAGCTTGGTTAGTTCGGCGTTGACGTAGTTCATGCGCTGGATGCTCGGGTTGCTCTCGCAAACCGCGCGATAGAATTCCTCGAGCGTCGCCCCGGATCGCGCATCCGATTCGCCGATCAGGATCATGTCGGGGTTGAGCATGTCGCGGATCACGCTCCCGAGAGCGATGAATTCCGGGTTGTAGCACAGTCCGAAATCGACGCCGCACTTCTTGCCCGAGTATTGTTCCAGCGCCGGCAGCAGTTCACCCCCGGTGCAACCGGGCATGACGGTACTGGAGAGCACCACGATGTGCCAGCTTGGTTTCTTGCGTAGGGCGGCGCCGATCTTTTCGGCCGCGGCCAGAACATAGCGCATGGTGAATCGTCCGTCGGGATTCGATGGCGTCGGCACGATAATGTGCGTCACGTCGGTCGCCAGCACCGCATCTTCGTAGCTCAGGGTCGCGGACAGCCGCTCCCGGTTGGCCTGGATCATCTCCGCCAGACCCGGTTCATTGACCGGGGCCCGGCCTTCCTGAACCGCCGCGACGTATGCGGGATTGATGTCGACACCAACTACCGTGTGTCCCTTGTGAGCCATTACCGCCGCCATGGGCGCGCCCAATTTTCCCAAACCGATAATCGATATACGCAATGCAATACTCCTGAATGAAGCCTTCAATATAACCCGATTACAGACTGTAATCGGCGGATCTTTAGTCCTTACGCGCGATCGGCATGCGCCATCCCGTGCCGAATGCCCGCGAGGTTACTTTGAGCACCGGTGCCGCCTGCTTCCGCTTGAACTCCGCGATCCGCACCAGCCGGAGGACGCGCCGCACCGTCGCCTCGTCGTATCCCCTGGCGATGATTTCTTCGGCTGATTGGCATTGCTCGACGTGCAGTTCCAGGATTTCGTCGAGGAGTTCATAGGGCGGCAGGCTGTCCTGGTCCGTCTGATTGGGCCGAAGCTCGGCTGACGGCGCCTTGGTCAAAATCGCTTCCGGGATGTCGGCTTTGCGGCGGTTGCGCCAGCGCGAAACTTTGTAGACCATCATCTTGGGCAGATCGGCGATCACCGCCAGGCCGCCGTTCATATCGCCGTACAACGTGCAATACCCAACCGACATCTCGCTCTTATTGCCGGTGGTCAGCAGCAGCGATCCGAATTTGTTGGACAGCGCCATCAACAGATTGCCGCGGATGCGCGATTGAATGTTCTCTTCGGTCACGTCCGGTTGCCGGCCGCGAAACGCGTCCGCCAGCACGGTTTCGTAGGAACCCATGATCCCCGAAATCGGCAGTTCCTCGGTGCGAATTCCCAGGTTCTTCACAAGCTCAACCGAATCGTCCACGCTGCCCCGGCTCGAATACATCGAAGGCATCATGACGCCCAGCACGTTCTCCGGGCCCATGGCATCGGCAGCGATGGCGGCTGTCAGGGCCGAATCGATGCCTCCCGAAAGACCCAGCAGGACGCGGCTGAATCCGGTCTTGCGCGCATAGTCTCGTACACCCAGCACGAGGGCGTTCCAGATTTCGGCTTCGGCGGCGAAATCGTCCCCGGCGATCGTCCCGGTGGAGGCTTCGAGATCGGCGATGATGAGGTCTTCCTCGAAACCCTTGGCCCGGGCGAACATGCGGCCCGCCGCGTCCCAGGCGCCGCTGCGACCGTCGAAAATCAGGTCGTCGTTGCCCCCCACCTGGTTCACGTAGGCCACGGCGACACGGAATTTTCCGGCCATATGGCCCAGCATCCGCTCGCGAAGTTGCTGTTTGCCGGCGGCGAAAGGCGAGGCCGAAAGGTTAATCACGGCCTGCGCGCCCTTGCGAACCAGCACTTCGATGGGGTCCTCGTGATACCGGCGGCGCTGCCAGAAATCGCGGTCGTTCCAGACGTCTTCGCAGATACTGATCCCGATTTTAATCCCGTTCCATTCCAGAATCTGCGGCTCCATGGCCGGCTCGAAATACCGGTCTTCATCGAACACGTCGTAGGTGGGAAGCAGCGTCTTGTGAAAGGCCGCGCCCACCTCGCCTTTATGCAGGAGCACCGCGCTGTTGAACAACGGACGTCCCATTTCGGCGGTGTTCGGCGTGGCCACGCCCACCAGCAGCGGAGGGGTGTCCTTCAACTCACCGGCCAGCCGCCCCAGCACCTGGCAGGAGCGGCGCACGAACCCCTGGCTCATCAGCAGGTCGCGAGGGAGGTAGCCCATCAACGATAGTTCCGGGGTCACCACCAGATCCGCGCCGCGGCTGGCCGCAGCTCGGGCACCATTCGCAATCAGCGCGGCGTTGCCGTCGATATCGCCCGCTGTGGGATTGAGTTGTAAAAGAGCTATGCGCAAGCGTGACCACCCCGGGTTAAGGCCGCTGCAGCCTTGCCAATCCGTCTTCGCAACATGAATAATGTCAAGAATCTCTGCTCCGTGCCAATCGACACCCGCACTTTACACGTGGGTGTGCCGACCCTCCATCTTCCAATAGCCCGTAAAATAGGAGGGAAAAGGCAGTTTCTGAATTGCGGATGCCAAGCTTTCATTTTATTCTAGAACGAACGCCTTAAGACTGACCTATCCCGCTGATACGGCTGCCTTACGTGGACACGGGGATCTCGGCTAACGAGGGT
>Ga0335079_10009175_pt1 | contig 11265 bp, 8 predicted proteins | sample Lox_Sample_33_FD_206719 | JGI IMG/M metagenome (GOLD analysis project Ga0335079, IMG submission 206719) | Soil microbial communities from Loxahatchee National Wildlife Refuge, Florida, United States - Lox_Sample_3.3 | ecosystem: Environmental > Terrestrial > Soil > Wetlands | place: USA: Florida... | reverse complement strand
ACTTGGCCACCACGTCGAAGGCGTGCACCGCGAACTCGAGCGAGTCCTGTAGGTGCTTCCCGGGCTTCTGACCCTGGTCGACGAGCTTCGCGTCGGCGAGCGCCACCCGGGTGTACTCCTCGCCGGCGCGCTGGTACTTCTCGAGCGCGTAGAGGAGCTCGGCGAAGAAGAAGCGCATCTCGTAGGCGTGGGCGCTTTCCGGGAAGACCTGCAGGTAGTCCTCGTAGACCTCGGCGGCGAGCACCGCCACCGGGTCGTCGCGCGTCTTCTTCCACTCGTTGTGGTACTGGACCGCGAGGGTGCGCAGCGTGTTCTCCGCCGCCACCCGCGCCTCCTCCAGCTGCTTCTTCCCCTTGGCGTCGGTGACGGTGCCGGACTCCTCCACCTCCTTCAGCATCTTCACGAAGACCCGGGCCTGCTGGACGGCCAGGTCCTTGCGGCCGAGGCGGCCGGCGCAGGTGACGATGCGCGCCTGGAAGAGCGGGGCCTCGGAGGTGAGCGGCCGCTCGCGGATGAGCTGGCGGTAGACGAGGACGGCGTCGCGGTCCTTGCCCTCCTGGAAGTAGAGCTCGGCCAGGCTCGTGAGCATGTCCCACCAGCCGGACTCGCCGCCGAGCTTCTTGAAGTCGGCGGCGGCCGCCTCGGGCGAGCCCACGTGGCTGTAGGTCCGGACGTAGTCCTTCTTCGCCTCGCGCACCAGCGCGAGCCGCTTGTCGGCGGCGAGGGTGGTGGTGGGCAGCTCGCCGAAGAGGACCACGGCCCGGAAGAGGTCGAGCGCCTCGTTCCACTGCGCCAGGTTGTAGTAGACCCAGGCCTGCTTGTAGAGGGCGTAGCCGTAGACCGAGCTCTCGGTGTAGGAGGCGGCGCGCTGGTAGGCCTTGAGCGCGTTCTGGAGCGAGAGCCGGCGGTCGCCGTGCTCGGCGGCGTTGAAGTAGTGCTCGCCGAAGGCCATCCAGGCGTCCGGCACGTAGCGCGACTTCGGGTGGCGGGTGACGAGGAGCTTGTAGGCGACGAGCGCCTCCTTCTGCTTCCCCTGGCGCCACAGGTTCTCGCCCAGGAAGAAGAGCACCTCGTCGAGCCGCGGGTACCTCGGGTAGCGCCGCACGATCTCCTCGTACTGGGCGATCGCCTCCTCCTGGTAGGAGCGGGTGCGGGCCTCCAGGTCCTTCTTCTCCCGGCGCAGGCGCTCCACCTCCCCCGCCGGCGGCGGCCGGGGGAGCGCCAGGAGCTCGTCGTCCCGGCGGTTCGCCTCGAAGAAGTAGTGCTGCGACTCCTCCCAGTAGAGCTCCGCCAGGCGGAAGAGCCAGGTGGGCATCTCGGCGGAGGACTGGCCGAGCCCGATGAGCTTCTTCAGGTCGGCGATCTCCTCGCGCCGCTTGCCGGCGACCGCCACCTCCACCTGGTAGCGGAACGTGTCGTAGCTGAGCGTCGGCCCGCCCGCCTCCGCCCGCTGCGGCTTCGCCGACTCGAGGGTGCCGGCGAGCGAGGCGTCCGGGGCGACCGACTTCTTCTTCCCGAGCCCCGAGTCCGGGGCGGGAGCGCGCTCGGCGGAGGCCGCCGCTCCCGCGAGGAGGGCGAGGGCGGTCGCTCCGGCGGCGAGCTTCGTGACCATCGGCAAGGCTCTCTTTCCCTCGGGGCGCTCGGGCTACGGCGCTGCCACCCTCGACGGCCCTTCCCGGCAGCCCCGGGTGAGGGTGTAGGAGTAGGTGCCGAGCTCGTCGCGCCACGACTCGCCCTCGTAGGGCCAGTACTCGTGCTCGTCGGAGACGGCGGCGGTGTACTTGTAGGGGCGGAGCACGTTCACCGGCGCGCCCTTGGCGAGCGAGGCCTCGAGCGCCTCGCGCTCCTTGCGGGACACCTCGATCTTCACCCGCAGCGCCTGCTCCAGGAGGCGCTTCAGGTCGTCCCGCTCCGCCTCCAGCTTCTGCCGGGCGCGGGCGCCGGCCTCCTCCACCAGCCGGGCGCGGTCGGCGGCCAGCCGCTGGGCGAGCGCCTCCCCCAGCCCGGTGCGGGCGAAGCGGCCGCGGCCGCCCACCCCCTCGTCCATCTCCTTTTCGATCTGGAGGATGGAGTCGTTGAGCCGGTAGATGGCGTCGTCGGTGAGCGCGATCTTGAGGACCTTTCGCATGAGCGAGCCGCGGTCCTCGCGGGACTTCTCCCCCACCTCGATCTCCTCGTAGAAGGTGGCGGCCGGGACCTTGCGGGCGGTGAGCCGCACCAGCTCCTGGTAGACGGGCTCGTAGCGGCGGCCGAAGTCCTCCAGGATGGAGCGCGCCTCCGGGTAGCGGCAGTTCTCGAAGTAGATGACGGCCTTCAGGATGTAGGACTCGGGGAAGTACTCGTCGACGAAGAAGGGGGAGTGCAGGGTGAGGAGGTTCCCGAGCGCCTTCTCGTAGTCGCCGATGCGGTAGTGGGCGTAGGAGGACTCCCACAGCCCCTCGAGCCAGAGCGGCTCGCCCCAGGGCATCTTGGCGAAGTACCAGATGGCGTAGCGGTTCTGCTTGTGCTCGTAGTGGATGCGGGCGAGCTGCAGAAAGGCGAGCTCGCGCACCCGGCTGTCGGTCTGCGCGGTCTTGCGCGGGTTGGTGAGGCGCACCACCTCCTTGAACGACTCGAGCGCCTCCTGCTGGCGCCCGAGCGCGTAGAGGGCGCTGCCGTCGATGAAGCGGGCGCGGGCGGCCACGTTCTCGGTGGGGTTGCCCACGTCGGGGCCGAGCGCCGCCGCGGTGGCGCCGGGCTTGATGAGGGCGGCCAGCCGGCGCGCCTCGTCGATCTCGCGCTTCGCCTCCGGCTGCTGGCCGGCCTCGGTGAGGGCCCGGCCGCGCTCGTAGTGGTAGCGGGCGAGCAGCAGGTTCAGCCGGTCCTGGTACTCCGCCGGCATCTTCTCGCCCGCCAGGCGCGCCGTCCCCGCCAGCACCACCCGGTCGTTCGCCATGTGGCGGGCGGAGGAGAAGAGGCCGTCGAGTGCGTTGTAGTAGTACTTCGAGCCCTGCGTCCCCTTGGCCAGGATCTCCTCGTAGCGGGAGAAGGCCGAGTAGTAGAGGCCGAGCTTCTCGAGCGACTGGGCGAGCCGGTAGCGGGCCTCGTCGTGCTCGGCGGCGATGCTCCGGTCGCGCAGGATCTCGTCGAAGGCGATCGCCGCCGACTCCCAGGCCTTCTCGTCGTAGAGCTTCTTGGCCGCGTCCATGCGCTGGCGCCCCGCCGTCCGGCCGGCGACGTTGATGACGTCGAGGGTCATGGGCTGGGCGGGCTTCTGCGGCTCGGGCTTCTTCGGCTTCTGCGGCCCGCCGAGGTCGATGCCGAGCCCCTGCGGCAGGGCCGCGCCCGGCGCGGCCAGGAGCGCCAGCGGGAGGAGGAGCTTGCGGGAGAGGGACATGGCGCCACGAGGGGCCTAGCGGCCCGACCCTCCGATGAAGAAGGACACGCCCAGCTCGAGGAAGATCTGGTTCTGGAGCTCCTTCGACGCAAGGTTTCCCACGTCGGCGAAGTAGAGGTAGTCCTTCAGCTCCACCGTCAGCGCCGCGAAGCTCGCGAAGAAGACGTGGGTGCCGAGGCCGACGTGCACCCCCGGGGCCCCCGCCTCCCCGGGCGAGCCGCCGCTCGCCGCCACCGAGGCCGCCTGCGAGGCCGAGAGCGCCTTCTGCGACTGGATCCAGTCGACGCCGGCGATGAGGGAGAAGTCGAGGTGCAGGACCGCGCTCGAGAGCACGTTCACCTTGCCGTAGACGGGCGAGAAGAGCACCTCGGCGCCGGCGAGCCACTTGATGTCGCCCGGCACCTGCCAGAGCTGCTCGCTGGTGGCGTTGCGGCACCCCTGGCTGGCGGTGCAGAGCGTGGTGGAGGAGGTGGGGCTCGAGGCGCCCGCCTGTCCGGTCAACGCCAGGCTCCAGAAGTCGGAGAGGTGGTACCCGAGGCGCACGCCCCCGAAGTACTTCGAGTAGAAGGCGTCGTTGAGGGAGAGGGCGAAGAGCGGCTCGAGCTCCAGGCGCCCGGACTTCCGGTAGAGCTGCCCGGAGATGGGCTCGATCTTGTTCTCGAAGGCGTCGGCCTCGCTCGCCCGCGCCCGAAGCGGGGGGAGCGCGGCGAGCGCCGCCGCGAGGAGGACCGGGGCTGTTCTCCGCGCGCTCATGGGTAGTAGTACTCGAACCGGGTGGGTACGAAGAAGGAGACGCCGAGGGTGAGGGCCACCACCTTCTGGATGTCGCCGGGCAGCGCGGTGTCCTTCTGGTCGGCGTAGAAGGTGCCCACTAGGCCGAGGTCGAGGCAGAGCCAGTCGTTCGGGTAGAAGCGGATCCCGGCGCCCAGGTCGCCGGCCACGTGCGGCCCCTCGTTGCGCGGCGGCCCGCTCGAGGCGCTCCAGGCGAGGCCGGCGCCGGCGATGACGTAGGCGTCGAAGTGGACGATGCTCCGGCCCAGCCAGGCGAACTTGCCGTAGACCGGCGACCAGATGCCGTCGAGCATCGCGGTGCCGGAGAGCCCGCTCGAGAGCAGCTGGCTCTGGAAGGCGATGGCGCCCTCCTTCACCGCCTGGGCCTTCACCGAGTACCAGTAGGCGCCGCGCAGGGCGACGGCGAAGCTGTCCTCGATGTTGTAGCCGATCATCCCGCCCACCCCGAGCTTCTGGAAGAAGGCGTCGTTCACGCCCGCCGCCCCGAAGGCGGTGAGCTGCAGCCGGTTCTGCTTGATGAACCCCTTGCGCTGCACCGCCTTCACCCGGTCCTCGAGGGCGCCGTCGGCCTCGCCCGGGACCCCCACCGCCTTCTCGAGCGGCGTGCCCGGCTCGGCCGCGCCCGGCTTCTGAGCCGGCGCCGGCGCCGCCGGCTTGGGCTTCGCCTTCGGCGGCGCCGAGAGGTCGAGGCCGGGCATCTCCTGCCCATACACCGTTAGTGGAAGCGCGACGAGCAGCCAGGTGATCGGTCGGATCGGCGCGCGCATGGAGTCGGGGGCATCGTACTCACGGATTTCAAGTCCAGCAAACTCATGGGGTGCGAGCCTCGCGCACGCGCGCGCACACGATCCCGCCGACTGGGGACGCTTCCTTGAAGGGTCGCCGGGTCGGTGCTAACGATGGACGCGATGTCGTCTCCGCGCCGACTGGCCGCCTCTCTCTCCTTCGTGGCGCTCCTCGCCGCCGCGGCGTGCCAGTCCCCCGACGTCGGGCAGCCCTGCCCCATGAACTTGCTCTACGCCGACGGGGGACCCATCGCCGTCGCCGCCGGCAGCGGCGAGTGCTCGGCCGAGAACGCCGACTTCTTCCGCTCCGGCGCCATCGAGTGCGACAACCTCATCTGCCTGCAGTCGGCCACCGGCACCTGCTCCTCCGGCTCGGCCACCACTCCCTTCGAGGTGCGCGCGTTCTGCTCCAAGGCCTGCGTCTCGAACGCCGACTGCTTCACCTCGCAGACCGGGCTCGTGTGCCGCACCGTCATCCTCGACCCGAGCTTCGTCGCGAGCCTGCCCGACGGCGGCGCGCCCTACCTTCCCCAGCCGCTGGCGTCGAGCTACTGCGCTCCGCCGGCCGTCCAGTGAGCCTCGGCCCAGGCGCAAGGAGCCTGCGCCCCCTCGCCGCCGCCGCGGCGCTCCTCGCCTGCGCCTGCCCGCGCGGCGAGACGCCCTCCGGACCGCACGTGGTGGTGGAGAGCGGCGGGAGGTCCCACGTCGTCCGGGTGGAGGTGGCGGACGACGACGCCAAGCGGCAGCGCGGGCTCATGCACCGCCAGGAGCTCCCCGACGACCGCGGCATGATCTTCGTCTTCGAGGAGGAGGGGGATCACCCCTTCTGGATGAAGGACACCCTCATCCCGCTCGACATGATCTTCATCGACGCGCGCGGACGGGTGAGCGGCGTCGTCACCCGCCAGCCCCTCACCCTGGAGGCGGTCTCGGGCGGGCCGAGCCTCTACGTGCTGGAGGTGCCGGGGGGCTGGGCCGCGAAGCGCGGCGTGAAGGTCGGGGATCGGGTTCGGGTGGAGGGGCTCTCGCGAAGCGGGCGCCCCTGAGCCTGCCGCTACTCGGTGCCGCGCAGGAGCTTCCTCGCGAGAGCCGGCCCGAGGCTGTTCGTCATGAGGCCCTCCACCGCGCCCTCGAACTCGCGGCGCTGCCCGTCGTCGGTCCAGACGAACTTGATGCCCATGCCGGGGTCGCCGCCGTCCCCCTCGGCGTGCACCACCACCCCGGCGAGCTCGAACGCCTCGGGGCGGCCGGGCACCACCAGGCGGAAGAGGAAGCGGGTGCCGACCTCGAGCGGCTTCTTCGTCTTGATGAAAGTCCCGCCCTTGGAGATGTTCTTGGTGTAGTCGGCGAAGAAGCTGTTGAGCTTCTTGTAGTCCACCTGCAGCTCGATGGGGGTCCTGGGGTGCTCGCGCCGTTCTTCCATTCGTGGACCATGGTAGCGCGAGGGTGCCGTGCCGGATAGGGACCCCCGCCGACTGAGGGTGTGGGTGGGTGTCGTTTCCCTCCTCCTCGCCCTCGGCTTCGCCATGGCCGGCCTGCCGCTCCTCGAGGCCCCGGGCTACGAGGCGGGGATGGCCGCGGCCCTCCTCGCCGCCCTCGCCGGGGCCCCGCTGGCGATCGCCTCCTGGCGCCGCGAGCTCGGCCTGCCGGCGCCGAACGCGCTGCGAGCCTTCGCCCGAGCGGCCCTGGCGATCGTCGTCCTCCAGGCGGCGCTCCTCGGGGGAGCCGCCCTCCGGACCGCTCTCCTCTCCCCGTGCGGGGTCGCGCCGGGATTGCCGTTCCTCCCCGTCCTGGCGCTCCCGTCGGCGCTCCTCGCCGCGGCCCTGGGCGTCCTCGCCGGCGTCGCCGCCGGCGGGCGGCCGCTCCCCTCGGCCCTCCTCTACCTGGCCGCCGCCGCCCTCTCGCTCGCCCTCTCCCTCCTCGAGGCCTGGCGCGGGCCCGCCGCCTACGTGGCCGACCCCCTCCTCGGCTACTGGCCCGGCCCCCTCTACGACGAGGCGCTCTCGGTCGACCACCGCCTCGCCCTCTTCCGGCTGGGGACGCTCGCCTGGGCGGCGGCGCTCGCGGCCGCCGCGGTGGCCCTTTCGAGGTGGAAGAGCGGGCCGGGAAGGTCCCGGGCGGTCCCCGCCCTCGCCCTCCTCCTCTCGGTCGCGGTCGCCCTCGCCCTTCGCGGGGTCGCGCTCCGGACGGGAGACATCGCATCCCGCGCCGCCATCGACCGGGCCCTCGGGGGGAGGCGGGAGGGAAGGCTCTGCGACCTCCACTACCCGAGCGAGAAGCCGGCCCTCGAGACCGAGCGCCTCCTGCGGGGCTGCGAGACCGACCTCGGCGAGGTCGCGCGCTTGCTCGGGATCGAGAGGCCCCCCCGGGTGGCGGTCTGGCTCTACCGCTCGGAGGCCGAGAAGCGGCGCCTCGTCGGCGCCGGCCGCACCGACTTCACGAAGCCGTGGATCCCGGAGGTCCACGTGCTCGACGCCCCCGGCGGGCCTGCCTCGCTCCGCCACGAGCTCGTCCACGCCGTGGCCGGGGCGGCGGCCAGGGGCCCGCTCCGGGTGCCCGCCACCCTCGGCGTCTGGGTGAACGCCGGCCTGGTGGAGGGGCTCGCGGTGGCGCTCGACCTCCCGCGCGGCGAGTGGACGGTGCACGAGTGGGCCCGCGCCATGCGCATGGAGGGGCTCCTCCCGAGCGCGCGAAGCCTCGTCGAGCCCGCCGGCTTCTTCTCCGCCCCCCCGGCCCGGGCCTACGCCGCCTCCGGGAGCCTCTTGCGGTTCCTCCTCGAGAGGTACGGCGCCGCCCCCGTCCGGCGCGCCTACGGGGGAGCCTCCTTCGAGGAGGCCTTCGCGAAGCCGCTCGCGGCGCTCGAGGCCGAGTGGCTCCTCTTCCTCGACGGGGTGGCGGTGCCGCCGGAGCTCGCCTCGGCGGCAGAGGCCCGCTTCGCCCCGAAGGGCCTCCTCGGGCGCCACTGCGCCCGGGAGGTGGCGGGCCTCGAGCAGGGCGGCGCCGAGGCCGAGCGGGAGGGCCTCGCGGAGCGCGCGGCCCGAGCCTACCGGCGCGCCGCACTCCTCTCCGGAGACCCCGTCGACCTCGCGCGCGCGGGCGACGCCCTCCGGCTCGCCGACCCGGCGCTCGCGGAGCGGACCTACTCGGAGGCGCTCCGAGGCGCGGACGGGCGGCCCGCGCTCCGCGCCTCCCTCCTGCAGTCCCTCGGGGACCTCAGCTTCCGGGCCGGCGATCCCGCGGGGGCGGCCTCGCTCTACGAGCGGGCACAGGCGGAGCACCCGGACCGGCCGGCCGCTCGCCTCCTCGCGGCGAAGCTCGCGGCGGCGAGGGACCCCGCCCTCGCGGCGGCCGCCGGGCCCTGGCTCCTCGGGGAGGGCGACGGCGGTCTCGCCCTCTCCCGCCTCGCCACCTCGGACGGGGCGCTCGCCGCCTACCTCCTCGGGCGCGCCTCCCTCTCGCGCGGGGCTCCCCGCCTCGCCTCCTCCCTCCTCGCCCGGGCTCTCCGCGGCTCGCTCCCCTCCCCGGCCTTCCGCGCCGAGGCCCTGCGGGCGCTCGGGGAGGCCCGCTGCGCCTCCGGCGACGACGGGGGAGCGAGGGCGGCATTCGCGGAGCTCGAGACGACCGCGGAGCGCGAAGCCGATCGCGAGCTCGCCCGGGCGCTCGAGCGCCGCTGCGAGGACGAGCGCCGCCTCTTCGGCCCGCCTCCGCCGTCGCCCTCGGACTGGCCGCCGTAGGCCCTGCTTCGAGGAGAAACGAGGACCGGGGCCCCTCGCGGAGCCCCGGCCGGTGAGGGTCTTCCCGGGCTGATCCTAGAAGGACAGGCTCTGCATGCTCGCGGGCGGCAGGTCCGGGACCGCCGGGGCGCCGGGCTCCATGCCCGGATCGGTGGTGCTCGTCGAGGGCGGGCTCTTCTCGTCGATCCCGATGTCCGTCGCCGGGTCGCAGGCCGAGGGGCTCCCGACGTTGAAGCCGGCCGGGGCGTTCGCGACGAGGGTGCAGACCCCGGCGGTGCAGCCGTAGAGGGCGCGGTAGACGTCCGACTGGCTTTCGTCGAAGCAGGAGAGGCCGAGGAAGAAGTCGACGCCGTAGGCGGGCACGTCGCCGCCCGTCAGCACCACCGCCGCCCGGCCTCCGACGCCCGGGAACCAGCCGGCGCGGCCGAGGAGCGTCTCGTCGCCGGCGTCGGCGCCGCCGTTCGGGGCGCCCAGGTACTCGCCCACGCTGACGATGCGCACCCGGGTGAGGCCGGCCGCGCTCTTCCAGCCGGCGAGGATGCCGGAGACCGGGTTCGGGTCCGCCACGCGATCGGGCGAGAACTTGTCGAGGGCGTAGAGCACCGCCTTCGCCTCGCCGCTGTGGCCGAAGCCGAGGAGGAGCTTGCCCTCGCCCGGGAAGACCGCCGGGCCGGTGGCGGGGTTGAGCTGGTAGAGCGCGTCGAGGTCGATGCCGAGCGAGCCGTGCCCCCGGTGCGGCAGGTCGCCCGTCGCGCGGACGATCCGGCCGGCGGCGACGAGGAGGTAGGACGAGTCGGCGCCCCCGAGAGGCTTCCCCTCGAGCTTCCACTGGAAGGAGCCCTCGGCCACCTTGGCGACCGTGAGCCGGAAGTCGGCCACCGCGGTCCCGGCCGGATAGGCGACCGGCCCGAACACGGCCACGTTGCCCTCCACGCTCGTGGGAGTGGTCTGGGCCAGGTCCTCGATGGGCTCGACCGCCGCCTGGACGTACTCGTTCAGGCCGGTGACGGCCGCGTGGATGTTGCAGAGGTACTGGTAGGGCTCGCAGCCGCTCGCGGCCGCGGCGCTCGCGGCGAGCGCGCTGCCGGCGGGCGAGACCGTCAGTCCGTCCGCCGCTCCACCGGTGGTCTCGAGAGAGAGGCCCGCCACGTCGGGCGTCGCCGCCTGGAGCTCGGCGACCGGGTTCGAGCTCGAGCCGCCGCAGGCCGCGGCGAGGAACGCGAGGAAAATGGCCATGCGCTTCGTCGTCTTCATCGAGGTGCTCCCGTCGCCGCGTCGGTGCGGTTCACTGGAAGGAACCCGCGCGCGGGCTCGCGGTTGCGGTGGGCGGCGGCGTGGCGGGCGTCGTGGGCTCCCGGGACTTGGCCGGGGCGGGCGGCGGGCGCCGGGGTGGGTGGCGCTCGCCCGCGGCCCCACTCCTCGCAGGCGCACCCGCTAGAGGTCGAAGAGGTAGGTGCCGCGCACCCCGAAGGAGATCCAGGAGTGGAGGGCGCGGTCGGGGATCCCGCCCGAGGAGTTCCCGAGCGGACTCTTCACTTCGAGTGATCCATACTCGCCCAGGCTCACCTCGAGGAACGGCCCCACCGAGAGGCCGCGCCAGACCCGGAAGTCGGCCCCGCCCTGCAGGTTCAGGAACTCGACGCCGCTCAAGCTCACCTGAAGGCGGTCGCTCCCCTGGGTGGCGCCGTAGCTCGCCCACTCGTAGCCGAGCCCGGCCCCGGCCCAGGGAGCGGCGCCGAGGAGGGCCTCGATCGGGGCGAAGTGCCAGGCCGCCTGCACCCCGAGGCGGAGCACCGATCCGGAGCAGGAGGCGCCGCCGCAGATGGAGCCGGCGAGCGCGGGGCCGAGCGAGGCGTAGGCGCCCACGGTGAGGTTCGGGATGACGCGGTATCCGGCGTCGAGCTCGAAGGGGAAGTAGCCCGCGATGCTGGAGGAGAGCGGGCTTCCCTTCTCCGCGTCCCCCACCGGGACGGCGTAGCCGGCCCGGAGGCCGAGCTCGAGCTGGGCCGCCGCCGGGCGGGGCGCGAGGGCCGCGAGCAGGGCGAGGGACGCGAGGGGCACCCTCCTCGCCAACGCCCCCCGCTTCCGGGAGGCCCTCCGGCGCCCGAGCCGGCGCGCCGCGAGGAGCGCGAGCGGGAGGAGCGCGAGGGCGCCGCCGCCGCCCGTGGAGCAGCCGCTGCCGCTCTTCTGGTCCTGCACGTCGGCGGTGAGGTTCACCGTGGCGCTGGCCGGCTCGAAGGTGCTCGCGGAGGCGGCGTCGGGGGCGTAGTCCACCGTGAGGGAGCGGGAGCGCCAGCCGATCACCTGGACCTTCACGTCGGCGGCACCGCTCGCGAGCGTCGCCACCACCGCGTCGCCCGCCTGCGTGGCGCCGGCCTGTCCGCCGAGGAGCTCCACCGGCCGGGTGGACCGGAAGGTCACCGTGCCCGTCGGCGGCGCGCCGCCGGCCGGGGGGCCGACCGTCACCTTGAGATGGGTGACCCCGGAGCTCTCCATCACCGTGCTGTAGACCGGCAGGACGATGTCCACCGAGAGGCTCGTCGTCACGCCCACGTTGGTGAGCGAGAACAGGGCCGGG
>Ga0335079_10009174_pt1 | contig 11266 bp, 3 predicted proteins | sample Lox_Sample_33_FD_206719 | JGI IMG/M metagenome (GOLD analysis project Ga0335079, IMG submission 206719) | Soil microbial communities from Loxahatchee National Wildlife Refuge, Florida, United States - Lox_Sample_3.3 | ecosystem: Environmental > Terrestrial > Soil > Wetlands | place: USA: Florida... | reverse complement strand
GCGGGCGGTCTCGTAGCAGTCCATGGCTGCGCCGACGACGCCCCAACCGATGCCGTAGCGCGCTTGAGACAGGCACGAGAGCGGCGCTTTCAGGCCCTTGGCGCCAGGCAGGCGGTCGCATTCGGAGACGCGGCAGTCTGAGAAGGCCAGGCTGGAGGTGACGCTGGCGCGCATGCTCCACTTGCCGTGGATATCAGAGGTCGAGTAGCCTTTCGTGCCGCGCTCGACCAGGAAGCCCAGGATACCTTCGCTGGCGCGAGCCCAGACGACCGCGACGTCGGCCATGGTGCCGTTGGTAATCCAGGTCTTTTCTCCGTTGAGGACCCAGGTGTCGCCGTCGCGGACGGCGGTGGTGCGCATGCCGGCGGGATTGGAGCCGAAATCGGGCTCGGTGAGTCCGAAGCATCCGACCGCCTGGCCGCTTTGCAGGCGGGGAAGCCACTTCTGCTTCTGGGAGTCGCTCCCCATGGAATGAATGGGGTACATGACCAGCGCGCCCTGCACGGAGACGAAGCTGCGGATGCCGGAATCGGCGCGTTCGAGCTCCTGCATGACGAGCCCGTACTCGACGTTGGACATGCCGGCGCAGCCGTAGCCTTCGAGGCTGGCGCCCAGGAATCCGAGCTGGGCCATTTCGGGGATGAGCTCGGTGGGGAAGCGGGCGTCGCGGTAGCAATCGCGGATGAGCGGCAGGATACGCTCCTCGGCGAACCGGCGCGCGGTCGCCCGCACCATCAGTTCTTCCTGGCTGAAGAGAGAGTCGACACAGAAATAGTCCACGCCGCGAAAAGGCATCTGAGAAATCTTTCCCCCTTATTTGAACATAGGCGGAGGGGGGAGGCGTGGAGATGAAGGGGCAGGCCGGAAGCCTGCCCCACTGGATCACGGATATAGTCCGCGGACTTTGCAGGCTTCGGCCACGCGCGAGACGCCGAGCATGTTGGCGGCGAGGCGCATGTTCACCTTCTTCTCCAGGTGGATGCGGAGCACATCGCCGAAGCTGCGCTTCATGATCTTTTCCAGCTTGGCGTTGACGTCCTGCTCGTCCCAGAAGAGGTGATTCTCGTCCTGCACCCACTCGAAATAGCTGACGGTCACGCCGCCGGCATTGCAGAGGATGTCGGGAATCAGGAACACGCCGTTCTGATCGAAAATCTTGTCCGCTTCCGGCGTGACGGGGCCGTTGGCGGCTTCGCTGACGATCTTCGCGTGGACCTTGCCCGCATTCTCCTCGGTGATGGCATTTTCGAGCGCGGCGGGAACCAGAATGTCGCACTCCAGAGCCAGAAGCTCTTCGGGCTTGATCACCGTGGCTTCGGGGAAGCCGAGCAGCCGACCGGTGCGGTTCTTGAACGACACCACCGCGGGGATATCCAGGCCCTTCGGATTGTACAGGCAGGCTGAGGTGTCGCTGACCGCCAGCACTTTCGCGCCGATGCTGTGGAACAGCTCCGCGGCAATCGAACCGGCGTTGCCGAATCCCTGGACCACCACGGTAGCCTTCTTGGGATCAATCTTCAAATGGTCGCAACTGGACAGCGTGGTGTAGAAGACGCCGCGCGCGGTGGCTTCATTGCGTCCCAGGCTGCCGCCGATCGAGATCGGTTTGCCGGTCACTACTCCGTGAACCGGGTAGCCCTTGTTCATGCTGTAGGTGTCCATGATCCACGCCATGATCTGCGGAGTGGTGTAGACGTCGGGCGCCGGGATGTCCTTCTCCGGGCCGATGATCGGCAGAATCGAGGTCGCGTAGCGGCGCGACAGCCGCTCCAACTCGCCCAAGGACATTTCTTTCGGGTTGCAGGTCACGCCGCCCTTGCCGCCGCCGTAGGGGATGTTCACCACGGCGCACTTCCACGTCATCCACGTGGCCAGGGCCTTGACTTCGTCCATCGTGACGTTGGGATGAAAACGGATGCCTCCTTTGGCGGGTCCGCGCATGGTCGAATGCTGCACGCGGTACCCTTCGAAACGGACGACCTTACCGGTGTCCATGCGGACCGGGACGCTCACACTGAGGATGCGTTCCGGGTACTTGATCATTGCTCGCAAGTTATCATCGAGTCCCAGCGCGTTCGCCGCCAGGTCGAAATTCTCTAATGCTACTGCGTATGCGTTCTTTTCGGTCGTTGCGGTTGCTAACATGGCGAACCTCGACCGAAATATTAGCCCGCTGCAGGCACCACGTCAATGGGGTGGTTAGTTAAATTCCAATCGCGACCGTGGCCGTGTTCGAGCTGGCGCCGCCGATGGACAGGACTACCGGGACGGCGTCACCCGTCGCGACTCCGGACGGGATCTGCACGTTGACCTGGTTTAAGCCGACAAAGCCGGGGGCCAGCCCGGAGAACTGCACGGTCGCGGGCCGGCCACCGATGGTGACCGTGGGCGTCAGGAGCGTGACTGCCGGGGGGTTGGCCGGCGCGGCGCTGCCCAGCGCGGGGCGAGGGTTGGTGTCGCCGAGGCCGGTGCAGTAGATGGAGATGAACTCGCCCGGCGCGGCCGGCCGGGAATCGGGTGTCACGCCGATGGGGGCCGCCAGGGTCGCGGTATTGGCGATGACCGCCGATGCCTGCCCGGTGCCCTGCCCGTTGATGGTGAAGATACCGGGAGCGTAGGCTCTGATCTGCACCGGCACGGTCACGGATTGGACGCCCTGCACCACGGTCAGCGACTGTGTACTGGGGGCCGCGACGAGCGGCACCTGCACATTGATTTGTCCCGGCGAGACGAAGAACAGCGGCACGGAGTTGACCCCCGCAGTGACCATGGTCCCGGAGAGGGTGAAGGGCAGGGGCGGCGCACCGGCAACGACCACCGACGAAGCGAGGTTCGTGCCGTAGAGCGACGCGATGCTGCGCGGCGCGACCACGTTACCGGCCGCAGGGTTGGCGGCGTTGACGAATGCCGCCGACACCGTCTTCGGAGCCGCGCCGATGTTGAAGTTCTTCGGCGTCGATGCGGCCCCGCCCGTCGACGGATTGAAGGCCATCACCGCCGCCCTGCCCGGAGCCGCCGCGTCGGCGGCTGTAATCTGCGCCCGGAGATGGCCGGCATCAACGAATGTAGTGCTCCGGTCCTGCCCGTTCCAGCGGATGGTGGTGCCCGGGACGAAGTTCGATCCCGAGACGCTGAGCACGAAGGCGCCGCTGCCGGTCTCGACCGTGGACGGCACGAGCTGGTCGATGACCGGTTGCAGGCTCGGAAAACTCAGGGGGATCGCGATCTCCCAGACGCTGCGCCCGTGCGTGCCGGCGCGAAGGACTCGTGCCTGCCGATTCAATACCAGCGTGTTCACGACTACTTTGGGTAATCCGTTGCCCAGGCTCGACCAGGAGTTTCCGCCGTCGGTGGTGACCATGACGCCGGCGTCGGTGGCAATGTAGAGCGTCCCGGGCAGATCGGGGTCGACGATCACGTCGTTGACCGGAATCACGGGCAGGTTGCCGCTGATGTCGGCCCAGGCGGCGCCCGCGCTGGTGGTCCTATATATATGCCCTGGCAAGTCGGACGCCGTAGGGAATCCGGAAAACGTGACGTAGGCTGTGGCGGCGTCCAGCGGGTCTACCGCGATCCGGGTCACGGTTCGCGCGGGCAGGCCGGCGCTGCGATCGGTCCAACTTGCGGCTGGTCCCTTCAGCGCCTCGGCGGTCACCTGCACCTTGCTGTTGCTGGTTCCGGCGTAGACGGTGTTGGGGTCCGACGGCGCCACGGCGATGGCTTTGAGCGTCCCTTTCTTGCCGCCGGAGAGGTCGGGCGAGGCCGCCCAGATGCCGCCGCTATCGCGGCTCTGCCAAACACGGTATGTCCCGAAGTAGACCGTTTGCGGATTGGATGGATCGATGGCCAATGGCGAGATGAACTGCGTCGAATCGGCCTGGTCAATCCCGTAATCGGCGGGAACCCACAATGGGGTCGAACTCAGGCCTACGGTGCGCTCGATGGTGATGTTCTGGCAGGCGGCGAGCACCAGGGAAGGGAAGGAGGGATCCAAGGCGGTGAATCCGCCGTCGCCGCAGGTCAGGTTCTGCCATTTCCCGGCGCCGTCGTACGCCTGGGTGCCGTTGTCCTGCGCGCCGGCGATTCCCGCGCCGCTCGTGCCCGGGTCCATCGACATCCCGGGATAGAACTGCGTGATGGCCAGCGTGGCGTTCAGGTTGGTCCAGTTGGGCCGCACAGCCGTAACGTCCGTAGTGCTGTACATGCCGCCGTCGTTTCCGATGTAGAGCTTGCTGCCATCGGGCGTGAACGCGAGGGCATGAAAATCCACGTGCATCTGGTTGGTGTTCGGCCCGGTGAGCGATGGCGCGCTCCAGGTATTTCCGCCATCGAGACTGCGCACGACGCCGATGCCGCCCGACCAGATCACATTGGGATTTTGGGGCGAGACGCGCAGGACATTGTAATACCAGGTCTGTGCGCCCCAGGAGGCGATTGGAACGGTGAGCCTCGTCCACGTGGCGCCGGCGTCGGTTGTCCTATATATACCCATGAGGTTGGCGTTGCTGGTGCCGGGGGTGACCGTGTTGGCGATCTGGGCGAACATTGTGGCGGGAGCCGACGGCGCGATTGCCAGTTCGATCCGGCCGACGCCGGAGGTGGGCAGCGACGCATCGCCGGCGCCGGCGACGGGCTTCCACGTCAATCCTCCATCGGTCGAATGATACACGCCGTTGCGCGGGTTTCCGGAGGTGCTGCCCAGCGCCGCGTACACGCTGTCCGGGTTTGCCGGGTCGAAGACCACGGAAGTGCCGGCCGCGCCGGCCAGGGTTGCAGTCCATGTGTTGCCGGCATCCGCGGATCGCCAGATGCCGCCGAGCCGCGATGCGCAGATCACGACTTGGCTGTTGGTGGGACGGACGGCGATCGCGCCGATGTAGTCGCGCACGAATGGGCCGAGAATATTGGTCCAGGTAGCCCCGGCGTCCGTGGATTTGAGAATGCCGGCTCCATAGTAGCCATCGCCATTGAAATTCCCCTCACCCGTGCCGACGTAGACGATGTCGGGGTTCTGCGGATCCAGCGCGATACTGCCCGTGGCTAGGGAGATCTGGTCGTCCGTGAGAGGCTTCCAGTTCAGGCCGCCGTCGGTGGTCTTCCAGATCCCGCCCTCGGCGGCGCCCGCGTAGACCACATTGGTATCGCGCGGATCGATGGCGATGGCCGTGATGCGCCCGGCGCTAGTGAAAGGAGTGGCCGGATCGGTCGGCTTGGGACCGATCATCGTCCAGTTGGTGGCGTCGGTGGTCAGCGCGAATGGAACGGCGCCTTGAACGGCACTGCGCGCGGCCTGGCGCTGCGCGCGAGCCGCGGCGTCCATGCGACGGATCTCGAGGATCGCATTGCGGCGTGCGCCCGGCGGGATCGACGCATTCGGATATCTTCGCTGGCTGTAAAACCAATCCAGGCGTTCCGCCTGGTGGTCGTCCTCGTCGTCCTGGATCGGAGGCCGATCCTGTGCAGCCGCTAACGAAAGGAAGAGCAAAAACAGACCGGTCAGTTTTGGCGCCATACCCCGATTGCAATCCTTCTCGAAACCGTACCTTAAATGCGGGCCCGTCCGCAAACGCTATCTACACCTCGAGCACGATCCCGCGCACCGGCAGTCCCGTGCCCCGGTGCAGTGCCAGCCCGTACACCTGCAACTGCGCGATGTTGCGGCTCTCGCGGCGGTCGGTCTTATAGTCGACTACGATCCACTGAGCACCGTCCGAACAGGCGAAATCGACGCGGCCATCGGCCAGCGTTCCGTCCGCCAGGCGTACCATGACCGGGAGCTCGCGACGGCGGAGGGCTTCTTGCGGAACGATCCGGTTCAGATATTCGAGGGCGGCGCGGGCGGCTTCCACAGCGGCATCGCGCTCGGCATCCGACGCGCGGTGGCGGCGTCTCCACATAGAGGCAAGGGCATCGAGATCTTCGACGCGATCCGCGCGCTGCAGGATGTCGTGAACCAGACGTCCGAAGCGGCGGCCGGAGGGACGTCCCGGTGCGGCGTCGAGCGTCACCGTCTGGACAGGGATCGTCTCGGCCTCATCGGCAGATGTGAGTCGCTCGGCGAGCACGGTAAGATATCGCGGGCGGCTGCCTGCCTCGACGCGCTGCGCGCGCGACGCTTTCCATTCGCGATACCGGTGTAGTCCTTCTTCGGCTTGCTGCGGAGTTCCGTTCAACACCTGCTCGTTTTCGACGCCTTCGGCCTTGGCCACCTCCAGCGCGAGAACCTGCGGATCGAACCACACCACCGGCTGCGTGCCGGTTTTCGGGTGGTGCAGACCGGGGCGCACCGACACTTCCTCGGGATAGTCCGGCGGGCGGTTGAGGACGGTCGTGTGGCCGAACTGCGGGCATCCGGGCGCCTGGCCGGCGTGGCGCCAACGCTCCTTCGGAGGGTACAGCGCGTCGTGCAGCGGGCTCAGCCAGCCGCCTTCCCGTTCTTCTTCGCCGATGGTGGCCACCACCAGCAGATCACGTGCACGCGTGGCGGCCACGTAAGCGACACGGAGCGCTTCCTCGCGTTCGGCGCGTGCCTCTTCTTCGGATGCCTCCAGCAATTCCCACGGCGCACACCAGAGCAGTCGCTGGGCGCACAGTCGGCGCTCCGGATCGGTGTAGCGGTCGGCGCCCTGCGGTCCCGTCAGCCTGGCGGTGAGGTCCGCCAGGATCACCACCGGAAACTCGAGACCCTTCGCCTTGTGCACGGTCATCAGCTTGACACCGCCGCCTTCCTGTTCGAGCACCGGCGCTTCGCTCATGTCGCTGGCCTGGTATTCGTTCTCCAGGTACTCGACGAATGCGCGGAAGCTGGTGGCGGCGCCGCTGACCTCGAAGCTGCGCGCGAGGTCGGTGAGCCGGTAGACATTGGCCAGCACGCGCTCGCCGCCCTTGCGGAACGCGAAGCCGGCGTGGGCGCGAGTTGTTTCCAGAAGCTCGTGGATGGTATCCGCGAGGGGCCGGTAGTTGCGCCGCCGGTGCAGCTCGCGCAGCATCTTGAGGCCGTCGCGGATCGGCTCGAACTCCACGTCGAGATCGGCGGGCAGCTCCATCATCGGATGGAAGCGGCCGTGGGCGTTCTTGAACTTGAGCAGCGTGTCGTCCAGCACCGCCACGAGGCTGCCGCGGAGCACGGCGAAGACGCTCAGCTCGTCGTCCGGCCATTCGATGGCGCGCAGAGCGGTGCGCAGCGTGCCGACCTCTTCCCGCCGGTGGAACGACTTCGACCCGACCAGAAGGTGCGGAATGCCGCGCGCCTCCAGGCAGCGCACATACTCCTGCGTGAGGTCGGTGCCGAAATTCGTGAACCGGCGGAAGAGAATGCACACGTGTTCCGGCTCGATCGGGACGCGGGCGCCGGTGGAGCGGTCGCGCACGGTCCAGCCGCTCTCCTTCCACAGCCAGTGAATGAACGCGGCCGCGGCACCGGGCGAGCACTCGTCGATGCGCACGTTCGAGAGGTTGCGGGTTCCGTAGGGGTAAGGCATGGGCAGGGCGACCACCGACGGTTGCGTGGCCGGGCCTTCCACGCCGCCTTCGAGCGGCAGGTACCCCTCGATCTGATTTTCGAAAGCGGCGTTAACGAATGCCTGGATGGCCTGCGTGGACCGCGTGCTTGCCTTCAGCTCCTGCGCGCCCACGCCCGCCGATTTCAGGTCCGTGCAGACGCGGTGGAAGAGCCGCGCGTCGGCCCGCCGGAAGCGGTAGATCGACTGCTTCGGGTCCCCTACGACGTACAGCTTGCCCGGCGCAGGGGTGACTTTGCGCCAATCGCGCTCGGTGGGGTCGGCCGCCGCGAGCAACAGCAGAATTTCGGCCTGCAGGGGGTCGGTGTCCTGGAACTCGTCCACGAAAATGCGGTCGTAGAGCTGCTGCAAGGCCGGACGCGCGGAGTCGTGGCGGAGCAGGTCGCGGGCCAAGAGCAGCAGGTCCATGAAGTCGAGCTGGCCGGCGCGGAGCTTCTCTTCCTGGTAGAGCCCGGCGACTTCCCAGAGCTCCTCGCGAAGGCCGGCGGCGAGGTCGGCGTCGGCGCGTCCGGCAAACTCGGCGATGGCCAGCTTCAACTGCTCCCAGGCGGCGAAGCGTGCGTCGCGCCCGCGGAGCCAGCGCAGCTCCTGCGGCAGGCGCAGCAGCTCGCTTTCGGTGCGGTCCCAGTCTTCGCGGCCGGCCTCGCGCGCGCGCCTGGCGCGTTCGACAAACTCGGCCAGCGGCTGCATGCCTTCCTGCCGGCCGCGCACCAGGAGCACGGCTTCGGCCTTGTCCAGGAGTCTGCGAAGCTCCGACTCGCGATCGAAGTCCCGCCGCGCCCAGGGGGCGTCGAAGTCGCGCCACTCGACCAGGTTCCAGGTGGCCTTGCGAAGCTCGTCGAGCGGCTCGCCCATGTCGCGGTCGGCGCGCCAGGCCAGCCGGGCCAGCGCCCGCGACAGGGCCGGCGAGGGCGCCGCGAGCCGGCGTTCGATCCAGCGTTGGAACACGCCGCCGAACACGCGCAGCGCGTCGGGCTGCGCCAGCTCCTGGAACACCGGGTCCACGCGCGCCTCCACGGGCCGGCGGCGCAGCAACTGCGCGCAGAATGCGTGGATGGTTCCGATGAAGGCGCGGTCGAGCGAGCGCGCCGCGGCCGCCAGCCGCTGCTGCACCGCCGGATCCAGAGTCTCCACGCGACGGCGCTCCAGCTCGTGGCGCACGCGGAGTTTCATGTTGCCGGCGGCGGCGTGGGTGAATGTCACCGCCACGATCTTCTCCACCGGCGTGCCGGCCGCGATCACGTCCGCGATGCGCTCCACAAGGGCCGTGGTCTTGCCGGTGCCGGCGGAGGCCTCGACCACCCAGCTCTGCGCGAGCGCCGGCTGTTGCGAAGGGAAGCTCACCGGTATCCTCTCAGCTCTTTCAGCTCTTTCAGCTCCGCCTGCGACTTGTGTTTTGCCGCGCGCTCCTCTTCGTAGGGCCCGCACACCGGCAGATAGTCGCAACCTTTGCAGCCATCCTTGCGCGGCGCGGCGGGCAGGAAGCCGTTGCTGACGGCGTCGCCGATGATTTGGAGGACGTGAGCCGCGCGGCGCCGTGTCCAATCGTTCACGGGCACATCAACGACGGCGTAGTTCTGCACGATGGTGGAATAGAAGAGGCGCCCGAACGAGACCGGCGCGCCGAGCATCCGCTCCGCCGCCAGCGCGTAGAGCATCGGCTGCAAGATCTCGCCCTGCCCGACGATTTCGGGGCGCGGTTCCGGGATGCGGCCGGTCTTGTGATCGACCACGCGCAGCACGCCGCTGGGATGCCGCTCCACCAGGTCGATCGAGCCGCGCAGCCTGATGCCGCCATCGATTTCGACGGCTTCCTTGCGGCTGCGCGGATCGCGTTCCGCGGGGTCGGCCAAGCCGAAGCTCAGCTCGTAGAATTGGGGCGTCCAATCCGCTTCCAGCGCGGCCTTCTGCTGCAGCCAGCCTCGCAGGTCGGCATGCATGGACTGCACCTCGCTGCGCCAGATCTGCGGAATCGCGGGTGCGAGCTCCGCCTCCTGCCGCTCCGCGACGTTCTGCATCACCGCGGCCAGGCGTTCGAGGGCTTGAGCGAGGTTGGCGCCGGTCACCGGCAGCAGCCCGGCACCGGACAGATCGCGCAGAAGTTCGAACTGCACTTCGTGGAAGATGCGGCCGCGTGTCGCCGGGTCCATGCGCTGGACGCCTGCCGGCCGCTCGGCGGGGCGCAATCCGAAAATGCCGTGCAACGCGAACCGGTAGGGGCAGCGCGCGTACTGCTGCAGCGCCGAGGGCGACCAGGAGCGCGCGCTGAGCAGATAGGGCTTGAGGGCGTCGCTGCCGATCTCTTCCACGAACAGGCCGTCGGCCGGCTTCCACGGTTTGTGCCAACGCGACCAGCGGGCACGCAGCGACGCGACCGCTCGGCCCGGGAGGCTCTTCAGGTATTGCCCGGAACCTTTGGCGAGGGGCGCCAGGGTGGCCAGGTCGAATTCGGCGTCGTCGATCGCTTCCGCCGGGTCGGCCGGGGCCGGCCACCCGATGCGGGTGCCGGTGCGCGAGCGCGCGAAATCCTCGAACTCGCGCACGCCCATCTCGCTGCCGCCGGCCGCGCGATGCGCCGCGAAGGCGTAAAACGAGGGCACGCGTTCGCGCCCGGTGAGCAGGTCGAGACGTGAAAACGACATCACCAGCCGCTCAGAGGCGCAGGCCGCTGCGATGCGCAGCAGTTCGGCATCTTCCTCGTCGCGCCGCACGCCCAGCAGGTCTTCGGATGGCGGCCGCGGAAACAGCCCTTCGTTCACGCCCGGCAAGAAGACCTGGCGGAACGCGAGGCCGCGCGCCTCGGCGATGCCGCTGACCCAGACCTTGCCGAAGCGCGAGTCTTTGGGCGCCGCGGCGAGCGAGTTGAGGCGCGGCCCCAGCACCAGCAGGACTTCGCTCAAACCGGCCGGCCCGATATCCGACATCGGCTCCAGTTCTTCCAACAGCTCGATCACGCGCTCGGGCTCGCGCAGCGTGGCTTCGGCCAGCCCCGTCAGGGCATCCAGCCACTCGCCCCAAACGGCGCGCTCGGGCAGCGCGGCCAGGCGGCCGATCATCGGAAGGGCGAACTCGCGCAGGTTGTCCAGCGAGGCGATGCGCCGCTCGATGCGCGCGCGCTCGTCTTCGTCCTCCTCTCCGCGGTACCGGCGGTGCAGCTCCTCGCGCAGGCCGGCGAGCCGCGTGGCCCAGCGCCCGGATCCGCCGATCACGGCCGCGTCCACGAGCAGGCGCTCCCAGGCGACCGGAGTAACGGGCTCTTCCTCGTCGGGCATCTGGCCGAGGGACAGATACTCCGCGAATCGCGAGGCCGAGAGGCGCTCTTCGGCGCAGTGCAGCAGGGCGAGAAAGCTGCGCCCCGCGACGTCGGGCCTCCGCGCGCCGCGCGTGCAGTGCGTCGGGATTCCGGCGCGCCGCAGGGCTTCCATCACCAGCGGCTGGTAGCGCTCCGGCGAGCGCAGCAGGATCGCGGTCTCGTCAAATGGGATGCCGCCGCGCCCGATGCGCCGCGCGATTTCGACGCACTCGAGGGCTTCGCCCGAGGTGGAGAAGATCTCAAATCCACCGTCGCGCAAATGGTCGAGAGAGAGGTCGGCCACGCCGCCTTCGCCGATGCTCAACACCAGGCGCTGGCGCGACGAGGCCAGAAGGACCTCGAGCAATTCAAGCTCGGCGCGCGTGCGCAGCGCGAGATCGAGGGCTACCACCGCCGTATCGCGCAGGCGGTCTGCAACGGCTGTGCGAGCCAT
>Ga0335079_10009170_pt1 | contig 11269 bp, 9 predicted proteins | sample Lox_Sample_33_FD_206719 | JGI IMG/M metagenome (GOLD analysis project Ga0335079, IMG submission 206719) | Soil microbial communities from Loxahatchee National Wildlife Refuge, Florida, United States - Lox_Sample_3.3 | ecosystem: Environmental > Terrestrial > Soil > Wetlands | place: USA: Florida... | reverse complement strand
GCCGCCGAACTGAGTCCAGTAGATTCCGTTGAGGGACAGGATTGTCCCCGAGAGCCAGATGCCAGATGATATGAGGGCTATCACGAGCAACAGCCGCAAGCGATATTGATAAGCTACGGCGAACGCGAAGATGCTCCAGGCCGCAAAGGCGTTCGGAGAAGAGGTGATGTTGAAAATGGAACCGACGGCATAGAGGTCGAGGACAAACAAGGCGGCGGCCGCCATGGCAGCAAGGGAGGCGAAGTACAGCGTCTTCTCGCGGCGCGCGGCGAGTTCGGTGACAGCCAGCGCGGCCAGAGGCGCTGCGATCAATAAGGCCACCTGAACCTGGGTGGAGAGATCTCCCCAGTAGCGATAGAAGAACAGCACGAGCCCCGCGCAGAGCGCCAGGCCGCCCAGGGTAACGGCAATGCGCATCCCCCAGGAAAATTGCTTTTCCGAAAGATTGACGTCGACGTCAAACTTGGATTGCAGCGAGGTCAGCAACGAATCGAGATGCCGATTGAGGCGTTCGCGCTGTTCCGGCTCGAGCCGCAGGACGTCTTGCTGCTCGAGCGCGGCGAGTTCCTCGCGGAACGAACGAATCCGGTCCGCACGCTGCTGGGCAGACTGACGGTCCGCAGGCTCGCCAGGCATGGAACTTATAGTAGAACAGTGGTCGGCTGATCAGTGCTTCGGGGCCGGCGAGGGGTGGCTGGCAAGGGCTGCTGAATTCGTAGCCAGGGCGAGTCCGTTCCGGCGCAATACCGGCCGCAATAGCGCCATCGCGATCAGCACCAGCGCGAAGGTGCAAACGATGGTGGCGCCGGTGGGGAGGTCGATTTTCAGGGACAGGTAGACGCCGAGCGCGGAGACCAGCGTCCCCATGGTCCAGCCGATGGCCAGCCGCGGTCCGACACGTTCGGCGTACAGCATGGCGCCCACCGAAGGCACGATCAGATAACAGAACACCAGCAACACACCGGCAATCGCTACCGAAGATGTCACGACAAAACCGAACGACGCATAGAACAGAAAATCCCAGAAGCGAATCGAGACGCCCTGCGCCTCTGCTTTTTCGGGATCGAGCGAGATCAGCAGGAACTTGCCCCGGAAGATGTAGTGAAACAGGCCGATGGCGCCATAGAGGGCGGCCGTTTTGCCCACTTCGAACCAGGAGACCGTCAGGATGTTGCCCACCAGCATCTCTTTGAGGTGTTCGGTTTCCTGGACGGACTTGCTCATCGCCAGGATCGCTGCGGCGGAAGCCACCGCATAGCAGATGCCGATTACCGCCTCTTGGGGGATTCGCGCACGGTGGCCGCGAATGGACGAGAAAATCGCCGCGCCGATGAAGGTGAACGCAAGGCTGAAAAAGTAGGCGGTCTCACTGTGCGGCTCGATGTTATAGAGCGCCGCGATGGTCGTTCCCAACGCGGCAATCTGTGCCAGCGAAAGATCCACAAAGATGACCCCGCGCTCCACGACGTGCACGCCCAAATAGGCGTGAATACCAGTGAGGATAAGGCTGGCGATGAAAGGCGCGAGCAGGAAGGCAAGGACGTCCATGGGATCTCCTATTTCACTTTGCTAAAGGCGTTTGCGATCAAGTTGATGTCGTAGTCGAATAGCTGGAAGTAATTCGTGATTTCCTTGACGCCGCCGACCGATGGCATGATCTGGACGACCTGGCCGCTCGTGGCGCTGGCGATCGAGTTGGGCGTGCGCAGGTCGAAATAGGGCTCCACGAAGATCAGCTTGATATTCTCACGTTTCATCGTGTTGATGACTTCGAGGGTGTGGCTGGGCGTGGGAGGGATACCGGGACGGGGCTCGATATAGTCCACTACATCCAAGCCATAGCGTTCGCAAAAGTTAGGCCAGGAGCGGTGATAGGTGACGATCTTGCGGCCACGATAGGCGGCCATTTTGGCTGACCAGCCCTTCTCCGCCTCGCCAAGCCGCTTATCGAAATCGGCGTAGCGCTGCTGAAAGTACGCGGCGTCGGCGGGCTGCATCTCGGCGAACTTATCGGCGATTCCTTTGGCGATACGCCGGCCATTTTCGGGGTCGAGCCAGTAGTGGGGGTTGCCCAGCGGATGGACGTCGCCCATGGCACGAGTGATTTGGCCGGTGGGGATTTCCAGGATCTGGGCAAATTGCGACGCGTCGAGATAGCCGTTGGCGCCCACTTGGATTCTTGAGTTCCGGCTCTGTGTCTGCAACGGCGGCAGCCAGCCGATCTCGAGTTGCAAGCCGACGACGATCAACAGATCGGCCTTCTGCAATTTGAGCAGGAAGCTCGGTTTGGGCTCGACGAAGTGCGGGTCCTGATAGCCCTTGGCGATGGAATCGACGTTGATCCGCTCTCCGCCAACTTCGCGCGCCAGGGCCGCCAGATCTTCGGTGGCGGTGACGACGTTCAATTTGGAAGCGGCGCGGGCGCTTCCGGCGGCCATCATGAAGGCGATCAAGGCTAGCGCCGAGACTCGTTTGGGCATAATTCCCCCTGATTTGAGGACGCCGCGGGGCGTGGCCCGGGTTTCGTTAGCATTTGTCATGTTAGAACGGATGCGCTCCATGGGCGCCAAGAGAAAAGATAAATTGGAGCAGAAATTCGTTAGCGGTCAGGCCTTCGCCATACGTGGTGCGTTTGAGCTGCCCGCGAACCTGGCTGAATTCACTCGGCCAGTAGGTGAGCAGCACGGAGCCGCCGGTGTCCTGAATGAGCGGGCCGACACCCGCGGCGAAGCAGGCGGGGTTGGGCTGGGTAAGCGGAGCCGTCGGCTGGCAAAGGCCGCGCTGCGAGCGGTCGAAGCGGCCACCCAGGAACCAGCGGCGGCCAAACTGGTAATCGCCGGAGACGTAGTAGCCAAAGGGGGTGGTGGTGGTGGATCCCACATTCGCCTGGCGCGACCAAATGAACTCGCTGCGGCCGACGAAGGAACGATAAATGGCGCGGCGGAGAGGCTTCCAACGCAGGGTGGCGTCGATGCCATACAACTGATTTTCGGCGTCGACGATGGGGCTGTGGCCGCGCGAGAAGGAACCGCCGAGGGCGATGTTGGTGGATTCGGATATGTCGCGGTAGGCGCGCAAGTGCTCAACCGTGGATAAGTCGCTGCGCCGCGCCGCGCGAAAGACGCCTTCGGTATCGCCACGGAAGAGTTGGGCGGTACCTTCGAGAAAGATCTGTCCGGGCGCGGGGATGATGCGGCTCAGCGAGAGGCCGGCATCGTCGATGCCATCTTCTCCGGCTACCAGGTTCTGACTGACCAGGGGGCGATCAACCCAGGGCAGCACGTGATTGTGCAGCGTATTGACGATGCCGAAGGCGGCGCGCATTTTGCCGGCACGCAGCTGGAAGGCGCCGGGAAGAGAGGTGAAGGTGATGTAGCCCTCTTCGAGCGTCACGCCCTGTTCGCCGAAGCTGAGGAAGAAATCGCCGCGGGCGTAGGGATCGATGATGGCCTGGAAGCCCAGTTCCGATTCGTGCATCTCCAGCGACGGAGTGTAACGATTCGCTGGATTCCCGGCACTGCCGATGAAATCGCCGATCGCGCTGATATCCGGATTAAAGACTTTGGAGGCGGCGGCATTGGCTCCGCCGTAGACCGGCAATTGGCCGCCAGCCGGAGTGGCGGCCGATGTTGTGGGGGCCTCCGGCGCTTGGGCCACGGCAGGCGCTTGGGCCGCGCCGGGCGACTGCGGCTGCTGTGCCTTCAGAGACTGGACCTCGGCCTCGAGGCTCTGAATGCGGTCTTCCATGGCTTTCATCCGAGTCAACAGTTCCGCGATGTCCTGCGCCGAAAGCGGGACCGCGAACAAACAAGCCAAAGCCGCGCCGCGCGAGACCGCGCGCAATCTGTCGGGCAGTGTCATGTGACCTCCAGAAGCGATCTTAAAACATGGCATCGATCTCGGACAGTGATTTCGAGGTCAACGGAACCTTAGAAGACGAAGCCGACGCGCGCCAGAAACGTTCTAGGCTGCAGGAAATGCGTGCCACTAAACGTCGACAAGAAATTGTAAAGCGCGAGCTTGTTCGTCAGGTTCGTGATGTCGAGAGATGCGGTGAATCGCTGGCGTTTCTCGGCGTGGAACAGATTATCGCTGCCGACACCGAGGTTAAATACGTGCCGCGGATCTACGCGGTCGGGGTTGTGGTCATCGTTCTCCGTGCCGGCCTGGGGCAACGTGAGTAACTTCGACGTAACAACCTTGCCGGCGCAATCCGTCGTGCTCAAGCCTGCGGCGAATGTCGCGACGACGCTACCGCAAGACAAGCCGATTGACGTTTGCTGGGCCGGCGTCAGGATCGTAAGGGCCGCGTCTGAGTCCGGAACGCCGCTCACCACCAGCCCGCTGTCGTAACGCCACGTGAGCGCGATCCATTCGTCATTTTTGTGCTGGTATCGGAAGACCGCGGTCGATTGGAACGCCTGGTCATGATCGATGCGGAAAACACCGTTAGCCAAGGGCGCACCCTGGGGAACCAGTCCGCCGGTTTCGGGCGGGTAATACCTAGCCCGCGTGTGCCCGAACGTCCAGTAGGCCTGGAATCCGCGAAGGTTAATCGTGCTCACCCGTCCGGTTACGCCATCTAGTTTGGAGTTGTGCCAGGCGATCGGAAACGTGATCGTGGTATTCAAGAGCGTGCTGAAGTCGTAGGCATTATGCGTATACTTCCAAAAATAATCCGCGTCGACCAACAGCCACCGGCCGATCGACTGCTGGAAGCCCGAATTGAACTGGTTGCGAAATCCGGGTTCGATGGGAACGGAGTTGGCGCCGAAGATGTTCTGGGCGAGCCCGCCGACTCCGGTGGCGCTCGAGAGCAGGAGATTTTCGTTGAACGGAGTCTCAAAGGTTCGGGCATACGCAACGCGTAACACCGTCCCGGTTCGCTTGACGTTGTACGAGATGCCGACGCGGGGTTCAGGATTGCTCTTCGCGACCAGCCCACCGTAGCGCTCTGCGCGAAGCCCGACTTTGAAGAGAAAGTTCCCCTTCGTGATGTCGTCTTGCGCGTAGAATGCGTACTGGTTGATGTTTCCTGTGGCGTGAAAAGCAAACAGAGTGCCGCCCCGAGTGAGATCGAAGGGCAGCAGTCCAGGCGCGAACGGAACCGTGGCGTTGGGATTGTCGAATGTGTTCGGTTGATATCCTGCGTTCCCACATTGTTCGGGATCCGTGAGATTTGGATTGGGAACCGAAGCCCCGGTATTGTCAATGCAGGGCGAGTTGAAGCCCGAATCGGTGATGCCGAATCCGAAGTTCTCCAGAAGGCGAGTCTGCTTCAGATCCACGCCAAATTTGAGGCTATGCCGGCCGCGAATCGTGGAGAGATCCGCTTTTGTGCCCCAGTTCAGCAATTGACGGCTCTGGCCCTGGGTGGCGGGGGTATCCGCGAACGGGTCCCGGCTGGAATAGTAGTTCACCTGATCTTTTCTGATCCACGGATTGACCGTTAGCAAGGTTTTGGCGCTGAACGTGTGTTGGTATCCGGGAGCGAGATTCCAGGTCAGGACCCGCTCATGCTGGTCCTGCGCCAACTGATCATAATCGTTGGGGATCTGAAACCAGTTTCGCGCTGTAAACAGGTCCAGATGAACAACATCGTGCGGACCGGGCTGGTAATCGAAGCGGTCAAAAATGCTTTCGTTGTTGCCTTTATCGTGGAAGGCAGTGAACTCGGGGCTATCGAGGAAACGGCCGCTACGCAACCCATCCACGGTCAGGAAATTGCCGACTTTCGTATCGCCGTAGCCAATTCCGGCGGAACCGCCCGCGGCGCCAAACGAACCGTAAGTTGCGTCTAAGTTACCGAAAATCCGGCCCGCACCGAGGCCGGAGCGGGTCGTGATCTGCGCGACGAGGCTGCTTTTATCGCCGAACTCAGCGCCGGGTGTGCCGGTCGTCGCCTCCATGCTCTGAATGGCGCTGGTGGGAAGCTGCGTCGAGAACAGCTTGCTTTGCTGGTCACTAATCGGCTGGCCATCGATGACAAAGCTGACCTGCGCATGGTCGCCGAGTGGATGGAAGAAGCCATTGGCATCCGCCGCTACGCCCCCGGTGCTATAGACAATCGCCTGGCTCAAACCCGCGGCCGGATCCACATCAGGCAGCTTGAGCATGAGACTGCGGTCGATGTCGACGTGGGCCGAAGGATCGTTTTCGAGAATATCGGCGCCCGCGGCCTCTACGTTGACGGTGGTTTGGCCCCCGGCCAGAGACATCGTGGCTTTGAATTGTACCGGGATGGAATTCTTTACGTCCACATCCTGCGCGTAACTGGAGAAGCCGGACGACATCACTTCGAGGTGATACGGGTTCGGAGGAATATTGTTGAGCCGGAAGGCGCCATTGGAGTCGCTCATGGCAGTCTGGGTATAGCCGCTCACCGCATTCCGGATAGTTACAGTCGCTCCGGGGATTGCGGCTCCGGAGGGGTCCACGATAGTTCCCTCAATCGTTCCGGCATTTCCCAGCGACTGGCCCACCGCGACAGTGAAATTGGGCCCAATGAAGGCGGCACAAATACAAAACGAGAACGTACGAATAAACCTGGACTTCATAAATGCTCCTTGCAGTCAGTTCGAACACGAATTGTCAAGCCCCGCCCGGAGCACTCCGAACGGGACGCTTGGCTTTGCAGTCGAACTATGCGGGAGGAGCGCGGGAGGAGGCTTGGGCAAGCAGCGTCTGGTGAGGCGGAGCCTGGTCCGACGAGGCGGCAAGCCAGACGACGTAGAGAACGGGCGGTGCGTTGGCCGTCACGGCCGGCTGCAGAAACGGGAGCCCGACGTGGCACAGAGCGCAGCAATGATCGGAAGAATGATGGTGCTCGTTCTCGAGGGCAAGGGCGGAGAACTGCGCGGTGGTGAACGCGCAGACCATCAGGATGACGAGTAACCACTTCCTTGGCGACAGTGCCCGAGGCGTCATCTGAAGATCAGTATACCCAAAATAAAAGAGGGCCCCGGAGGCCCTCTTATGGCGTCCAAAATGCTGTGGGATTAAGTCAAATTCTCATTACGTTCTCAGCCTGCAGTCCTTTGGGGCCCTGCTTGACCTCGAACTCCACCTCCGCGCCTTCATCCAGGGTGCGATAGCCGTTGGCCTGGATTGCAGAAAAGTGAACGAACACATCGTCGCCGCTCGACCGCTGGATGAATCCATAGCCTTTCGCGGCATTAAACCACTTCACTGTACCTTTTTCCTTCACTACATTCTCCTGTTTCATTGTTCGACGTGCTCTTCGGTCAACCTGACAAGGAAAGCGGGCTTTCGAGGCTTGTGGCGGAACTTTCGAGGAGCGTCCAAACAACTTAATCCGACTGCGTAGGTATTCTCTCAGATGGCATTTTGAGGGTCAAGTACGAGAGGATAAGGGTGGTTTCCTATCCTAAGTGAACAGTGAACTAGAGTGGGTGGAGCAGATCCGGCGTCGGATGGGGAGGCCGCGGGCCAAGGACGTCGTGCTCGGTATCGGAGACGATTGTGCGATCTTTCGCCCGCGCGGATCGGCTGAAGATCTGTTGTTTACCACCGATCTGCTGCTGGAAGATGTCCACTTCCGCCGCGCGACCCACACCGCTAAAGATGTCGGCTGGAAGGCACTGGCGCGAGGCCTGAGCGATATCGCCGCGATGGGGGGAACGCCTCGCTTTTTCCTGCTTTCTCTGGCAGTAGGTCGCTGGGCGGAGTCGCGTTGGGTGGACGGGTTCTACGACGGCGCACTGGCACTGGCCGCGCGGGAAAAAGTGTCCCTGATCGGCGGCGATGTGGCCCGGAGCGACAAAGCGGGATGCGACGTCGTGGTGTGCGGGTCGGCGCCCCGCGGCCAGGCACTGCGCCGGGACGGCGCGCGTCCGGGTGATGGAATCTACGTCTCGGGCCGGCTGGGCGGGTCGGCGCTCGGGTTGGCGCGCGGCCGCGGTGCCGCATGGCGCCGCCACACGCGTCCCGAGCCACGCCTGGCGCTCGGCCGTTTCTTGCGTGAGCGGCTGCACGCCAGCGCCGCTATGGATCTCAGTGACGGGCTGTCGCTCGATTTGCGGCGACTCTGCCGGGCGTCACGGGTGAACGCGGCCATCGAGCCGCCTCCGCGTTATCCCGGCGCCAGCCTGGAACAGGCGCTACACGGCGGAGAGGATTACGAACTGCTGTTCACTGTGCCGCCCAAGACGCGGGTTCCCGTTGAATGCGAGGGCATTCCGCTCACCCGAATCGGAGTAATGAAGCGGGGACGAGCGGGCGACGTGTCGTTAGACGGAACGCCATTGCAGCCGCTTGGATACGATCACTTCAGAAAGCGCCGCTAAATGAGAATGGCGCTTGTCCCCTATTTTTTGAGAGTGCCCTTTTCGCGGGCGATGGGAAGCAAAGTCGGGTAGAACTGCACGAAGGTCGTGTCGACCGCGCCGTTCGGCTCATGACAGGTATAGCAGGACGAGTTCTGGGCGGCGGCCGGTTCCGAGACGGCGGAACCTTTCGCAAATCCGAAGAAGGCCCACTTTCGAGGAAACCGTTTTTCGTCCTTGACGTGAGTCTCCACACCGGCCACGTCGGTTTGGAAATTACCGCCTTGGTTGATGGATCCCTTCGACTGCGCGGAGCGGACCTCCAGCACCAGCACGGTCTTGTCCGGCCAGCGTCCTGTATCAAGGAAGGCCCGGTAGGCGGTCGGGTTCACAAAGACGTTGTCAAACCTCGGTTCCCTGCCGGAGCCGAGCGGGCCGTAGGTCATGCCCAAGCCGGAGCTCAGAAACACCCATTGGCGATAGTCCTGCGGAAACTGAAGCCGGCCATCGCTGGTGTACTGCGGCCCGTCCGAGACTGGAGCGTTCGCGCCCAGACCAGCGAGCGCCGAGAATACCACGATGCCGCCGATGACGGTGTTTCGCCGATTCCACATAGAGTTCCATTTTCTCCAATAAAAAGCAGTCCGAATCCACGACAATAGTAAATTGATTGTCACACTCACTATCAACCCGGCGATTGACCGGACGATCAGCGTGGACCGGTTGGCTTTTGAAGACCGGGCGCGCATCAGCTCCAGCCGTGAATCCGCCGGAGGACGGGGAATCAACGCGTCGGCGGTAATTCATTCATTCGGCAGTCCGACGCGCGCCGTGCTGACATCGGGAGGCGAGAAGGGCAAGCGCCTGGAAACTCTGTTGGCGGCGTGCGGGTTTCCGTTTTCCGTCATCCCGATTCGGAACGAGATCCGCACGGACCTCACGATCACCGACCGGCACGGCCTGACGATTCACCTGAACGAGGTTGGCCCCGAGCTTAGTGCGGCCGAAGTGGCGCAGGTGGAAAAGATAGTCCGGGAGGCGTTGGGCAGCGCGGCCTGGCTCATGCTCTGCGGCAGCACTCCGCCGGGAGTGCCGTCGTCATTTTATGGAAACCTGATCACGGCGGCGCGCAAGAAGAAGGTGAAAACGCTGCTGCACACCAGCGGCGACGCGCTGCGGGACGGCATCGAGGCGCGGCCTTCGGTGGTGACTCCCAACCAGCAGGAGGCCGAGCGGCTGCTCGGCCGCACGCTGCTGACGCGCACCCAGTTTTTGGAAGCGGCCGAACAGGTGCGGCAGATGGGCGCAGAATCGGTAGTGCTTTCGCTTGGCAACCGAGGCGCGGTAGGCGCGTTTCCAGACGGGCTAGTCGCGGCCGCATCGCCACCGGTCGATTCGGTTTGCCCAATTGGGTCCGGCGACGCGCTGGCGGCGGCGTATGCGTGGGCAATGCTTCGCAAAGCCAAGCCGGCCGATGCGCTGCGGTGGGGCGTGGCTGCCGGAACGGCTTCGGCGCGATTACCGGGGATGCGCTTCGCGAGCCTGCCGCAGACCGAAGAAATCTACGCGCGGGTGGAAGTCCGGCGCGCGGATTAGCGTTAACTGGTTGAGTACCAGTCCGCCGCAGGATGCCATCCTGCCCCACGGTCGTGATAGCTTAGATGCCCAGGGAGGATGAGCCTATGAGGCGCAATCTCTATGTGGGCGGCGCGCTGCTTGCTGTCGCTGGTCTGCTGGGCCTGGGTAGTTCTTTGTTGGATCACCGAACCGTGCACGCGGCCACCGTTATGGCGCCCCGGTTTGAAGTGAATCCTCTGTGGCCGAAACCGCTGCCCAATCACTGGATCATGGGGCAGACGATCGGCGTCTCGGTCGATGCGAACGATCACATCTGGATCATTCACCGTGCCGGTTCGCTCGAACCCGGAGAATTGCATGCGACCACCAACCCGCCTACGGCCCAATGCTGCGCTCCGGCTCCGCCGATTCTTGAATTCGACGAGGAAGGAAACCTGCTCCGCCACTGGGGCGGCCCCGGCGATGGGTACGATTGGCCGGTGAACAACCACGGGATCACGATCGACTACAAAGGCAATGTGTGGATCGGCGGCAATGGCCGCGGGCAACCTCCCGGTGCGGGCCGGCGCGGCGGCCGGGGCCAGACCGACACGCTCGATGAGCGGCAGGTGGGCGGCGTGCAAGGCTATTTCAACGATTCGATGATTTTGAAATTCACCCAGGACGGCAAGTTCCTGATGCAGATCGGCAAGCCCGGGCAGAGCAAAGGCAGCAACGATACCGAGAATTTGCGGCTGCCGGCCAAGACGTTCGTCGATAAAGAGACGAACGAAGTCTATGTTGCCGATGGGTACGGAAATCATCGCGTGATTGTCTACGATGCCGAGACCGGCAAGTACAAACGGCACTGGGGCGCGTACGGACACCGTCCGGAAGACACCGACATGGGGCGTTACGATCCCGATGCGCCGCCGCCCCAGCAGTTCCGGAATCCGGTGCATTGCGCGGACCTTTCCGTGGATCGGCTGCTGTATGTCTGCGACCGCGTCAATGACCGCATCCAGGTTTTCCACCCGGATGGCACCTTCGTCAAAGAAGTGTTCATCGAAAAGCGTACGCTGGGTTCGGGCTCGGCATGGGACATTGCGTTTTCCAAGGATCCGCAGCAGAAGTACATCTATCTGGCGGACGGCGAGAATGATCGCGTGCACATTATCGACCGGCAATCGCTGACGGTTCTCACGACCTTTGGTGAGGGAGGCCGGCAGCCGGGCGAATTCTACGGAGTCCACAGCATCGCCACTGATTCCAAAGGCAACATCTTCACCACCGAAACCTATCGCGGCCAGCGCGTGCAGAAGTTCGTGTACAAGGGATTGGCTGCGGTGGCGAAGGAGGACCAGGGCGTCGTGTGGCCGAAAGCGACTTTAAATAAGTAACGCCGGCGATCTTGTCGCCGGCGACAC
>Ga0335079_10009169_pt1 | contig 11269 bp, 10 predicted proteins | sample Lox_Sample_33_FD_206719 | JGI IMG/M metagenome (GOLD analysis project Ga0335079, IMG submission 206719) | Soil microbial communities from Loxahatchee National Wildlife Refuge, Florida, United States - Lox_Sample_3.3 | ecosystem: Environmental > Terrestrial > Soil > Wetlands | place: USA... | reverse complement strand
GCGAGTCGCCTGCGAAGGAACTGGAAAAGCTCAGCTTACTGTATTTGGAGACGCCGTCAGGCAACGAGAAACGCGACGTGAGCGGACGGCAACGGATTCTCGCTCATATTAATGATGAGTTGGAGAAGGCGGGTGTACTGAAACTGATGCGGCGCGACATTTCTGTGGCGGAGTACACGCGGCCGGGTGATCCGCTGAAACTGGATTTCGGCTACGCGACGGGGCAGTCGTTCAAGTTCCTGCAGGCCGTTTCCCTCGTGCAGCGGGTTGATGCGGCAATGGTTTTGGCGACCCGGTTTCCCCAAATCTCAGCAGGTATGAAGGAAAAGAAAAGCGTGAGCGCCTGGATGACGGCGGTCGTCGATGATGACCTGCCCCGCCGCGATGAAGTCAATTTTGCGCTGGAAATGATGCAGGAGAGCGGAATTGTGGTGGCTCCTGCGGCGAAGATGGAAGAGATTGCGGAGGGGATCAGAGTAGAATTGGGCGCGTGACACCAAGTTACTTCGCAATCGCGTGCATTGGAACATGGCTGTTATGGGCAATCAGCACTATGGTGTGAAGGCGCAAACTCTTATCGATTAGTATTCGAAGTTTTTTCAAAAAATCATGAACATTACAAATTCTGTACGCGGCGCGATGCGCCGGATTGCGGGAGTGTCTTTCGTCGATCGGCTGGCGCAAGCTGGAAGTCTGTTCGCCGGAAGTACACCGGCGGGGAAGATCGAAGCCAAACGACGAACCCTGCCGCTCCCGTCGATACTCAACACCTATGGCCCGCGGGCGCAGACGATGCCGAAGCCCACGGCTATGAACCTGCGGCGCTTCTCGGAAATTCCCGTGGCGCGGCGGGCGATTAACACAATTAAAGATCACATCGCCGGAATGCGCTGGCGGGTGCAATCGAAGCCAGCGGCGCCCGAACTGCCGGATGCCGAAGCTCGCGTGCAAATTCTGACGCGAAACTTCAATTCCCCGAATCCCGACGATTCATTCCGGTCTTTATCAGAGCAGGTTCTGGAAGATCTGATCGTAGGTGGTTTCGGCGCGGTTGAAGTCGAGGCAACCGGTAATGTCGATCATCCTCTAGCGTTGTGGCCGGTTGATGGATCGACAATCAAGATCCGCGCCGATTGGGACGGCTCACCAACCTCGATTCGTTATGAGCAGGAGACCGCGAAAGCCGGGCCGAACGCAAATATCCAGCTCACCGATGATGAGCTGATCTACATTCGTCTCAACCCGCGCACCTTCACGCCGTTCGGCCTCGGGCGTTTGGAAGTTGCTTTCGAATCGATCAACGCATTTCTTGGCGCACATCGTTATGCGAGCAAGCTGGCGTCGAATTCCGTGGTTGAGTACGCGCTTTGGTTGCAGGATCTGACTCCCGAACACCACGAACGCCTCATCCGCTGGTGGCAGGATGAGATTGAGGGAACAGGTCGTGTCCCGATACTTTCTGTCGAGAATAAACCGGAGGTCCTGCGCTTCGGCGGCGGCACGGATGCCGATTTGCGTTTGCAGTGGCAAGAATTTCTGCTGCGGATCATTGCCGATGCTTTTGATCTGCCTCCACAATCGCTTGGGCTTGAGCGCGATGTGAACCGCTCGACGGCTGCCGAGATGAATGACGCAGCGTTTCGCCAGGCAATTGTTCCGACAGCGCGTTTATTTGCCGAATATCTCACGCGCGGCGCGATCTCGAAAAAGCTCGGTTGGGACGATCTCGAATTCGTCTTCACCGATGTTGATGGCCCCGGCGACGCGATGGAAGAAGCGCAGATTCAGCAGATCCTGATTCAATCCGGAGTACTCACAGTGAATGAAGTGAGAAGAATGCGCGGGCTGCCGCCGCTGTGAGCGTTCAGCACTCGGTGATCAGCACTCAGAAAAAACACAACACGACCTATTGTCATTGCGAAAGTCTTTCAGGCCCGAGGAATCTGCTTTTCGCTGGTGAGAAGCAGATTCCTCATCGCTAAAGCGATTCGGAATGACATTTCGTTATGCTGCTTTTTCGGACATACGAGGCAGGCAGCAATCGACGACCGACACCAACGACCGGGAAAGGCTAACAGCTAAGAGCCAGGAGCTAAGAGCTGCTTTATGAATCTCCAACTTTCATCTATGGCGATTGCCATGCCCGCAGTGCACGGGCATCCCAACCGGGAACCGTTTCGCGGCGTACTGACGCTGGTGGACACGCCTTCCGATAAGCCGCCGGCAGGATCACGCGGGCATCGCGTAATTCTCACGCGCGCCGCTGCAGAGCGAGCTTTGCCCTCGTTACTTGGCATGGCGCTTGACTACTCACCGAGCTTCGATAAGCACGATGCGCGACGGAAAGTTGGCGTGATTACACGCGCGGAAATTGTCGCCAAAGAACTGGAGCTCAGCGGCTATCTCTACGCGAAAGATTTTCCGGAACTCGTACGACAGATCGAGTCGGGACTCATTCACGCGAGCAGCCAGTCACGGAAGCGGCCGCAGAATCCGCTCGGAATGTCTTATGAAATCGCAGATGCCAGCGTAGCCGATACTCGCGCGAAGATCTGGACGCTAACCCGGGTCACCTTCACCGGCGCGGCCATTTTGCGCCGCGACAAGGCGGCGTATCGAGATACGTGGATCGAGTTGGAATAAATCAGTCATCAGCTCTCAGTCATCAGCCATCAGGAATCCTAAGCCACTATCATTCCGAGCCCGGCAGGGGTGAGAAATCTGTGGTTAACGTAACTGCAGATTCCTTGCTCCACGCTGCGCGGTCGCTTCGGAATGACAGTGCGCTTTGGGTTAGCTGAAGGCTGACGGCTGATAGCTCATGGCTAATAAAGGAGAACTCATGGAACATAACGAAACACTGGATCAACTGGCCGCGGCTGCCGATCGATTGGCAAACGTGGCTGAAACCCTGGACCGCGTCCTCGGCAAGCTGGACGCACGACACGATGCGCTCAACGCAAAAGTGGATCGCATTGTAGCCGCCGTCGAGGAGCGCGGGTTGGAGTTCAGCGCCGGAAGCTCGCGCGAGCTTGAACGCCGCGTAGCTGAACTCGAAAAGGCCAATTCGGACCTCAAGGCGCAAGCCGCCCGGCTCACCCGCAAAACTCTCTCGCCATTCGTCTCTGCGCTCTTGGCCAAGAATAACGCCGAGCCGGGTGAAAGGTTAGAAGCGGGCGCGCTCGACAAGACACTGCAGTCGCTCAGCGTGGAACAGCGCATTGCGGTAAAGGCAGAAATGGCACGCGCGGGAATGCTCGAGTAAAACAGCCGTCAGCTATCGGTCCTCAGCCCTCGACCTTTCAACCCACTGTCCTTCCGAACCGCTTTAGCGGTGAAGAATCTGCTGTTCACAAACGAAAAAGCAGATTCCTCGGTCCTGAAGCGCCAGTCCTGAGTGAGGTCGAAGGGTCCTCGGAATGACGATTTGCTCTGCCGAGCTGGTTTTCCTGAGGGCTAAGGCTGATGGCTGACAGCTTCGATCAAGGCCGAACTCTTCAAGCAAAAATTCCTTCTCCAGGAGAAAACACAAAACATGAACGCACAATTTATCGACCTGCACGCGGCTGCAGATTTCCTTGGGCCGGGCGCGATTGAAATCAATCGTTATCAGACAGAAATTTTCGACATCGTTCGCCGGCGCGGCGCATTCGGGCAGCGCATCAAGCAGGTGCCGGCAACCGGGCACCCGTCGCGGTTTTTCGAGGAACTCGCGATTCCGCAACCAACAGCGGCCCAGGCGTTCGTCGATCCGCGGAATATTGCGCCGACGGTGCAAGCGCCCAACCGGGTTGAGCGCAGCGTGCCGCTCAAGGCGCTTGTCTCTCAAATCAACTACAACCTGTTCGATCTCGAAGTTGGAAACCAGGAGAGTCAGTTCGCATATTTGCAGGCGAAAGACCTGGCCGACACCATCGACGGGGTCATGCACACGCACGACGTCGCTCTGTGGAATGGCACCGACACTTCGCTCTCGACTCCAACGACGTTGCAATACTTCGGAGCGATCGGACAAATCGAAGCTGGCGGCAACACCACAACTATCTCAACCACGGCGAGCATCGTCGATGGCCTGAAGTCGACGGTGGCGCAGATGGTTTCAAACTCCAGCTACGCCGTTCGCCCGACGGCCATTTACGCCAACCCGGTGCTGCTCGATCTGATCGATCGCGAAATGAAGACGGAATATAACGTCGTCCTCAACACGGTCGAGATCACCGGCGGCTTTCGCGTGAAAGCGTTGAGCACGCAAGCCGGCGATCTGCCGCTCATTCCCGAATGGGCGATCGGTTACACCGGTACGCCCGGCAGCGGGTCAGCAGTCTTGCCGGCGTACATCGTGACTGAAGACCTGATCGAGTATCACTGGCTCACAGATCCCAACCCGCGCGTCTTTCAACTCGGACTGCCGAGCAGCCTTGCTTCGCAAAATGTGGTTGTGAAGTTCGGCGCGGTTGTGGTGAAGGGCGCTTCTTACGCCCACTACGAAGTGAAAGTAGATCGATAAAGCGTCATTGTTGGTTCGTCTATCGGTCGTCCGCACCCTCCTAAATACGATGTCATTCCGAATCGCTTTAGCGATGGGGAATCTGCTGTTCGTAATGACAGAAGCAGGTTCCTCAGGGATAAATCCCTTCGGAATGACATTGAAGGAAGCGCTGGTCGCCCGCGCGACTGACAGCTGACGACCGACGACTTCTTCCGCGCATCGGCTAAGAGCCAGGAGCTAATCGTGAACTATCTTGACCCAACCGAATATCAACTTTATGGGATCGACACGACGACCGATCCGTCGCAGGTGGGCGCGGCGTCGTCGCTGATTGATGCGCATTGCCGGCGGGCAACACTGGCGATTGCGCAGTATGAAGAGCGCATCCGCATGATGCCCGACCGCAACACGGTCCACCTCACTTATTTACCGCTTGCGCCGCTGGCGCCGGCGACATCGCCGATCGTTTCCAGCCAGGGGCGATACACGATTCCGCGTCGAGGCGAATGGCCGTTCAGCGATTTGCGACTCGATGTAGCACTCATGTTCGGATTACCGGGAACCTGGAGCAACATCAATCCTTCATCCATTGACTTCGACGCGACGACCGGCGAACTTACTCTGCCTCTTAATCTGATGGGGCTGTGGTACAGCGAAGTCGATCTCGTCTACACCGCCGGCTATGCGACGATTCCAGATGCGGTGAAGTATGCCTGCGCACAGGTCGTACGCAATCTGCAAGCCACGCCTGCCGTGAACGTGAAAACCGGCAATATGAACCAGCTTCGAATGGATTACTTCGCGCCCGATCTCCTCGATGCCACAGTTCGCGCGCTGCTTGCGCCTTTTGTCGCTCAGAAAACCAGATAACCAAAACGAGATAACCCATGGCTATTGCAGGAACAGCGGTGATGCGCGCCGCCGACGCACTGTTGCGCGCACTCGGCGGAGATCAAATCGGCCTGGTATTGCCACAACCGGAAACTGGGACCGACAGCATGCAGCTGGGGCTGACCGATCCGGGAGTGCAGCAAGTGATGATTACGCCGGTGGTGGTGCGCACGCTTCCTGCACCCACGACGGGGCCGCGGGTGCGCCTTGAATTTCTGATTTCTGCTTCGGCCATCGCGAGTGCTGTTGCTGCCGAAGGTGCAGCATCGGCAGAGGCTCTGTTCGATGTGGCGTTAGGAATTCAGTACCAGGCGGATCTGTTTCATATCGAGAGCGTAAGCACCGATTTCTTTGCGGGAACGGCGTATTTGTACCGGGTAATTGGGGTGGAATAGCTCTCGGCCATCTGCTGTCGCTCTTTTCGCATTAATTCAAGCCACTCTTTTAAAGGAAGGAATCGATCGCAGGGTTATTCGCCGTTAGCTGCAGCTGACGGCTGAAAGCTACTATGCAATACACCAAAGATACTTTCTACATCACATTGCGCGACCGGTTGGCGGCGCTCAATTCGCAGCGCGTGATCACGCTCAATGGAGTCACGCGGCCCGCGGTCGTCGTCGCAGAGAACGAGGCCGTTATTCCGATTAAGCCGCTGCCGGATGCCTTTTACATCGAGTGGGCCGCGGTGCAGCCGGTGCTGCCGACCGGCGACCGCGCGATGTTGTCGCTCGAATGCCTGATCTCGTATCACACGTTCGGGACGGTCGAGTCGGGAGTCGATCGCGGGCGCACCCTGGCGGCACTGGATACAGAGTTCATCAGCATTTGCTTACCAGCAAACACACCGAAACTCGACTACACGCAAACTCCTCCAGCGAATCTTGGCTCCAGCATCGCCTGGACCACTCCGGTGCTGGGGAAAGTGGTGGGCAGTGAAGCGCCGCGGACCGAAGCTTTGCCACGCGGAACAACAGGCGTGCGGCTGGAGCGGACGGCAAGCCTGAAAGTCTTCTTTTTTTCAGAAGTGGACTTCTGAAAGCACTCGGCAATCAGCACTCAGCCAAACAAAATGCTTCATGCCGAGGAGGTTCAGTTCGTGGAATCTGCCTTTGGTAGCGACAGCAGTTCCCTCAGCGCTCAAGGGCTTCGGAATGACAGAAAGTTCGGCGTGGCTGAGTGCTGAGTGCTGAATGCTCGGCTAACCGACCAGGAAACGGATGATGCAATCATGAGCAGCTTTGCAATTCGCGCCGGAATGGTTCCGGTGAGCCAGCGTGTGCGCGCGTATTTCGCACCGGTGAATCGTGCGACGGAAACGCCTGCGCTATTCGATCCCGGCAAGTACGGCATGTTCTCGCTCGATTCGCCGCCCGCGCCGTGGATCGATCTCGGCTGGATCGATAATTTCCAGCGCATCACCCTTACTCCAAACGAGCCGCTGCGTGCGGGAACCCGCGGCGCTGCAGCCGCCCAATATCGCGGGAATCTCGATGCTCGCGTGGAGTTTGATTTCCGGGAATGGGGGAAGCTGCAAATGGCGCTCGCGGGTGGCTCGGAGCACATGAACGTGCTGGCGTCTGACCCCAACGCGGCAGCCCAGCCATCCGGGGGCACACCGCTGACGGCGATTGCGGTTCTCCCTGGTTCGACGGCAACTGAAATTGTGGTCGGCGCAGGATCAGTCGCATCCTTCTCTGTTGGCGACATCGTTGCAGTCGATGCCGATTACCAGCAACAAACGGGCTACGTCGGCTCTGGGATTTCTGCAGCCTACGTCAATAACCCAAACGATGTGAACCAGGACCCAAATTACATTCGTCGCGTAACTTTCAACATCGGCCGAGTGGCGCAGATTACTGCAACAGCTTTATTGCTGGCTCAGCCGCTGCTCGGTGGAGCACCTGCGACCGGCGTCGGCGTTCAGAAAGTTGTCGCGTTTGTTGACCGCGAGGGAGGCGCATTTTTTCAGGAGTGGTCGGCTCTCTTCGTGGCTGAAGAAGAATCGGGAGGCAGAATTTGTTTTCATTACCCGCGCCTGAGTCCCGCAACAACTGTTCACCCAATTCGAAGTACCCTGCCTCCCATCGTTCACAAAGAGGAGTCGATCGAGATCGCTAAACCGATCGCCTCACTCGCATTGCACGCCGCGTTCATGGGGTTGCCGCACACCGACGAGAACGACGGCCAGATCTCGGTTTGTTACCGAAGTTACTTCCCCTCGTCGATGGCGGGGTTGTACTGAAATTTGCAATATCTCAACAACTCCGGCACAACCGGCTCTGCGTGCCGGGTTTCCATTTAGAGAGGGCCTTTGGAAAGCGCGTCGCCACAGCATTTGGTCCGGTGCTGCGACGTGGCCATTGTCGGAACCTCTGTTCCACAAACCGAAATGTGACGCGAATCAACGACTGATGCGATGACAGCGAGCGAACCTATAAATTACCGATGAAACTGCAAATCGATAATCTCGACGGCGTCGGGCTGCGCGATTACACGGCGGATATCGACGCCTCGCGCACGCCCAAGCTCACGCGCAAACTGAACGAAGCTTCAATACTGCACTTCAGCCTGATTTCAGTGGGTGCAAACTTCATTGTTCCGGTGCGCAGCGCGCGGGTGGTGCTTGGCCGAACCAATGGTTCGGATGTGTTTACGGGCTACATTACTGCCGCGCCGGAGTTTGAGTATCTAGGCTGGGGCGAGCAAGGCGCAATGTATCGCTACAATTTTGTCGCGCAAAGCGATGAGTTCTTGCTTGATGAAAAACGCCTTTCGACGCGTGCTCCGTTTATCGGCAGAACTGCTGGCGATGCGCTGCGGCAACTGACTCAAGACGCTATGCCTGGGGCATTTGACACCAGTGCGGTCCAGAACCTGGACACAATCCCTTATTACGTTCCTGACCCGCAGGATGCGTGGTCAAAGCACGCTGCAGCTATTGCTGTTGAAGCGCGGGCCAGCTATCGCGTGTTCAACGGAGCAGTCATTTTTAGCCCGATAGGCGCGACCGTGTACGCGCTGAACGAATCCGATCCAAACTTCTCGCCCCAAGGTCTGGTTCTTCAACCCGCGAATGCGATCCTGAACGACGTAACTGTGATCGGAGAGATCGAGCCCGAGGCGTACGTTCATGATTACTTCGTTGGCGATGGGCTTACCACCCGGTTTTATCTCTCGCAAACGCCGTTCACGAAAAGCAGCAGGACAATTTTTGATGAAGAGTACACGACATCAACGCTGGATCCCACCCGTTGGAGCGTCACCGACCCGAATGGTGTGATCGTTGCGGGAAACGGAAAATTGCAGGTCGCGGGTGGAACTGGCGCTGATGGCGCAACCACACTGATCTTCGTTGAACAGATCGAGCTCGCCGGAAGTTGGGTGATCGAACACGGGGCGCTGGCATTTACTTCTTCTATTTCGTCGGGGATTTTAGGCGGTCTGTATCTCGGCAGTGTTAGTGCTCTGAATTGCCTTGCGGGATTTCAGATCTCGCCGGGAGGTTCCACGTCGCAAATTCAGGCGCTGGTAAACGGCGCACCCTCCGGCACTGCGCTGACCACAACCACCGGCCACAATTACATATTCACAACCAGAATCTACTCGCAGGAGATTTACCGCCTGCAGCAAACTTTTCACTGTGCGGCAAATCCCGCCGGGGAAGGCATTGGTGCCCCACCGGTAAGCGCCAACGTCCGCCTGGTGCTCGAAGTGCAGGACATCGATCCGACCAATCCCGCCACGATGGTTGCACCCGGGACGGTTTTGTACGACGGCGTCATTTCCGGCGCGCCGGGTTTCTGCACCTATGCGCTGGTCAACTCGCCCAGCCTCTACTGTGCAATCAGTTTTACGCGCTACATACAGGCGGTTGACGTCGAAGTTCGCACTGCTCTCGCTGGGCAGCCATATGTCACGCGCCTGGTCGGTCCGCTTTCATCCGGATGTGAATGCGATGTGGTTTCGAGCACAACGCTCGACTTTTTCAGCGAATATATTCCCGCACTCAATCAACAAATTGAAGTGGGTTATCGCGGCCAGCGCGGCGATGCGCTAATGCTCACCGTCGCCCGGGCAATGACGCGAGTGACCAATCCTGCCAGCATTGCCGCCCTGCAGCATGGAGCTGACAATGGCGCTCGCTGTGGCGTGCGGCATGTGAAGTCGCCACCAGCCCGCACCAGCACCGACTGTGAAAATGCGGCCCTCGCAATTTTGTCTGACTGTGCGACCGCGGGGTGGATGGGGAAGTACGAGACGTGGAGCAATTTTCTGCCCGGCGGCGCGCAAGATATCTGGCCCGGAGATACACTTGCCGTGAACGTGCCATCTTGCTCTGCGAACTTTCACGCGGCGGTGCGGCAGGTCGAGATCACCTTCGCCGATCTTGCCGGCGAAAATAGTTTGTACCAAATTCAGTTTGCCGATGATTCGGCGAAGACGTTGTCCTTTGCGTTCGAAGCGGCGAAGATCACAACCCCACTGAACATTATGCCGATTACCGATGCTCAGGTCGGATCAACCACGCTGGCCGATTTGACTTCCGCGCAGATCACACAGGTCACATCGACCACAGCGAGCATTGACGCGGGAACTGCGCCCCCGAACGGCGGTGGCGTAGAAGTTCGCTGGAGCGATTCTGGTTGGGGACCATTTAACGATGAAAACCTCGCCGGCCGGTTCACCACCCAGGCATTCACATTGCCAAGGCTTGCAAAAGTGCAGGACTATTTTTTGCGCCAGTATGACGCCTCAACGACGCCGAAATATTCACGGCATTCAGCAGCGCTGCACGTAGACATTCCACTGAGCTGATAATTATTTTTATTTATGATCAACCGAACCCAAGAGAGCTGCGAACTGCCGGTCGCCAGCGAACCCGCCAAGCATTCGCTGGTGATGCGTGTCACCGACAATGATTTTCAGTGCGAAGTGCTCCAGAAGTTGGCGCGCCTGGAAGAGAAAATGGAGATGCTCGCCGGCGGTGCGCAGCCGGGACGAATCAGCCTGATTGAAAATAGACTCGGGATATTGGAACGCAATGATGTGCGTCGCGGGGTTTACGATCGCCTTGTTAATGTCGTGCTGACCACAGCGATCAGCCTGTTGATTGCGCTGCACGATCGCTGGTGGAAATAAACTACGCGCGCGCTTCGGTGTGCAACGCAGTCAGTACCCTCTCCACTTCCTGCTCCGTGCTGTAGTGCACCAGCCCGATTCGCAGGAAGCCGCCGCCTTGTTCCACTCCGAGCCGCTCGGTGAGGTTGATTGCGTAATAATTTCCGTCCCACGTGAAGATGCCCTGTTCGCCGAGTTTGGTGGCCAACTCAAGCGGCGTGTGGCCGTCGATGCGAATCGCGAAGGTGGGGCAGCGCGAATCGAATCGCGCGGTATCGCTGATTCCATAAAGCCGCAGTCCGGGAATTCCCTTTAGGTCGGCGAGCATTCGTTCCATCAGCCTGCGCTCGTGCGCACGAATCGCCCGATACGCTGCCCGAATAGCTTCCCGCCGATTTGAAACTTGTTCACTTCTCCTTCCTAGTTCAGCTAGATATTCCACACAGGCAGTAACTCCAGCGATGCACTCATGGTTCAGCGTTCCCCATTCCCAGCGCTGCGGGACTGCATTTGTGTTCGCTCTGAGCTTGTAAGGTTGAAGCCGCGCAAGGAGCTGGCGCTTGCCGTAAAGCACGCCCATGTGCGGGCCGAAAAACTTGTACGTGGAGCAAACCAGAAAATCGCAGTCGAGATCACGAACATCGACGGGCCCATGCGGCGCGTAATGCACAGCATCGACATACGCAAGCGCCCCGGCATCGTGTGCCAGGCGAATGATCGTTTTTACGTCATTGATTGTGCCGACCGCGTTGGAAGCATATCCGACTGCGA
>Ga0335079_10009165_pt1 | contig 11270 bp, 21 predicted proteins | sample Lox_Sample_33_FD_206719 | JGI IMG/M metagenome (GOLD analysis project Ga0335079, IMG submission 206719) | Soil microbial communities from Loxahatchee National Wildlife Refuge, Florida, United States - Lox_Sample_3.3 | ecosystem: Environmental > Terrestrial > Soil > Wetlands | place: USA... | reverse complement strand
ATCGGCAAGGCCGGCCGCAATCGCTGGCTCGGCCGGCGCCCCTCGGTGCGCGGCGTGGCGATGAACCCCATCGACCATCCGCATGGCGGCGGCGAAGGCCGCACCTCGGGCGGCCGCCATCCCGTGACGCCCTGGGGCAAAGGCACCAAGGGCACGAAGACGCGCAAGAACAAGGCGACCGACCGCTATATCGTGCGGCGTCGCCGGCAGAAGTAACGGAGGGCCCAGTGTCACGCTCAGTTTGGAAAGGCCCGTTCGTCGACGGCTATCTCCTGAAGAAGGCGGAGAAGGCGCGTACGTCGGGCCGCAACGAGATCATCAAGACCTGGTCGCGGCGCTCGACCATCTTCCCGCAATTCGTCGGGCTGACCTTCGGCGTCTATAACGGGCACAAATTCATCCCGGTGCTGGTGACCGAGCACATGATCGGCCACAAATTCGGCGAGTTCGCGCCGACCCGCACCTTCCACGGCCATTCCGCCGACAAGAAGGCGGTGCGCACCAAGGCGCCGGCATGAGCAAGAAATCCGCCCCCCGCCGGCTCGCCGAGACCGAGGCCTCGGCTTATGCCCGCGCCCTCAAGGTGAGCGCGCGCAAGCTCAACCTCGTGGCGCAGATGATTCGCGGCAAGAATGCCGCCGTGGCGCTCAACGAGCTCTCCTTCTCGCCGCGCCGCATCGCGCGCGACGTCAAGAAGGTGCTGCAGGCGGCGATCGCCAATGCCGAGAACAACCATCAGCTCGACGTCGACAAGCTCTACGTCAAGGAAGCCAGCGTCGGCCGCGCCTTCGCCATGCGGCGCTTCCACGCGCGCGGCCGCGGCCGCGCCGCCGGCGTCGACAAGTATTTCAGCAATCTGACCGTCGTCGTGCGCGAGCGCGAGGAGCGGCGGCAGGAGGAGCAGGCGTAATGGGCCAGAAGGTCAATCCGATCGGGCTCCGGCTCGGCATCAACCGCACCTGGGATTCGCGCTGGTTCGCGCGCAAGGAATATGGCGGCTTGCTGCACGAGGATCTGAAGCTGCGCAAGTTCCTGGTCGAGCGGCTGCAGCAGGCGGGCGTGTCGCGCATCGTCATCGAGCGCGCCGCCAAGAAGACGCGCATCACCATCCACTCGGCGCGGCCCGGCGTCGTCATCGGCAAGAAGGGCGCCGACATCGAGAAGCTGCGCGTCGACATCGCCAAGATGACCAACAGCGAGGTCAGCCTCAACATCGTCGAGATCCGCAAGCCCGAGATCGACGCCAAGCTCATCGCCGACGGCATCGCCCAGCAGCTCGAGCGCCGCGTCGCCTTCCGCCGCGCCATGAAGCGCGCCGTGCAATCGGCGATGCGCCTGGGCGCGCTCGGCATCCGCATCAACTGCTCCGGCCGGCTAGGCGGCGCCGAGATCGCGCGCATGGAGTGGTATCGCGAGGGCCGCGTGCCGCTGCACACGCTGCGCGCCGACGTCGATTTCGGCTACGGCACGGCCAAGACCACCTACGGCACCTGCGGCGTCAAGGTCTGGGTGTTCAAGGGCGAAGTGCTGGCGCACGACCCGATGGCGCAGGACAAGCGCGCCGCCGAGCAGAACCAGGCGCGGGTCTGAGAGGGATCGACGTACCATGCTGTCACCGAAGCGCACCAAATACCGCAAGGCGCATAAGGGCCGTATCCACGGCGACGCCAAAGGCGGCACCGCGCTCAACTTCGGCAATTACGGGCTGAAGGCGGTCGAGCCCGGCCGCGTCACCGCGCGCCAGATCGAAGCGGCGCGGCGCGCCATCACGCGTCACATCAAGCGCGTCGGCCGCGTCTGGATCCGCATCTTCCCGGACGTGCCGGTGTCGGTGAAGCCGGCCGAGGTGCGCATGGGCAGCGGCAAGGGCACGCCGGAATTCTGGGTCTGCCGCGTCAAGCCCGGCCGCATCATGTTCGAGCTCGACGGCGTTCCCGGTCCGATCGCGCGCGAGGCCTTCGGCCTCGCTTCGGCGAAGCTGCCGATTTCCACCCGCGTCGTGACCCGCTTGGGCGAGGAGGCGATATGAAAGCCGGGGATGTCCGGGCCAAGACGGACGACGAGCTCAAGGGCGAGCTCGAGCAGCTCGCCAAGGAGCGTTTCAACCTGCGCTTCCAGAAGGCGAGCGGACAGCTCGAGAACACGGCGCGCGTGCGCCAGGTGCGGCGCGACATGGCGCGCATCAAGACCGTTCTGGCCGAACGCGCGCGCGCATAGGGAAAGAGAAGAGCGATGCCGAAGCGGATTCTTCAAGGCGTGGCGATGAAAGACGCGCGGGACAAGACCGTCATCGTGCGCGTCGAGCGCCGCGTCATGCACCCGGTCTACAAGAAGTTCATCATGCGCTCGAAGAAATATGCGGCGCATGACGAGCATAACCTGGTGAAGGGCGGCGAGACGGTGCGCATCGAGGAGAGCCGGCCGATCTCCAAGCGCAAGCGCTGGGTGGTGTTGGGCGCGGGCGCGGCGGCGGAGATGGCGGCGCCGGCCGCAGCGGCCGGGAAGAAGACGGCGGCGAAGAAGCCGGCGAAGCCGCGCGCACCGCGCAAGCGCGCCGCCGCCGAAGCCGGCGCGCAGGGGTGACGTGTCATGATTCAGATGCAGACCAATCTCGACGTGGCCGACAATTCCGGCGCCCGTCGCGTCCAGTGCATCAAGGTGCTGGGCGGCTCCAAGCGCAAGACGGCGACGGTCGGCGACGTCATCGTCGTCTCGGTCAAGGAGGCGATCCCGCGCGGCCGCGTCAAGAAAGGCGACGTGCATCAAGCGGTGATCGTGCGCACGGCCAAGGAGATCCGGCGGCCCGATGGCAGCTCGATCCGCTTCGACCGCAACGCCGCCGTGCTGATCTCGAAGCAGGGCGAGCCGATCGGCACGCGCATCTTCGGACCGGTGACGCGCGAGCTGCGCGCCCGCAAATTCATGAAGATCGTCTCGCTCGCGCCTGAGGTGCTCTGAGATGAAGTTCAAGATCAAGAAGGGCGACAAGGTCGTCGTCATCACCGGCCGGGACAAGGGCAAGTCGGGCGAGGTGCTGCGCGTGGTGCGCGCCGAGAACCGCGTCGTGGTGCAGGGCGTCAACATGGTGAAGCGCCACACCCGGCCGGGGCCCGGTCAGGCCGGCGGCATCGTCGAGAAGGAGGCGGCGATCCACGTCTCCAACGTCGCCCATATCGATCCGAAATCGAGCAAGCCGACGCGGGTCGGCTACAAGTTCCTCGGGGACGGCCGCAAGGTGCGCTTTGCCAGGCGCTCCGGCGAAGTCCTCGACGCCTAAAGGGGCGATCCATGCAAGAGACGCGTCTGCACGAGCATTACGAGAAGGTGGTGAAGCCGGCCCTGATGAAGGAGTTCGGCTACTCCAACGCCTTCCAGGTGCCGAAGCTCGACAAGATCGTGATCAATATGGGCGTCGGCGAAGGCACGCAGGATGCCAAGAAGGTCGATGCCGCGGCCAATGACCTCGCGGTCATTTCCGGCCAGAAGCCGGTGATCACCCGCGCCAAGAAGTCGATCGCGACCTTCAAGCTGCGCGAGAACCTGGCCATCGGCTGCAAGGTGACGCTGCGGCGCCAGCGCATGTACGAGTTCCTCGACCGGCTCATCAACATCGCGCTGCCGCGCGTGCGCGACTTCCGCGGCGTTTCCGGCAAGAGCTTCGACGGACGCGGCAACTATGCGCTCGGCCTCAAGGAGCAGCTGGTGTTCCCGGAGGTCAACTACGACCAGGTCGATGCCGTGCGCGGCATGGACATCATCATTGTGACGACGGCGAAGACCGACGCGGAGGCGAAGGCCCTGCTGCGCGGCTTCCAGATGCCGTTCATCAACTAATCGGCCGACAAGGGGCGTTCCCATGGCGAAGACGAGCTCGGTGAACAAGAACAAGCGGCGGGCGCAGCTGGTGAAGCGCATGTCGGCGAAGCGTGCGCGGCTGAAGGCGATCGCGGACGATCGCTCGCTGGCGCCGGAAGAGCGCTTCGCGGCGCGCTTGAAGCTGGCCGAGATGCCGCGCAACTCTTCGGCGACGCGCATCCGCAACCGGTGCGAGCTCACCGGCCGCCCGCGCGGCACCTACCGCAAATTCAAGCTCTCGCGCCTGGCGTTGCGCGAGCTCGCCTCGGCCGGCCAGATCCCCGGCATGGTCAAGTCGAGCTGGTAAGGGAGAGATACGGCATGTCGATGACCGATCCGCTCGGCGATCTCCTCACCCGCATCCGCAACGGGCAGCGCGCGCATCAGCCCGTCGTGCAGTCGCCGGCGTCCAAGATCCGCGCCAACGTGCTGGAGGTGCTGCAGCGCGAAGGCTATATTCGCGGCTACACCCGCGAGGAGGTGCGGCCGGGCGTCGCCGAGCTCAAGATCGAGCTCAAATACGTCGATGGCGAGCCGGTGATCCGCGAGATCACCCGCGTTTCCAAGCCCGGTCGGCGCATCTATTCGCGCATCTCCGACCTGCCGCGCGTCTATAACGGGCTCGGCATCGCCATCCTGTCGACGCCGCGCGGCGTCATGTCGGACAACGAGGCGCGCGCCGCCAATGTCGGCGGCGAAGTCCTCTGTCGTGTCTTCTGAGGTGCCGTGATGTCCCGCATCGGCAAGAACCCCGTTCCCATTCCGCAAGGCGTCACCGTCGAGGTGTCGGGCACGACGCTCACCTGCAAGGGCAAGCTCGGCACGCTGAAGCTGCCGATCTCCGGCGAGGTGACGGCCGCGGTCGAGGGCGGCAAGGTGGTGGTGAAGCCCAAATCCGAGAGCAAGCGCGCGCGCATGCATTGGGGCACGATGCGCGCCACCATCAACAACATGGTGAACGGCGTCTCCAAGGGTTTCACCAAGCAGCTCGAGATCGAGGGCGTCGGCTACCGCGCCGCGGTGCAGGGCAAGAACCTTGTGCTGCAGCTCGGCTACAGCCACGACGTGACCTTCCCGATCCCGAGCGAGATCAAGATCACCTGCGAGAAGCCGACATCGATCAGCATCACCGGCGCCGACCGCCAGCAGGTCGGGCAGATTGCGGCGGTGCTGCGCTCGTATCGCCAGCCCGAGCCCTACAAGGGCAAGGGCATCCGCTACGCGAACGAGCAGATCCGCCGCAAGGAAGGCAAGAAGAAGTAGCGAGGCCCGAGCGATGACGAGCAAGTCGAAATCCCTCTTCGCCCGCCGCCAGATGCGGGTGAGACACCGCATCTCGCGCGTCGCCAAGGGGCGGCCGCGGCTCTCCGTGTTCCGCTCCTCGCAGCACATCTACGCGCAGGTGATCGACGACGCGGCGGGCCGCACCCTCTGCGCCGCCTCGAGCCTCGAGAAGGATCTGCGCGCGGGCCTCAAGTCCGGCGCCGACAAGGCCGCCGCCGAGGCGGTGGGCAAGCTCATCGCCGAGCGCGCCAAGGCCGCCGGCGTCACCACCGTGGTCTTCGATCGCGGCGGCTATCTCTTTCACGGCCGGGTCAAGGCCCTGGCCGACGCCGCCCGCGCGGGCGGCCTCACCTTCTAGGAAGGGCGCTTCATGGCACGTGCACCAGGCGGTAGCAGCGGAAGGCCGGCGGGCGGTGGCGGCGCCAGGCCGGGCGGCGGCGGCGAACGGGGGCCGCGCGGCCGCGGCCGCCGCGGCGGCGATGGCGACAGGGCGCCGCGTGAGCGCAGCGAGCGCGAGGAGAGCGAGTTCGTCGAGAAGCTCGTCGGCATCAACCGCGTCGCCAAGGTGGTGAAGGGTGGCCGGCGCTTCGGCTTTGCCGCTATCGTCATCGTCGGCGACGGCAAGGGCCGGGTCGGCTACGGCGCCGGCAAGGCGCGCGAGGTGCCGGAGGCGATCCGCAAGGCGACCGAGCAGGCGCGCCGCGCCATGGTGCGGGTGCCGCTGCGCGAGGGCCGGACCTTGCATCACGACATCATCGGCCGCTACGGCGCCGGCGAGGTCATCGTGCGCGCGGCCAAGCCCGGCACCGGCATCATCGCCGGCGGCCCGATGCGCGCCATCTTCGAGGCGCTCGGCGTCCAGGACGTGGTGGCGAAATCGGTCGGCACTTCCAACCCGCACAACATGATCAAGGCGACGTTCCAGGCGCTCAACCGGTCGGTGAGCCCGCGCGCGGTGGCGGCGCGGCGCGGCCGCAAGGTGAGCGAGATCCTCGGCCGGCGCGAGGCCGGCGCGGAAGCGCGGGAGTAGGCGATGGCGGAAGAGAAGGAAGCCAAGAAGCCGGCGAAGAAGCCTGCCAAGGCCGCCGGGGCGGGAGCGCCCGCCGCGGAAGGCAAGGCCAAGGCCAAGCCGGAGGCGAAAGCGAAGGCGGAAGCCAAGGCCCAGCCCAAGGCGGAAGCCAAGGCCGAGGCCAAGGCCGCGGCGCGGGCAGCGGAGAAGGCCGCCCGGAAAGAGGCGAAGAAGGCCGCCCGGAAGGCCGAGGTCGAGGCCAGGAAGGCGCAGCCGAAGCCGGCGCCGGTCGCGAAAGCGGCGCCGGCTCCGAAGCCCAAAGCGGCGCCCAAACCAAAGCAGCCGCCGGAAAAAGTGATCAAGGTGACCCAGATCGGTAGCCCGATCGGTCGCGAAGACTATCAACTCGCCACGCTCAAGGGGTTGGGGCTTAATAAGATGCACCGCTCGCGTGTGCTCGAGGACACCCCCGCCGTGCGCGGCATGATCGAGCGCGTGCGGCATCTGCTGCGCGTCGAGGCCGCCTGACGGCGCTTTGCCCAGCGAGGATGGGACGATGAAGCTCAACGAGATCAGAGACAACAAGGGCGCGCATTACCGCGCCAAGCGGGTCGGTCGCGGCATCGGCTCGGGCAAGGGCAAGACCAGCGCGCGCGGCGGCAAGGGCCAGACCGCGCGCACCGGCGTCGCGCTCAACGGCTTCGAGGGCGGCCAGACGCCGCTGCATCGGCGACTGCCCAAGCGCGGGTTCAACCACAAGGCGTTCCGCCCCAAGTTTCATATCGTGAATCTGGGGCGGCTTCAGGTCGCTCTTGAAGCCGGCCGGCTCAAACCCGATGTGACCGTCAACGGCGCGGCGCTGGTCGAAGCCGGTTTGTTGCGCCGCGTCGGCGACGGCGTTCGGCTCCTGGCCAAGGGCGAGCTCAAGACGCCGCTCACCATCGAGGTGGTGGGCGCTTCGAAGGCCGCGGTCGAGGCGGTGGAGAAGCTCGGCGGCAAGGTTGTGCTCACCGGTGCCAAGCCGGCGGAGGCGTAACGCTTAAGCGGGCTCGGCTCCGGGGCCCCGGGGATGGAGTAGATGGCGTCAGCCGCCGAACAGCTTGCCTCGAGTATCAATCTCTCGGCCTTCGCCAAGGCGACCGAGCTCAAGAACCGCATCTGGTTCACTCTCGGCGCGCTGGTGATCTACCGGCTCGGCACCTACATCCCGCTGCCCGGCATCGATCCGCAGATCCTGCAGGATCTCTTCGCCCGCAGTGCCGGCGGCATTCTCGGCATGTTCGACACGTTCTCGGGCGGCGCGCTCGGGCGCATGACCATCTTCGCGCTCGGAATCATGCCGTACATTTCGGCCTCGATCATCGTCCAGCTGCTCACCGCGGTGTCGCCGCAGCTCGAAGCGCTGAAGAAAGAAGGCGAGGTTGGCCGCAAGAAACTCAATCAATACACGCGCTACGGCACGGTGCTGCTCGCCCTGGTCCAGGCTTATGGCATTGCCGTCGGCCTCGAAGGCGCCGGCGGCGGCCGCTCGCCGGTGATCGATCCCGGTCTCTTCTTCTCCTTCACCACCATGGTGACCTTGACCGGCGGCACGGTCTTCCTGATGTGGCTCGGCGAGCAGATCACCGCGCGCGGCGTCGGCAACGGCATCTCGCTGATCATCTTCTCCGGCATCGTCGCGCGCATGCCGGCGGCCTTCGGCTCGCTCCTCGAGCTCGGCCGCACCGGCGCGATCTCAACCGTCTTCATCATCATCTTCCTGGTAGTCGCGATCGGCGTCATCACCTTCATCGTCTTCATGGAGCGGGCGCAACGGCGCCTCCTGGTGCAGTACCCCAAGCGCCAGGTCGGCAACAAGATGTTCGGCGGCGAGGCCTCGCACCTGCCGCTGAAGCTCAACACCTCGGGCGTGATCCCGCCGATCTTCGCCTCGTCGCTGCTGCTGCTGCCGGCGACCTTCGCCAGCTTCGGCGGCGCCGATCAGACCGGCTTCCTCGGCTGGTTCACCATCTATCTGCGCCACGGCAGCATGCTCTATATCGTGCTCTACGTCGCGCTCATCATCTTCTTCTGCTTCTTCTATACGGCGATCGTCTTCAATCCGACCGAGACGGCGGACAATCTGCGCAAATATGGCGGCTTCGTGCCGGGCTACCGTCCGGGCAAGACCACCGCCGACTATCTCGACTATGTCCTGACCCGGCTTACCGTGGTGGGCTCCCTCTATCTCGCCGCGGTCTGCGTGCTGCCGGAAATCCTGGTCTCGCAATATAACGTGCCGTTCTATTTCGGCGGCACCAGCCTGCTGATCGTGGTCAGCGTCACCATGGACACGGTGGCGCAGATCCATTCGCATCTGCTGGCACATCAGTATGAAGGGCTGATCAAAAAGGCGAAACTGCGCGGGAGACGCGGGTGAACATCATCCTGCTCGGGCCGCCGGGCGCCGGCAAGGGTACCCAGGCGAAGCGCATCGAAGAGAGATACGGGCTCGTTCAGCTCTCGACCGGCGACATGCTCCGGGCCGAGCGCAAATCGGGCAGCGAGCTCGGCCGCAAGGCCCAGGCGATCATGGATGCCGGGAAGCTCGTCTCCGACGACCTCATCATCGAGCTGATCTCCCGGCGCATCGACCAGCTGAAGGGCGGCAAGGGCTTCATCCTCGACGGCTTCCCCCGCACCGTGCCGCAGGCCGAGGCGCTCGACCGCATGCTCGCCGAAAAAGGGCTGAAGCTCGATGCCGTCATCGAGATGACCGTGGACGAGGCGGAACTCATCCACCGCATCGCCGGCCGCTTCAGCTGCGCCAAATGCGGCGCCAGCTATCACGACCAGTTCAACCGGCCGAAGACCGACGGGGTCTGCGACGTCTGCGGCGGGACGGAGTTCACCCGCCGCGCCGACGACCGGCCCGAGGCGGTCAAGATCCGGCTCGTTGCCTATCGCGAGCAGACCGCCCCAATCCTGCCCTATTACCGCAAGAAAGGAGTGCTCCGCTCGATCGACGGCATGGCGCCGATCGAGGAGGTCGGGCGGCAGATTGAATCTATTCTCGGCAAGCCCATTTAAGGGCTTGACCCCTGCGGGACGGTTGACTCTGGGCTGCGGATTCCTATAATGCGCGCCCTCGGCCTTTCCGTGGCTTTGCCATTGTCGGACACCACACCTAAGGAGATGCGCAGGTGGCGCGTATAGCTGGCGTCAACATCCCGAGCCAGAAGCGGGTTCCGATCGGGCTCACCTACATCCACGGCATCGGCCGGACCACCGCCGAGAAGATCTGCGGCCAGCTCGGCATCCCGACCCAGCGCCGCGTGCATGAGCTCACCGATGACGAGGTGCTGCGCATCCGCGAGTTGATCGACCGCGACTTCACCGTCGAGGGCGATCTCCGGCGCCAGGTGGCGATGAACATCAAGCGGCTGATGGATCTCGGCTGCTATCGCGGCCTGCGCCATCGCAAGGGCCTGCCGGTGCGCGGCCAGCGCACGCATACCAATGCGCGCACCCGCAAGGGTCCGGCGCGGCCGATCGCCGGCAAGAAGACGGTGACGAAGTAAGCCCGAGGGACGAGAGGAATCATGGCGAAGCCTGCAGCAGCGCCGCGTCTGCGCCGTCGCGAACGCAAGAACATCACATCCGGCGTCGCGCACGTTAACGCCACTTTCAACAACACCATGATCACCATCACCGACGCCCAGGGCAACACCATCGCCTGGTCGTCGGCGGGGACCATGGGTTTCAAGGGCTCGCGCAAATCGACCCCCTATGCCGCGCAGGTCGCTGCCGAGGATGCCGGCCGCAAGGCGATGGAGCACGGCATGCGCACGCTCGAGATCGAGGTGAAAGGCCCCGGCTCGGGACGCGAATCGGCGCTGCGCGCGCTGCAGGCGGTGGGCTTCGCGGTGACGTCGATCAGGGACGTGACCTCGATCCCGCACAATGGTTGCCGGCCGCCCAAGCGGCGCCGGGTCTGAGTTCTGCCGGCGCTTCGGCGCCGCGCTGTTGGACGTGCCTCGTCGCCTCTCGTGCGACCGTCGCGTTCGGAATGTACGGCAGCGATCCCCGGACCGCGCCAAACCGCATGAGGGTTCCGCTCGTGATTCAGAAAAACTGGCAAGCGCTCATTAAGCCCAAGCAGCTCTCGATCGAGCCGGGCGACGATCCCGCGCGCACCGCGACCGTCGTCGCCGAGCCGCTGGAGCGCGGCTTCGGCCTGACGCTCGGCAACGCGCTGCGCCGCGTGCTGCTCTCCTCACTGCAGGGGGCGGCGATCACCTCGATGCAGATCGAGGGCGTGTTGCACGAATTCTCGTCGCTGCCCGGCGTGCTCGAGGACATCACCGACATCGTGCTCAACGTCAAGGGCATCGCGCTCCGCATGCACGGCGAAGGCCCGAAGCGCATGCGCCTCAAGGCGCAGGGTCCGGGCGAGGTGCGCGCCAGCATGATCGAGACCGGCCACGACATCGAGGTGATGAACCCCGACGCGCTGATCTGCACGCTCGACAGCGCCGCCAAGATCGCCATGGAGTTCACCGTCGAGACCGGCAAGGGCTATGTCCCGGCGACGCAGAACCGGCCCGAGGACGCGCCGATCGGCCTCATCCCGGTCGACGCGCTGTTCAGCCCGGTGCGCAAGGTGAGCTACCGCGTCGACAACACCCGCGTCGGCCAGGTCACCGACTACGACAAGCTGTCGATGCGCCTCGAGACCAACGGCGCGGTGACGCCGGAGGATTCGGTGGCGCTCGCCGCCCGCATCCTGCAGGACCAGCTGCAGCTCTTCATCAATTTCGAGGAGCCGCGCGCCGCCAGCGAAGAGGCGCCGGCGCATGAGCTGCCCTTCAACAAGAACTTGCTGCGCAAGGTGGACGAGCTCGAGCTCTCCGTGCGCTCGGCCAACTGCCTCAAGAACGACAACATCGTCTATATCGGCGACCTCGTGCAGAAGACCGAGGCGGAGATGCTGCGGACGCCGAATTTCGGCCGCAAATCCTTGAACGAGATCAAGGAGGTGCTGGCGCAGATGGGGCTCCATCTCGGGATGGAGATCCCGAACTGGCCGCCCGAGAACATCGAGGAGCTCGCCAAGCGCCTCGAAGAGCCATACTGAGCGCCA
>Ga0335079_10009164_pt1 | contig 11271 bp, 6 predicted proteins | sample Lox_Sample_33_FD_206719 | JGI IMG/M metagenome (GOLD analysis project Ga0335079, IMG submission 206719) | Soil microbial communities from Loxahatchee National Wildlife Refuge, Florida, United States - Lox_Sample_3.3 | ecosystem: Environmental > Terrestrial > Soil > Wetlands | place: USA: Florida... | reverse complement strand
GACCGCGCCGGCTTCGAATGGATCGACGCTTCGGACCGCAGCGCGAGCGTCATTTCGTTTCAACGCAACGGGTCAGACCCTGCCGACCATGTCGTCGTGGTCGTCAATTTCACCCCGATCGTTCGCTACAATTACCGCATTGGCATGCCCAGCCTCGGACCCTACATCGAAATCTTCAACTCGGACGACACGCGCTATGGCGGCAGCGGCGTGGGCAACAAGGGCCGGCTCCATCCAGAAGCCTTCCGCTGGCACGGGCGCGATCAATCGCTGCCGCTGACCCTGCCGCCGCTTGCCGCCATCTACCTCGCGCCCGCCGGCGAATAGGAGGCGGCATGGCGTTGATGCGCGGCGGAAAGCCATATCCGTTGGGCCCGCAGATCGATGCGCGCGGTGCCAATTTCGCGCTCTTCTCGGCGCATGCCGAGAAGGTCGAACTCTGTCTTTTCGACGAGCATGGCCGGCGCGAGATCGAGCGCGTCGCCCTTCCCGAATACACCGACGGCGTATGGCACGGCTATTTGCCGGAAGCGCGACCCGGATTGCTCTATGGCTATCGCGTCCACGGCCCATACGCGCCCAATGAGGGTCATCGCTTCAATCCGAATAAGCTGCTGATCGATCCCTATGCCCGCGAGCTCGACGGCCGGTTCGAGATCTCGGATCTCCATTTCGGTTACCGCGTCGGCAGCGTGCGCGCCGATCTTTCTTTCGATCGGCGCGACAATGCGCGCGTCATGCCGAAGTGCCGCCTCGTCGATGAAAGCTTCACTTGGGGCTCCGACGGTCAGTTGCGCCGTCCCTGGCGCGACGCGGTCATCTACGAGATGCATGTCGCCGGCTTCACCAAGCTCAACGAAGCCGTCGACCATCGGAACCGCGGCACTTTCGCGGGGCTGCGCAGCCAAGCGGTGATCAATCACCTGACCCATCTCGGCGTCACGGCCGTCGAGCTTCTGCCCATCCATGCATTCGTCGACGACCGGCACCTGGTCGAACGCGGGTTGAGGAACTATTGGGGCTATAACTCGATCGGCTTTTTCGCGCCGGAGCCGCGCTTTCTCGGTCGCGGGCAACATTTCGAGTTCAAGCAGACGGTCGCCGCGCTTCACGCCGCGGGCATCGAGGTCATCCTCGACGTTGTCTTCAACCACACAGCCGAAGGCAACGAGATGGGACCGACGCTCTGCTTTCGCGGCGTCGACAACGCCTCCTATTATTGGCTGAGCCCCAACAGCCGGCGCCACTATCTCGATTTCACCGGGACCGGCAATTCGCTCAACCTGCCGCATCCACGCGTGATGCAGATGGTGGTCGATTCGCTGCGTTATTGGACCGAGGTGATGCATGTCGACGGCTTTCGCTTCGACCTCGCCTCGACCTTGGCGCGGACACGCAGCGGCTTCGATCCCGACGCGCCGTTTCTCGACGTTCTCGCGCAAGACCCCGTCCTCGCCAAAGTGAAGCTGATCGCCGAGCCTTGGGATGTGGGCGAGGGCGGGTATCGCGTCGGCGGCTTTCCCCCTGGCTGGTCCGAATGGAATGACCGCTATCGCGACACAATGCGGCGCTACTGGCGCGGCGACGGCGGCATCACGGGCGAGGTCGCCGCGCGCCTTGCTGGCTCGGCGGATATCTACGCGCATGGCGGCCGGCGGCCTTGCGCCGGGATCAATTTCGTCACCGCGCATGACGGATTCACGCTTCAGGATCTCGTCAGCTACAACGAGAAGCACAACGAATCCAACCGCGAAGACAACGCCGACGGCGCCTCGGACAACGCGAGTTGGAATTGCGGCGTCGAGGGGCCGACCGACGATGAAGCCATCATCGCGCTTCGCCGTCAGCAACGCCGCAACTTCCTTGCCACGCTCCTGTTGTCGCAGGGCGTGCCGATGCTGCTGGCCGGCGATGAGGTCGCCAATAGCCAAAGCGGCAACAACAACGCCTATTGCCAGGACAACGAGATCGGCTGGATCGACTGGTCGCGCAAGGGCGTCATCGGCGACGATCTTTGCGACTTCGTCGCGATGCTCGTCACGATACGCAACGAATGCCATCTTTCCTCGGACCGCTTCCTCGAAGGAAAGATCAGGCATGCGGGCGGCAATCGCGATATCGCTTGGTTCCGCGCCGACGGACAAGAAATGTCGGAGCCCGACTGGCGCTTTCCGGATGCGCGCTTCCTGGGCGTCGTCCTCGATGGCGTGCCCTATCCGACGTTGATCTTCTTCAACGCGCATTTCGAGGCGCTGTCGGTCGTCCTGCCCGAGACGCCCAATGTCAAGCTGTGGCGCACCGGGATCAACACCGTCGAGCCCACGGGAAAAGGCGAGGGACAGAACGCCCCGGGGACGACGATCGAAGTGCCGGCGCGGTCGATCATCGTGATGTTCGGCAGGGCGAGCTGAGGCCGCCGATGCGTCGTCAGCATCAAATGCCTTTCGGCATCGCGCGCACCGAAACGGGGGTGACGTTCAGACTTTGGGCGCCCGCCGCGGCCGAGGTCGGCCTGCGCCTGGGAGGGCACGCGCGCGACCGCGCAATGGCACGACAGCGGGAAGGTTGGTTCGAGCTGACGCTCGCCGAGGCAAAGCCTGGTGGCCTTTATCAATTCGTGATCGACGGCAAGCAGCCGGTTCCGGATCCGGCGTCGCGCTTTCAGCCCGGCGACGTCAATGGCCCGAGCGAAATCGTCGACCCTGCGGCTTTCGATTGGAGTGACGACGATTGGCATGGGCGCCCCTGGCACGAAGCCGTGATCTACGAGCTCCATCTCGGCACTTTCACCGCCGCGGGTGGATTCGCGGGCGTGCAAGACCAGCTGGAACGGCTCGAACGCCTCGGCGTCACCGCGATCGAGCTGATGCCGATCGCCGATTTCGCCGGGCGGCGAAATTGGGGTTATGACGGGGTTCTTCCCTTCGCGCCCGATTCGGCTTACGGCCGGCCCGAGACGCTGAAGACGCTGATCTGCGAGGCGCATCGCCGCGGCCTCATGGTCTTCCTTGACGTGGTCTACAATCACTTCGGGCCGGAGGGGAATTACCTGCCGCTCTACGCGCCGCAATTCTTCGCGCAAGCGGAGACGGCCTGGGGGAAAGCGATCGATTTCCGCGGCGGCGCGAGGCGGTTTTTCATTCACAACGCGCTCTACTGGCTCGAGGAGTATCACGTCGACGGCTTGCGCCTCGACGCCGTGCATGCGATCGAGGATGACGGCGCGCCGCATTTCCTCGTCGAGCTCGCCGAAGAGCTGCGCGGCACGCTCGGCCGGCCGAACATCCACCTGGTCCTCGAGAACGACAAGAACGAGGCGCGCTATTTGCGGCGTCGCGCTGACCGGACCGCCGTCTGGTTCGATGCGCAATGGAACGACGATTTCCATCACGCCATGCATGTCGTGCTGACCGGCGAAACCGAAGGCTATTACAGCGATTACGCCGACGATCCCGTCAAGCGTCTCGGGCGCGCCTTGACGCAAGGCTTCGCCTATCAAGGCGAGAGATCGCCATTCCGCGGCGCGGCGCGCGGCGAGCCCAGCGCGCATCTTCCGCCCTCGGCCTTCGTGAACTTCATTCAGAATCACGACCAGATCGGCAATCGCGCCTTTGGCGAGCGGCTGATTTGCCTCACATCGCGCCGAGCCTTGCGCGCGGCCGTCGCGATTCTTCTTCTGGCGCCGTCGCCGCCGCTTCTCTTCATGGGGGAGGAGCTCGGCGCGCGCGAGCCCTTCCTGTTCTTCTGCGATTTCGAAGGCGCGCTCGCCGAAGCCGTCCGAAGCGGCCGGCGGCGCGAATTCGCGCATTTCCGCGCCTTCGCTTCCGAGGCCGCGAGAGCGGCGATTCCCGATCCGCTGGCGTTTGAAACCTTCGCGCTCAGCCGCATCACCCATAGCCTCGCCAACCCCGATCCGGATTTCGCCGCTCTCTACAGCACGCTCTTGGCGCTTCGTCATCGCGAGATCGTGCCGCGGCTTCTCGGACCTCATCCCTTTTCCGCCACCGACGAGACGCAGGGGCGTCGGCTCGCGGCGCATTGGCGTTTGGCCGATGGCAGCCGCCTCTCGCTTTGCGCCAACCTCTCCGAAGTCGAGATCGCGGCACCCGAGCAGCCCGCCGAGCGCGTGATCTGGCAATCCGACGCGCGAAATGGACGTTTGGCACCATGGACCGTCCGCTGGACGCTTGCGGAAAGCCTCGCGCCGTGACGGCCGACTCAGCGATTCGCGTCGAGCCAGACTACCGCGATGCCTGGGGTCACCCGCGCGCGGCGCCGCCTGAAACCGTATCGCAGCTCGGCGCGGCGCTCGCGCTCTCGGCACGCGAGGGGACGATGGTCCGCTGCTTCGAGCCGAATGGCCTCAAAGGCGGCGAAAGGCTGTGGGGGATCAGCGTCCAGCTCTACGCGCTGCGCTCGCCGCGCAATTGGGGCATCGGCGATTTCACCGACTTGCAGAATCTGGTGGCTCGGACGGCTCTTCTGGGTGCCGATTTCATCGGCCTCAACCCCTTGCACGCGCTCTACGCCGGCGATCCATTGCGCATCAGCCCTTATGCGCCGTCAAGCCGCGAGTTCCTCAACACGCTCTACATCGATCCGCTTGCGATGCAGGCCATCGCGATCGCGCCCGCCGCGCGGCGCAGCGTCGCGGCCGCACGGTTTCAAGATTTTCTCACTGCCTTGCGCGCGACGGAGCTGGTCGAATATGTGAGGGTCGCGCGCTGCAAGGAAGCCATCTTTCGCGAGATTTTCGCCGCCTTCGAAGCGTTGCGCGCGCGGGCGCCGCGCCACGCGATGGTTGCGGCCTTCGACCGTTTCGTCCAGGAACGCGGCGAGTCCCTGCAGCGTTTTGCCGCGTTCCAGGCGCTCTCCTGTTCCGAAACTTTCGGTCCCGGTTGGATGAGTTGGCCCGAGGCGTATCACGATCCGTCCGGCGACGCTGTTCGAGATTTTGCGACGCGCAATTCGGCTGAGATCCGCTATCACGCGTTTCTGCAGTGGGAGGCGGATGCGCAGCTCGCCAATTGCGCTCAAGTGGCACGCGCTTCCGGGATGAGGCTCGGGCTTTACCTCGATCTCGCCATCGGCGCGCCGCCCGAAAGCGCCGAGACCTGGGGAAGCCGGCATAAGACGATCGCGGGCTTTCACATCGGAGCGCCGCCCGACAATCTGAGCCTCGAGGGCCAGGATTGGGGCCTCGCCGCTTACGACCCTTACGCGCTGGCGCGCACCGGCTATCGGCCGCTGCGCGCCATTCTCGACGCGGTCATGCGCCACGCCGCAATCATTCGGATCGATCACATTCTCGGATTTTACCGCCTGTTCCTGGTGCCCGTGGGACATTCTCCACGCGACGGGGTTTATCTGCGCCTGCCGGTTGAGGCGCTATGCGACGCCCTGGGCCTCGAAAGCGTCGCTCGGCGCTGCCTTGTGGTCGGCGAGGACCTCGGCACCATCCCCGAGGATTTCCAGGGGTTGCTCGCAACGCGCAATATTCTCTCCTACCGCCTGCTGATCTTCGCCAGAGACGGCGAGAGATTTATTGCGCCCGAGGAGTATCCCCGCGATGCGCTCGTCGCCATCGGAACCCATGATCTGCCGCCGCTGCTCGGCTATTGGTCGGCGAGCGATCTGCGGATGCGCAGCGAGCGCGGCTTGTTTTCGGATGATCAAACGCGCCAGCTTGCCTTCGCGGAGCGCGAGCGTGACCGCGCCGCGCTCGCCGCGGCGCTCCGGAACGCGGGCTTTGAATGCCTTGACGACAGATCGCTCTTGGCGGCGGCGCATGGATTCCTCGCGCGCACGCCATGCCGGCTGTTCCTCGTCCAGATGGAAGACCTCGCTTGCGAAGAGCGGCAAGTCAATGTCCCAGGAACCGGCGATCCGGTACCGAACTGGCGGCGAAAGCTCAGCCGCGATGTCGAGGCCATCCTCGACGATCCACGCGCTGCGGCGGTTCTCGCTGCGGTTCAACGCGAAAGGCCGAGCGGACGCGGGGCATGACCGTCCAGCGGCCCTCCGCCCCGGTCTCGACCTATCGGCTTCAGCTCAACCGCGACTTCACCTTCGATCAGGCGAGCGAAATTCTTCCCTATCTCGCCGGGCTCGGCATCACCCATATCTATTGCTCGCCCTTCCTTGCGGCGCGCTCGGGCAGCAGCCACGGCTATGACGTGGTCGATTACAACAGCATCAATCCGGAGCTTGGCGGCGAGGCAAGCTTCGAGCGCTTTTGCGCGACGCTCAGGGCCGAAGGGTTGGGGCTCATCCTGGATTTCGTTCCCAACCATATGGGCGTGGGGAAATCCGACAATCGCTGGTGGCTCGACGTGCTCGAATGGGGCGAAGCCTCGCCCTACAGCCGATATTTCGATATCGACTGGTCGCCGCAAAAGCGCGATCTCGAGCACAAGATTCTTCTGCCGATTTTGGGCTCGACCTATGGCGACGCCCTGGTCGGCGGCGAAATCTCGCTGAAATTCGATTGCGCGGGCGGCCATATCGACTTCTGGTATTTCGATCACCGATTGCCGTTGCGGCCGCGCGATTATCCGACGGTTTTGGGCAAGCTGCGCGAAATCGCCATCCTTGCAGATGCGTTCGATCCGGCGGGCGAGGCCGGGCCTCCGAAGCCCCCGTGCGTGGAACGGCGAGCAGCGGATCGGCTGAAAAGAGCGCTTGCAATTGCCGCCTCGGATCCGGAAATCGCGCGCGCCATCAACGAGGCGCTCGCGCGATGGCAAGGCCGACGCGGTGATCCCTCATCCTTCGCGCCGCTGCACGATTTGCTGGAGCAGCAAGCCTATCGGCTCGCCTATTGGAAGACCGCGGCCGACGAGATCAATTATCGGCGTTTCTTCGACATCGACGAGCTCGCGGGAATTCGAATGGACCGGCTCGAGGTGTTCCGCGATGCGCATGAATTGGTCGGGCGCTTGGTCGCGGCCGGAAAACTGCAGGGGCTGCGGATCGATCACGTCGATGGCTTGGCCGACCCACAACGTTATTTGAGGCGGCTCGTCGCGTTCGCCGCTGCGCTTGCGCCGCGCGGCGACGATGGGCGCCGCTTGCGGCCCTATATCGTGGTCGAGAAAATCTTGGCCCGAGACGAGACCCTGCCGCCGAGCTGGCCGGTCTCGGGAACGACGGGATACGACTATCTGGCGTTGGCCAACGGGCTTTTCATCGACGCAGCCGGCGATGCGAAATTGCAGCGATATTTCAGCCGGTTTGCCGGGATCGACCTCGATCTTGGGCAGGAGATCCACACCTGCCGGCGTTTCGTGGTCGAGCGCAGCTTCGCGAGCGAGCTCACCTATCTCGTCAATGGGCTGGTCGAGATCGCGGAGACCGATTGGTTCACGCGCGATTTCACCCGCAAGCGCTTGCGCGACGCTTTGGGCGAGATCGTCGCCGGCTTCGCCGTCTATCGCACTTACGTGACGGAGCGCGGCTCGTCTGACGCCGACCGCGCTGCGATCGACGCGGCGATCGCGGCCGCGAGGGCGCGTTGGGTCGGGACCGATCGGGAGGTTCTCGATTTCCTTCACGCGCTCTTAACGCTCGACATCGCCAGATCCAATCCACGGCACTACGAGGCGGAAAAGGACAAGATTCTTCGCTTCGTGGCTCGGTTCCAGCAATACACCGGCGCGATCGCGGCCAAGGCAATCGAGGACACGCTGTTCTATCGCGTCGTCCCCTTGGCCTCGGCCAATGAGGTCGGATCGAGCCCATCGCATCCGGTGACGACAATCGATGAATTCCATGCGGCCGCGGCCGCGCGCTTGGCAGCCCATCCGCTGGGCCTGCTTGCCAGCGCGACGCATGACACCAAGCGCGGTGAGGACACGCGGGCGCGACTCAATGCTCTCAGCGAGATGCCCGACGAGTGGGGCCAGCGCGCGGCGCGCTGGCATATCTATAATCGCGCACTGTGCGGCGAGGCGAACGGCGAGCCGGCGCCTTCGCTTCGCGACGAGTATTTCCTCTATCAGAGCATCGTCGGCACCTGGCCGATGCAAGCGGGCACGGTTCTGCGCTCGAGCGAGCAGCGCCGTGCTTACGTCGAGCGCCTCAAGGCTTACGCGATCAAGAGCAGCCGTGAGGCCAAGATCGAAACCTCCTGGGTTGCGCCCAACCTTGCCTATGAAGAAGCCTATTCCCGTTTCATCGGCTTGATCTTCGACAATCCCCGCGAGAGCCGGTTCATCGACAGCGTTTTACGGTTTTTGCCGCGCGTCAGACGCCTTGGCGCGTTTAACAGCCTGGGGCAACTCGTGTTGAAAGCGACGGCGCCGGGCGTTCCCGATTTCTACCAGGGGGCCGAGTTCTGGGATTTGAGCCTGGTCGATCCGGATAATCGCCGGCGGGTCGATTACGGAGCGCGCATCGCCGCGCTCGCAGCGCTCGATTTCACTTCGGCCTCGGCGCGCTGGCGCGAGGGCTGGCTGAAATTATGGATCACGCGCCGTTTGCTGGCGTTGCGCAAGCGCGCGCCCGGGCTTTTCGCGAGCGGCGCCTATGAGCCGGTCGTTGTCACCGGCCCCGCCGCGAAATCGATCCTCGCATTCCGACGGCAGAACGAGACCGAGATCCTCGTCATTGTCGTGTGCCGGCTCATCGGCGATCGGATCTTGGGCGACATGACGCGCTTCTGGCCGGGCGCGGGATTTCTCGCGCCGACGCAATTGGAAGGTATTCCTTCCGGCTGCTGGGTGGACCAGCTGAGCGATCTCGTCGTCGACGCCAGGGAAAACTGCATTTCGCTTGGCGCAGCGCTATCGAACCTACCGGTTGCGGTGCTCCGTGCCGAGGCAAACGCCGAAAGGCGGTAGACGAAGCGCATCGCCGCATGCATCGCTAACGAAGCCCAGTTCCTTTGCCGGCTCGAAAGCCGGCAGATCGGCGGTCGGGAGCGTTACCGCCTCGTCGCTGGTATTGAAGATGGCGATGACCCGATCGGGACCTTGCTTGCGCCGCCAAGCCACGACCGGGTCGGGCGTGCGCAGCAGCTCGACCCTGCCGGTTCTCAGCGCCGGATGCGCTTTTCGCCAACGGAGCATGCGCCGGTAGCCGGCGAGCGTCGAATGGGCATCCGCCTCCTGCCGGTCGACGGCGAGCCGATCGTGCTCGGGATCGAGCGGGAGCCAAGGCCGCGGCGCAGTCGAGAATCCCGAATTCGGCGCTCCGGCCACCCAGGGCAGCGGCGTGCGCGCGCCGTCGCGGCCCGCATAGGCCGGATAGAATGTCCGGCCAAAAGGATCGCGGATCGCCGAAGGCGGCAAGCATGCCTGAGGCAGGCCGAGCTCCTCGCCTTGATAGAGGCACGCGCTGCCGGGCAAGGTCAGAAGCATCGCCATCTGCAACAGCGCGAAGGCCGCGCGGTAGGCACCGCGCGGATTCCACCGCGATACCACCCGCTCGACATCGTGATTGCTGAACGACCAGCACAGCCCGTCCGCGCGGTTGCGAACTGTTGCATCCTCGATCACTTGGCGAAGGATCGCGGGCGCAAAAGCGGTCTTCATCACGCCCAGCGTGTAGGCCATGTGTAGCTTGCTCTTGCCGGTCATCGCCGCGACCCGACCGAGCGCCCCGGTTTCGCTCGAGAGCTCGCCGATCGTGACCACTTCGGGAAACCGGTCGATGAATCGCCGCAGGCTCGTCATCAGCTCCTGATTGGCCGGCTGGCACATATCGTGGAGATGGCGCTGCAAGCGGAACGGGTTCCAGGGCGTCGGCTCCACAGGATGCTGATTGGCGGGATTGTCGCGCAACGATTCGTCATGGAGCATGAAATCGACCGCATCGAGTCTGAACCCATCAACCCCGCGCGCGAGCCAGAATTCGGCATTGCTGAAATGCGCGTTCAGCACCTGCTCGTTGCGGAGATTGAGCTTGGGCTGGCTCGCGAGAAAATGGTGGAGATAGTATTGGCGCCGCGCGGGATGCCATTGCCAAGCGCTGCCGCCGAACACCGAAAGCCAATTGTTGGGCGGTCCGCCATCGGGTCGGGGATTCGCCCAGATGTACCAATCCGCCTTCTCGCTCCCCGGCCCGGACGCGCTCGCCCGGAACCAGGGATGCGCTGCGGCGGTATGGGCCCAGACCTGATCGATGACGACCTTGATGCCGCGTTCATGGGCCTTGGCGACGACCGCGTCGAAATCGTCGAGATTGCCGAAGCGCCCGTCAACGTCGCGGAATTCAGCGACGTCATAACCGAAATCCTCCATGGGAGAGGGATAGAACGGCGTTATCCAGATCGCGTCGACGCCCAGCGACGCGATGTGATCGAGCCGCTGGAGAAGACCGCACAGATCGCCCCAGCCATCGCCACTGGCATCGTAAAAGCTCGGCAGATAGACCTCATAAATGACCGCGCCATGCCACCACTCCGAACTCTTCATCACTCCCCTCAGCGATGTTGGAAGGTGCGGCGCAACCGGGCGCATCCGCGCCAATGGCGCGCGGAAAATCGAACCGCGACTAAGACCGCGATCCGGTTTCGCGGCCCGGCAACCGGCCGCGCCGCGCTTCGGCCGTCCGATCGGTAATCAGGCTCGATAAGAAGAATTCGTAGTCAAGGCGAGTCCGGCCTGTCAACCGGGCAAGACCAAGCGCAACAAGGCGGATGAGGCGACCGCCCGAACCCGCGCATCAAGACCGAGGCGGACGCGCCTCCTGCGCTTGCGCAGATGCCACATCGGGGGCGTCTTCGGGCGACGTCTTGGCGCGCCCGTGGCCGCTCTGGGAGCCGAGGCGCGCGAAAGCCTGCTTCATCTGCTCGAGCTCCGCATCCGTCATATCTTCGAGCGAGAGCAGCTTGTTGCGCGCGTTCTTACTTGCGCGAATCAGCTCATCGAGTTTGAGCTGCATGGACGCCGTATCGCGGTTTTGCGTGTTCTGGATGAGAAAGACCATCAGGAACGTAATAATCGTCGTGCCCGTGTTGATCACGAGCTGCCAGGAATCGGAAAAATGAAAGACCGGGCCGGTCAACGCCCATAGACAGACCATGGCGAGCGCGATGCAAAACGTCGTCGCGCGACCGCATTGCCGCGATGCCCATTGTGCGGCGTGGGAAAAGGCTTGCGTGATGAAAGCGTCCGCAGTCTGCGAAGAAGGCCACGACTTGGCGTGCGAGGCGGTGCTGTCAGCACGGTCTTGCGACGAGCGAGCCGACCCCATCGCGGAATCTCGGTCAGCGCTCGCTGTCATGGGCGGGACCGCTGGTCGTTAGGCGAATGGCTCGATCGGGACGGC
>Ga0335079_10009162_pt1 | contig 11271 bp, 8 predicted proteins | sample Lox_Sample_33_FD_206719 | JGI IMG/M metagenome (GOLD analysis project Ga0335079, IMG submission 206719) | Soil microbial communities from Loxahatchee National Wildlife Refuge, Florida, United States - Lox_Sample_3.3 | ecosystem: Environmental > Terrestrial > Soil > Wetlands | place: USA: Florida... | reverse complement strand
TTCTGGCACTTTCTGTGCAACGGTAATGAACGATTTTCCTTTCCCGCGCTACATCTGGCAATCCGCACTTTTCAGGAGGTCCACAATGCGCTCACCCCTGGTATTCGGAGCCATCGCGTTCTGCCTGTTCATTTCACTCCCCGGTTCATCCATCGCGCTCGGCGCCGCGACAGGGACGCTCCGCGGACGCGTGTTCGACAGGGATTCGAAAGACGCCCTCCCCGGGGCGGCCATACAGGTCGTGGGGACGTCCGTCGGCGTCTCGACGGACCTGGACGGCCGGTACACGCTCCACAACATTCCTGCCGGGACGCAGAAGTTCACCGTCAGTTACGTCGGCTACAGGAAGATCACGTTCGAGATGGAGATCGCGGAAAACCAGACGCTCGACCGGGATATCGCGCTGGTGGCCGAGGCGATCCAGGGGGAGACCGTCGTCGTCACCGGGCAGGCGAAGGGACAGATGGAAGCGATCAACCAGCAGCTCGCGTCCAACTCGATCGTCAACGTCGTCTCGGCCGACAAGATGAAGGAACTGCCCGACGCCAACCTCGCGGAGTCGATCGGACGGCTCCCGGGCATCTCGCTCACCAGGAACGCCGGCGAGGCCTACGCCGTGACCGTGCGGGGACTCTCGCCGAAGTACAACGAGGTGACGATCGAGGGCGTGCCGATGAGCTCGACGAACTACTACGACAGGTCGATCGACCTGAGCATCCTCTCCGACGACCTGGTGAGGGGCGTGGAGATCTCCAAGACGCTCAGGCCGGACCTGGACGCCGACGCGCTGGGGGGCACGATCAACCTGACGCTCAAGACGGCGGAACCCGGGTTGCACTACAACGTGACGGGCAACGGCCGCTACGACAACCTGCGGGACACGTACAAGAACTACAAGTTCGCCGGGAGCATCAGCGACCGCTACCTGGACGATCGTCTCGGCATCATCGCACAGGGGAACCTGGAGGAGAAGCAGCTCCCCTCCGACCAGTTCCTGGGCAGCTACGGGAACCTCCTCTATTCCCAGGCGGCGGGCGAGTACTACTACAACACGCTCTCGGCGACCACCAGGGAACTGAACCAGACGAGGCACCGCTACGGCGGGAGCGTGATCCTGGATTACACGACGGACTTCGTGGATCTCAGGTTCTTCGACGTGTACGACCAGAAGCGGGACAGCGTCCTGCAGCGGGACTACACGTCCAATTTCCAGTCGAACAGCTTCCAGTACTACATCTACGCCCAGGAGTGGAAGACGGAGCAGTGGACGCACTCGTTCGCCGCGAAGTTCAAGTTCTGGGGGACCGAGCTGCCGGTCTCCCTCTCGTACACGAGGGGGATCGTCACCGTCCCCAACCAGATGGCATTCGAGTTCTATGAGACGAACCTCCCCGCCGTCCCGGCCAGCCAGGTGATCTACGGCGATCCGGCGATGCTCATGGGCATACAGGGCGTCATGGACCCGACGAGCGTGAACTCAACGCTGTACGACATGAGCATCACCAACACGCACCTCACGGACAACTCGTTCGACCTCCGCGCCGACTGGCACGTGCCGTTCAATTTCATGGACGCCGTCTCGGGGACGTTCTCCCTGGGAGGGAAATCGCACGGCGTGGCGCGCTCGAGCGACCAGACGCAGGTGCATGACAACCTCCTCTGGGGAGGGATGATCGGGAACAGGAAGGACCTCATCGCGACGTTCCCGTATCTCACGGGGTCGGACCCCAACCTCCAGGCGGGGATCCAGGCGTCCCCCTGGATCGACCACAGCTACAGCCGGACAAACATCCTCGGGTACCCGATCGGGCCGGGGCTTAACGCCGGGCAGCTCATCAACATGCAGACCACCTACTACTTCGGGATGAACAACGAGCCCAAGTACTGGATGAACGGCCCGCAGGACTACGACCACAACTACACGGATTTCGAGCACACGACCGCGGCGTACGCCATGGGGGAATTCAACGTGGGGAGCGACCTCACGGTCGTGGGGGGAGCCCGCTTCGAGGACGAGACGACCGATATCAGGGCATACCACATACAGCTGAACGGATCAAACCAGAACGGCCTCGCAGGCCAGGCGCCGATCCTCGTGCAATCGCTCAGGAACACGCCCAACTGGTTCCCGTCCGTCAACGTGAAGTACCGTTTGACGGACAATATCCAGTTCATCGGCGCGGCGTACAGGAGCGTCTCGCTCCCGAGCTACGGCGAGGTGTCGCCGCTCGTGGAATACGACATCAACGGCTCCATCACGACGAATAACCCCCTGCTCCGGCCCTCGACGGCATGGAACTACGACATCGGCGCGTCATGGTCGGGGAACGACATCGGGCTGGTGACGGTCAACCTCTTCTACAAGGAGATCTCGGACCTCATCTACGCGATGCAGAATTTCTACCCGTTCCTCCCCTACCCGATCGTCGGCGCCCCCGCGGATATCTGGGACAGGCTCCCCGGCCCGGCATCCGGCGTCTACGACTACAGCTGGGCGGCCGTGACGAACCACCAGACGCTCTCCGCCAGCATCCCGATGAACGACCCGGACAAGGCGTACCTGCGCGGCATCGAAATCTCCTGGCAGACGCACCTCTGGTACCTCCCCGGGTTCCTGAGCGGCGTGGTGCTCGACATGAACGCCGCCTACATGAGCTCGCAGCAGTACTACCCGGCCTTCTCGGTGGTGAACCTGGGAACGCTCATCCGGCCGAGGAACGAACTCGTCTACCAGACCACGCCCGGGCCGCTGCAGGACCAGCCGCGGGCCACATACAACGCCATACTCGGGTGGGACTACCTGGGGTTCAGCTCCCGGTTCTCGCTCCGCTACCAGCAGAAGACGATCTCCGGCATCGACACGTACCTGGGGCTCCTGAACCCGTACACCGACAACGTGACGCTCGTCGATATCGCCCTGAAGCAGCGCATACTCGCCGGGCTCTCGCTCTTCGCGGATGCGTCGAACATCAACGGGCACGTCGACAACTACTACTACGACCACCCCGCCATACTCACGTACGCGGCGGGACAGTTGCCGACGAGCAAGCAGACATACGGGTGGGCGCTCCGGCTGGGAGTGACGTACAACTACTGAACCGGCGGGACCAGGGGGGGAGCTAGAGCGCGGGCTCCCACCCCGGCTCGTACGCGCGGGAAAAGAGGGCCGCCGCAGCAGGATCGTCGAGGATGTGCCCGGTCGCCGCGTCCAGGCGGAGCGTGCGGCCGACTTTCCAGGCGATGTTGGAAAGCTGGAGCATCGTCACGCAGACGTTCCCCTCGGCAACGGGGGCGCGCAGCGGCTCCCCCGTCCGGATCGCGTCGACGAAATTCCGGAAGTGGGCGTCGGTCATGGCGTCAGCGCTGACCAGGTCGTGCGTGGACGAGCTTGTCCCGACCGCGAACTGATCGATGATTTTGTTGTCCAGGCTGAAGACCTGGTACCCGTCCCTGTCGACGAGCACCGATCCGCCGGTCCCGTGGATCAGCGACCCCCGGCTCCGGTTGAAGTACTCCTTCCCCTGGCAGCTCAGCCCTTCCCACGAGATCATCTTCCCGTCGTACTCGAACGTCGTCAGGAGCGTGTCGTAGAACTCCCAGTCGTCGCTGTAGTGGTACCGCCCGCCGGACGCCGTCACCGCCGAGGGGAGATCCACGCCCAGCGCCCAGCGGCAGACATCGACCTCGTGCGTGCCGTTGTTGAGCGTCTCCCCCGTCCCCCAGTGCCAGAACCAGTGCCAGTTGTAGGGGTGGATGTTGTCCCTGTATTCCCGCCGCGGCGCGGGCCCCTGCCACAGCTCCCAGTCGAGCGTCGGCGGCACGGGGACGTGCCTGCCGACGCCGATCGAGCCCCGCGTGTTGCTGTACCACGACTCGGCGAAGTAGGCGCGGCCGATCACCCCCTCGTGAATGCGCCTGACGATCTCGATCGTATGCGGCGAGGACCGCTGCTGGCTTCCCATCTGGACGAGCGCACCGTACTTGCGCTGCGCGGCCACGAGCAGCTCCCCTTCGTGCGGGTTGTGGCTGCAGGGCTTTTCGACGTAGACGTGTTTCCCCGCCTTGAGCGCCAGGATCGCCATCGGCGCATGCCAGTGCTCGGGCGTGGCGATGGTGACCGCGTCCACATCGCGGGAGTCCAGCAGGCGCCGGAAATCCCACTCCGCGACCGGCGCGCGCCCCTCTTTCTTCTTCACGGCTTCGGCGAACTTCCCGAGCTCCACGCTGTCGACGTCGCAGATGTGCGTGACGGCCGCGTTGGGCGTCACGTGGAGCGAATCCAGGTGGGCGTACCCGCGGCCGTGGAGGCCGATGATCGCCACGTTCACCCGCTCGTTGGACCCCATGATCCTCGCGTAGCTCCGGGCGCTCAGGCCGAGCGCCGCCGTCGCCGTCCCGGCGGCGACCTTCAGGAATTCGCGTCTTGACGCCATCGCTCTTTCTCCTCTGCCGTGGTTGCTACAGCGCCGCGAGCACGCCCTTCAGGTAACCGGCGGATTCCGCCACGCCGGGGAGCGGATCGTGCTCGTCTTTCTCGTACTCGATATGGACCGTGCCGGCGTACCGGAGCCGGATGAGCGTCCGGAGCACCCGCGGGATGTCGATCACGCCGCGACCGATCTCGACGGGGCCTCCGGCCGCCTCCGCCGCGGTGACATCCTTGATGTGGAGATCGTAGACCCTGTCGAACCACCGTTCCACCTCCGCCGCGGGATCGAGCCCCAGCCGCCGCGCGTGGCCCAGGTCGATGCAGAGGCCGATGCGCCTGTCCAGGTGCTCCACCAGGCGGTAGGCGCTCCCGGGGCTCGGGTAGCGCTCGTCGCCGGGGCCGTGGTTGTGAATCGCGAGCCTGATGTCGTACGAGCGCACGGCCTCCTCCACGGATCCCAGCATCCCGTGGTCGGGACATCCCACCATGATCCCGAGATGCGCCGCCTTTGCGTATTCGAACGCACGGTGCACCTCGGCTTCGTTCGCCATGTAGACGACGCCGCAGGAGGAGAACGTGAGTCCCGCATCGGTGATCTTCTTCCGGGCGGCCGCGATCTCTTCCGGCGTGCTTGTCAGCGGGAGATGGACGTCTTTTAGCGCAAGCCGGCTGATGCCGACGCGCTGCGTCATGGCGATCGCCTGGTCCAGCGTAAAATCCTTGAACGTGATCGAGGCGAGGCCGAGCGCGAGGGGGACCGCGCCGGGCGAGGCGGGCGTGCGCTCCTGCGCGCCGGCGATTCCCAGCGGGAGCGCCCCGGCAGCGGCCGCCATGCCGGCGGCCTTCAAAAACTCACGGCGGGATCCTGATGTCATCGAACGCCTCCGGTCTGTCAGAACGTGCGGATCTTGATATTGCGGAATGAGACCATGTCGCCGTGGTCCTGGAGCAGGATATGCCCCCGGGGCGCCTCCCCGAACCCCTCCAGGTCGCGGAACTTGCTGACGGCCTTGTGCGCCAGGAACACTTTGCCCCCCCGTTCGTACGTCAGGATCCGTGTGCCGTTCAGCCAGTGCTCGACGTGCTTCCCCTTCACCAGGATGCGCGCGTGGTTCCACTCCCCGATCGGGTTGACGTGCTTGTGCGAGGCCGGCAGGAGGTCGTAGAGGGACCCGAGCGTCCTGTTGCCGTTGATCCCGAGCTTTGCATCGGGGTGGTTGGCGTCGTCCAGGAGCTGGTACTCCAGCCCTTTCGCCGAGCCGGGCGTCCGCGGGAGCTGTTCCGTCACGAAGATCTTGATGCCGCTGTTCGCCCCCTTCGTGAGCTTGAAGTCGACCTTCAGCTCGAAGCTGCCGTACTGGTCCACGGTGACGATATCCCCCCCGTACGCCGCCTCTTTTCCCCCGGACTCCTCGACAGTCAGCACGCCGTCTTTCACGTGCCATCCCTTCGCGGGGAGCGTATCCATGTATGCCCCGCGCCATCCCGTCATCGTCCTGCCGTCGAAGAGGAGCTTCCATCCCTCCTTCCGCTCCGCCTCCGTGAGCGTGTTGGGCGCCGCCGCGCCGGACGCCGTCCCCTGCGCCCTGAGGAGTGTCGCGCCCAGCGAGAGCGCAAGGAGAGTACACGCAATGCATTGCTTCATACGGTCCTCCGCTGCTGCCCTGTTGTCAGTTCCGCCGGGTGCGGCGGGCGGGTATTCCCCGCGCGTGACAGTCGATGCACCGGACGGAATGGATATTGTTGCCGCTCCGGGGATCGAAGTACGTCGTGTTCATCGTTGTCACGTCCCGGCCGCAATTGGAGAGCGCGGGATGGCAGTTCCGGCAGCTCCGCCGCGGTTCGTTGCTGTGGTTCTCGTGGCACGCCAGGCAGCTCAGCCCTTCGTGGACGCCCCGGGGAGTGCGGTCGTCGCCGCTCCCCGCCGTGCGGAACGCGTTGGGCGCGTGGCACTGCACGCAGACCCGATCGCGGACGTCTTCCGCCATGCGCACGCTCCCGGAGTCGCCGGCAATGTGAAGCGCCGGGAGGCGCGCCGCTTCGATGTGTGCTTTTTCGTACCTGTCGTACCAGAGGACCGAGGGGACCTCGGGCGGGGCCGCATAGAAGATCTTCTTCGGATCGGTGTAGTCGGCGGCCGCGGCCGGCATCCCCGCCCTGTGCACCTGGTGGCAGGCGAGGCAGGGAATCACCGGGAGCGCCCCCCGGGCGGAGTCCGGGAGCCTCCACGGCCCCATCGTGCTGACCGGCGTGACGAGGTCCTCGATCGTTCCCCCGAAGAACATGCCGTGGCACCTGAGGCAATCCGGCGCCGGCTGCTCGCGGGAGTTGTGATCCCTGTTCAGGAATATCGAGGCATATGTCGCCGAGTGTCCGCCGCTCATCCAGCGGGCATATTCCGCGCCGTGGCATCGCCTGCAGGCCCCCATCACCTCAAGCACCTGCGCTTCCGTCAGGCGGACGGGGCCGGGCCCGGGACGGGCGTAGTGACGGACGACCATCATCGCCTTCTCGCCGAGGCTGTGCAGGCCGTTGCTCAGCGCGGTGCCGTGGCACTCCCTGCAGTGGAAATCCCGGTGGCCGCTCTGCGCCCAGAGCGTGGATGAGCTCTCGATTTCGTGGCACCCCGCGCACGCGCTCTGCGGCGCGGCCGAGCTCCAGGCGACGTACAGGACGATGACCGCTGCGCACAGGCAGAGGAGGATGAGCGAGAGACGCTGCGCAGATGTTTTCATGGGTGGGAGTCAGGTGAACCGGTTGCCGGAGCGCCACTCGCGCGTGATGTGCTCGCCGACCCAGTAGCCGAGCGCCATGATCGTGAGCGCGGGGTTGAACCCCCCGTTGGTGACGTGGAGGCTGGCATCCGCGATAAACAGGTTCGGCGTCTCGTGGACCCTCCCGTACCTGTCCGTGACGGACGTCTGCGGATCGTTTCCCATGCGACAGGTCCCTGCCTGGTGCTGGCCGCCGCTGAGCCCCCGCCCGCCGACCGCGCGCCAGGTTTTGAACGCCCCGGCTTCCTGGAGGATCATCTCCGCCCGCGCGGAGAGGAACTCGCACCCCTCCACGTCCTTCGGATGCCGCGTCCCGGAAAGGCGGACGACGGGGATGCCCCAGTAATCGCGCAGGGCCGGATCGACGTCCACGCGGGACTCGAACGACGGGATCTCCTGTATCGGCCCCATGATCTGCACGTTCCGGCGGAAGTACTTCCGCTGGAAGTCCTTGTGCTCCTTCCCCCAGGTCGCCGAGCCGGGAGGGCGGACACCCGTGAACAGGTACGGGAGTCGCGTGAATTCGTTGGCCAGCATCCCCCCGCCGACGATGCCCGGATTGTGGTGGCTGAAGTCGCTGATCGCGATGCTCGCACCCGGGCCGACGCCGTCGAAGATATCCTGCTCGAAGAGCCCGAATGCACCGGTGTACGCATGCCCCTGGAGATTCCGTCCGACCCACCCGTACCGGTTCCCCACGCCGGCGGGAAACTGCGCCGACCGGGAATTCAGCAGCAGGCGCGCGGTCTCCGTCGCCGATGCGGAGACGACCACGATATCCGCCGTCTGTTCCTGTTTTGTCCCGTCCCCGTCGAAGTAGGCGACTCCCCGGATCTTCCCCGCCGGATCGATCATGAGCTCGCTCACGACGCAGCGGGTGCGCAGCTCGCAGTTCCCCGTGGCAAGCGCCGCGGGAATCACCGTGTTGTGCGTGCCGCACTTGGCGTTGATGGGGCAGGCAAACCCGCAGCAGGAGAGCCTCCGCTGGCACGCGGGGCGCCCGCCGTAGGGGACGGAATTCCTGAGCATGGGGATCGGGAAGGGATGGAGCCCCTTCCGGAGCATCGCCGAGCGGAGGAGCGTCGCCTCCCTGTTGTACGCGAAAGGGGGCATGGGGTACGCTTTCGCGCGCGGCGCCGCGAAGGGGTTTTCGGAGGCATCCCCCGCGACGCCCACTTCCCATTCCGCCCGTTCATAGCAGTGCTCGAGATCCTCGTACGCAATCGGCCAGTCCTCCAGCGTCGAACCGGCGACGGCGCCGTACGTCGACTTCATCCGGAAGTCTTCCCTCATGAACCGCCACGCCATGGCGCCGTAGCTGACCGTGCCCGAGCCGACGCAGGCAGCGACGTTGTTGTACCCTCCGTCGCTCGGAAGCATGATCTCCTCTGACCCGTCGTCGTTGACCATCACGCGGCGGTAGCGTGCGTCATCGGGGCCGAAGGCGTTCCCGAGGACTGTCGTCCGCTGCGAGAGGAGTTCGTCCGTATCGTGGGCGTCGAACGACACCCAGTCCCCCCGCTCAAGCAGGACCACGGAGAGGCCCCCCCGGCTCAATTCGGCAGCGACCACTCCTCCCCCCGCCCCCGCGCCGACGACGACTGCGTTGACGTGTCTCTGGCTCATGTCTCAGGTCCGGTAACGGTTCTGTCCGAGGATCTGCGGATAATCGAGTCCGATCATCCTGTAGCTGGCGTAGCCGGGGTTCCCGCCGTGCCGGGGACTCCCGTAGTACCCCTGGAGCGCATGGCTCCTGAGGAGCTGGAAGAACCTTGCGGCAAATCCCCCCTTCCACGGTCCGTCGCGGAGAGTGCCCGATTCCATATCCCGGAGAAACGCCGTCTGATCAGCGGCGGGGAGCGACTCAAAGCGCGCGTGATACCTCCCGGCACACGTGGCGGTGATCGCGGCGAGCCCCCGCCTGTAGTCGCCGCGGAAGCGTGCGTATGCGCCTCCGAGCTGCACGTCCATGAACGAGACGACTCCCCCTTCCCGCCCGCCGGGCCACTCGTCCGGAGGAATAATCTGGTCGGCGATCGCGCCCAGGAGCGACGCCTCGTCATCCGTGAGATTCTCCCAGTGCGTGCCCGGGGCGGGGCCGCACCCGGGGATGAGCGAGAGCGTGCCGACGCCGAGCGCTGTCAGCCTGATAAACCTGCGTCTCGAGAGCTTCCAGTCACCGGCCATGCGATTTCTCCTGCAATCTCTGGAATCTGAGAGTCATCGGGAACTCCGGCTTGTGTAGAGCGGGAACGCGGAAGGAGAACGGAGAGCGTTGGACAAACGTACTAGTTCCCGGGGGGAATGTCAAGGAAGGAAACGGAGTTTCATGCCTTTGCATTTCACGCGTAATCGCATACATTGGGGCTGCCACACTGCTCTACCACCAGGAGGAACCATGAGATCGTTGCTCGCCGGATGCCTGTGCGGATTGGCCGTATTGCTCCTCGGCCCATCCGCGCGGGGACAGAGTGCCCGCACGGGAATGTTCGAGGAGGATGCGGACATCGGCGCCCCAAGGAGAGCGGGCGCCGCGCGCTTCAACGCAAGGGACTCCTCCTACACAGTCACCGGCGGGGGGGTGAACATGTGGTTCGGCCGCGACGAGTTCCACTTCCTCTGGCGCAAAGTCTCCGGGGACGCCGCGCTCAGCGCCGCCATCCGCTGGGTCGGCACGGGAGGCAACCCGCACAGGAAGGCATGCCTCATCATCCGGGGGAGCCTTGACCCCGAAGCCCCCTACGCCGACGCGGCGCTGCACGGAAACGGGCTCACGTCGCTGCAGTACCGGGAAGCGCGCGGCGGAGCGACGCACGAAATACAGTCCTCGCTGAACGCGCCCGCCCGTCTCCGGATCACGAGGGACGGCAACAGGATCTTCATGTCGGTGGCTTCCGCCGGTGAGCCGCTCCATCCGGCCGGCGGATCGTTCGCCCTCTCCATGGCGGACCCCGTGTACGTGGGGATCGGCGTCTGCGCGCACGACAGCGACGCGCTGGAGACAGCGGTCTTTTCGCACGTGGAACTTATCGCCGGGGTATCCCCGGCAGGAGGCGAGCGCATGCTGGAGAGCACGCTGGAGACGATCGACATCGCGTCGACGGACAGGAAGGCGGTCTACGTCACGCGCGACCATATCGAGGCCCCGAACTGGTCGCGCGACGGGTCGTTCTTCCTGTTCAACAGCGGCGGGCGCCTCTACAGGCTCCCGGCGGGCGGAGGCACGCCGCTCATGGTGGAAACGGGGCCCGCCGGGCGGTGCAACAACGACCACGGGCTATCGCCCGACGGCTCGCTCCTCGCCATCAGCGACCAGTCGGCGGACGGCGTTTCCCGGATATTCGTCCTCCCGGCTGCCGGGGGAACACCGCGCCGCGTCACGGCGCAGGGGCCGTCATACTGGCACGGCTGGTCGCCCGACGGCGCGACGCTTGCCTTCTGCGGCGAGCGGGGAGGCCAGTTTGATATTTACACGATCCCCGCCGCCGGGGGAACAGAGACGCGCCTCACGGACGCGCCGGGACTTGACGATGGGCCCGACTACTCCCCCGACGGAAAGTACATTTATTTCAATTCCGAGCGAACCGGGTCGATGCAGATCTGGAGGATGCACACGGACGGGTCGGCCCAGGAGCAGATCACTGCCGACGGATATAACAACTGGTTTGCGCACCCGTCACCCGACGGCAAGTGGATCGTGTTCCTCACGTACGGCCCGGACGTCAAGGGACATCCCGAGAACAAGGAGGTGATGCTCCGCCTGGTGAGCACGGGAGGCGGGGAGATCCGCGTGCTTGCCCGGCTCTTCGGGGGACAGGGGACGATCAACGTCCCGTCATGGGATCCCGGGAGCCAGCACGTCGCATTCGTCAGCTACCGGCTCGCCGCCCCCTGAGGCGTTGACACTGAATGGGACATTGAGTAGGTTCTCGGATATTCTCCGAACACCGTTCGCACTGCTCTTCGCACAGCATCCCGCCTGAAGCGCCTCACGGACCGGGTCTTCCCGATTGCCCCTTTCCTGCTCCCGGTCCGCCGCCGCATGAAGGAACGATTCAGGCACACCAG
>Ga0335079_10009156_pt1 | contig 11275 bp, 7 predicted proteins | sample Lox_Sample_33_FD_206719 | JGI IMG/M metagenome (GOLD analysis project Ga0335079, IMG submission 206719) | Soil microbial communities from Loxahatchee National Wildlife Refuge, Florida, United States - Lox_Sample_3.3 | ecosystem: Environmental > Terrestrial > Soil > Wetlands | place: USA: Florida... | reverse complement strand
CATCCTGCGCCTGCGATGAATTGGGGTCCAGACTCAGCGCCTGCTGGTAGGCCGTGATTGCCTCTTGCTTGCGGTTCACGGTTTGGAGGGCGTGTCCCAAGCGCAAATATCCTTCTACCGTCGGGTGAAGAGCGGTCGATCTGGAGTACTGAGAGATAGCGTCATCAATCTTGCCTTCCCTTTCCAGCAGGACCGCACGCCCCAGGTAGGCATTGAACTGGCCCGGGTTCAAGCGCACCGCATCGTCGTAGCTCTCGACTGCTTTGCCGTCTTGTCCTAAATCGCGGTAGGCGCTGCCCAGATTGGCATAGGTGTTTGCCAGCAAGCCCGCATCGGAAGTCAGACGAATGGTCGTCTCATACTGCTCGACGGCCTCTTGCAGCCTGCCATGCTCCTGTAGGTAGACTCCCAGATTCGTATGGCTCATAGGATCGCGCGGGTTGATTTCCACCGCTAACTGAAAGTGCGGGTAAGCTTCTTCGGCACGATCCAAAAGGACCAGCGCTCCGCCCAGGTTATCCTGCGCAATGAAGTTTTTGTCCGTGACCGCCAGAGTGTGCGACCAGAGATCATAATTGCTTGACCAGTAGTCGATCTGACGGTAGGTGACCGCCGCTAGTGCAACCAAAACGCATGCGGCGAAGATAAGTGGGACGGCCGTGGCCACCCTGCCTTGCGCCCGCAGATCCGCCAGGCCAAAGGCGAGGATTGCAAAAACTCCAATCAGCGGCAGATAGGCGTAACGATCCGCCATCGCCTGGTCGCCAACCTGGATCAATCCGATCACCGGCACCAACATGCCTAGGAACCAAAACCAGCCCGCCAGCGGATATCCTTTGGCTCGAAACCTCCAACATGCGGCCGTGATCACGCACAACACCAGTGACGACACGCCAACCTGCCAGGTTCCCAGCGAGTCTCCGGGATGCGGATAAAGCGGCGCCAGCCGCGCCGGCCACACCATCTTCCACAGATACATCGCATACGCGACGATGGCGTTTTCGATGCGCACCCCGAGCGGGAACTGCACCGTCGAGCGCATTGCGCCCCCCCTCTGCTGTGCCTGCATGGTGAGCACGGCGCTGGCCGCGGAAAGCGCGAGCAGCGGAATCTTTTCGAGCACCAATCTGGAAAAAGCAGCCGGCTTGATTCGCAGGACAGACCCTGGCGCGCTCCATCCCACAATCCGGTTCAGCGGCCAGTAGTCCAGCAGCAACAGCACGCAGGGCAGCGTGATCACCATTGGTTTCGACATCAGCCCCAGCACGAACATCGCCGTCACCGCCAGGTATCGCCGCCAGTCCGGCTTCAGTGTGTACCAGCCATAGGCTCCCAACGCCAACAGGAAGAACAACGTACTGAGCATGTTCTTGCGCTCGGCAACCCATGCCACCGACTCAACATTGATGGGATGAAGCGCGAACAACGCTGCCACAAAAAGTGCCGGCCCGGTCCTCCCCGTGCCCCACACCAGCAGCAGAAACAGCAGCACCACGTTCAGCGCGTGCAGCAGCAGATTGGTCAGGTGATGTCCGGCAGGATTCAGACGAAAGAGCTGGCAATCCAGGGCGTGCGACATCCAGGTCAGGGGATGCCAGTTGGCTTGTTCAGTGGCCGTAAGCGCCCAGGTAAAGGTCTGCCAGGTTAATCCCGCCCGCACATGAGGATTCTCGGTGACATAGCGGTCGTCGTCGTAGTTAACGAAGGGATGGTGATTAACCTGGTTGTAAACTCCCAGCGTAATAACCACCAACAGCAGACACAAAACCACATTGCGTTTCTGCGGGGAGGCGAATAACTCCGGACCTGGCTTTTTCCCTGTCAATGAGAGGATTTAACCACAGCGACTATGGAGGAGCACAGTACACGCGGCGCCCCAGCATCCCTGTAGTCACCTGAGTATGTTCACCTGAGAGTGGTGGGCGAGGGGAAGGGCAGGCGCAGCCCGAGCGGTCAAGCAGTAAGATTCCCCCGTGTTCTTCTGCGTCCTCTGCGGTTAACCCTTCCACCGCAGCACCGGCTTCCGGGCGGCAGCGGTCTCATCCAATCGCGAGACCCGCGTAGAGTGAGGTGCGTCTAGCACCAGCTGCGGATCCTCTTCCACTTCCGCCGCAATCGACTTCATCGCCTCGATGAACAGATCCATCTCTTCGACCGATTCGCTTTCCGTCGGCTCGATCATCATTGCCCCGGGAACGATCAGCGGGAAGGCGGTGGTATAGGGATGGAACCCGTAATCGATCAGCCGCTTGGCGATGTCCATGGTCTTGACACCCTTTTTCGCCTGCTGCCGGTCGCTGAATACCACTTCGTGCATGGTGGGCGTGGAGTAGGGCAAGTCAAAGACGCCTTCCAGCCCCTTGCGGATGTAATTCGCGTTCAGCACCGCATCTTCAGTGGTCTCCCGCAAGCCGTCGGGTCCGTTGGCCAGCGTATACGCGAGCGCGCGGATGAACATTCCAAAGTTCCCGTAAAACGCGCGGACTCTTCCCACCGATTGCGGCCGCACGTACTCGAAGGCCAGCGTGCCATCCGCCTTGGTGACTACCACCGGCTTAGGCAGGAAGGGCTCCAGAATCTGCTTCACCGCCACCGGACCGCAGCCCGGTCCACCACCCCCGTGAGGCGTGGAAAAGGTCTTATGCAGGTTCAGGTGCATCACGTCGACGCCAAAATCGCCAGGCCGGACTTTGCCGACCAGCGCATTCATATTCGCGCCATCCATATAGAGCAGGCCGCCCTTGGCGTGCATGATGTCGGCGATCTTATGAATCTCCTGCTCGAACACTCCCAGCGTGTTGGGATTGGTCAGCATCAGCGCGGCCACGTCTTCATTCATCTGCGAAGCCAGCGCTGCCGTGTCAACCATGCCCTGTTCGTTGGATTTGAGATTCTCCACCGAGTATCCGACCATTGCGGCAGTCGCGGGATTTGTGCCATGCGCTGAATCCGGGATGAGAACCTTCTTCCGCGGATTCCCCTTCGACTGATGATAGGAACGCACCATCAGCAGCCCGGTAAGTTCGCCATGCGCGCCGGCTGCCGGTTGGAGAGTGATCGCGTCCATGCCGGTAATCTCGGTGAGGCACTCGCTCAGCGTCTTGATAATGCGCAACGCGCCCTGCGAAATGCGCTCCGGCTGATACGGATGCCCGTTCGCCAGCCCATCCAGCCGCGAAACTACTTCGTTCACCCGCGGGTTGTATTTCATGGTGCAGGAACCCAGCGGATACATCCCCAGATCGATGGCGTAATTCCAGGTAGAAAGCCGCGTGAAGTGGCGGATGATCTCAATTTCGCTTACTTCCGGCAGATTTGCCGAATCCTTGCGTTCCGAAGCGCCCAGCAGCTTCGCGGTGTCAACGTCAGGAACATCCAGCGGAGGCAGCTTCCATGCCGCCTTCCCTGGTGACGACTTCTCGAAGATCAAGCCTTCGTTCTGATTGACGTGGCGCGTGGCCTTGCGGGTAACGTGCTTCATCGCGTCACCTCCTCCTGCGCCACCGCTTCATTTGCGCTTCGCACCGAACGCTCGCTCTCCGCCACCAGTCCTGCTGCGGTGTCAATTGCGGTACGCGTCGTCAGCTCGGTGCAGCACCACAACGCCGCGTTGCCCAACTCGGGATAGAACTTTTTCAACGGAAATCCGCCAACGATCTTGTGTCCCAATAACCGGCTGTTGATCGCGTAAGGATCTTCGCTGGTCTCGACCACGAATTCGTGGAAACGCGGAGCGCCCGGGAACAGCACCCTCGCATGCTTGCTGAATTGTTCGGTGGCATAAGCCGCTTTGGCCAGATTCTGCTTGGCCAGTTCGCGCAGCCCGACCTTTCCATAAACCGTCATGAAGATCGTAGCCATCAACGCAACCAAAGCCTGATTGGTACAGATGTTGGACGTGGCTTTCTCGCGCCGAATATGTTGCTCGCGTGTGGCCAGTGTTAGGACAAATCCGCGCTTACCGCTCCGGTCGGTGGTCTGTCCCGCCAACCGCCCCGGCATCTGGCGAACGAACTGCTCCCGCGTGGCAATCACCCCGCAGAAAGGACCGCCAAATCCCATCGGAACGCCGAAAGATTGCGCTTCCATCGCGATGATGTCCGCCTGGCGCGGCGGCTCGACAATGCCCAGCGATACGGCTTCGGCGATCGAAACCACCAGCAGCGCCCCATGCTTGTGGGCAATCTCGGCCACGGCCGCAACATCTTCGATGCTTCCGAAAAAATTCGGGGACTGAATCAGCACACACGCCGTGTCCGGCGTAATGGCCTTCTCCAGCGCCTTCAGATCGAGCCGGGCATTGCTGGTGAATGGGATCAAGCTCAGCGGCATTCCCTGGTGCCACGCGTAGGTGCCCAGCACCTCGCGGTATTCCGGATGCAGGCTGCGCGCCACCGCCACCGACCGCCGTCCGGTCATGCGCACCGCCATCATCACCGCCTCGGCCGCGCCCGTCGAGCCGTCATACATCGATGCATTGGCAACGTCCATGCCGGTGAGTTCGCAAATCATCGTTTGAAACTCGAAAATCGCCTGCAGCGTGCCTTGGGAAATTTCGGCCTGGTACGGCGTATACGCGGTTAGGAATTCTCCCCGCGAGATCAGCGAATCGATGATCACCGGGCGGTAGTGGTAGTAGACGCCGGCCCCGAGAAACGTGGCGTAGCCATCGCCATTTTCCCGCGAGCGCTCGCGGAACCAGTCGACGATCTCCGACTCCGCCATCTGGCGCGGCACCTTGAGATCGCGCTTGAGCCGGTATTCGGCCGGAATCGGCGCAAACAGATCGTCGATCGAGCGCGCTCCAATGGCTTTCAGCAGCGCCGCCCGGTCGGCAGGAGACTTCGGCAAGTAGCGCATAGGAACCTTATTAGATGACTCGAAACCGATTTCCGATGGTCAATTGCCCGTTCTCAATTTTGACGTCTTCGCAATCGGCAATCGGATATGAAATCGCCAATCCCCTAGTGCCCGCCCTCTTCGGCGACAAACTTCTCGTAGTCGGCGGCGGAGAGCAAGAAATTCACCTCGGCCGGATTGCTCAGCGTGACCTTGATCATCCAGGCGCTGTGGGCATCTTTGTTGATCTTCTCCGGAGCCGTCGCCAGCTCGGCATTCACTTCCTTCACCGTTCCGGTGGCGGGAGCGTACAAATCCGACACCGCCTTCACCGACTCTACCGTCCCGAAGGTCTTGCCGGCTGTGATCTCCGACCCAACCTTCGGCAACTCGACGAAGACGATGTCCCCCAGCGATTCCTGCGCGTATACCGTGATGCCGATGGTAGCTACGTTTCCGTCGGTCTTGATCCATTCGTGCTCTTTGGTGTATTTGAAATCGGTCGGATAAGCCATGATCGCTTCTAGCTCCTAGCTGTTAGCTTTTAGCAGTTCGAAAACCTCTGTATACCGCTGTGTCCCCCGTGGTCAAGCCTTTTTCGGGCGCTTGTAAAAAGGAGTAGGAACAACCTGGGCTTTGACTCCCTGATTCCGGATCTCCACCTTGACGGTACTGCCAATCCCCGCGAATTCCAAAGGGACGTAAGCCAGGGCAATATTCTTTTTCAGAAATGGAGCAAACGATCCACTGGTGACATATCCGATTTCGCGCCCGGATTCGTCCTGCACCTTGTACCCATCACGGGCGATGCCCCGTTCCACCACTTCCAGGCCAACCAGCGTCCGCCTCACCCCAGCGGCAAGGGCCGCCTCAAGAGCTTGCTTGCCGGTGAAGTCCGCCTTGTCCATCTTGCAGAAGCGATCCAACCCCGCTTCCCACACATTGATCGTGTCCGAAATTTCGTGTCCGTAGAGCGGCAACTTGCCTTCCAGGCGTAGCGTGTTCCGCGATCCCAAACCGCAGGGCACGACCCCGAACTCCTTGCCCGCCTGCAAAATCTCATTCCAAATCCGCGCGCTGGTAGCTTCGTCGGAGGGAATGTAGATCTCGAATCCATCTTCCGCCGTGTATCCCGTGCGAGCGATCAGAATGTTCTTCAACCCGCAAACTGTGCCCCGGGTCAGCCAATAAAATTTCACCGCGCTCAAATCGGCGTCGGTAAGCTTTTGCAGAAGGTTCACGCCCTTCGGACCCTGGATGGCGATCTGGGTAAAGTCGTCGGACAGGTGCTCCACCTTGCAATCGAACTGGGTGGTGTGGTCGCGCACCCAGTTGAAGTCTTTTTCTCGCGTGCCCGCGTTGATTACCAGCAGGTATTCCTCTTCCCCGAGGCGGTGCACGATCACGTCGTCCACAAACGTCCCTTCGGGATAGAGCAGCGCGGAATACTGCGCCTGCCCGACAGCCAGCTTGGCAGCGTCGTTCATGGAAATGTGCTGCACCGCAGCTAGCGCCTGCGGACCAGCCAGACGGATGTCCCCCATGTGGCTGACATCGAAGATGCCCACGCCGGCCCGAACCGCATTGTGTTCGGCAATAATTCCCCCCGCCGAGGGATACTCCACCGGCATGTCCCAGCCATTGAATTCGACCATCTTCGCGCCCATCTGGCGATGGACCGCGTTCAGTGCGGTCTTGCGGATGGCCGGCGTAGTCGCCTCAACAGCGGGCAATGAATACCTCGATCAGAAGCAGTGGCTGGGCTGCTGGATAGTGAGACTCATTACCCTATCACGCGGTTTTTCCGCGGGTCAATGCAGGGGCAGGCTTTTCGCGGGGGGTGAGGCTTATGACCCGAGTGCTTCCAGGGTGGACGGGAATGGCCGTATGCTGTAAGCGTGATTCCCTTGCGCTGTCTTCTTACGCTATGGCCGGTATCTCTGACCTGGGCGGGCGATTCGCGCATATCATCGTCAGCCCGGGCAGTCTGCGGAAAGTACTCGATTCGTTTCGCTTGTCGCAATAAGGCGGTTACCAAAGATACTTTCTCGCGCATTCGCTGAGCGCTAAAGTCTTGCCATGGCCACCACCACCAAACACAAGTTCCACTGCGCCCAGTGCGAAATGACGGAAGATAAGTGTGATTGCGAGAAATATTGCTGCCTCTGCCAGGGCCAAGTCGATATCCGGCTCTGCCAGGACGGGTTGTACTATTGCCCGCCTTGCCGCGAATCCTGCAACTACAAGACCGAGGAGCAGGTGTAGCCCGGCCGGCTCCTCGCGATGGCAGCCGGCCCGTCTTTCCGTTGCCCCCGTCTCACTCCACGAACATGCAATCGCCGTAGGAATAGAATCTGTACCTTTGTGCGACCGCGTGCTGATACGCCTTGAGCACGAGATCGCGGCCGCCCATAGCGCAAACCAGCATCAGCAAACTCGATTGGGGAAGATGGAAATTGGTGAGCAGGCCACCGACTACACGATATGCGTATCCCGGGTAAATAAAGATGTCCGCCTCGCCGCTGCCCGCGGGCACCAGTCCATCGCTCGATTGCCGGCAGGAATATTCCAGGGCGCGAACCGTGGTTGTGCCAACTGCAATTACGCGCCGGCGGGCGTCGAGCGCCTGATTGATCTGCTCGGCGGCTTGCTTGGAGATGCTATAGCGCTCGGCGTGCAAACGATGATCTTCCACCCGCTCGGCGCGCACTGGTTGAAATGTTCCCAGGCCAACGTGTAGCGTGATTTCTGCCGTTGCAATGCCCCGCCCCTGCAGCCGTTGGAGAATTTCCGGGGTGAAGTGCAAACCGGCGGTGGGTGCCGCCACCGATCCACGTTCCCGCGCGTAGACCGTCTGGTAACGCTCGCGGTCCTCGCTACGGTCGGGCCGATCAATATAAGGTGGCAACGGCACGTGCCCGATCCTCTCCATTTGGCTAAAGAAATCCTCCGTGGGAAAGAAGCGCAGGCGCCGTTCGCCGAAAGTGCCGCGGCTTACTATCTCGGCTCGTAGTTCTTCGTGGTCGCCGAAGAAGAGTTGCTCACCCACCCCGATTTTCCGGCCTGGCCGCACCAGGCATTCCCATTCGTTGGGCTCTTCCGAGGCTTGGCGGGTTAGAAGAACTTCGATTCGTCCCTGCAGAAAGCCGCGCGCCGCTGGATTGCGCGGGCTGATCGCGTGGGCGCGCGATCCGCTTCTTCGTCCATAAAGTCTTGCCGGGAAGACACGCGTGTTGTTGAGCACCAGCAGATCATCCGGCCGCAGCCGGTCCGCTAAGTCGCGAAAGCAAAGATCCTCGATCTTGCCGGTTGAACGATCCAGGCGAAGCATCCGCGAAGCGGCACGATCTGCCAGTGCTTCCTGGGCGATCAATTCCTCAGGAAGTTGATAGTAAAAGTCGGCAACTTTCACGGTGATTCGATTATAGGGGTATAGGACGATGGAAAAGCTCGCGGACCGGACCCGCATCGCAGGCTATAGCAAAGGGAACACTGACTTCTTTCCGCACCTATTCAACCGTAAATTTGTGTAAACTTTGTGTGAACGGGATTGTCTCGGCCTGATTTTCTGCGTTACCATACGCGCACCAAGTCAGGCTTCCCCAGCCTGAATTTTCATGCCCAGTGAACGGCAAATGCGGCGCGATATTGTTGTCTTTGGCAGGATGCTGCACCAGCGCGGCTACGTGGCCGCCACGGACGGCAATCTCTCCGTGCGTTTGGACGAGAACCGGATTCTGACAACGCCGACTTCCATGAGCAAGGGCGCCATGCGCCCATCGGATCTGGTGATTGTGGACATGGAAGGCCGGCGTCTTGCCGGCAAGCGCGATGCCTCCACCGAAATGGGTATGCACCTGCTGATCTACGAGCTGCGGCCCGACGTTCGCGGCATCGTGCATGCTCATCCCACTACGGCGACGGGATATGCGGCCGCCGGACTGGCCCTCAATCAGCCGCTGGTTTCCGAAATCGTGATCGGCCTGGGCTGCATCCCGCTGGCCGAGTACGGCACTCCCGGCACTCCCGAATGCTGGCAGGCGCTCGCACCTCTGATCCCCCAGTATGACGCCATCCTGATGTCGAATCATGGCGTCGTGACCTTCGGCCGGGACCTGCAATATGCCTACATGAAGATGGAGACGGTAGAGCACTTCGCCAAAATCTCCCTCGTCACCCACCTGCTTGGACAGCAGCAACAGCTGGGCACGCAGGAGATCGAAAAGCTCATCGTAGCCCGCAGCAAGTATCAGGGCGCAAGATCTGCCGCGCCGATGCCGGTCCAAAGCGGCGGCAATCACCGGCGCCCGCAGACTTCGGAAGCCGAGACCGCCGGAACTCGCCCCCGCCGCGCCACCACCCGGCTGCCCTGAGCCGGAGCCCACGCGCCTCATTCCCCTCCGATGCGAAATCTCATCCCTGCCCGGAAGTTCACCCCCAGCGCCGGATATCCCGTGACTTCCTCGTAGTGTTTATTCAGCGCATTTTCCACGTTCACATACGCTGTGATGCGGGAATTGATCGCATACCAGGCTCCCAGATCGACGCGAGCATAGCCGGCGGCGTGATCGATGCCGAAACCGAGAAAGTCGGAATCGGCGCGGCGGCCTACAAGACTGCCGCCAAAATCCCCCCCCCAGCGATTGCCGATGTAATTCAACAGCAGACTGCCGGAGTGTTTCGGGCGCCGGATCAGAGGCTGCCCGGGAAGATGCAGGTTGTCGAAGGCAAACGGCTGCTCAAGAATCTGGGTTGAGGTGTAGTTGTACGCAGCATCGAGCGACACCCGGTTGCGCAACTTTCCCCGCAGGGTGATCTCGGCTCCATGCGCGATGGACTTGTCGATGTTCTCGTATTCGCCGAGGAAGGTATTGAAATCGAGGATGGCAAAATCAATCTGGTTGCGGAACAGATTGTTGAAGTAGGTGGCTGTGAGCTCATACTTGCCGCCCAGAAAACCCTGCAGCAGTCCGGCCTCGAACGCGCGATTTTCTTCGGCCTTCAGGTTGGGATTAGGGACGATGAGCGGGCCGGTGGCGAAGGCCTCGTCGAAGCGCGCCTCCTTGATTCCGGTCGCGTAGGAGAAACGCAGACGGGTTCCGGAAAATACTTCCCCGCCCTTCAGCGCTTCGAGCGTCAGCGCGACCCGTGGAACGCCCTTGTTCCCGAAGGTTTCGTTGTGCACGAAGCGGGCCCCGGCAATGACCGAAAGGCGACCCAGCGTCAGCATCTGCTGTCCATACACCGCGTGGTTCAGGCGCAGGCCATGCAGCAGGGGCGGGGTGTTGAGGTTGCCGACGAATCCGTTTTCGTCTTCGAACTGGTAGCCGACGGTGGTCTGCGCCCAGCTGCGTTCTACATAATCGCCCTGGTATTCGAAGCCGGCGCGGTTGGTGTTGTCGATATTGTGGAACGGCGTGTCGAAGATACGGCCGGGATCGTCGATATGGTCCACGTTGGTGCGCTTCAGGTTGTATTCGAAGCCCGTCAGACGATGTTGCCAATGGGAAGGACCGGTAATGGTCAGTTCGCCGCTGGCGAGGAAATTGTTCTGCCGCGCCCACTGGTCCGAATCCGGGGGCATGAGCGGCTGGCCGTTGAAATTCCACTCATTCTGCACGCCGGTGCGGCTGTTGGAGTGGCGTGTGCGCAGCCGGAACTGCACCCGCTGGTTCCACCGCACACCCAGGTTCGCGCCCTGCAGTGAGTTGGAATAGTCGTCGTTGATGCCCTGGCCGTTGGTATTGAACTGATCGGCGAAGAGGTTGTAGTCGTAACGGTCGCGGGCTCCGGCGAGCGAAGCATAGCCGTGCGCGGTCTCGAAATTGCCGCCATCGGCGCCGAAGCGGAACTCGGGGGTAGCCGTGCTGCCGCTGCGCGTCCAGACCTGGACCACGCTGGTCATGGCGTCGGAGCCGTAGAGAGTGCTTTGCGCGCCGCGGGCGAACTCCACGCGATCGGCTTCGGAAAGCGGAAAGACGCCGAAATCGAAGGTGCCGCCGGGCTCGTCGACGGGCACATCATCCACGATGACCTTGTTGTAACGGGAATCGCCGCCGCGCACGAAGAGCGAGGTGATACTGCCGCGGCGCCCGCTGGCCTCGACGGTCGCGCCGGGCAGAAACCTCAGCGCGTCGCCGGCAGCAACTGGCTGCATGACTTCGAGCTGCTGCTGGCTCAGCGTGGAGACTTCCGCTCCGGCACTCTGGCTGGGCACGGGCACGCGCGTGGCGCTGACCACTACGGTCTCGTTAACCGGAGCCAGGCGCAGGGTGACGGTTAGTGGAGAGAGCGAAGCGGTATCGGCGACCTGCGGCGCGAAGCCCTGGGCCAGAATTCGTATCTGATAGTGACGCTCGGGCAAGCCGGGGAACACGGCCATCCCATCAGCCGCGGTGGAAACAATCGCCAGCGGCGCAGTCGAACCCGGCTCCAG
>Ga0335079_10009154_pt1 | contig 11277 bp, 2 predicted proteins | sample Lox_Sample_33_FD_206719 | JGI IMG/M metagenome (GOLD analysis project Ga0335079, IMG submission 206719) | Soil microbial communities from Loxahatchee National Wildlife Refuge, Florida, United States - Lox_Sample_3.3 | ecosystem: Environmental > Terrestrial > Soil > Wetlands | place: USA: Florida... | reverse complement strand
TATACCTTCAATGTTACGCCGACCGCCAACGGCCTGGTAACCGTCGATATCGCAGCCGGTGTGGCGCATGATGTGGCAGGGAACGGCAACACGGTTGCAACCCAGCTGAGTAGGACGTTTGACAACACCGCGCCGACGGTGACGCTCAGCACGACCGCCTCGAACCCGACCCGGACCACGCCGATCCCGGTGACCGCGACCTTCAGCGAAACCGTGACTGGCTTTACCAACACCGGAGTGACTGTCGGTAACGGCACGGTTACTTCATTTACGGTGGTCAGCGGCACGACGTATACCTTCAATGTTACGCCGACTGTCGGCACCGGCACGGTGACGGTCGATGTCGCTGCCAATGCGACGCATGATGCTGCCGGCAATGGCAACACTGCGGCATCCCAGCTTAGCCTCACATTCGACAACATCCCACCGGCCGTGACGATCAGCACAACGACGCCGAATCCGACAAACACCTCGCCGATTCCAGTGACGGTAACATTCAGCGAACCAGTGACCGGCTTCAGCAGCGGCGGCGTGTCCATCGGGAACGGCACGCTCAGCCTGTTTACCGCGGTCAGCACTACAACGTACACCTTCAGTGTGACGCCGACTCCCAATACTACGATGACGGTTGATATCTCTGCGGGTGTGGCGCAGGATGCGGCAGGCAACGGCAATACTGTGGCAACTCAGCTTAGCAGAACCTATGACACAATTGCGCCGACCGTCACGATAAGCTCAACGGCTCCCGATCCGACGAACACTTCACCGATACCGTTTACGGCGACCTTCAGTGAGACCGTTACGGGCTTTACCAGCACGGGAGTGACCGTCGGCAACGGCACGGTTACTGCGTTCACGGTGATAAGCGGTACGACGTACTCCTTCAGCGTAACGCCTTCGGGCAGTCCTTTGACCGTTACTGTAGACGTACTAGCCGGTGTGGCTCATGACCTGGCTGGAAACGCCAGCACGGCTGCGCTGCAGGTCAGCAGGAACTTCGACAGCGTGGAGCCGATCCCGACAATGACTTCGACTGCTCCGAACCCGACTAACACTTCACCGATACCGGTTTCGGTAAGTTTCAGCAAAGCCGTGGTTGACTTTGTCAGCGGCAGCGTCACTGTCACGAACGGCATTCTCTCGGGCTTTACCGGCACCGGGACAAGCTACAGCTTCAACGTTGCGCCGTCTGCTAATGGCACCGTGACGGTCAGCATTGCAGCAGGTGTGGCGCATGATTCAGTAGGCAACGGCAACCAGGCTGCAGCGCTCACCAGGACTTACGATAACATTGCTCCGACAGCGACGATCAGCTCAACGGCATCGGATCCGACGAACACCACCATCCCGGTGACGGTGACCTTCAGCGAGACCGTCACGGGCTTTACGGGCACCGGAGTATCCCTCACGAACGGTACTCTTAGCTTGTTTACAGCGGTGAGCGGCACCAAGTACACCTTTAATGTCGCACCGACAGCCAATGGCCTCGTGACGGTGAATATCGCGGCCGGTGTAGCGCATGATCTGGCAGGCAACGGCAACACGGCGCCGGTCCAGCTCAGCAGGACCTATGACAATACCGCGCCGACGCTGCTGGTCAGCGCACCGTCATTGACCGTGACGAACGGCGGACCGGTGACCTACACCGTGACGTATACCGGCGCCGATAACGTAACGCTGGCAAACGGCAATGTGACGCTGAACGCAACGGGTACAGCGACCGGCAGCATAACGACCAGCGGCACCGGGACCGTGACCCGGACGGTTACGATCTCGGGCATCACTGGAAACGGGACACTCGGCATATCGATAGCAGCGGCTACGGCAAGCGACCAGGCAGGCAATACGGCCGCGGCAGCCGGGCCGGCCGCAACCTTCACGGTTGACAATACCGCGCCGACCGTTTCGATCAGCTCGCCATCGTCATCCACAGGCAATAGTGGCGCATCGGTGACGTACACGGTGACCTACACCGGAGCCGATACGGTATCGCTCTCAACAGGGGACGTGACGCTGAACAAGACGCTGTCCGCCAATGGATCCGTGGCAGTCAGCGGCAGCGGGACCGGCACCCGGACGGTGACCGTCTCGAACATCACGGGCTTCGACGGTACGCTCGGCATATCCATAGCACCGGGCACGGCGAGCGACCTGGCAGGCAACAAGCCGACGGGCACCACGACCTCGGGTACCTTCACCGTTGATAACGGTTCCGGTAGCTTCAGCGGCGGTGCTGTTCCGGATCTGGCCGACGCGCTCAAGTCCCTCAGGTTCGCTGCCGGCCTTGACGTCCCGACCACGGCGGATATCGCCCATGGCGATGTGGCGCCGCTGTTGACCGGTGTGCGGCATCCCGACGGCAAGATCGACATCAACGACGTAGTGGCGATCCTGAGAAAGGTAGCCGGGCTGTCAAGCTGGTAGAACAATGCCGGCAGGGTCGCGGACAGCCGGGATGAATGCCCGGCCCCGTGTCCCTGCCGGATAAGTCAGGTATTGATATCGCTCAACTGATTCCATAATCAATCTCTGGAGGACAAGATAATGAAAAAGATATCCATGATAAGCATGCTGATACTTGGTCTTGCACTTGCCGCTCTCGTAGGCTGCGGAGGCGGCGGGGGAGGGGGAGGAGCTTTCTTACCGGTTGCACAGCCTACGACTGCGGTCGTGACGCTTTCGACGACGACTAACGGTAATCCTATTCCTGCCAACACGATCATTACCGGCTATGACGTCACGATCACCCTGCCTGCGGGCGTGACCGTCAAGAGCGCCAATCCGCCGCTGACGGACGCAGGCGTGGTAACCAATAATCCAGCAGGGTCCTCAATTGACACTAATTACACGAAAGCAGCAGGCGCGATACCCGGCACGGTACGGATTGTGATCGCAAAAGGGGATGGATACAGCGCCGGCGTATTCAGCAAAGTAAACTGCGATGTCGCTGCGGGTGTCACAGTAAAAGCATCGGATTTCCAGTACACCTTTACGGCGAGCGGCTTCGATACCGTTGCGGTCTCTAACGTTGATATCACCAATGATCTGACTTTGACGGGCGTAGTCAATTAAACCGGCCGGGATCGAAAGCCTTCGCGATTCTATCCGGGGGCTACCGGTCTTGTCGAGCGTTCCCGGCGTTTTGCCTGTGCAGGCAGTTGCAGCACCGTTCACGCTCTATCGTGTCTCATCGAGACAAATGTACGTCGTTCATTCTGTCTCCGGCGGTTCCCGAGCCGCATAGTCCCTGGCAAAGTTTTGCTCTGAGAGGTAAGTACTGATGGCCCCCTACGGATTGCTGTTGACAATGATTCTCCTGCTTCTGCCTGTCCAGGCGCATGCAGCATGGCTTGGCTCGGGGTGGAGCAGCCGCGGCACGGTGACCGTGAGCAATCCGGGAGGCACACCCCTGTCGAACTTCCAGGTGCATGTCGTGCTGAACAGCAGTTCGTTCGATTTTAACAAGGCAAAGAGCGACGGCAGCGACATACGCTTCACGACCTCCGACGGCGTCACGCCCATTTCTTTCTGGATAGAAGGATGGAGTGCGGCCAACAAGATCGCCAGCATCTGGGTGAAAGTGCCTTCGATCGCAGCAGGCGGCGCGTCCCTCTATATGTACTACGGCAATGCATCCGCCACCGACGCATCGGACGGCACCAGCACATTCGAGTTCTTCGATGACTTCGAATCAGGGACCACGGGCACTACGCTGAACGGTTATTACACTCTCGGCAATCCCCAGACCGTGATGGTCCAGGACCAGGGCTGGGAAAACTCGGCGCCGCATACTTTGAGTGTCGTGCAGCCGGACCCCGGCGTAAACAACGGACATACCTACTGGGGCTATTACGGGCTTCAGGGCCGAGATTCCAACGGAGTCTGCGATCCGGGGGGAGTCGGCCTGGCATACAGCAACGACCTGGTAAACTGGACCAAGGATACAACCAACAACCCCCTGTTCCTGAACGGAAGGTGGCCTTCTGTCCGGAAGATCAACAGCACCTATTATATGTTCTATACCAGGGATTTCTGCGCCACGAGCTATATCAAACTGGCAACCAGCAGCGACGGCGTGAGCTTCAGCGACGTAAAGACCATTGTGTCCCCACAAGACACGTTGCGCAATCAGAACCCCGACTTTTTCTTCAATCCCAACGATGGGAAGTATTACCTTTACTGGTATCATGGACACGAAACAACTGACAGTACTGCTTATTGGGAGATCCATGTACGCAGCGCAAATACGCCCGAGGGTCTGGATACCGCCCCCGAGATCGTCGTACTGCATTCCGATAACACACTGGCTGCTCCCCACATGCTGTACCTCAACGGGACCTATTTCCTGAGCACCGAGATCCTGGATATTTCCAACAACTGGGCCGTACTGGTCTATTCAAGCTCGTCACCGACGAGCGGCTTCACTCTTCTGCCCGGCAATCCGGTGCTCGCCGGCGATCCCCTGAATGCAAGCGGCGCCGCCTGCATGTTCCAGTATGTCTTTGGAAACACGCTGCACGAGTATTACTGTATGTTGAATGGGACCACGTGGACCCTGGACCATCGAACAGCCGATCTGACAGCGGGAAGAACGCTGATCCAGGAACAGACGCTGGATGCGGGCAAGTGGAGCGCAACGGGCGGGGCCTGGAGCATCGTCAATGACACGCAGCCCGACGACACCACAGGCGGCGTGGCGCTGGGTTATATCGCCATCGGAGATACTCGCGAGGCGCTCCTCTCCTTGTACGGCGGGACCGATTACGTGATGGAGGCGTACGGCAAGCAGGTCGTCGGCGGGGTATGGGGCCTCGGAGTCCGCGCCACGGACGAGAACAACCTCGACGTGGTCAGTCTCTACGGGTCCGATACCCTGGCGCCCAACCTGACCGTAACCAATCTGCTGGGAGGAACGGGCGCACCGACGGGAGTGACCACGGGCGCGGTCGATGTGAACACCTGGTACAAACTCACGGTGAAGGCCCATGGCGGGACCATCGATGTCTCCCGGGACGATGTACCGGTTTTGACGGGCGCCGGCTCTACCGGTCCGGGAAGCCACATTGCGCTGTATAGCCAGGGGGAATCGGTAGTAGAGTTCAACAACGTCCTCGTCCGCAAGTATGCCGCAAACGAGCCCCCTGACGCAACGGTGACAATCGACACGATAGTTCCCAGCGTGACCTCATTCGCGACTGCAACATTGTCGTCAAGCTTTAATATCCCGATAACCTCATTTATCGCATCCGACAACGTCGGCGTCGCCAGCTATCTGATTACGACAACATCGACAAAGCCCGCACTCGATAACCCCAATTGGTCGGGAACCATACCGACGATCTACACCATAACGACGGGGCTTGACGGGACCTATACGCTCTATCCCTGGGCAATGGACAATGCGGGGAACATTTCAAACTCTTCAAGTAAGGCGGTCAGTGTAGTTGTCGATACCACACCGCCGAATACGACGATCACAGGCCAGCCGTCCAGTACCACGAACCAGACGAATGCAAGCTTCACGTTCACGTCTTCGGAGTCTGGTTCGACCTTCCAGTGCCAGATGGACGGGGGAGGCTACTCCGCCTGTACGAGCCCGGCGAGCTACAGCGGCCTTGCCAGCAACCAGACCCATACCTTCAACGTGCGGGCAATTGACAAGGCGGGTAACACAGACCCGAGCCCGGCGACCTACTCCTGGGTTATCGATACCACGGCTCCGACCGTGTTGATCAGCACAACCGCTTCGAACCCGACACGGACCTCTCCGATCCCGGTGACCGTGACCTTCAGCAAGCCGGTGACCGGCTTTATCGGCAGCGATGTGGTGGTCGGAAACGGAACGGTTCAAGGTAGTATCAGCGGCAGTGGTGCATCCTATTCCTTCAACGTCAATCCCAATCCAAACAGTACGGTGACGGTTGACATACCGGCAGGCGTGGCACAGGACGGCGCAGGCAACGGCAATACGGCTGCAACGCAGCTCAGCGTCGTCTTTGACAATACTGCGCCGACGATTTTGATCAGCGCGCCGTCATTGACCGTTACGGACAGCGGTTCCGTTACCTACACCGTGACGTATACGGGCGCCGACAACATCTCGCTGGCAACGAACAACGTGACCTTGAACAAGACGGGCAACGCGAACGGCACCGTGGGAGTGAGCGGCAGCGGGACCGTGACCCGGACGGTGACCATCTTAGGCATCACCGGTGACGGCACGCTCGGCATATCGATAGCGGCAAACACGGCAAGCGATGCGGCAGGCAATACTGCCGCAGCAGCAGGTCCGAGTACAACATTCACGGTGGACAATACTCCTCCGTCGCTCTTGATCAGCGCGCCGTCATCAGCCGTAACGAGCACGAACCAGGTGACCTACACCGTGACCTACACGGGCGCCGACAACATCTCGCTGGCAGCGGGCAGCGTGACCTTGAACAAGACAGGCACGGCGAACGGCACCGTGGCAGTAAGCGGCAGCGGCAACGTTACCCGGACGGTGACCATCTCCGGCATCACGGGTGACGGCACGCTCGGCATATCGATAGCGGCAAACACGGCAAGCGACCAGGCAGGCAATACTGCCGCAGCAGCCGGACCAAGCGCGACCTTCACGGTCGATAACACACCGCCGAACACGACGATCACGAGCCAGCCTTCGAGCCTCACGAACCAGACGAATGCGAGCTTCTCGTTCACATCGGAGGTGGGAGCTACCTTCCAGTGCCAGATGGACGGCGGGACATTCGCATCCTGCACGAGCCCTGCGAGCTACAGCAGCCTGGCGAGCAACCAGACCCATACGTTCAACGTGCGGGCCATTGACCAGGCGGGCAACATAGACCAGACGCCTGCTACATACTCCTGGGTGATCGATACCATTGCGCCGACGCTTTTGATCAGCGCTCCGTCATTGACGATTACGGACGGCGGTTCCGTTACATACACCGTGACCTACACGGGTGCAGACAGCGTCTCGCTGGTAGTGGGCAACGTTACGCTGAACAAGACGGGCACGGCGAACGGCACCGTGGGAGTCACCGGCGGCGGGAACGTTACCCGGACGGTGACGATCTCCGGCCTCTCCGGTGATGGAACGCTCAGTATAACGATAGCGGCGGGCACGGCAAGCGATCTGGCGGGCAACAGTGCCGCGGCGGCAGGGCCGAGTACGGCCTTCACGGTCGACAATACGCCTCCCGACACGACGATAACGAGCCAGCCGTCGAACCCGACGAACCAGACGAGCGCGAGCTTCTCCTTCACGTCAACGGAGGCGGGTTCAACCTTCCAGTGCAAGCTCGACAACGGGTCCTTCGCAGCCTGTACGAGCCCGGCGAGCTACAGCGGCCTTGCCAGCAACCAGACCCACACGTTTAACGTTCGCGCAACGGATCCGGCGGGGAACACGGACCCGACCCCGGCTGCGTACTCATGGGTGATCGACACGACACCGCCGGACACGGTGATCCTGACCCACCCGTCGAACATCACGAACCAGACGAGCGCAAGCTTCACATTCTCGTCAACCGAGGTGGGTTCGACCTTCCAGTGCAAGCTCGACAACGGGTCCTTCTCAGCTTGTACAAGCCCGGCAAGCTACAGCATCCTTGCCGGCGGCCTGACCCATACGTTCAGCGTGACGGCGACAGACCCGGCAGGCAACGCGGACCCGACGCCCGCGACCTTCTCCTGGGTGATCGACACCACGGTGCCGACGGCGGTGATCAGCGCGCCGTCGGTGGCTGCAGCGAACAACACCGGGACCGTGACCTACACGGTAACGTACTCCGGCGCTGATTCCGTGACGCTTGCGGCAGGGGACGTGACACTGAACAAAACAGGTTCGGCGAACGCCACGGTTAATGTGAGCGGCAGCGGCTTCGTGAGCAGGACGATCACGGTCTCCAGCATCACGGGACGGGGAACGCTCGGCATATCGATCGCAGCGAATACCGCGAGCAACAATGCCGGCAACCAGGCGTCCGCGGCGGGACCGAGCGCGACCTTTATTGTGAGCAATGCTTCCGGCGATATCAACGGCGACGGAACGATTGATATGACCGACGCTCTTCTGGTCCTCAGGATAGCGGCCGGTCTTGACGCTCCCACGGCATCCGATCTTGCGTCCGGAGATGTTGCTCCGCTGGTGAACGGCGCGCCGCAGCCTGACGGGAAGATCGACATCGGCGACGTCGTGGCGATCCTGAGGAGAGCGGCGGGGCTTACCAACTGGTAACGGGGGAAGTGCGGCGGCGGACCGCGTTGCAAATCCCGGGGGGGATGAGAAATGAAAACGATGACCGCTTTCGTGTTTTTGGGGGATAGGGTGACACTATTGCCATTACAATTGAACAGGAGGACCCTGACCCTGTTTGTCCTCGGCTGCGTAATGATCCTGCAGATGGCTCTGCCGTGCCCGTCGATCGGGCAGGTGGCGCAGACCGGGACTGTCATCTTTTCCGATGATTTTACGAGGGATGCCAATGCGCCAAACCCCTTATCGCCATGGCTGGTTTCGCTCGGGACCTGGACGATAACAAACGGCTCTCTGCGGGTTTCGAGCCCGACCTGGACATATGGTTCCGTTTATACCTATGCATCACCACTCTGGACGGACTATACCGTAGAGGCCCGCATCCAGTTCCCAGCCGGCTCTTTCGGCGGCGGCCTCGGCGGCCGCGTGAACCCGGCAACCGGCGCCCGTTACGGCGCATGGATCTATCCCGATGGCTCGGCGGGCGGCTCGAACGTGCTCGCCCTGGTCAAGTTCAGCGACTGGACAACGTATAACGATACGCCGATGCAGCAGGTCAACCTGCCAAGCGTCGGCACGGGCTGGCATGCGCTCAAGATGGCATTCACGGGCAACCGTATCCAGGTTTACTACGACGGGGCATTGAAGATCGATGTCACGGACAACAACTACGATGCCCGTCCGGCCTATGCGAGCGGCGGGGTCAGCGTTGATATGTGGACGTACACCAGCCCGTATGCAATGTCGGTGGATAACGTGGTCGTGAACGCCGGGTACGGGATCACGCGGTGGAGGGGCAACAAGACAGGGGCCGTGTCACTTTCCTTTGATGACGGACCTCTTTCTCAATTTACTCTTGGGGTACCGGCCCTCAATGCCCGGGGGCTCAAGGGCACCTTCTTTGTCATTACAGACTTTGTCGGGGGATCCAGTGATGCCACTTGGGGCAACTGGAGGACAGCGGCGGGCATGGGCCATGAGATCGGCAGCCATACGGAGTCACATCCTTATCTGACCACGCTGTCTCCTTCCCAGGTGCAGACCGAGCTGGCGGGGTCAAAGGCGGCGATCGATGCTCAGATCACCACGCAGATATGTCAGACCCTGGCATATCCCTATGGGGACACGAACTCCTCCGTCGAGTCGGTTGCCCAAAGCATTTATATTGCCGCCCGGGGAGTCACTTGCGGCCTCAACACCGAACCCTTCGATTTTTATAATGTCAAGGCCTGCTCCCCCGATAATGGGGATGATGTCAAGGCGCAGGCGGATTTGGCGGAACAGCAGGGGAACTGGCTGGTTTTCTTCGTTCACAGCCTGGCCGGCGGCACAGACGGCGACGGTACCTGGCAAATAGGAAATTTCACGGACTACCTCGATTACCTGGCGCCCAAGAGCCTCTGGGTCAGCTCGTTCGGATCGATGTTCAAGTATATCCGGGAGCGGGAGACTGCGGGCCTTTCCATCGTCTCCAGTTCCAGCAGCCAGATGGTCCTGAGCCTCACCGACGGCCTGGACAACGCCACCTACGGCGAACCGCTCACCATACGCAGTACAGCGCTCACCGCCTGCGACTCTGCTCTTGTCACGCAGGGCAGCGGCTCCACGACGGTAAACGCCGTCCTGGAGGGAACAACGAAGGTCATCTACTTCAATGCCTTACCCGACCGGGGCCAGATCACCGTCAGCTGCAGCTCGGGCAACCTGCCCCCCGTTGCAGTGAACGACGCATACACGATCAATGCGAATACAACCTTGAATCAGCCAGCCCCGGGTGTGCTGGCCAATGATACCGATCCCGAAGGGGCGACCCTGACGGCGCAGCGAGTGAGCGGACCGTCTCACGGCACGCTCACGCTCAATGCAAACGGATCGTTCACGTATACGCCGACTGCGAACTATACGGGCAGCGACAGCTTTACCTACACGGCCAGCGACGGGACAAGCAGCAGCAATACCGCGACGGTCACGATTACTGTTTCCCCGGCGCCGGTGCTCTATTCACTGTTTTTAAACCCCTCCAGTGTCACTGGCGGGTCTCCTTCCCTGGGCACGGCGACGCTGACCAGTCCCGCGCCGATCGGCGGGGCGCTTGTATCGCTCAGCAGCAGTTCGACAGCGGCGGTCGTCCCGGCCAGTGTAACGGTCCCGAATCTCAGTTCCAGCGCCACATTCACGATAATCACCAATCCGGTGTCCACTTCAACACCGGTAACCGTTTCTGCGATCTATAGCGGGGTGACGAAGACTGCGTTGCTCACGGTTACACCCAACAACCCCCAGTTACTGACCTGGACCCAGACCAGTTGGACAGGCGGAGCGGGCCAGGCCCTCTGGTCCGATGCAACGCGCTACAGTTCAGCAAGCGGCATCGACACCAGCGTCAGCGGACAGATCGGCCTCGCCATCACCAGCACCGTGCTCTTCTCCGACGACTTCAGCGATGGCACCCTGCCTCCCTGGCTCGTCTCCATGGGCACCTGGACAGTGACCAACGGCGTGCTGCAGGGATACAACTCCCAGCAGTGGGTCGAAGCCTACGCCTACGTCACCGCCAGCCCGGCCTGGACCGACTATACGGTCCAGGGAAGCATCCAGATCCCGGCGGGTGCCTTCGGGGGAGGCATCGGCGGACGGTTAAATCCTGCCACGGGCAGCCACTACGGCGCCTGGGTCTACCCGGCAGGCTCCCTTGGCGGGTCCAATGTCTTGAAACTGTGGAAATTCCCGAGCTGGACCGGCATCGACGATACAAGCATTCCGATGCAGCAGATCAGCCTGCCCGACGTCGGTACAGGCTCACACACCCTCCGGATGACCTTCACAGGAAGCCGGATCCAGGTCTACTACGACGGCAGCCTCAAGATCGACATGATCGACAACAACTACGGCTCCACACCGCCCCTCCAGAGCGGAGGAGTCAGCATAGACTGGGAAGCAGGCTCCCAGCCCTACACAATATCGGTCGACAACGTATCCGTAACCACCCTGCCGTCATACACCACGAGCGGCACCCT
>Ga0335079_10009153_pt1 | contig 11278 bp, 11 predicted proteins | sample Lox_Sample_33_FD_206719 | JGI IMG/M metagenome (GOLD analysis project Ga0335079, IMG submission 206719) | Soil microbial communities from Loxahatchee National Wildlife Refuge, Florida, United States - Lox_Sample_3.3 | ecosystem: Environmental > Terrestrial > Soil > Wetlands | place: USA... | reverse complement strand
ACATGGTGCGCGTGTGCTTATTTCTTTTGGCGGCGCTCCCGGCCTATTGTCAACGAGGAAACTTTGGAATCGATGTTGGCCAAACGCGCGACACCTTCGCGGGGCTGCCGACCAATTCGACCCCGGTCATCGACATCAACGGCGAATTCGCCGTATTCAAAGCCAACCCAAAAACTGAGCGGCCTGCCGTTGTCGGCGGAGGCGAACTCCGCTTCCCGTCGGATACCTCGAACCACGCCAAGGAATACGCCGTGTACGGCGGTGTGCACTGGTACTTCGGGAATCTGATGGTCGGTGTCGATGGCCAGGTGCGGAAGATCTATCTTCCGGTGGCGCTGGAAGACAACCAGTTCTTTGCGCGCGACAAGATGGAACTTGTCGAACTTCCTCTCACTCTTCGATACAAGTTTGGTCCATCCAAGAAGGCTTTCTTTGAGGCGAAAGGTGCGCCGGAATTCAGTCCGCGCTGGAAGTCGTCGGGTGCGGCGCTGGTGTTGCCGAATCCGAACTTCGACCACGCCTACTTCGTTCAGGGCAGCGTCGGCTACGTGTTCGGGAAGTGGTACGTCAAGGGCACGTATCAGAACCGCTACTTCAAATTCATCGCCAACCCTAACAACCCCAGCAATCTGTACAACTGGCGCACCAACTACATCACCGGCGGGGTCGGAATTGCCTTCTGAGCGCTTCTAACGCGACGCTGCGAAGATGGAGAACTGGTGGGTCCCGGCGACCTTCCAGAGACACCTACTTTCCTCGACAACGTGCTCGAGTTGTGGATTGTGATACAGAACGTATGCGGGACGCGGATTCGTGTTCAGACTCCGCTGCAGACTTGCCAGTGCCCGCCGCAGTCCGAACTCCGGGAATGGATTGAAGAGATAGAGGACGAGAGGCCCGTCAGGCAGTGAGAAACCGGTTGCGTCGGCGCATATCGATTCCATCGCGAAACATTTCTGCGCGTCGCTCTTGTAGGCGGACAAATTCTGCTGGGCGATTGCATGCAACGCGGGCAGCAGTTCCACTCCTACGATCCGGCGAAAAGGATAGTCAGAGGCCATCAGCAGGGTGCGTCCCTTGCCGGAGCCAAGATCCACGAAGGTGAAGTCGTCAAAGCTTAAGCTTGCCTGGGCAGCCAGCGTGTCGAGCATTTCGTGAAACAAGCCCGGTTCCGTTGGCTGATAGGGAGAGTGAAGCACTCCCAGCAAGCGGTCGCGCCAGCCGACTGCACCGCTGGTCGTATTGACACGATGGTCCCAGTCATAGTCGGCGTCGCCGAAGCGGGAGCGCAGCCGCGATGGAGTCGAGTCGCGCGCGAATTCCCACAGAGCGCCGAGTAGATCAACCGTTGCTTTACGGAACCCCGCATTAGAAGCCCTCTTCGCCCAATACTCATACGCCGTGCGCAGAATTCTTGGCTCGGCCTCGGGATGGAAGTCCACACCTAGCATTTTCCCAGAAATTACGAACAACAGAACCCACCACAGGGGTCACAGAGGTTCACAGGGTAGACCGGACGCTACTGATTGGAGTGGGACTTCGGCGGTCCCGGTTTGTAACCCGGGGGCAAACCCTTCGTGATGAAGGGAAAAGCGTCAGGCTGGTGGACGAGTACTTGTCCGTCAAGCGTCAGTTCGTAAGGCTCGCCATCCGGATCTACGGGAAGACTAGGCAAGCGTTCGGCCCCGGCGACTTCCCACATCGTAGTCGGGAGGCGTTTGTTATTGGCATTGAACCGCGCCACGGCAGCCTCAAGATTGGTGATGTCCTCGTCGACCTGGATGGCTCGCAGATGGTCGACCGCATTCTGACGGATGTTGCTTTCCTTGGTGGATTGATACGTCGCGCTCCACAGCAAACGCGCGGTCGCGAAATCCTGCGCATGCTCTGCCATCTGCGCCGCCAGCACTTTCATGAAAGGATGTGCGTCCCTCACTCTCGATCCTGCTTCAAATACCGCCGCGGCTTTTCGATAATCCTTCAGTTCGGTGTAGTAGACGAAACCGAGATCGTAATAAAGCCGCCAATTGTCGGGATTGTTGCGAATCCCATACTCCATCAGTTTGATGGCGCGAGCGGTCTGCCCTGCGCCGTTCGGAGGCGCTGGCGCAAGGAAACTGGCTCCGAACTGATAGGCGGGGAACATGTGGGGATCGAGCGCGGTCGTGATCTCAAGCAGCGGGGCGAGTTCGTTGTAGGTGTGCGCGCGGTAGTAGTGGCGCTGGCCGAAGTATTGCACGGTGCGGGTCCAGTAGATGCAAGCCATCAGGCCGTCAAAACCAAGACTGGCGCGGCGTACGAGCTTGGGAGAGCTGATGTACAGGTTGTCATCGATAACGTCGCGCGGACGAATCCGGTCGATGCGGCTCAGCAGCAGCACACAAGCCAGCATCGAGACTGTGAGACACGCCGATGCAATGAAAGTTGTGCGCTGGCGGTAAGTCATCGAGCGCAACCTCGAGCGCAATCCCGGACTGAAGCCCGCGCAATCATTTCAGGTTCCTGCGGTCGAAAATCAGGACCGCCGCGCTGAGAGCCATTGCTGTATAGAACAAGGCGTAGAGCGTGTTTTGCAGAACCAGTTGAAAGCCGATCGGTTGCTGATGCGCCACGGCGCTGACTATGTTGAGGGCCGAGAAATTTGGGACCAGGTACGCTGTGCCCGTCGCAATCCAGCGAGTCAGGCCATGCGTCATGACGGCGAAGCCGCGTATATCCTCGGCGAAGCTTCCGATCACGAATAGTGAAAATGTGAACACGGCCGAAAGCAACGGCGAAGAGAATGACGAAAACAGCAATGCCAGCGAGCAGATGATCAGGAATTCAAGAACGATGAAATACAGAGCCAGAAAGATTTGCGCATCTGGAGCCGAGAACCGGTGAGCGACGTAGAGCAGCGCGCCGAAAACTCCGATCGCCATAAAGAACGTATTCACCACCAGCGTTCCCGCCAGCCCGAAGAACTTCCCGACAATGAACTCCCAGCGCCGCACCGGCCGCGAAAGAACCGTGTAGAGCGTCCGCTTCTCGATTTCCTTCGAAACCAGGCCAATGCCGATGAAGATCGCGATCACCACCCCGAACATCGAGACCGCGGTGAGCCCGAGATTGATCACGACGAGCCGCTCGATATCGATCGAAATCTGACCGATAAAAATCGCGGCTCCCGAAAGCAGCAGTGCGAAGGCGATCAGGTTGTAGAGCACTCGGTCGCGAACGGCTTCGCGGAACGTATTCGAGGCAATGTATGCGATGCGGGCGTTCATTTCGACACCCCCGCGGTGGTTTGCGAATGCTGCAGCTTCTCGACGAAATAGGCTTCCAGCGAAGTTCGCAGTGGCGTGATCGCAATCAGGCGCAGCCGCTCCCGGCGGAGGGCGTCGATCGCCGCATCCTGCTGATTCTCGGGCAACACAGCGCGAACCGTCTCTCCCGTCACGTGACAGTCGCCTCCCAAGGCTTTTATCGACGACGGCACTTGCGTCCCTTGCCAGACCACTTCCACCTTTCCTTGCACCGCGGAGGTCAGTTCCTCAACGGCTCCCACGCCGCGCAACTCGCCCTTGTGGAGAATCGCCACCCGGTCGCAGAGCGACTCGGCATCCGACAGAATATGCGTCGAGAAGAACACCGTCTTGCCTTCCCGCTTCAGTTGCTCGATGAGGTCGCGGACTTCCCGCCGTCCCAACGGATCAAGCCCCGACATGGGTTCATCGAAAAATACGAGCTTGGGGTTATGCAGAATCGCCTGCGCAATTCCGGCGCGCTGCAGCATTCCCTTGGAGAATTTGCGCAGCTGCACGCCCTTGACGTCGGTCAAACCAACGCGGGCAAGCACTTCCTCGATACGCTGCTTGCGATCTCGGCCGGGTACGCCAGAGAGCTGTCCGTAGTAGTTGAGCAGTTCGTGGGCGGTGAGATAGTCGTAGAAATAAGGCTGCTCCGGCAGGAAACCGATCTGCGCTTTTACTTCCGGATCGGTCCAATCTTTGCCCAGGATCCGTGCCTTGCCCGCGGTGGGGAACACCAGCCCCATCAGCATTTTCAGAGTGGTGGTTTTTCCCGCTCCGTTGGGGCCGAGAAACCCGAAAATCTCCCCTTCTTCCACGGTTAACTGCAGCGGGTGTAACGCGCGTTTCGGGCGCTTCCGCCAGAAGCCCACCATGTAGGTTTTTTCCAGTCCGAGGATTTCAATCGCAGCCATTAGGATTCAGGAGCGTTCAAGAAATTCGTCCGAAAACGATTATAAGCAAAGACATACAGCGGCAAACCACTCGCTCCGTTACGACGGTCACGTCATTCGGGGAACAGTTCCGAACGCGGAGAAGTGGGTCTGAACGATCGGGCAGTCAACGCTGAGATTGCCTTCTCAGATTGATACGGAACGTCGGAGGCGCTATTGCGCAACGGGGAAGGCGATACAGGTCGCGACACTGTTGACCGGAACGTCTCCCGGGTTCCCCATCTGCGAGCGCAGAACGCCATCGTTGGTGACGCAGAAATCGCGATTCCCGCTGGAGTGCACCGTCATCGGAGCCGCTCCGGCAACGTACGCAGTGTTGAGCGCCGCACCCCCGGTCATCACACCGGTCACGAGAAAAAAGTAGCCAGCCTTTCCGCTGCTTCCAGGAACCGCGGCGGAAAGCCCACTATCCACCAGGCAAGCGGTGGTCGAAGAAGGAGTGCACGGCACGGGGCCGCCAAGAGATGCGATGTCGCTGGAATATCCGACGCTCGGGTAGGCGGTCCAATAAGCAACCTCGGCGCTCTTGATTGCGCTGAGAGAGCCGGCGGCCGACGCTTCGTGTGCAGACATCCGGGCCTGCAGAAGATTCGGGATGGCGATCGCCGCAATGATCAGGATGATCGCGACCACGATCAGCAATTCAATAAGTGAGAATCCACGCGAGCTGCGCATGTAGCTTGTCCTTGAGAAACGAGTCGAACATTCCGGGGCAGGCTACGGAATTACTTGCACTTACGTGGCCAGGCTGGATTTCGGTGGCACAAACGTTGGTAACGTCACCCTTGGGCGCTTGGAGTTGTCAGAGGCGAGCAGCAGACGGTCATCCGCTGCCCGCAGGAGGTGGTAAGAAGACTATGTGGTTACTGGTTGAGAGGATTGAAGGTGAGCACGCCCGGCTCGGTGTTCGAACAAACGCCAGCAGGATCAACTCGGATCACCGCGTCTTCCTCGGCGCAAAATGCCCGAATACCGGTCGAATTGATCGTGATCGGAGCTCCCAGGATCGTATAGCCGATGTTGACGCCCCCCGCGACCGCGCCAGTTCCGGTCGTGAACCGGTAGCCGCTTTTCCCGCTCCCGGCCGGATTCCCATCGTTCGCCAAGACAGAGTCAATGATGCATGCCGTTGTCGAACTAGGGGTGCATGCCACTCCTAAAGCGCCGCCGAGGTTGACCAAGGCTGGGGCGTACCCCACGGTCGGATAAGCGCTCTGGTAGGTGATTTCTGCAGTTGTGACCGTACGGATCGAATTCACAGCCGACGATTCGTTGGCGGCCATTCGGGCGCGCATCAGGTTCGGGATGGCGATGGCGGCAATGATCAGAATGATTGCTACCACGATTAAAAGCTCGATCAGCGAGAATCCGTTTTGTTTTCGCATGTGCGTTATCCCTGGGAGTATTTTCAGATCCAAAAACCTGCCTGGTTCGTCAAGCGGCGATTAACAGTCTGCCGCGCGATACGCAAAGTCCTACGTTCGCCGTAGCCTTGCAAAGCCTTGACTTGCCGCGCCCAGCAAGGCGCAGCGCCATTCTAACCCTTCTTGCCACTGCATGGCGCAGAAAAGGGAAGCAGTGACTGAGGCCCGGTTTCCGGGCTTTTCTGGCGATAGAACGGCAGGAATCGTCAAGCTTGCGGCCGTTGATGGACAAAACCTGGGATGGGGTTACAAGGGAAGAAGACAAAACAAAAGAGCAGCGAACTTTCGCTCGCTGCTCCGTGGCTTGTACCCTCCCCCAGGTACTTCGCCAAGACCCAAACTGTTGCGTTACTGGTTGAGCGGGTTGAAGGTGAGGATGGTCGCTTCCGCGTTGGAGCAAACTCCTGCCGGATCCACGCGGAGAATGCCATCTTCCTCGGTGCAGAACGCCCGCACGCCCGTCTGATTGAGAATCATCGGGACAGCCAAAGCCGTGTAGCCGATGTTCAAGCCGGCGCCCACTGAGCCGGTACCCGTCGTGATCTTGAAGCCGCTCTTGCCGCTGTTGGCGGGGTTGCCATCGTTGCTAAGTACCGAGTCGATGAGACATGCGGTAGTTGAGCTCGGAACGCAAGCCACACCCAAACCGCCGCCCAGGTTCGACAACGCGCTGGCGTAGCCAATCGTCGGATAAGTGCTCTGGTAGGTGGTTTCAGCGGTGACAATCGTACGCAGCGAAGCTACAGCCGACGACTCATTGGCCGCCATGCGCGCGCGCATCAAGTTCGGGATCGCGATCGCCGCAATGATCAGGATGATCGCGACGACGATCAGCAATTCAATCAGTGAAAATCCCCGTTGTTTTCGTGTCTTGTTCGTTTTCCCCATGGCTCCAAGAGCCTCCCCGATACCAAGCAGTTCGGTCAGGTCTTTTATCGCACTTGGGCTGCCACAGTCCAAAGTTACCTCCGTTCCAGTCTAAGGGCTTATTTTTCAATGACAAAGCATCTGGAGGGACCCCGTTCTGCTGGGTTCATGACTTTCGGATTGTTGATTATTGGGAACCGGTTGACAATCTGTGTCATTCTGCCAAAATAGCGACGTTTTGCGTCATAGCCCACGTCTGACTGGGCTGGTTCCCTCGGAACCAGATGCCTTTCTTGTGCCCTCAGGCCGTGTTTAAATCGCTTCTATGCCCCCAGCCAAAGCTAAGCCGCTGAAGACTCCAAGCGCGCCTGATCAGGAAGCCTCGGAGGCTCGGCGCAAAAAGCGGCTGATCTTTTCCCTCGTTCTCGTGTTGCTGACGCTTGCGCTTTATAACCCCGTCAGCCGGGCTCCCTACCTGAACTACGACGATAACGCCTACGTTTACGAGAATTTTCATGTTCGCTCTGGCCTGAACTGGAACTCGATCGTGTGGGCGTTTACTACGGACGCGGAGTCCAACTGGCATCCGGTTACCTGGTTGTCTCATTGCCTCGATGTGACCGTGTTTGGACTCAATCCCTCCGGACCGCACTACGTAAACGCACTTCTCCACGCATTGAACGCCGTGCTGCTGTTCTTGGTGTTGGAAAGGGCGACAGCGCTTGCCTGGCGCAGCCTGGCGGTTGCGGCTCTGTTCGCGGTGCATCCGCTCAACGTGGAATCCGTCGCCTGGATCGCTGAGCGCAAGAACCTGCTGAGTATGTTGTTTTTCCTGCTGGCGCTGTGGGCCTACGGTTGGTACGTTCGGAATCGAAGCGTTGGGCGATACCTGGTTGTGGCGCTCTGCTTCGCGTTCGGCCTGATGGCGAAGCCGCAAATCATCACGCTTCCCTTCGCACTCTTGCTGGTTGACTACTGGCCGCTGGAGCGCGATCGCGGCCAGCAGGATCAGCCGGGGCTTGGATGGCAGCGACTCATCGTGGAGAAGGTGCCCCTGTTTGCCCTGTCTGCCGCCAGCGCCTGGATCACGATGAGGGCGCAGACGTCCGCCATGCACCTGGAATTGCCGCTTTCGATCCGGCTTGAGAATGCGGCCTTGTCCTATGTGAAATACATCGCGAAGGCATTTTGGCCGGCGGGACTTGCGCCGCTGTATCCGCACCCGGGATTCTCGGTGAGCGCCGCGCAGGCTACGGGAGCGGGCTTGGTTCTTGTGGCGATCACTGTCTTCACCCTGTTGAGCCGGCGGCGTTATCTCTTGGTGGGCTGGTTGTGGTTTCTAGGCATCCTCGTACCGATGATTGGCTTGGTGCAGGTCGGTGTGCAGGCGATGGCCGACCGCTATGCCTACATCCCGGAGATTGGACTCTTCGTCATGATCTGCTGGGGGTCTGCGGAACTACTGGCAAAGTGGCACGCCCCGCAGTTCGCAGGCTTCGTCCTGGCTGGAGCTAGCCTCGTGGCACTCGTCGTCGCATGTCACCAGTACCTGGTGTACTGGACGGATAATCTCACGCTATGGACGCACGCACTGCAAGTCACACGCGACAATTTCATCGCCGAAGACAGCATTGGCGACGCGCTGATTAAGCAAGGGAGAATGGACGAGGCTGCAGTCCATTATCAGAACGCGGTGAAGATCAACCAGCGTGACCCGATCGGCAACCTGAATCTCGGGGCCTATGAACAGCAGAAGCAGAACTACGCTGCTGCGATTGAACGCTACGAGTCGGTGCCGCGGTTGACGCCAAACCCGCGGCTACTCGCCTTGGCCTTTACCAACCTCGGGTACGCCTACTATTCCGAGAAGAAACTTGACCAGGCCCGGCAGAGCTTCGACTCCGCTCTCGGACAGCAACCCGAGAATCCGCAGGCTTTTCTCGGACTTGGTCTGGTCGCTCACCTTTCTGGGGACTATCCGCGAGCGGTGGACGAGTATGAGAAAGCGCTGCAGTTGCAGGCCAGCGACCTCGGATTCCTTTTGCTGGCGCAGGCTCTCGACAAAGAGGGACAGGCGAGTAATGCCAGGTCAGCCCGCACTGCCGCCGAGCGTCTCTCCCACAACATCGACGCGGCCAACGCTGCAGCCCAACGACTGCTCACGCCGTAGTCGTGCCTGCCCTCGACAAGAGGTACTGACCCACAGGCAAGAGCAGTGTGGTTGCGCTGCTCCTGGCTGCGGATCGTCTTCGCGCTACTGATTCAGGGGATTGAACGTCAGAACGGTGGCTTCCGCGTTTGAGCATGCGCCCGCCGGATCGACGCGAACTACGGCATCTTCCTCGGCGCAGAAGGCACGGATTCCGGTCTGGTTCAGCGTGATCGGCTTCGCAAGAATCACATAGCCAACGTTGACCCCGCCCGCGACTGTTCCAGTACCCGTCGTGAACTTGTAGCCGGACTTCCCGCTATTGGCCGGGTTGCCGTCATTGGCAAGAACGGAGTCGATCAGGCAAGCAGTCGTGGAACTCGGAGTACAAGCCACACCCAAACCTCCGCCCAGATTGGACAAAGCTGTGGCGAAACCGACTGTCGGATAAGTGGAGTAGTAGGTGATTTCGGCTGTGTTGACGGTCCGAATCGAGGCCACCGCAGAAGCTTCGTTCGCCGCCATGCGCGCGCGGAGCAAGTTCGGAATTGCGATGGCCGCGATGATCAGAATGATGGCTACAACGATGAGAAGTTCAATAAGAGAGAAACCTCTTTGATTTCGCATTTTCTAAACTACCTTCCCCAAGCTGTTTTGACCCGCTAGGGCCGATTTTGTTTACTGCGTATTCATAATCGCAGTCCTCCTGCCAAAGTCCTTCAGGCTGGGGAGAAATGAAGCCTTTCGTTTCAGCCGTTTGGAGAATAGGCACGTGCGCGAAGGGTTACGTAAGTTCGGTGGGATTGCCAGAAACGCGGAGACTTTCGACAGATTGTGTCACCCAAGAGCGGGCCGCTCAAGAGTTGGCGGATATGGAGGAGCAACATTCGTCCAAAAACGAAAAGAGCAGCGAACTTGAGTTCGCTGCTCCCGGCTTATACCCTCCCCAGGTATTTCGCCAATTCGTTCTGAATTACTGGTTGAGCGGGTTGAAGGTGAGGATGGTCGCTTCCGCGTTGGAGCACGCACCGGCTGGGTCGACGCGAACCACTGCATCTTCCTCAGCGCAGAACGCGCGGATACCAGTCTGGTTGATCGTGATCGGCACAGCCAGAGCCGTGTATCCAACGTTGACGCCACCCGCCACCGTTCCGGTACCGGTCGTGAACAGGTAACCCGACTTGCCGCTGTTGGCCGGGTTGCCGTTATTGGCCAGAACGGAGTCGATCAAGCAAGCTGTGGTGGAGCTAGGAGTGCAAGCCACACCCAAGCCGCCGCCCAGGTTCGACAGAGCCGTCGCGAAGCCGATCGTCGGATAGGTCGAGTTGTAGGTGACTTCCGCTGTGTTGACCGTACGGAGCGAAGCGACAGCCGAAGACTCGTTGGCCGCCATACGGGCACGGAGTAAGTTCGGAATTGCGATAGCCGCGATGATCAGGATGATCGCCACCACGATCAGCAGCTCGATAAGTGAAAAACCCTTCTGTTTCCGCATGTTCAGTTTTCTCCCAAGAAAGTGTTCCCAGACTGGAATAGCCCCATAGCTTTTGCCCGAGGCGAATCGTAACCATCTTCTCTTCGCTGTGACAGGCCAGCAAGTTACTTCTGGACCGAGACGGGTGTTACTGGCTGCTAAGCTTCTTGCGCTAAGTGGGTTGGGAGCGGAGCGAGGAAGAGTAAAGTTATGTAAACTTCGCGCGGAAAAATCGGGGGCAAAAACGAAAGGAGCAGCGAACTCGCGTTCGCTGCTCCCGGCTTGTACCCTCCCCCAGGTACTTCGCCAATTCGTCTTGAATTACTGGTTGAGCGGGTTGAAGGTGAGGATGGTCGCTTCCGCGTTGGAGCAAGCACCGGCTGGGTCGACGCGAACCACTGCATCTTCCTCAGCGCAGAACGCGCGGATACCAGTCTGGTTGATCGTGATCGGCACAGCCACAACGGTGTAACCAACGTTGACACCACCAGCAACCGTTCCGGTACCGGTCGTGAACTTGTAGCCCGACTTGCCGCTGTTGGCCGGGTTACCGTCGTTGGCCAGAACGGAGTCGATCAAGCAAGCTGTGGTGGAGCTAGGAGTGCAAGCCACGCCCAAGCCGCCGCCCAGGTTCGACAGAGCCGTCGCGAAGCCGATCGTCGGATAGGTCGAGTTGTAGGTGACTTCCGCTGTGTTGACCGTACGGAGCGAAGCGACAGCCGAAGACTCATTGGCCGCCATACGGGCGCGGAGCAAGTTCGGAATTGCGATAGCCGCGATGATCAGGATGATCGCCACCACGATCAGCAGCTCGATAAGTGAGAAACCTTTCTGTTTCCGCATCTCTATTTTCCCCTCGTTTGTACTGTTTGAATTTCTCTGGTCACGAATGACGCAGCCGTCTCGATATTTGCACCTCCCGGGCCAAAGCCGTTGGTTACCTTCGTTCCAAGGCCGCTCTGGGCAAGGGCTTTGTTTTCAGCGGAGGGTAACCATACGGACCTTTCCTTGTTCTGTGGGAAGTGTCACGGCTGGCAAAATCCGTCGCGCTCCATGACAATTCGTGTCAGTCTGGTACTGGGATAATCCCGTTTCAGAACATAGGTTTAGGACATTTTGCG
>Ga0335079_10009151_pt1 | contig 11279 bp, 10 predicted proteins | sample Lox_Sample_33_FD_206719 | JGI IMG/M metagenome (GOLD analysis project Ga0335079, IMG submission 206719) | Soil microbial communities from Loxahatchee National Wildlife Refuge, Florida, United States - Lox_Sample_3.3 | ecosystem: Environmental > Terrestrial > Soil > Wetlands | place: USA... | reverse complement strand
CCGCGTTGCCGAGGTAGACGGCGCGCACGTCCCTGTTGGCGGCGATCTGCGAGGGCGTGCCCTCGGCGAGGATCGCGCCGCTCACGAGCACCGTGATGCGCCCGGCGAAGCGGAACACGAGGTCCATGTCGTGCTCGATGATCAGCACGGCGATGTCCTCGGGCAGCGTGGCAATGGCATCGAGCAGGATGTGGCTCTCGGCGCTCGGGATGCCGGCCGCGGGCTCGTCCAGCAGCAGCACGCGCGGCGCGAGGCCGAGAGCGATCGCGATCTCCACGAGGCGCTGCCGACCGTAGGGAAGCTCGACGATCCGGCGACCCGCGTCGCTGCCGAGCTTGAGCATGTCGATCAGCCGCGCCGCCTCGCCGAGCACGTCGGCGCGGCTGCCCGCGGCGCGCCACATCGCGCCGCCGACGCCGAGCCGCTCGGCGACGGCGATGCAGACGTTCTCCTGCACCGTCAGGCCGCGGAACAGCTGGTTGATCTGGAAGGTGCGCGCGATGCCGCGCTTGACGCGCCTGGCCTGCGCGAGCGAGGTGACGTCCTCGCCCTCCAGCAGCACGCTGCCGCGCGAGGGCTGCAGCACGCCGGTGAGCAGATTGACGAACGTCGTCTTGCCAGCGCCGTTCGGGCCGATCAGCGCGTGCCGTGCGCCGCGCTCGAGCCGGAAGTCGATCTCGCGCGCGACTTCCAGCGCGCCGAAGCTCTTGCACAGCGCGCGCGTTTCCAGCATCGGCGCCCGCGTGCCGCTCGCGCTCATCGGGCGGTCCCCCGGGTTTGTCGCGCCAGGCGGCGGCGCAGCGCCTCCAGCACGCCGAGCACGCCGTTGCGCGCAAACAATGCCACCGCGACGAGCGTCACGCCGAGGCCCAGCTGCCAGGCCGTGGGATAGGCCTTGGCGAGCACGTTTTCGATCAGCAGGTAGGCGATCGCGCCCACGAACGCGCCGTACAGGCGGCCGTAGCCACCGAGAATCAGGATGATCACCACGCCCGCGGAGCGCTCCAGGCCCAGCACCGCGAGATTCACGTAGCCGTTCGCCTGCGTGAACAGCGCTCCGGCGACCCCGGCGAGCGCCGCCGAAACCGTGTAGGCGATGACCTGCCGCGCGCGCACGGGCGCGCCGACGGCGTGCATGCGCAGCAGGTTCTCGCGGATGCCCGTGAGGCTCTGGCCGAAGGACGAGTAGACCAGCGTGCGAAGCAGCACGAAGCACAGGAAGAGCACCGCCAGCACGTACAGGTACTGCGAGCGGTAGTAGAGCGCGTCGAACCCGAACAGGCCGAGGATCTTGCCGAACGCGAGGCCCGGCATGCCGTCGAAGCCGCCCGTCCAGGCGGCGCCCATGTTGGCCGCCTGCTCGAGCAGTGCCATCGTGCACAGCGTGAGCATGAGCAGCGCGAGACCCTGCGTGCGCAGCAGCACCAGGCCGCTCGCCAGCCCGATCGCCCCGGCCACCAGCGCCGCCGCAGCGAGGCCCGAGAGCGGCTCGGTCCAGCCCAGGTGCATCGCGAGCATGCCGACCGTATAGGCGCCGGCGCCGAAGAACGCGGCGTGGCCCAGCGTGACGATGCCCGCGTATCCGAGCACGAGGTCGAGCGAGAGCGCGAACAGGATCGTGATCAGCACCTGCGTGCCGAACGCAAGATAGTCGGGAAACAGGAAGAAGCAGGCGAGCGCCGCGATCCACGGCAGCGCCTCCCACCAGCGCAGGCGGTGGCGGCGCGCGAGCTCGGTCGCCGCGCTCATGATCCCGCTCCGTCGAGCGGCCTCACGGACCGCGCCTCCCGAACAGGCCCTGCGGACGAACCAGCAGCAGGAACAGCGCGAGCGCGTAGATGAACAGCGTGCCGCCCTTCGGAAAATAGATCTTCAGCACGAAGTCCAGCACGCCGATGAGGATCGCCGCGAAGAATACGCCGCTGATGCGGCCGAGGCCGCCAACCGCCACCACGATGAGGAAATAGGCGAGGTAGCGGAACGGGTACTGCGGGTCGAGACCGAGGATTTCCGCGCCGAGGCCGCCGCCGACGGCGGCGAGCCCGCTGCCCAGCGCGAACGTGAGGGTGAACAGGCGCCCCACGTCCACTCCCATCGACTGCGCCATGCGCCGGTTGTCGACCGCCGCGCGGATGCGCGCGCCGATGCGCGTGCGCTCGAAGCCGAGCCAGAGCGCGGCCATCAGCACGCTGCCGGCCGCGATCAGCACCAGACTGTAGGTGCGGTAGGTCATGAAGCCGAGGTCGGTCTGGCCGCTCAGCCAGTCCGGCAGCACCACCGTCTGCGTCTCCGGGCCCACGCCGAGCGTGACCGCGGCAATCGTCACGAAGACAAGCCCGATCGTCATCAGCACCTGGTCGAGCTCGCTCGCGCGATACAGCGGCGCGTACAGCAGCCGCTCCAAGGCGACCGACACCAGCGCCACGGCCGCGAATCCGAGCACGAGCGCGGCGAGGAACGGCAGCCCCCAGTGCCGCATCGACAGCACGATGACGTAGCCGCCCAGCATCGCGAACGCGCCGTGCGCGAGGTTGACGAAGCCCATGAGGCCCATCGTCACCGACAGTCCCACCGACACGATGAACAGCACCATGCCGGCGGCCATGCCGCCGAGCAGGATGCTCGAGAGGCTCGTCAGGTCCATAAAAAGAAACCGCCGCCCCGAGGCTGGCCCCGGGCGGCGGCGGCGATCTGCGTCGTACGGTCCGCTATTGCTTGCAACGACCCTCGGCCAGCTCCTTGCACATGTCCTTCACGTCCTTGAGCACGCCGATGGTCTTCTGGTGCAGCTTGCCGTCCTTCCACACCAGCTCGCTCAGGTATTCGTTCATCACGATGTCGCGCGTGCGCGGATCGATCGAGATCGGACCACGCGGGCTGGCGTCGAATTTCCAGCCTCGCAACGCGTTGATCGCGGCATCGGGGTCGATCTTGCCTTTCAGCGTCGTCACCACGTGCGCGATCGCCGCCATGCCGTCGTAGCCCTGCACGCCCATGAAGTCCGGCGTCGAGTCCGGGCCGTACTCCTTCTTCCAGGCCGCCACCAGGCGCTTGTTGGCAGGATTGTCGAGATCGGCGTTGTAGTGGTGGATGGTGATCATGCCCGCCGCGGCCTGGCCCATCGCCTGCAGCTTGATGTCCTGGGTGATGTCGCCCGGCCCGATCAGCTTGATGCCCGCAGCGCGCATGCCGAGGGCGCCATAGGTCTTGACCACGGCCAGCGCGTGGTCGCCGGCGGGCACGAAGACGAAGAACACGTCGGGCTTCTTGTCCTTGGCGCGCTGGAAGAACGGCGTGAAATCCGGCACCTGGCCCGGGCCGCCCATCGGGATCGCGTCGATCACCTTGCCGCCGTTCGCCTCGAAGCCGCGCTTGAACGCGTCCAGGCTGTCCTTGCCCGGCGGGAAATCGGTGTAGCCGACCACCGCCGTCTTCGCCTTGACGATCTTCGCGGCCGCCTCGCCCATGGCAAATCCGGCGTGCCACATCGAGAACGACACGCGCGCGATCATCGGCGAGAGCCCGGTGATCCAGGCGGTGCCCGCGTTCATGATTACCATCGGCTTCTTCGCTTCCGTGACCAGCGACGCCGAAGCGATGGCATCCGGGGAGTAGATGAATCCGGTCAGAATGTCGACCTTGTCCTGCGTGACGAGCTCCTGCACCGCGACCTTCGCCTCCGCGCCGCTCGGCGTTTTCGAGTCGCGCTTGACGATCTCGATCTTGTAGGGGCCGAAGGCCTTCGGGTTCAGCTTCATGAACATCTGCATGCCGCGATCGACCTGCTGGCCGAACTCGGCGCCGACGCCCGTGTAGGGCAGCACCACGCCGAGCTTCACAGTCTGGGCCGCCGCGCCGACGGCGAACGCGGCGAGCCCCGCCGCGGCGAGCAACCTGATGCGATGGATCTGCATGATTCTTCCCCCTCCTAGGGCCGAAAAATTCCCGCAAATCCTAGCACGCCCGACCCGCTTTGGGGCTCGTTCCGAGCGCATCGCGCGATTAGAATAGCGCCTCTTCCAGGAGACAGTACCGAATGGCACATGTGATCCCGATGTGGGAGATTCCTTCGCTCGCGGTCAAGGATTCCAAGGACCGCTTCCCGGTGCGGCGCATCTTTTGCGTGGGCCGCAATTACGTCGAGCACCAGAAGGAGATGGGCGGCGATGGCCGCGAAACGCCGTTCTTCTTCATCAAGTCGGAGTTCGCCCTGATCCCGGGCGGCGGCAACGTCCACTATCCGGCGAAGACATCCAATTACCACTACGAGACCGAAATGGTGGTCGCCATCGGCAAGGGCGGGCGGCGCATCGAGGCGAAGAAGGCGAACGAGCACGTCTGGGGCTACGGCGTCGGCTTCGACATGACGCGCCGCGACCTGCAGCAGGTCGGCAAGGACCACGGCCGGCCCTGGGACTTCGGCAAGAATTTCGACGAATCCGCGCCCTGCAGCACGCTCGTGCCGGCGACCCGGATCGGCCATCCCTCGAAGGGCGCGATCTGGCTCAAGGTGAACGGCAAGGAGCGCCAGAAGGCGGACCTGTCGGACATGATCTGGTCGGTGCCCGAGCAGATCGCGTTCCTCTCCGAGTACTACACGCTGGAGCCCGGCGACCTCATCTATTCGGGCACGCCGGCGGGCGTCGGCCCGGTCAAGCCGGGTGACGAACTGCATGCCGGCGTCGATGGCGTCGGCGAGCTGAAGGTCAAGATCGTCGCCGCGCTCTGAGTATGACAGCGACGACGACGCGACCGGCGCGCGTGCGCGCGGTCACGCTCGGCACCGCCGACGTCAGGCTCGAGCGGCGCGCCGACGGCTCGTTGCTGCTGCGCTCGCCGCATCCGCTCGGCGCCTATCCCCGGAAGCTCACCGAGCGCCTCGCACACTGGGCGCAGGCAGCGCCCGATCGGGCCTTTCTCGCGCAGCGCGCGCCCTCGGGCGGCTGGCGCCGGCTCGCCTACGGCGAGGCCTACGCGCGCGCGCGCCGCGTCGCGCAGGCGCTGATCGACCGCGGGCTCTCGCGCGAGCGCCCGCTCGCGATCCTCTCGGACAACGATCTCGAGCACGGGCTGCTGGCGCTCGCCTGCCTGCACGCCGGCATCGCGTACGTGCCGATCTCCTCCGCCTATTCGCTCGTCTCCACGGATCACGGCAAGCTGCGGCAAGTGTTCGCGCTGCTCACGCCGGGCCTGGTTTACGCCTCGGATCGTGCGCGCTTCGCCAAGGCGATCGCGGCCGCCGTGCCCGCGCAGACCGAGGTGATCGGCGCCGAGGACCTCGCGGCGCTCGAGGCGGCCGAGCCCGGCGCCGCGGTCGAAGCGGCGCACGCCGCCGTCGGCCCGGACACGGTCGCCAAGTTCCTGCTCACTTCCGGCTCCACGGGGCAGCCGAAGGCCGTCATCAACACGCAGCGCATGCTCTGCAGCAATCAGCAGATGCTCACGCACGCGCTGCCGTCGCTGCGCGAGGAACCGCCGGTGCTCGTCGACTGGCTGCCGTGGAACCACACCGCTGGCGGCAATCACAATTTCGGCCTCGTGCTCAACCACGGCGGCACGCTCTACATCGACGAGGGCAGGCCGTTGCCGGGCCTCATCGAGAAGACCGTCGCCAACCTGCGCGAGGTCGCGCCGACGATCTACTTCAACGTGCCGCGCGGCTACGAGGCGCTGCTGCCCTTCCTGCGCGCCGATGCCGGTCTGCGCAAGACCTTCTTCAGCCGCCTGCGGCTCCTGCAGTATGCGGCGGCGGTGCTGCCGCAGCCGATCTGGCGGGACTACGAGGCGCTCGCGCTCGAGACCTGCGGCGAGCGCATCCTCTGGATCACCGGCTACGGCGCGACCGAGACCGCGCCGGCAGCGATGTTCACGAGCCGCGGCGCGGCGCGCGCCGGCACGGTCGGCCTGCCCGTGGACGGCCTGGAGATGAAGCTCGCGCCGGTCGGCGAGAAGCTCGAAGCGCGCTTCCGCGGCCCGAGCGTCACGCCGGGCTACTGGCGCCAGCCGGAACTCACGGCCGCCGCCTTCGACGAGGAAGGCTTCTATCGCACCGGCGACGCGCTGCGCTTCGTCGATCCCGACGATCCGCGCCAGGGCTTCGAGTTCGACGGGCGCACCGCCGAGGACTTCAAGCTCACCACGGGCACCTGGGTGAGCGTCGGCCCGTTGCGCGCGAAAATCAACGCGGCGTGCTCGCCGCTGGTGCAGGACGTCGTCATCACCGGCCACGATCGCGACTGGCTGGGCGCGCTGGTGTTCCTCAACGCCGTCGCCTGCCGTGAGCTGCGCGCCGAGGAGATCCGCACCTACCTCGAGCGCGCCTTCCGGCAGCTTGCGCGCGCTGCGACCGGCAGCTCGACGCGCGTAGCGCGCGCGCTCGTCGTCGAGACACCGCCGTCGATCGATGCGGGCGAGATCACCGACAAGGGCTCGATCAACCAGCGCGCGGTGCTGAGGAACCGCTCCGCGCTGGTGGAACGCCTCTATGCGGAGCGGCCCGATCCGAGCATCATGGTGGCCGCAACCTGAACCATCCTGCATGAACCTCAAGGACCTCGTCGCCATCGACGTCCACACGCACGCGTGGAAGTCCGCGCTGGCGGTCGAAGAAGCGCCGACCGAGACTCAGGAAGCGATGGGCCGCTATTTCCGCTATCAGCCGCAGCACAGCACGGTGCCGGAAATGGCGGAGATCTACCGGAAGTTGCGGATGGCGTTTGTCGTCTTCACGGTGGATTCACTGCGGCAGAAGAGAAAGATCAGCAACGAGGAGATCGCGGAGCTCGCGCACAAGCATTCCGACGTCGCCATTCCGTTTGCGAGCATCAACCCGCACCGCGGCAAGGAGGGCGTCGCGGCGGCGAAGCGTCTGATCAAGGACTACAAGGTGAAGGGTTTCAAGTTCCACCCTTCGGAACAGGACTTCTTCCCCAACGACCGGATGGCGTATCCGCTGTACGAAGCCATCGCCGAGGCGAAGCTGCCAGCGTTGTTCCACACCGGCCAGACCGGCGTCGGTGCCGGCACCCCGGGCGGCGGCGGCATCCGCCTCAAGTACTCGAACCCGATGCTGCTGGACGACGTCGCCGCGGATTTTCCGGACATGCCCATCGTGCTGGCGCATCCGTCATTTCCATGGCAGGACGAAGCTCTCTCCGTCGCCACGCACAAGCCGCAGGTCTACATCGACCTGTCGGGTTGGTCGCCGAAATATTTCCCGGCGATCCTCGTGCAGTACGCCAACACGCTGCTCAAGGACAAGATTCTGTTCGGCTCCGACTATCCGGTCATGACCCCGGAACGCTGGCTGGCGGAATTCGACAAGCTGCCGATCAAGCCCGAAGTCCGGCCGCTGATCCTCAAGGAAAATGCCGCGAAGCTGCTCGGATTGAGATGAAGCTGCATACCTATTTCCGCAGCTCGGCGGCGTTCCGGGTTCGAATCGCGCTCAACCTGAAAGGGCTCGCCTGCGAAGCGGCCTACGTGCACCTTCCGCGCGGCGAGCACCGCCAGCCCGGCTACGGCGCGCTCAACCCGCAGGCCCTGCTGCCGACGCTGGAAGACGCCGGCCAGCGGCTCACGCAGTCGCTCGCGATCATCGAGTACCTGGAGGAGACGCGGCCGCAGCTGCCGCTGCTGCCGAAGGACGCGCCGGGCCGCGCGCGAGTGCGCTCGCTTTCCCTGCTGGTCGCCTGCGAGATCCACCCGCTCAACAACACGCGCGTGCTGCAGCACCTGAAGCGCGCGCTCGGCCTGAGCGAGGAGCAGGTGAACGCCTGGTACCGCCACTGGATCGCCGACGGCCTGACGAAGCTGGAGGCGCAGCTCGCGCGTACGGACGGCACCGGGCGCTATTGCCACGGTGACGCGCCGACGATGGCCGACTGCTGCCTGGTGCCGCAGATCTTCAACGCGCAGCGCTACCAGTGCGACACTACGCCCTATCCCGTGGCGATGCGGGTGTTCGACGAATGCATGACGCTGGACGCCTTCGATCGTGCCCAGCCCGCCAAGCAGCCCGACGCCGAATAGAGGAGAACCAGGAGACCATGCAGCCGAGGATCACGTATCGAAGTCCCGCCGCCGGGACGCAACCCGACTACCTGTTCCCGCGCTACGCCTCGACGGTGAAGCGGGCGCCGACCCGGCCGCTGGTCCGGCTGCCGCAGACCGAGACCGAGCTTACGAGCCCCGTGTTCGGCTGGGGCGAGGTCAAGCGCGGCGACCACGACCTCACGAAGCAGCACGCCGGCGATCCGATCGGCGAGCGCATCATCGTGAGCGGGCGCGTGCTGGACGAGAACGGCCGACCGGTGCCGGACACGCTGGTCGAGATCTGGCAGGCGAACTCCGCCGGACGCTATCCGCACCGCGTCGACCAGCACGACGCGCCGATGGACCCCAACTTCACCGGCTGCGGCCGCACGCTCACCGACAAGCAGGGCCGCTATCGCTTCGTGACCATCCGTCCCGGCGAGTATCCCTGGCGCAACCACTACAACGCGTGGCGGCCCGCGCACATCCATTTCTCGATCTTCGGCCAGGCGTTCGTGCAGCGCCTCGTCACGCAGATGTACTTCCCGGGCGATCCGCTGCTGGACGAGGACCCGATGTACAACTGCGTGCCCGACGAACGTGCGCGCCGGCGCCTGGTGTCGGCGCTCGACTGGGAAACGACGATTCCCGAGATCGCGCTCGGCTACCGCTGGGACGTCGTGCTGCGCGGCGCCGACGAGACGCCGATGGAACACAGGAAAAGGTAAGCGCGATGAGCCTGCACGCCACCACTTCGCAGACCGTAGGGCCGTACCTGCACATCGGCCTGACCTGGCTGATCACCGAGTCGCTCGCGCCCGCGGGCGTGCCCGGCCAGCGCGTGACGATCCGGGGGCGCGTGCTCGATGGCGACGGCAAGCCGGTCAACGATGCGCTCGTCGAGATCTGGCAAGCCGACAGCCGCGGCAAGTTCGGCGGCAAGCGCTTCCGCGGCTTTGGCCGCTCGGCAACCGACGACTCGGGAGCGTTCCGCTTCAGCACCATCAAGCCCGGACGCGTGCCGGCGCCCGGCGGCGGGCTGCAGGCGCCGCACATCCTGGCCGTGATCTTCATGCGCGGCCAACTCAAGCAGCTCGTGTCGCGCATCTACTTCCCGGACGAAGCCGCAAATGCCAAGGACGCGGCGCTCGCCCTGGTGCCGAAGGAGCGGCGCGGCACGCTGATCGCGCGCAAGACCGGCAAGCCGGGCGTGCTGGAATGGAACGTGATCCTGCAGGGGAAGGACGAGACGGTCTTCTTCGACTGCTGACGCCGTGATCTCAGGCAAGCCCACTGACGAGCGCCTCCTCGTTTCGGACATCAACGAGTTCGAGCGCGGCGCGCGCGATCGCCGCAACCTGGGCACCGTGCGCGAGGCTGCGCGCGACGTTCCGGTCCATGCCGAGTGCGACGTGCTGGTCGTGGGCGGCGGGCCTTCGGGCACCGCGGCCGCCGCGGCCGCCGCCCGCCTGGGTGCGTCCGTCGTCCTGCTCGAGCGCTACAACCACCTGGGCGGACTCTCGACCGGGGGCCTCGTCATCTGGATCGATCGGATGACCGACTGGCAGGGCAAGCAGGTGATCCGGGGCTTCGCCGAGGAGATCCTCGACCGCCTGCCGCGCGAGGCGATCGCCGGACCCGGCGCCGAGGAATGGGGCTCGCGAGACGCGGCGCGCGCCGCGCACTGGTCGCAGCGCACCGCAGCATTTCATGGCATCGTCACCTGGTCGCCGACCATCGACCCGGAGCGCCTGAAGCTCGCCTCGCAGGAGATCGTGCTCGAGGCGGGGGCGCGCCTCGCGTTCCACTGCTGGGCGGCGTTGCCGATCGTGGAGGCGGGCGCGGTACGCGGCGTCACCTTCGAGTCCAAGGCCGGCCGCCGCGCGGTTCGCGCCAAGGTGACAGTGGACGCGACGGGCGACGGCGACCTGTTCGCGCGCGCGGGCGCAGCCTTCGAGTCCGACATCGAGGCGAACGACATCCACCACTGCATGAACACCGCGTGGCTGTTCGGCGGCGTGGACATGAACCGCTGGATCGAGTTCAAGGCGGGCAGCCCGGAGCAATTCTCGCAGCTCATGGCGCGCGGGCGCGAGCGCATGGGCGTCTGCGAGCGCCCGTTCGTGTCCTGGCGCAACGACATCGCCCTCTACATGGGCCCGCGCCAGTCCGGTTTCTCGGCGCTCGACGTCGACGACCAGACCGAAGTGGAAGTGCGCTCGCACCGCCTGATGGCCGCGCACCTGGACTACTTCCGCGAGAACGCGCCCGGCTTCGAGAACGCATTCCTCATGCTGTCGGCGCCCCAGCTCGGCGTGCGCCACTCGCGCCGCCTGGTGGGCGCGAAGAAGATGCTGCGCGCGCACTGGCCCACGGCGCAGGTTTTCGACGACGAGATCGGCGTGACGCCGAGCGTGTCGCCCAAGTTCCCGAACATTTCCGTTCCCTACGGCTGCCTGGTGCCCGAGAAGCTGGACGGCCTCATCGCCTGCGGCCGGCACATCGCCTGCGACGCCAATTCGCACGGCTTCATGCGCGAAATCCCGCAATGCTGGATCACGGGCCAGGGCGCGGGAGTGGCGGCCGCGCTTGCCGCTAGCCGCGGCATCGCGCCGCGCGCCGTGGACATCGCCGAGCTGCAGTCGGCGCTCTCGCGTCAAGGGGTTTACTTGAACAACTCAGAGAGACAACCATGTCAATCCGAAGCACGCCACCTTTCCGCGCCGATCACGTAGGCAGCTTCCTGCGCCCGCAGTATCTGCTCGAGGCCCGCGAAAGGAAGGCCAGAGGCGCGATCGGCGCGGCCGAGCTGCGCAAGGTCGAGGACCAGGCGATCGCCGAGATCGTCAAGTTCCAGGAGGACGTCGGCCTGCAGTCGATCACCGACGGCGAGTTCCGCCGCACTTACTTCCACATCGACTTCCTCGAGCAGCTGGGCGGCGTGAAGACCGACATCCCGGTGAAGATCAGGAGGCCCGATGGCACCGAGGAGCTCGCCCCGCCCGTGATGCGCGTCATCGACAAGGTGCGTCACGTCAAGGACATCCAGCTCGCCGACTTCCAGTACCTGAAGTCCTGCACCAGAAGGACGCCCAAGGTGACGATTCCGTCGCCCACTATGCTGCACTTCCGCGGCGGGCGCGCGGGCATCAGCAAGCAGCACTATCCGGAGCTCGAGCCCGACTTCTACGAGGATGTCGCCAAGGCCTACGGCGAAGAGCTCGCCTCGCTCGCCAAGGCCGGCT
>Ga0335079_10009147_pt1 | contig 11282 bp, 6 predicted proteins | sample Lox_Sample_33_FD_206719 | JGI IMG/M metagenome (GOLD analysis project Ga0335079, IMG submission 206719) | Soil microbial communities from Loxahatchee National Wildlife Refuge, Florida, United States - Lox_Sample_3.3 | ecosystem: Environmental > Terrestrial > Soil > Wetlands | place: USA: Florida... | reverse complement strand
CCGGGGCCAGCGTTCAGCCCGGGGCCAGCGTTCAGCCCGGGGCCAGCGTTCAGCCCGGGGCCAGCGTTCAGCCCGGGGCCAGCGTTCAGCCCGGGGCCAGCGTTCAGCCCGGGGCCAGCGTTCAGCCATACCCCGCCGCGCAGCCCTACCCCGCCGCGTGGCTCCATACCGCGGTGCAGCCGGGAACCGCGGCGCAGCCGGGAACCGCGGCGCAGCCGGACCACGAAGCGAAGTCCGAGATCGCAGCGCGGCTCTCTACCGCGGCGCAACGGGATTCCATGGCGCAACGGGATTTCATGGCGCAGCGGGATTTCATGGCGCAGCGGGATTTCATGGCGCAGCGGGATTCCGCGCAGCCTGATTGCGCGGCGCGGCCGAATCGGGCCGCGGACCCGCCTGCGGACCGGGACCTGATCACCATTGCGCCGCGCGGGCGTACGGAATCGCCGGGCCCGGAGCAGGCTAGCGCTAGCAGCGAGAAGGCGCACGTCACGCGGCGCTATCCGGTGGCAGCTCTGCTCGTCTCGGTGATAGCCATGGTCGGCATCGGCTCGCTGGCCTTCGCGCTGGCCCGGCATGCCGCAACGTCGGCCACGCGCCACGCTCACCAAGCTAGCGTCGACGCGGATGCCTCGGAGGTGGCGATTCGCGACCAAGCGGCGGCCTGGATAGCGAGTCAGGTCGGCCGGGCAGCCATTGTCTCCTGTGATCCCGCGATGTGCCAGGCGCTCCGCGCGGACCGGATTCCCGCTGCTGACCTGCTTGACCTCAGGTCGGGCAGGACAAATCCGGTCCGCTCTGACGTCATCGTCGCGACGGCGGCCGTCCGCAGCCAGTTCGGCACCCGGCTTAGGTCCGTTTACGCGCCCGCCGTCATCGCGAGCTTCGGCTCAGGCGACCAGCGAATCGTTGTCCGGACGATCGCTCCGCACGGAGCAGCCGCCTACATGGTGGCGCTCAACGCTGACCTGGCGGACCGCAAGGCGTCCGGAGACGCGCTGTTGGGAAGCGGCCGGGTCGAGGCCTCGGCCTCCGCCAGCAGGCAGCTTTCAGCTGGGCAGGTCGACTCGCGACTGGTGCTCACGATCACGAACCTGGCGTCGGAACTTCCGCTCGACATCGTGGGGTTCAGCGACTCCGGTCCAGGCGCTGGTACGGCTTATGCGGCCAGCCCCTGCCGTTCCGCCGATCTGACAGACGTCAGTGACGCGTCTGCGACGGCGGCCGCTGCCTTCATGCCGTCAATGCTCGCGATGCTGCCGACGCAAAGCGCTCCCTACGTCGCGGCGCGCGCAGGCACGATTCGACTCGCCGGGGGCCAGACCGTCCTCCGGATCGAATTTGCCGCGCCAAGCCCGCTGGGGCTCCTTCGCGCCAATTACCCGATCCCGTAGGGAGGTGGGGAGGTAGGGGGCGCACTCGCGGCAGCCGTTCTGGATAAATCTGCTGACCGTGAATCGGCGGATCCTTATCCAGCAGTGAGCGGCGGCCCTGGCCAGGGCGGTGCGGGCAGCTCCCTGGGCTAGCGAATCGGCGGCAGTGCCTGGCTGGTGGCCAGGATCGAGCGGAACGGGTCACCTCGCCGCGCGATGCGGCCAAGCACCGTGCGGATGGTGAACGCATCGGGCCGCAGGCCCGGATCGTCGAGCTCGTCCCAGTCGATGGGCGCGGACACCGGGGCGCCCGCGGCGGCGCGCGGGCTGTAGGGGGCGACAAGCGTCTTGTTGACGGCGTTCTGGGTGTAGTCAAGGCGCGCGTGACCGCCGCGCTCGTGCACGTCCCACTTCCAGCTCACCAAGCCAGGCACGACTTCACCAACGGCCCGTGAGATGTGCTCGACCCATTTACGTGTTTCGGCGAAGCTGGGCCCGCGCGCGATCGGTATCCAGATCTGGATGCCCCGCCTGCCGGTGAGCTTGGGCTCGCCCCGCACACCCAGGTGCGTCAATGCGGTGCGGTGCAGCCTGGCCAGGAGCAGTACGTCGTGCCACGACGTGGTGCTGCCTGGGTCGATGTCAATGAGCGCGTATGTGGGGAGGTCCGGCTGGTCCGCGCGGGACGTCCAGGCGTGCCACTCGAGCGCGCCGAAGTTGGCTGCCCACACGAGCGCCGCCGGCTCGTCAACGACGAGATAGGTGGCCGTCTCGCCTGAATCGGCCTCGGGGTTGTCCCATCGCGGAACCCACCGCGGCGCGTGCCCGGGTAGCTGCTTATGCCAGAAGCCCTTGGCGTCGGCGCCGTTCGGGTAACGATGCATGTTCAGCGGTCGGCCAGCCAGGTAGGGCAGTACTACAGGCGCTATCCGGGCGGCGTAGCCGACGAACTCGCGCTTGGTCACCGGCTGCTCGCCCGGACGCGCGGGGAAGAGCACCTTGTCGAGATTGGTCAGCCGCAGCGCGCGGCCGAAGATCTCCCACGTGCCGCCCGGCCCGAGTGCGTCGAGGGCCGCAAGTTCGTCGGCAGCAGGTCTGTCCGCGTCCAGCCAGTCGGTGCCTGATCGGCCGGCCGGAGCCCGCAGCGCGACCGACGCCTGCGAGGCGGGCAGGTCCGAGCGCCACATGCGTTCCGGATCGGCCTTGACCTCGTCGTTGGTTCGTCCGCTCAGCGCTGATCGCGGGTAATCCTCCGGATCCCAGCCGTCGACCGCGTGCTCATCGTGCTTGTGAAGCAGTAGCCACTGCTCGCCGCCTGAGCTTTCCTGGCCCCGCCGGATCAGTATCAGGCGGCCGTGCAGCTTCTCGCCATAGACATCGGCGTGCAGCTCACCAGCGGCGACAGCCGCCGCAGGATCATCGCTTGCGTGCGGTTCCCACGTGCCGCGATCCCACACGATCACGTCGCCCCCGCCGTACTGGCCCGCCGGGATCACCCCCTCGAAGTCGACGTATTCGATCGGATGATCCTCAACGTGGACCGCGGCCCTCTTCACATTCGGATCGAGGGTCGGGCCTTTGGGCACAGCCCAGCTCACGAGCACGCCGTCGACCTCGAATCGAAGGTCGTAGTGCAGGCGGCGGGCACGGTGCCGTTGCACGACGAACCTTCGCGCACCCTTTTCCCGGCTCGCGGCTCGCGCGGCGGTTTCCTGGTTCACGGCGAGCGCGCCGGTTTCCCGGTTCACGGCGAGCGCGCCGGCCGGCTCGGGCGTACGCGTGAAATCCCGCTTCTTCTGGTAAGGCGCGAGCGGGTCGGACCCGGCTGCTGTACGGCTGCGGTCGCGTGGCACGTCTCTTCGAGCTCTCAGGCGGAAGGGGGGCAGTCCGTGGAAAGGTAACGATACCTTCCGTGCCCGGCTCAGGTCGTTTCACGCGGGACTGACGTCGGCGCGGTCCTCCCCTGACGGCCCGTTGCGGCCTCGGCCGGCGGCAGCCGTCATGTCACGCTGCGGCCGGCGCCGAGGGCGCGACCGGCCTGATCCGCCAGGGTCACCGCGACCAGGCGCGCCTGCAGCGATGGTTTCGAGCCCGGTTTCGCCGCGAGCATGAACCGCCCGTAGAACTGGCCGTCGGCGAAGGTGCGCAGCTCGATCTCGTCCGTCGGCAGCCCCCATCGCTCGATCTCCCAGCGATAGTGGCCGACCATCACGCTGCCGTCCGGTTCGAGACGTGGCGGATGGCCGAGCAGAGATCCGTATTCGAAGCGGCATCCCTCCAGGTCGAGCAGTTCGGTGAGCTGCTGCTTCACGTGATCGACGACCTCGGCGGATGACGTGGCGGACTTGGTGAGCTCGGCTGTGTCGTGGATCTGTGCGAGGTAGCGGGCGTCGGTGATGGCGATCACCTGCAGCCGCCTGGCATGGGCGGCCAGCTGTGAAACGGCTAGGCCCACCACGAACAGCAGGACGGCTGTCTTGACGTCCGCGGACTTGCTGATCGCGAACCGCTCGTACGGCCGGGTGAAGAAGAAGTCGAACCACGCGGCGGCAGAAAGCGCGGCGAGCGCACCCGCGACACGGTTCCCCATGGCGGCGACCGCTACCACTACCACGACCAGGACGAGCGCCACGTTCGTATTCGACCAGCTTGCCCGCAGTGGCAGCAGCACCGCCGCGACCACGAGCGGCGCCACCAGGGCGGCCGCGACCGCGACGCGACCTGAATACAGGAAGCGAGCCATCCGCGACACCTCCTGCCCTGTCTCTATCAGGTCTATCAAGCAAGCTCTAGGCCGCGATCACCGCAAGCGCCCGCAGCCGGCCCACCACTGGCTGCGTCGTCTCCTCGCCGTGCAACCTCTAACGAGCAAACCACTGCGTGCTGGGTCCGGCCCGGGCACGAACAGAGCCCTAATGGCAATCGGACGTTTTCTGACAGAACCACACGCAGTGAGATTCAGCCAGATCCTGAACGGCTGCCGCGGCGTGTCACTTCGCGAAGCGCCCCTCACTTCGCCAGCGGGACCGCTCATGTCGCCTGGGAACCGTGTTGCCTGGGAACCGTGTCGCCTGGGAACCGTGTCGCCTGGGAACCGCACGACTAGCCAACTTATCGAAAGTCGCACTGTTACACTCGCGTCCCGAGAGTCGCATGTCGCCGAGCTGAACCCGGGGGGAGCCTTGACGACGCCGCGGAGCAGCCAGCATGTCGGATCTCGCCCGCGTGCCACCTACGCCCCAGTGACCGCGTCGGCCGTGCGCCCTGCCGACGTGGCCGCGTATCGGGCAGCGGTCGCGGATCTACACGCCGAGCTCGTCGGTCAGGTGGATCCACGCGGCGTCCGCGAGGCGGAGAAAATCCTGACCGAACGGCTAGGTACAGCTGAGTTCACAGCCGTATTCTCCGCTACGCCGAACGGCGTTCCCGACGTGACGCACCGCCTGCTGCTCGAGGTCCGTAGCGCCCGGGAGGGGACTCGGAGTTCGGGTGTGGACCTGACCACGTGGACCCGGATCTACCTGCTGGCCCAGATCGACGCTATGTGGTGGGGGCAGATGCCCGCGCTCGTGAAGGATTCGGACGTGCTCACCTCCGCCGAGCTGGTGGATCTCGAGGCGCTACGGCGCCGCGGGTTGCTGCGCTTCCAGTACCGTTGCCAGGCTGCGACGCTGCCGAGCAGGGCCGCACGCGCGGCAGAGCGGCGGGTCCGACCGTACCGGGCACCGCGCACCGCTGGCCTGAGGTTCGCCCGGGCCAGGCCGGAGGCGGTGGCACTGGTCAATCAGATGTCTGCCAGATTTGCCACGGCCTGCCCGCCAGATGCTCCGCAACTGTGGGTCACCAGCCTGGCGCGGAGCATCGAGCACCAGCATCGGCTGCGCGCGCTGGGCTATGCGGCGACCATGCCGAGCTCACATTGTGTGGGGTATGCCATTGACATCGAAATGTCGTGGTTCCGCAGGTTCGGCGCGCACCAAGCGCTGACGGCAGTGCTCCTCGAACGCCAGGCCGAGGGAACTGTCAACGTTATCGACGAGGGACAGACCTGGCATGTGTGCATCAGCCCGGGCGCCGCGGCCGGGTTGCGTGATGCCTTCGCGGCCCAAGTGGCAGGCTGAGTCCGGTGTGCGGCATCGCGTTGATCCTTGGCCAGGGTGCCGAGCTTGGCACGTTTCGCCGGATGATCGAGTCCCTGGCTCCGCGCGGCGAGGTGGAGGAGGTCCTCCTGCAGGACGGCCTGCTCGCGGGCACGCAGCGGCTGCGGATCGTGGACAGGGAACGCGCGAGTCAGCCGTGGGTCTCAGCGGACGGCCGCTGGGGTCTTTGTTACAACGGCGAGGTCTTCAACCACAGGGAGCTGCACACCGAGCTTGCCGGTCTCGGCCATCGGCTGCGTACCGCGAGCGACACCGAGGTGGTGCTCGAGGCATTTCTCGAGTGGGGCGACGATGCGGTGAGGCACTTGCGGGGCGAGTTCGCTTTCGCGATCAGCGACCGCGAAACGCGGCGCGTCTACCTGGCCAGGGACCCGCTCGGGGTGAAACCGCTCTACTGGTCGCGCGGCGGCGGCTGCCTGCACGTAGCCTCGGAGGTCAAGGCGCTGGTGCCGGCCGGGGCTCCGGTCACCGAGGTGCCGCCTGGGCATCACGGCTGGGCTGACGCTGCGGCGGGACCTGACCTGGTGCCCTATGTCGACCTCCTACGGCTGGCTGAGAACTTGCCGCCCATCGACGATCCGGACGAAGCGGCCAAGCTCGTCAGGATGGCGCTGCAGGACAGCATCCGCGTGCGTGTGGACACCGACCTGACGGTTGGCGTCATCCTCTCGGGGGGCCTGGACAGCTCGCTGACTCTGCTGCACGTGCGGGAAATGCACCCCGACTGCGTCGCCTTCACCATCGGCGCGCCGGGCAGTGCGGACCTGGCCTACGCCCGCCGCCTCACCGCCGAACTCGGCGTGCCGCACGAGGTCGTGGAACTGCGCCCACGCGAGATCCGGCTCGGCGACATCCGCGAGGCCATCCGAATGTCAGAGCTCACCGAATACGGCGACATCATCAACGCTGTGGTGTCGGTGCCGCTCTTTCGGCGCATCCACGAGCTCGGTATCAAGGTGGTGCTAGGCGGCGACGGCTCCGACGAGCTGTTCGGCGGCTACCCGATGTACTACCGGATGGGTCGGGCGCCGACGCGGCGCTTGTTCCTGCACAAGATCCGCAACCTGTGCCGTACCGAGTTGCAGCGGCTGGACCGCACCAGCATGGGCCAGGGCGCGGAGATCAGGGTACCGTTCCTCGACCTTTCGCTCGTCGAGCTTGCGATGCGGCTGCCAATCGAGCTCAAGCTGCGCGACGGGCAGGAGAAATGGATCGTGCGTGAGGCCTTCGCCGAAATGCTGCCCGGCTACATCCATAAGCGCCCGAAGGCCATGATGTCCTATTCGTCTGGCCTGCACGAGCGAGCCCGGCTGTATAAGCCGCTGTTCCCGCGCCTGCACCGGTCGTTCGGTTATGACCTGCTCGAACCCGTGCGCCGCGACTTCGACACCGTGCTGGAGCGATGCGGTCACGACCTCGACCTGGCGCTTGCCGAGGTCGCGGCGCGGCAGGACTACAACGTCGTCGAGCGTGCTCGCGATCTGGCCGGAGCGGCGCGGTGGAACGCCGCGCCGACGCTCCGGCTGGGCCGACGGGGCTAGGGGTACCGGCGGCTCGAGGTACCGGCGTCTAGCTGGAGGTACCGGCGTCTCGAGGTACCGGCGTCTTGAGGTACCGGCGTCTAGAGGTATGGGCCGAGCAGGGTCAGGTCGGCGGGGGAGAGGCGGTCCCTCGCGGTCTTCGCCTGGTGCCAGTAGGGGTAGATAAGCGGCGGCGCGCTGACCTTGTCCAGGCGTTCTCGTTCGTCCGCGGTGAGGACCAGGTCGGCGGCGGCCAGGTTGTCGGCCAATTGCTCGGTGGTGCGTGCCCCGATCACCAGCGACGTCACGGCGGGCTTGCCGAGCAGGTAGGCCAGCGCGACCTGGGCCGCGGACACGCCGCGCTCCTCGCTGATCGCGACAAGGACATCGACCGTTTCATGGAGGGCTTCCTGGTCGCGGACCGGTGGCTCGTTCCAGTCGGTCAGCTGCCGCGAGCCGTCAGGCGGCCGCCGGTCACGACGGTACCTGCCAGAAAGCAGCCCGCCAGCGAGCGGGCTCCAGACAAGCACCCCGAGGCCCTGATCCACAGCGGCGGGAATCAGCTCGTACTCCGCCTCGCGTGCCTGCAACGAGTAGTAGATCTGCTGGCTGACGAACCGCGGCAGGCCGAGCTTGTCGGCTGTCCCGATTGCCTTCATGAGCTGCCAGCCGGCGTAGTTGGAGATCCCGAGGTAGCGCACCTTGCCCGAGCTGACGAGCAGGCTCAGCGCCTCGAGCGTCTCCTCGAGCGGAGTCAGCCCATCCCACTCATGCAACTGGTACAGGTCGATGTAATCGGTGCCGAGGCGCCGCAGGCTGGCCTCACAGCCGGACACGACGTGATGCAGGGAAAGGCCGGCGTCATTGGGGCCTTCGCCCATCGGCATCCGTACCTTGGTGGCGACAAGCACCTGGTCGCGGCGGCCCCGAAGGGCCTGGCCAAGGATCTCCTCGGCTTGGCCGCCTGAGTACACATCCGCGGTGTCGAAGAGGTAGACGCCGGCCTCCAGGCACTGATCCACCTGCCTGCGCGCCTCATCCACGCCCGTCGAGCCGACGTTGGCGAATGGCCCGAGACCGCCAAACGTCATGGTGCCCATGGTGAGCACGGGTACCCGGAGCCCAGAGCTACCCAGCGTTCGAAATTCCACCTTATGACCCTACCCACGGCCGTGCTCGTACCGGCGCGGGTATGCCGTCTTTGCTGCCGGAAGGCTTGGCGTTAAGATAAAACTCGAACATACATACGAATCAAGCCGAGAACGTGGAAATGTCACCGAGCGCCGAGGAAGTCCCTGCGCCGCAGGAAAGCGATCTTCGTCCGGAGACCGGCAGGTACCGCCCGTGCTTCAAGCCCGTGCTCATCACCATCGCAGGGCGCGGCCGGTTCGGCATCCTGCGCGCCTGGCTGCGAGTCGGCGACGGCTGGCTGTGCCACGTCGAGTACATGAACGATGGGTACGGCAGCACCGACGGCTGGTACCGCTTCGACCCAAACCTCATCCAACCTGCCCCGGCCCCGCACACTCCGTCCTGGTGAAGCATTTACCCTAGCGGCGGGGACGCGCCATGTGCTGAGGGGAGAAAGTGTGATCACGCCGCCGGATTTTCCTGTGAGTGACGGGCTGGCCGACGAGGCCATGCGGGCAAGGATCGTGCGTAGGCTCGCGAGGTTCGGCGCCGGGCCTGCGGCGTCCTTCCGTGACGCGTGCCTCCTGATGGACGGCGATCCACCAGTGGCCTCGGATGCGTATCTGGTCGGCCGCCTCGTGCGTGAGCTTGAGAGCTCGGTACGGGCGGTGCTGCTGGCATCAGGGGCGCGTCGACCACAGGAACCGCGGGAACCGCGGGAACCGCGGGAACCGGAGGAACCAGCGGCACCTGATGGCCGGATGGGGGTGATCCAGCAGGCTTTCGGTCGGCTCGTCGTTGCCCTGAAGGCCCTGATCCGGGCCGTCTTCCAGCCCGAAGCACCTGCCGAGACTCCACTCGCTGAGCCACCGCCCGCGCGGCCATCGCGCGTCAACGCGCACCGCGCCGAAATCCGGGCGATCCTCGACTCGCTGGAGATCGCCTACGATAGCGACACAGGGCAAACCTGGCTGGGTTACGCCAGCCTGCTGCACAGCCGCGAAAGCGCGCGGGGGCTGGGAATGCCGCGTCCTGTGGAGCAGGAGTTCCGCCGCCGCTTCGCCGACCTCGAGGCGATGCTCGATGTGGTCCTTGGTCGGCATGAGGCCCGCTATCTCGCGACCGTGGCCCGCCTCGACGCGCTCGCGCAGGTCGAGCAGCCGGCTGACGAACACGCCAGCGAACTGCGCCGGACGCTCTCGCCGGATCCCGTCACAATGGAGCATTTCTTTTCGCGGCTGGCAAGCCCGGCGTGGCTCGGCCCGCTGAAAAGGCAGGAGTTCTTCGCCGAGCCTCCGGAGCCGGTCGCCGACGTTGATGGACCATGCTGGATGCGGCGTTGGCCGGCCCTGCGCTATCTCGTTCGTATCGCCGGCCAGGATCCGGCGCTGGCTGTCGGGGTCGCCCTGGGCATTCCCCCGACCACGAACCAGGTGGTGAACGCTGACTTCGTCGACCTGGCCCTCGAGGTACCTGCCGCGGAAGGCGTGCGGCTGTTGCCGCGGATCACCCGCGACCTAACCGGCCCATACGAGGCAGTGCGCGCAGGGCGGTTCGGTGAGCTTGTTGTGCATCTCGTGGAGGCTGAACGGCCCGGCCCCGCTCTCGATCTTGCCAGGGTGCTCTGGGGTCTTGCTCCCTCGACGGCGGACTCCGGCCGCGGCGGTGAAGCGTCCGGGGACCCGCGCACCCGCATCGACTACGGCCGCTACGCCCAGACGCTCCGCACGTGCCTGCCGCCGCTGGTCGCCGTGGGTGGGCTCGACGTGCTCGATGCGATGGCCGGGCTGCTCAACGAGGCGATCACCCGCACCTCGTCGAGCGGCCAGGTAGGCGAGGACTTGCTTGATACGGACTTCGCGATGGCTACGAACTGGCCGGTGGACACGGCCTCGGGCGCGAAGACCGCCTTGGCCAGGGCGGTCCGAGATGCCGCCGAGCAGCTTGTGCTCGACCGGCGGGCTGAACTAGCCGACGCGCTGCAATGCCTCGACTCACGGCCGGGGCCGATCTTCCGCCGCCTCGCGCTGCACCTGGTGCGGCAGTTCGGCGCCGGTTACCCCGAGGAGGTCGCACGGAGGCTGACCGACGCTGCCACCATCAAAGACCCGTCCGCCGAACGCGAGTTCTTGCTCCTGGCCGGCGATTATTTCGCCAGGCTCAGCGCCGAACAGCAGGATTTCATGCTGAGCGTGATCGATCAGGGTCCTGACACCGATGCCTGGGCCGCGGAGTATGCGGCCCAGGCCGGCCGGGAGCCGTCAGGCGAGCTGATCGACCGGTGGGTAGCCGAGTGGACCAGGGACCGGCTGGGTGCACTGCAGCCTGCGCTGTCGCCGCAGCGGTTGGACTCCTATCGGAAGCTTGTCCTGCTCGTCGGCGAACCGGTGCCCGTGGATAAAGCACGCGCGACCGATATCACCGGGCTCGGCGGGCGGCACGGGGCGAATGTCGAGACGCTTGTCGACCGGCTGCGAACCCAGCCGCCCGGCGCCGGTGCCGTCAGCCTGGCTCAGGAACTCGCCACTGCCGTGCGCGCGAGCCCGCTGCGCTACTCGGCCGCCGCTGACCGCTTCGTCGGCCTACCCGAGCCGTATGTCGCATATCTCCTGGGCAGCCTGCATGCCGCGTTCAGCAACGGTTCCGACCTCGCATGGAGCCCCATACTGCGACTGTGCGAACGGGTGTCAGGCAGCGGCGCCCCGGGGGAACGCACGCCCGTGCAACGCAGCGGCGGCCGTGAGATGATCTTGCTGTTGCGGGCTGGCCTGGATCGCATGCCGCCGGCGATCCCTATCGGCGAGCGCGAGCACGTGTGGCGGGTAATTGAGTCGTCGCTGAGCGGCAACGCTCCTGAGGCCGATGGTGGCTCGATCGCCATGGAAGAAGCGCGGGCAAGCGCGCGGGCGCAAGCTCTCGCCACCGCTGTTTCCTATGGCGAGTGGGTTCGCAGCCATGATCGTGACGCCGACCTGGCGGACGTGTTCGGCGCGCTCGACGGGTATCTCGAACCCGGCGAGGAACCGTCGCTGCTCGTCCGCGCCGTCTACGGCACCGAGTTCCGCCGGCTCAGCTATCTCGACGGGGCCTGGGCGGCA
>Ga0335079_10009146_pt1 | contig 11283 bp, 10 predicted proteins | sample Lox_Sample_33_FD_206719 | JGI IMG/M metagenome (GOLD analysis project Ga0335079, IMG submission 206719) | Soil microbial communities from Loxahatchee National Wildlife Refuge, Florida, United States - Lox_Sample_3.3 | ecosystem: Environmental > Terrestrial > Soil > Wetlands | place: USA... | reverse complement strand
GTCCGGTCCGTCGGTGCGGGAGATGAAGCCGTAGCCCTTCTCCGCGTTGAACCACTTGACGGTTCCCTGTGTCATGTCGCTCCTTACAGGGGCTGGATACGGGTCCGCGCGGTGCGGTACCCGGGCCGGTTCTCGACGCGGCTTCCCCAGATCCCTGAAGCGGCGCGCCCGCAACATCGTTCTCCGCGAGCGTGCAGGTGACACGAACACACAAGACAACTACGACCACACTCCACAACCGGTGCGGTGCCCGGTTCATTCCCGCCCGCGGCGTCAGCGCCTGGCATCCCGGCTGGCCGGCCTGCGGATCACGGGCCGGGCTGGCGAGGCCGGGTTCACGGGGTGGTGAACTGATAGCCCGCGTCGAGCAGCCGGGGCAGCCAGATCTTCAGCGCCGCCACGGTCTGCGACCGGTTTCCGCCGCCGTCGTGCTCCAGGATGATCGAGCCGGTGCGGGTGTCGGCCACGATGTCACGGATAATCGCGCGGACGCCGGGACGCGACCAGTCGCGCGGGTCGACCGACCAGGCCAGCGGGGTCAGCCCGGCCTCCGCGCAGTAGCTGAACACGGCCGGCGGCCACACCCCGTAGGGCGCCCGGAACATGCCGGGGCGTTCCCCGGTGGCGGCGTGGATCGCGTCGGTCGCCCGCGCGATCTCATCCCGCACGGCCACGGCCGACAGATAGCTGAGGTTGTCGTGGTCCCAGGTGTGGTTGACGATCATGTGACCGGCCGCCGCGACCTGCCGCGCGACCCCAGGGAACGCCGCCGCGTTCCGCCCGATCATCGAGAACGACGCGGTGATCCCGTACTGGCGCAGAATCCGCAGGACCTGCGGCGTGTACACCGGGCTCGGGCCGTCGTCGATGGTCAGCGCGACCACCTTTGGCCCGTCCCGGACGGTGTGCATGGCCTGGCCGTAGGCCAGCCTGGGCTGCTCGCGCCGTGGCGGCCGAACCGCGTGCCGGGCCAGCTCCGGGTGCTGCCGGGTCGCCGAGGAAGTAACTGGACGGGCCGCGCCCGGCCTGGGCCGGGGACCGGCCTGCGCGCTGGCCGGGCCTGCCGCGCCGTTCGGCATGGGCCGGGGTCGCATCCCCGTACTGTGCGCTCGCGCGTCCGCAGCCACGGCTGCCGCCGTGCTGGTCAGCAGCACGGCACCGCCGGCGGCGAGCAGTACCCGGCGGGACACCGGGGGACCTCCCGCGCCCCGCCGGCCGCCGTCGCCTCGCGCCCGCGCGTCTCGTTCCGTCATGACTTTGACACCCCCAGTCCGACACTAACCGGTCGTGAGCCGTTCCGCGCCAGGCGCGCCGCGGGGATCCTGCCGACGTGGGCAGCCGCCACCGCCTCCCGGCGCGCAGAACGGCCCATCCGGTCGACCCTCGTCTTGATCGAACTCGCGCCGACGTCCGTGCAATCAGGCGGATACTTGCGCGCCGCATATCGGCTTCGCCGGTACCGTCCGTGACGGCACCTGCATGCCGCTTTTACGCCCTGGCGGCGGCGGTACGCCGCCCCCGGCGGTGCCGCCGCCGGAGGGCGCTGCCCGTGATCACGACGGCCGCCAGCACTGCCTCGATCACGCAGGTCCGGATCAGATCGCGGTATCGGTGAGGTGAAACCCGCTGCCGGAATGAACCCTGATCGCGGCGGCCTTGACCTGCTCCAGCCGCAGCAGGGCCTCACGCGAGGGAGCCCGCCTGAGGCCGCTGCCGGAACCGGTACCGCCGCCGCAGGCGTGCGCCCACAGCATGCCCAGCCCGACGATGACCGCCACCGCGAGCACGACCGCGGACAGGTGCCGGAAGAACGTCACCGTGACCGCCCGGACGCCAGGCAGCGAAACGGCGGGCCACGCCCACGATCCACCGCCAGCGCAGCGCGGCATGGACGGGCACCAGGATCAGCGTCAGCGTCGCCGTGGTGCCGTGCACCTGCCGCCAGAACGAGCTGGCCGGAAGGGTGATCCCCAGTTCCGGCAGCGCCACCTGCGATATCAGGATGCCGGAGGCGATGCACAGCGTCATGGACAGCAGCAGCAGCAGGTTGACCAGCCAGACGAACCGCTCGCGGCCGCCTCGGCGGACCAGCTTGCCGGTGGTGCGGATCACCCAGTCCCAGTGCAGCGTGAGGTGGACCAGCAAGGCCACGCCAAGCCCGATCCCGAGCCATTCGTGCATGGCGATCCCGGTGAATTCCAGGCTGTAGGCGAACGTGTAGGCCACCAGTAGGAGACCGTCGAGCCAGAAGTCGAGCCGGGTTCGGGCCAGGATCCGTCGGCGGCTGGCAGTGACCGGAGGATCCGCCAGCGAGGTCGGGGAGCCTGCGTTCATCGGTTAACAGTGCCGCAGCACGGCGGCGCCGCGCATAGGTCCCGTGGGCGATTTACGCAGCCGCCGTAGTCCGCAGGAGTAATCCGCCAGGGCTAGCCCGAGGACTGGTTTGCCCGCAGCTGGTGCAATTCGGCCCCCTGCCCCGGTTCGGCAACAGGCGATGTCCTCCACACCGATCACGACGCACCAGATCGGCCCTATTCTGCGCGGCCCAGATGAAGGGCGCGAAACGTCGGCAAATCGCACCGAAGGCGGATATCGCATGTCGCGCGGTCACCATTTGTAACGAATCGCCGGCGTCCTGCGCTGATGAGTCAGGTGTCCGGCGAGCCCGTCCCGGCCGGTCGGAGCCGTCACCGAACGTAATAGCGTCATCGTGAACATAGCCCGGGGATTGCGGTCACGCGCATTCGGCTGGCTGTATCCGCCCTGAGTGAGGTTCGTTCATGATGACCGACGGGCAACAGGAAGCCGTCACCGGCCGGAGGTAGGCAGACCCTGCTGCTCAGCCTCGTCGGCGTGGCCTGAGTTGGGTCAGATTGGTGCGAACCTGAGTGCCGGTGGCAGGGTGGGGGCGTTGCGGACGTTGACCCGGATGCCGTGCTGTCCGGCGCGGTACCGGGTGGGCCTTTTCCTGCCGGTTGCCGCGGGCTCGCTGCTCAGGTGAGCGTGTCGGCTTCGGCCCACGCGTCGTATTCATAGATCCACCGCCGGTCGATCAGCTGGCTGCCGGAGCTGTCGTAACCGGCGCCTTGCCGCCGTGAGCCCAGCTGGACGCGCGCCGTCCGGTCGCGTCGCAGCTGCTCGTAGGCGGCGAGCGCCCGCGGCACGCCAGCCGGGCTCGTACCGGCGCCCAGCAGCGTGGCCAGCGCCACGGCGTCCTCCAGCGCCTGGTTGACGCCCTGGCCCAGGTGCGGCAGCATCGGGTGCGCCGCATCGCCGGCCAGCGTCAGCCGCCCGCTGCTCCACCGGGGCAGCGGCACACGGTCATACATCCCCCAGGCGAACCCGCTGCCGCCCGGCCCGCTGATCGCGGCGATGACCTGCCCGATAACCGGGTCCCAGCCGGCGAAATGCGCGGCTAGCGCCGCCGGGTCGCCGCGCGCCGACCACGACTCACGGACCGCGGTGGGCGACGGGACGAACCCCACGTAGTTCAGCAGCTGCCCGGCCCGCACCGGGAACACCAGGAAATGCCGACCCTCGCCCATCCACATCCGGATCGTGCCGTCCGGGTACTCCGCCGGGCGCGGCACTAGGCCCCGGTAGGCCACCACTCCGGAGAACACCGGCTCGGCCGGGGCGACCACGAATCCCTGCAGGACCGAGTGGATGCCGTCCGCGCCGATCACCACATCTGCCGTGGCGGTGCTCCCGCCGGCGAAAACGGCGGTGGCGCTGCCCTCATCCTGGCGGAACCCCGTGCACCGGTGCCCGGTCCGCACCGCGCCCGGCGGCAGCTGCCCGGCCAGCAGCGCCAGCAGGTCGGCCCGGTGGATCCCGACGTTGTGTCCTGGCAGGGCGAACTGATAGGGCTCGTGCCGCACTGCCCGCCCGTCGGGAAGCCGGAGCTGAGCCGAGGCGTACCGGGCACCCACCCGACTGACCTGGTCGCCGACTCCGAGCCGCTCCAGCATCCGCAGGCCGTTCGGCGCCAACGACACCCCCGCGCCGACCTCGGCCAGCTGCTGCGCCTGCTCATGCACTTCGACGTCGATCCCGGCCCGCGCCAGCGCAACCGCCGCGGCGATCCCGCCGATCCCGCCGCCGACAACCACCGCGCGCAGCACCACGTCCTTCCCCTCTCCGGACGGCCCGCACCCCGCATCCACGCTAACCCTGCTCGGTGTCACCAGAGCTCGCCGTCAGCCCGGCCGCAGATGCGATCAGCAAGTTGCCGGGCAGCCTACGATTTTAGAGCAGCTACGGGACACGACGGCGCGCCATCGACAGCGCGGGCCTCCGGGCCACGACGGAACCGTTGCCGCCGCAGGCGTAACTGCACACTGCCAGGAGGCCAGGCCGTGGTCGCTACGCAAACCTCAATGCAGCAGCTTGAACTGATCAGGGAAGCGAAGATCTTCGACATCCTCCCCGGCTCGCCGGACCCGAGGCTGGAAGCCAGCGGCGTGCTGGCGCTAGACGGGCTGTTCTACGTGATCTTCGACAACCTGCCGCACATCGCCTGCATCAGCCCGGAGCTATCCCGGGCGGCCGGGCGCAATAACCTGATCATGCAGGAGCGGGGCCACCGCAGCGGCTTCGAGGACATCGCGCATGACTCGCTGTCCGGCCGCTTCTACGTGCTGATCGAATCGCTGCCCCGCGGCCACGGCATGTTCATGGCCGCGGTGCAGGAGTACGACGAGAACTTCCGCTTTACGGGAACCGCCTGGCTGGATTTCCCGCTCGACCGGCCGAACAAGGGCCTGGAGGGCCTGACCTGCGTGCACCGCGACGGGCAGGCCTACCTGCTCGGCTTGTGTGAGGGCAACAGGTGCAAGGGAGGCGCCGCTGGCCGCGTCCCGGGAGGCGGCCGCATCCATGTGTTCCGGCGCGGCCGTCGCAACTGGAAGCGCGCGGGCAAGATTCGGCTGCCGGAAACCGTGCTGTTCGAGGACTACAGCGGCATGGCCGTGACCGGAGACCGCATCGCGGTCATATCCCAGCGCTCATCGGCGCTGTGGCTCGGCAACCTCGCGCCGTCTGAGTGGCAGGTCATCGGTGCCGGCACTAGCTACGCACTCCCGAGGGCATCTGATGGCGGCATCGTCTACGGGACACTCGAAGGAGTGTCATGGGTCGCACCTGACCAGCTAGTCATGGTCTCCGACAAGGCCAAACCAGAGCAGGGCCACCGGTGCCGGGCAAAGGACCAGTCGATCCACATCTTCCGTATCCCTTCCCCGATCTATCGGTCTGGTGCCGCGCCACCCGGGCCGTCATTTACCCCTCCACCGCCTCCTATAACGAGGCCCTGATCAGGCGGCATTCACCACGATCGCGCGCCCGCATGCCCTGGTCAGCGCCGGCGTTGCCGGAGTCTGCGGTTCTTGATCCGGTTGCCGCAGGTGGCCATGTCGCACCAGGCGCCTGCCCGGCTGTGGGACCGATCGTAGAAGGCCCACCGGCAGTCCGGGTTGCCGCAGGCTTTCAGCCGTGGCCAGGTGCCGTCACGCTGTGCGTCGCGGATCGCCAGCAACAGGGTCACCAGCCCGGCTTGGAGCGGGCCGGCGGGCCCGGTCCCGATCCTGACCTGCCCGAATGGTCCGACCTGCAGTGCGGGCCGGGAGGCCTGGGCGGCGGCCTGGAGGGCGTGCAGCTCGCCGGGCCCGGGCTGGGGCCCGCCGCCGTTGGCCGCCAGTATGGCCCGGATGCTCTCGCGCACGCGGCGGGCGAAGTCCAGCTCGGCCGGCCGCCCAGCCGACCCAGAGCTGTGCTGATCCGCCGGCATTGTGGCGTGGTACGGGCGCGGCGTTAGGCGGGCAGGCCTTGGCCGGGTACTGCCTGCCGGCGGCGGCGTTGCTCGGCCCGGTGCAGGCCTTCGGCGAAGTAGGTGGTGTCGAACCAGGTCGGGAACGCCCGGGCGAGCCGGCTGGGGCCGAGCAGGCGGGCGTGGCCGCTGGCGATCAGGTCCCGGAACGGGACGAGGCCGACCAGCCACCGCTGCATCTGCCCGGTGTCAGCCTGGACCGCCAGGTCGACGTCGTAGCCGGGATCGTCGGTGCACACAGTGACCGCGCCGCGCTGGATGTCGAGCCAGCCCTCGGCGGCACCCGCGCCGGTCAGCGTCAGGTGCACGACGGTGCGCTGGCGGGGAAGCCTGGCCGGGTTCGCGTGCTGGTGCAGCCGCCACATGAGCGACCGGCCGTCGCAGTCCTCCTCCGCGGGATCCCCGAAGATCCACTCGGCGGCCCAGTGCCCGACGGCCCAGACGATCGGGGTCACTGATTCCCCGGCCGGGGTCAGCGTGTACCGTCCGGGCCGGCCGCGGGCGCCGGGCTCACGGTGGACCAGCCCGCGGCGTTCGAGCAGCCGGAGCCGCTGCGCGAGCAGGGTCCGGCTGATCCGGGGGATCCCCCGGTGGATCTCGTTGAAGCCGCCAGCGCCGACCATGAGCTCGCGGATGACCAGCGGCGTCCACCGGTCGCCCAGCACCTCGACCCCGACGGCGATCGGGCAGTAGTCCCCGTAGTGCGTCATGTACCCATGATGGCTGGCCGGCCGGGCCTTGGGTAGTACGGATTCTGTACCTCTGCCAGCCATATCGACGCAGCATGTGCGGGTACTGCCGGCCGCGTGATGCTCAGTTGGCCGGGTCGCCTGCCGGTCGGCGGTGGTACGAGATCATCACTCGTTCGGGGCATTAGCGACCCTGCACGCTCTTTACCGGAGCGTCCCATACCGGGGCCCGAGAAGAGGAGTCGTTATGACTACGGCAACGGCGCGTGCGGACCTGTCGGTCGTCAAGGCGCGCCAGCAGAAAACCTGGGCCAGCGGCGACTACGCCGTCATCGCCTCCCGCATCGTGCTGGTCAGCGAGCTGCTCGCCGACGCGGCCGATCTGCAGGCAGGCTGGGAGGTGCTGGACGTCGCGTGCGGCAACGGCAACGCCGCCCTGGCCGCGGCCCGCTCCGGCACCCACGCCACCGGCATCGACTACGTTCCCGAACTGCTCGAAGGCGGCCGCGAGCGGGCGGTGGCCGAGGGCCTCGACGTGGAGTTCCGGCTCGGCGACGCCGAAGACCTGCCCGTAGCGGACGGGTATTTCGACGCGGTGCTCTCCGTGTTCGGGGCGATGTTCGCGCCCGATCATCAGCTGGCCGCGGACGAGATCATCCGGGCCGCCCGCCAGGGCGGCACCGTGGGCCTGGCCTCGTGGACCCCGGACGGGTTCATCGGCCAGATGTTCGGTGTCATCACCCGGCATGTGCCGGGGCCGCCCGGCGTCGCGTCGCCGCTGCTGTGGGGCACCGAACAGCACCTATCCGGCCTGTTCGGCGCGTCGGTCGCCGATGCCGAATCCGTGCGGCGCACCTATACCTGGCGGTTCACCTCCGCCGACGAGCTCGTCTGGTTCTTCCGCCGCTGGTACGGGCCGGTCCTGAAGGCGTTCGAGGCGCTCGAACAGGACGGCCGCGCCGCGCTGGCCCACGACCTGGCCCAGCTGGCCCGGCACTGGGGCCGGAACCACGACGGTGGCATCGCCATCCCCGCCACCTACCTGGAAACCATCCTCACCCTCCGCTGATTCACCTCGCCGACCCGCTGCAGATCACCGGGCATCACCACGACCTGGCGCCAGCGGGCCAGGCAGCACAGCAGGCGTCCAGCCGGCGGGCTCCCGCCCAGACCGGCCCGGATCCAGCGCCTTGACGTCGACGGCGGGCACGCCGCGCGCTGATTACTTCGCACAGGAGAGCACAATGACTCAGCTCCATCCCCGCCGGGACCGCAGATGCGGGCTCGCCGGCGCCTGTTCCGGGATCACCAGGCAGGACCAGCAATGCTGACCGCCACGGAGATCGCGGGCTTTGCCGGCGCCGGGCTGGCCGGGGCGGCCTACGTGCCGCAGATTTCGCACGTGGTCAGGGCCCGCTGCTCGGCCGGCATCAGCCGGCTGGCATTTGGGGTCTGGCTCCTGGCGTCCCTGCTGACCACGACGCGCGCCATTGCTATCCACGCCGGCGTGTTCATCGCGCTCGGCGGGATCCAGATCGCGGCCACGGCACTGATCATGCTCTGTGCGACTCGGTATAAGGACACGTCCTGCCCCATCCATCTGCCTGCCCAACCCACGGCCAGGGCAACCACGGGGACGGGCACTCCAGGAAGCGAGGCTGCTTCCCGGCGCCGGCCGACGGCTCGGTACCTGAAGGAGACGACATGAGTGCATCAGCGGGCGTTGCCACCACGGCGTACGAGGAGCCGGCTGCCGCCGCGCGCGGTGAAGATGCGGGGGCCCAAGCGGCCATCGTCATCGTGTGCCGGGACCCTGGCGCCCGGGAGATCCTGCACCGGGAGCTGTCCAGGCGGTACGGCGCGGACTACCAGATCCTGGTCTGCGACCGGCCCGCGGAGCTGGCGGCCTGGGTGCGGGACCTGCGGACGGCGGGCCTGCCGGTGGCGCTGGTCATTGGCGGGGTCGGCCCCCAGGACCCGGATGGCATCGAGGTGCTTGCCCCGGTCCGCCGCATCGACCCGACAGCCTTGCGGGTGGCCGCGGTCCAGTGGGGTGACTGGGAATCGGCGCGGTCAGTCTTCGACGCGGTCACCGTCGGGACCCTGGACCACTGGGTGAACCGCCCGGTGCAGACCCCGGACGAGGAGTTCCACCGCTCGGTCACCGAGTTCCTGAGGGAGTGGGCCAGCCAGCGGAACGGCGGCTTCGAGCCGGTGCAGGTGATCGGCGAGCGGTGGTCGGCGCGGTCTCAGGAACTGCGTGACCTGTTCTCCCGTCACCGGGTCCCGGCCGGGTTTTACGACGCCGCCTCCGAACATGCCGGGCAGATGCTGGGCGAACTCGGCCTGGCCTCGCCGGACCTGCCGGTGATCGTGCTCCGGTTCGGGACTGGGCGGCCCGCGCTGGTCAACCCGTCCAACGCCGAGATCGCTGACGCCTTCGGCGTGATGACGCCGATCCGGCCCGGGGAGGTCTTCGACGTGGCGGTGGTCGGCGCCGGCCCGGCCGGGCTCGCCGCCGCGGTCGGCGCGTCCTCCGAGGGCCTGCGGACCGTGGTCCTGGAGCATGAGGCCGTCGGCGGCCAGGCCGGGACCAGCTCGATGATCCGCAACTACCCTGGCTTCTCTCAGGGCATCAGCGGCGGCCGGCTGGCGCAGGAGACCTGGTGGCAGGCCTGGACGTTCGGCACCACGTTCGTGTACATGCGCCAGGCCGAGAGCCTGTCGGCCCAGGACGGCCGCCACCAACTGCGGCTGTCCGACGGCGGCGTGCTGACTTCGCGCACCGTGGTCATCACGAGCGGTGCCGCCTACCGGCGGCTGGGTGTCCCGGCCCTGGAGGACCTGCAGGGCCGCGGGGTCTTCTACGGCGCTGCGGTCAGCGAGGCCCCGGCCATGCGCGGGCGGACCGTGTTTGTCGCCGGCGGTGGCAACTCCGCCGGGCAGGCCGCGCTGCACCTGGCCAAATGGGCCCGCCAGGTGACCATCCTGGTCCGCGCGTCCTCGCTGGCCGCGAGCATGTCTGACTACCTCATCCGCGAAATCGACGCTGCCCCGAACATCGACGTCCGCTACCGCGTGCAGGTCGCCGGCGGCACCGGCACAAGCTATCTCCAATCGCTGGTATTGCAGGACACCGTGTCCGGGGCGCGGCGCAGCGTCCCCGCGGACGCCTTGTTCGTCCTGATCGGCGCCCGGCCTCGGACGGACTGGCTCGGCCAGGCCGTCGCCCGCGACCGGTGGGGGTTCATCCTCACCGGCCCGGATCTGCCCGCCGGCAACCGCTGGCCCCCCGGCCGCCCGCCGCTGCCGCTCGAGACCAGCCTGCCCGGGGTGTTCGCCGCCGGTGACGTGCGCCGCGGATCGGTCAACCGGGTCGCCTCAGCCGTCGGCGAAGGCGCCGCCACCATCCCCCTGGTACACCGCTACCTGGCCCGGCCGCCAGCCCGCCGCAGGTCGGCACCCTCCCCGCCGACCAGCACACCCGCGGCCGGGACCCAGGCAGCGGCCTAGCGAACGTGCCACCCCGCCGAGCACTACGTGATCGCCACCCGACAGATCAGGAGGCCGAAAATGGAGCAGATCAGCACAGCCGTCCCCGCGCAGGAATCCTCGCCTCACCCGCGACCGGCCGCGGCCACCGTCACAGACGTCATGCAGCTACCGCCGACGACGGTCCAGCAGCACGACCACGCGGCCGCGGCCGCGTACCTGATGAAACACGCGGGTACCACGGCTCTCATGGTCGTCGATACGCGGGCAGGTCAGCCGACCGGCATCATCACAGCGGCAGACATTGCCCGCGCCATCGCGGACGGGAAAGACGTCAATGACGTCTGGGTCGATGCCGTGATGACCACTCGCCCGGCCATCATCGCCACGACAAGCATCCGTGACACGGCCGAGATGATGACGACCAGGCATTTCCGTCACCTGCCAGTCGCTGGCGACGCCGGCCTCGTCGGAGTGGTGGACATCACCGACGTGTGCCGGGCATTGATCGACGCTGGAGAAGGATGACCGGAGACCGGTTGCAGATCTGGACCGCTGCCGCTGCGGAAAGGGGCAAACGGCCGCTACGAGGTGGAGGCGGGCTTGCGGGCGATGAAGACGAATTCGAGGCCGGGACGGTCCGGCGCACCGCGGACATCTGTCAGCTCGTAGCCCGCTGAGATGAGCGAATCCTCGATCGCCGGACGCGGCGGGTAGCGCCGGATGCCCTCCGAGGTCAGCGTGGCCCCGTCAGCCGCGAATACGTAAGTCCGCCGGATGCTCACCAGGTCGCCGTATACCCCGGTTACCTCGAGCCAGCTCTCGAACACACCCGCGTCAGGAGACTCGCGCCTGACATATGTAGTCTCGCGGTTCCAGTTCAGCCACGGCTGGCCGGCCGGGTCCACGGACTCGAACACCAGGTAGCCGCCAGGGCGCAACGCCGCATGGACACCGCTCAGCGTCGTTAGCCACTCCTGCTGGGTGAGGAACACGTTACTGACGTTGCCGGTCATTGTCGCCAGGTCGACCGCGAGTGACGGCAGGCTCGTCACGTCGCCATGGATCCATTGCACCCGCTGCGCGCCTGGCTTGTCCCTGGCGACATCCAGTGACGCCTCGGCCGGGTCTAGCCCGACGACCTCAAAGCCGCGCTGGGCGAGCATGCTCGCCCAGTTACCCGTCCCGCAGCCGACATCAAGCACGCTGCGCGCGCCGAGCTCAGCCACGATCGCCAGGTAACTGGGCAGGTCAATGCGCTCCCCTTCCCACACG
>Ga0335079_10009145_pt1 | contig 11284 bp, 11 predicted proteins | sample Lox_Sample_33_FD_206719 | JGI IMG/M metagenome (GOLD analysis project Ga0335079, IMG submission 206719) | Soil microbial communities from Loxahatchee National Wildlife Refuge, Florida, United States - Lox_Sample_3.3 | ecosystem: Environmental > Terrestrial > Soil > Wetlands | place: USA... | reverse complement strand
GCTTTGCTCCGGGCTGGAATCCAGGGCGGGAAGGACATAACCTTCGAGTTCCCCCAGCACGGGAATTCTGCCCTTTACAGCGTTACGGAGGTGCATTCGATGGAGGACATAGACAGGCTCGGAGATGTCATGAGGAGGATTCTGAGATGAGCGCACCAGGCCAGACGGCCTACCATGGGGCGCGCTGGCAGGAACCAATCGTGTACGAGCTCGGCGGAAGAGGAAGGCGCGGATTCAAAGTCCCGACGGCTGAGCCCGAGCTCAGGGGTGCTGTGGGAGACGTAATCAGCACGATACCGACGAACATGAGACGAGAAAAACCGCCCCCTCTGCCTGAACTCTCGGAGCCGGAGGTGGTCAGACACTTCGTCAGGCTCTCCCAGCAGACGTTCGGGGTCGACTCGGGCATCAACGCGGGGGTGGGAACTTGCACCATGAAATACAGTCCAAAGGTCAACGAAGCACTAGTCCGGTCACCCAAGTTGGCTGACCTGCACCCCCTACAGGACGAAGAATCTGTCCAGGGAGTCTTGGAGCTGATGTACAGAGTCGAGAGGATGCTCTGCGAGATCTCGGGCATGGACGCCTTCTCACTCCAGCCGAGGGGAGGCGCCCACGCGGTGTTCACAAACGCCAGGATAATCGATGCGTGCCTGAGGGAAAGAGGCGAGAGGCAGGGGAAGGACGAAGTCGTGACGACCGTGCTCTCACATCCGTGTAATGGGGCGTCCCCCGCTGCTGCAGGGTTCAAGGTGAAGACGGTGTACCCAGATATGAAGACCGGGATTCCTGATATCGAGGCGTTCAAGCGCGTAGTGTCCAAGAGGACGGCCGGGCTCATGATCACCGACCCCTACGACACGGGGGTATTCGATCCCAACCTCGAGGAGTACATCAAGATAGTCCACGAGGTGGGGGGGCTCGTCTCCATAGACCAGGCGAACTTGAATTCTGTCCTCGGTCGGCTCCGGATCGGGGACTTCGGGGCCGACCTGTGTCAGTTCAACCTGCACAAGTCCTTCTCAACACCCCACGCGTCAGGCGGCCCCGGCTGCTCCCCCATCGGGGTCAAGAAGGCCTTGGCTGACTACCTGCCCTCGCCGACGATAGAAAAGGTCGGCAGACGCTATCGCTTGAAATACGACATGCCCAGCAGCATCGGCAAAGTCGCTGAGTTCTATGGCGTGGTTCCGAACGTGGTCAGGGCCTACTGTTGGATAAGGAGCATGGGCCCGGAGGGCCTGCTGGAGACCTCGGCCGCAGCCACCCTCAACGACAACTACCTGATCAAGAGACTCTCAGGCATCACTGGAGTGACGCTCCCCTGGTCTCGGACCTTCCCCACACGCCTCCAAGAAGCCCGGTTCAGCCTGGAGACCCTCCGGAAGGATACGGGGGTCGGAATAGAGGCGCTAAACAGGCGAATCGTCGACTACGGAGTGCAGCGGCTCTTCCCCGGGCATGAGCCGTGGATAGTTCCCGAGCCCTTCACACCGGAGCCCACCGAGTCAAGTTCGAAGGAAGACCTTGACAGGTTCGTCGAGATAATGAACGCCGTCTGCAACGAAGCCTACCAACAAAGGGACATCTTCAGGGATGCGCCATACAACTGCTCCATACATCGGGTTGACATGAAAGCGGCTTCTGACCCGAAAAAATGGGCCCTCACCTGGCGGGCGTACCGGCGGAAGCGCGCCAGCCAGTCAGCAATCGGGGGGAAGAATCTCAGCAAAGCCTGGAGCAGAAGACAAAAGCCGGTACGCCGTCAACGATGACAGGTTGGTTGGTCGTCTGCACTCCGAAAGAGAGGAGCCTAGCCGTCAGCCCAGCGCTTGCTTCAGCAGCACCGGAACGTCCACGGGGGTAGTGGCCACCTTGACGCCCGCGGCGGTGAGCGCCCTTATCTTCGAGTCGGCCGTGCCGTAGTCGCCGTAGATGATCGCGCCAGCGTGCCCCATCTTCTTCTCCTTGGGCGCGTGCCGTCCAGCCACGTAGGCAACTATGGGCTTGCTGTAGCCTGACTTTTCGATGTGCCTCGCCAGCCTCTCCTCCGCGTCCCCTCCAATCTCTCCCACGGCCACGACCGCTTTCGTATCTTCCATGCCTTGCACGAAGTCCATCCACTCGACTGGCGTCGTGCCGTTGATAGGGTCACCCCCGATTCCGACAGCCACGGACTGGCCGAACCCAGCGCCAGTCAACTGGCCTGCGATCTCATAGGTCAGGGTCCCGCTCCTAGAGTAGAGAGCCACGCTCCCAGGCGAGAAGGACGGGGCGGGCATTATCCCCAGCTTGACCCTCTGGGACGGGACGATGAGTCCGGGGCAGTTGGGACCCACGATCGACGCTCCTCTGCTCTGTGCCAGCTGGAGAAGCCTGAGCTCGTCCCTTATGGGGACTCGCTCCGTTATGATTACCAGGAGCTTGATCCCTGCGTTGAGGGCCTCTTCGCCGGCGGCGAGCGTGAATTCGGCCGGTACGAAACAGATCGAAGATCTCGCCCCCGTCTTCTCGACCGCCTCTGCCACGGTGTTGAACACAGGGACGCCTTCTACCGATTGGCCACCCTTCCCTGGGGCAGACCCGGCAGCAACGTTTGTCCCGTAGTCGAGCATCAGCCTTGTGTGCAGCCTTCCGTACCGTCCGGTCATGTTCTGAACGATCACGGGATCGCCCTGCTTCGGAAGCATCATGCCCCTTTCACCACCGCCTCCACAGCTTCTGGCGCAGTCTTGTACATCCTGACAGGCGTCCCCGCGAGAAGCTTGCGCGCTTCTTCCTCTTCGGCCCCGCTCACCCTGGCGTAGATCGGCTTGACCACCCCCTCCGCCAGCACTGCGTTCATGCCAGCGGCCACATCTGTGGTCCTCGTTATCCCCCCGTAGATGTTGATGAGTATCTTGTCGACCCCTGGCAGCCTGTTCACGAGCCTGAGCGCGGCTTCTATGCGCTCCTGTTGGGCGCCTCCCCCCAGGTCAAGGAAGCACGCGGGATTCCCTCCTGCGTCCCCGACCAGGTCAAGGGTCGAAAGAACCAGGCCGGCCCCGTTCCCCACAACCGCGATGTCCCCGCCGAGCCTGACGAAAGCAAAGCCCTGCCTCGAGGCCTCCCCCTCGAACTCGTCCTCCGGGTGAAGCTTCGCGAACTCTGGGTGTCTGAAGAGAGCGTTGTCGTCTATGATGACCTTGGCGTCGAGAGGCATCAGGACGCCGTCCTTCCCAACGGCCAAAGGGTTGATCTCCGCCAGCTCGCACTCCTTCTCCCTTGCGAGCCTCTCGAGCGAGAGGAGGATGCTGACGAGCTGACGCGCCTGCTCGGATGGTAGCTTCAGTAGCGATGCGATTTCGGCTGCAAAGTCGGCGTCTATGCCGTCGAGTGATATCTTCCTGATGACCTTCCCGGCCATAGACTCGACGTTTATGCCGCCAGCAGAGGCGGCGATGGTAACGAAAGCCCTGTCTCCCCTGTCAAGGGTGACGGAGAGGTACATCTCCTGCTCGTGCGGGTACACCTCCTCCACAAGGAGCGCGTTCGGTCTCTCTCCCCCGATGGCGAGACTGAATATCCTCCTCGCCTCCCGCTCCGCCTCGGTAGGGTCATTGACGAGGGCGATTCCTCCTGCTTTGCCTCGCCCTCCAGCAAGGACCTGCGACTTCAGGGCCAACGGCGGCTTCAGGGAGGCGAAGGCTCCCCTAATCTCGTCGGCGTCGTTCACCAGGACGGACTTCGGCACCGGAAGGGCGTACTGTTTGAAGAGTTGCTTCGCCTGATACTCGAATAGGCGCACGTCGGGGAGCTCCCGTTTGAAAGGGGTTAAAGCTAACGCCCTAATCATCCACTATCGCTGCCAAACAGACCACGGCCACAACGAGGAACGATACCCCAGCGAAAAGGAAGCTTCCTGTCAGGAACCACAGAAAGGCCGCGATGATGATGGCAGGTAATAGTACAGCCGCTGCAGTGATAAGCAGCGCAATAACCAGAATGCCGACAACAAGGAAGACGAGGCCGCCAAAAATGTCAGGGTAGTCAGTTAGGAACGCGTGCCCAATGAAATTGGGCATGAAAGAAGGCACGTCCGAGGGCCAGACGACAATCATGCCAAGACCAGGGGACACGCAGACCTGGGACCCGCGAGGGACCGACCCCATGGGTAACAACCCACGGAACACGCCGAATAGGGAGAAGAAAACGGACGCGCACGGAGGCATGGAAACAGACTCGGACGAGGGTTCGCCGGAGAACAAGCCAGAGGAAGAGAAGTCCCTCTTCCTCTCTGCCTCTGTATCTTGGCCCCTACGCGAGGTTGCACTCTTTCATCTCCACAGCGCCTAAATAGGCCACTTTGACCTCGTTTTCGATGGCCAATCAACCAGAACACGAAGAGCACGAACCTATGGGACCGCGCGAGCCAAACACAATCTACGTCGGGAAGAAACCGACCATGAACTATGTGCTCGCATGCCTTACGCAAATCAACAATGGGTCCAACCCGGTCACCGTGAAGGCTCGAGGGAGAGCCATATCGCGGGCAGTCGACGTCGCCCAGGTGTTGACGAAGCGGTTCGCCACCGACATCAAGGTGCAGGGCATCTCCATCAACACGGAGCAGGTGAAGAGCACCATGACCGGCGGAATGAGCAACGTCTCCTCAATAGAGATCAAACTCGGGAAGTAGTGCAGCCGGGGGACGGCTCGAAGGGTACGAACGCCTAGGGGATGTCAGCGAAAGCCGGGGTGACTGCGCGTCCTCTGCCTGGGAGGACGGAGGAGCGGAAGTAGCCGCCAGAGTCCGGCTCGATTCTGGCCGAACATTTTTTATCCGCCCGCAAGACCGGGATTACTACGCATGCAGCCGAAGCTCCCCATCTGCTACTTCGATGCGAGGACCGGCATACTCTGCGGGAACTGCGAATCGAGGCTTCGCAAGGGGGAGATAAGCAGGGCCGACGTCGAGGCTTCCAAGGCAGTCGCGCACCTGGCTGACAGGCTGCCGGAGCTCGGTCACGTCACCCTCAGGAGGGCATTCGAGGCAAGTGGAAGCTATGTCTTGGAGTTTGAACAGGGGGACATGATGGCGTTGCGCTCCAACCCTCTCATCCATTCCGAGCTGGAAGGGACCCTGAAGGGCAAGGTTTGGCTTGTAGGGGCAGGAGCCAGCGACCGCAAGTTCTTGGAGGATGTGTTCTTCCCGGCAAGGGTTCTCACGGTCAACACGGTCTGGCTCCCCGACGGAGGAAAAAAGACGAAGGTCATTGTGCCAGCAAAGAGGAGCGAGAGGCGGATAGGCGACTTTGACAAGTTGAGGGACGCAGTGAAGCAGGCGAGGGGGATAGAGTTACTAGTGGAAACGGAACGGGAAGCCGCAGCCAAGCTCTACACGTAGCTAATCGGGGGATGAAGCGAGAACATTACCCTCCACGCTTCGTGGAGCGCCTCAGGAGGTACTCGTACGTCGTCTTCGTCCTTGGGTATCTTGCCACACTAATCGCCTACGCGTGGTGCGCGGGGAGTTTCTGGAGGCCTGCCACGATGTTCTTCCTGATCGCGATGTCTTCTGTAGGCGGCCTGGGCGTAGTCAGGCCTTGGACGAGACCGTGGCTGGCGCTGGTGATGATCGGCCTGTCGTTTCAGGTCATATCCGGGCCCATAGACGCGCTCGGGAACTCCGGAGGCGCCCTCTCGCTTTTCGACCTGGACGACCGTCTCTGGGGCTTCAATCTTACGGGGCGGGCTCAGGACGCGTTCTTCTCAGCGCCCATCACAGAGGCAGCATCACTGGCCTACGCCGCGCTCCTGCCCTTCGTCCTGGCGACATCCATCGCGATATGGAGGTACCGGAGGGGGAACTTCGCCAGGTTTGTGACTTCCATTGTCCTCACATCGTACGGCGCCCTTCTGACCTTCGTTCTCATGCCCACCGCGCCCCCCTGGTTCAGCGGAGTTGCTAGCAATCTCTTTCAAACCTCAGGGATGGCCGCAGCGGTCAACTTCCTCACTCCCCTTTCGTCTCTGGTGGTCCCGAACTACTTCGCAGCTTTCCCGAGCCTGCATGCGGCATACACAATCACCTGCTGCTACTTCCTCTCGAAGGTGAACCACAAGCTCGGCCTGTTCGGGGCTCTTATGGCGGGGGTGACCCTGTTCTCGACGCTTTACCTTGGTCAGCACTACGCGATCGATCTGATAGGGGGTGCGGCCTACTCCCTCATCCCTTGCTTGATTGTGGAGAAATTGGGCTGGGAGGGGCTGGAGTCGGGTGCTGCGACCTTGAAGCGGCCGTTCTAGGGTTGGAGCCGTTCAGGGTCTCGCGGGAAAAGCGCCGCCTCCTTGATGTTCTCGATGCCCAGAAGGTATGCAGTAAAGCGCTCGATCCCGAAGGAGTAGCCGCCGTGGGGAGGAACCCCGTACCTGAAGGGCTCAGTGAACCACTCTAGCCCTTCGGTGCTGTACCCCCTCTCCTTGATCTGGGAGATGATCTTGTCGTGGCGGTGTTCCCTCTGGCCGCCGGAGGACAGTTCGAGCCCCCTGTAGACGAGGTCGACGGAACGAGCATAGGCGGGATCCTCGTCGACCCTCATCACGTAGAACGGCTTCACGGCCGACGGGAAGCGGTTGAGGAAGAAGAAGTCTGATCCCGTTTCCTTCTTCACCTCCGCGGCTAGCGCCCTCAGGGAAGGGTCGTCTATGTCCTGGTTCTTCGGGATGGGCTTGCCAAGCTTGTCCATGGTCTTGTAGACCTCGGTGAAGGTGACCTCTGGGAAGGGCCTCTTCGGGATCTCAGGTTGCTGCTTCAAAAGGGTGAGGTCATCGGCGCAGTCCTTTGCGGCGCGCTCAATCCCTCGTACTATCATGTCCTCCTCGAGCCTCATGGTGTCCCTCTCGTCCTTGATGAAAGCGACCTCGGGGGCTATCGTCCTGTGTTCGCTGAGGTGCCTCGGGGTGTGGGAGAGCTCGGCCCTCCAGTTGGCTCCCAGGTCGTAGATCCTGTCGAAGCCACCGGCGATTGTGAGCTGCCTGTGAAGTTGAGGGTCCTGCCTGAGGAACGCGTCCTTCCCATAGAAGTCGATCTTGAAGACCTCGGAACCCCCCTCTGAAACCCCGCCGATTATGCTGGGAGTGAAGGCCCGGATGAACCCCGACCTCTGCAGGTACTCCTCAAAACCCTGCACGATCGCGTTTTCTATCTTGAAAATGGCTGCGGTTTCAGGCCTTCTGAGTTCGAGCGACCTCCACTCCAGGCGCGTGTCGAGGCTGGCGGGCGTCACCCCGCGGGGGTCCAATGGCAGTGGAGAGGCAGCCTTGCTGACGACCTCGATGCTCGAAGGGACGACCTCTATTCCCATCCTAGCTGCCTCGCTCTCCTTCACTTCCCCGCGGCAGGATATCACGTCTTCCTGACGCAGCCCGGCAATCAGCTCGAGGAGCTCGGGTTTGACGGCTTTCTTAGGGGCGGCGAGTTGGACCACGCCGCTGGCGTTGCGTAGAAGTACGAAGCTGATGCCCCCAAGGACCCTGACGTCGTGCACCCACCCCTCGAGGTGAACCTCCTGCCCGACCTTCTCCTTGAGGTCGGCTGGGGACGGCTGCTTCTGCATTGGCATGGGGGTCGGAAAGGCGTGGATAAGAGCTTGGAGACGACAGTGGGAACGATAGCAGGACCTAGAGCGCGTTGTAGTTGCTCGCCCATTGCCCGTAGGCACGAATCATGTCAGGCGACACGGAGGGTCTCCTCGTCCTCATGATCTCCTTGAAATCGGCTACCGTGATCGGCCTCGTCGTGGTCCCCTTGTCAAGGGCGTTCCCGCTCTTGAAGAGTTCCCTGACCACGCGGAGCTGGACCCCCTGACAGATGTCCTTGATGTCGCTCCCCGAATACCCCTCGCTCAGCTTCGCAAGCATCTCGAGGCCCACGTCCTCAGCGAGAGTCAGAGGAGCGGTGTACAGTCTGAACTGGGCCATCCGCGCGTCTGTGTCGGGCAGCGGAATCAGGATCCTCTTGCTGAACCTTCGAAGGAAAGGCGGGTCCAAGCTCCAGGGCTTGTTTGTAGCCCCTATGACGTACAAGTGCAGCTGCTTCCCCTTGTCGTTCAGCCCGTCCGTCTCCTTGAGAAACTGGTCACGCACCCTCACCTCACCTCCCACCTCTTGACCCCGGGTGCCGAGCAGCGAGTCTATCTCGTCGACGAAGACTATCACGGGCTTGTTGTCCGCCAGCATCTTCCGCGCATTGTTGAAGAGCTTGGCCACATTCTTCTCTCCCTCGCCCAGCCACTTCGACATTATGGAGGCGGCGTCGACCGATATGAAGTACCCGTCTATCTCGGAAGCGGTAGCGGCGGCGATCATCGTTTTCCCGCATCCGGGCGGTCCGTACAGGAGGATCCCTCTGGGCCATCCCAGCTTGAAGAGGTCGGGGCGGAGGAAGGGGAACACTATCGATTCTCTGATCGCCTGTTTGCAATCCTCCAGGCCTATGACATCGTCCCACTTGACGTCAGGCTTCTCTGTGACCACTAGCTCGCTGAAGGAGGCCTTCAGCTGCTGCACCACCTGAGGACCCTTCTGGGAGTTCTGATTCTGGTTCGTCGCGCTTGTTCCGTTGCTCCCGGCGGGTTTGCCGTTCGAGGGCAGGCTCCAGTCCATCTCGGCAGGTTCGTCCCTCGGGATGAGTCCGTGGGCCGCCTGGATCGCCTTCACCCTCTCCTGGTAGGCCATTGCGCGCTCCGTGTACTGCTTGTTCAGACGGTAGTCCGGATAGAGGTGGACGAGCTGCACGAGCGTCGAGATGGCCTTCTGATACATCTGGATGGCCATCCCGTGCGCCCCCTGGGAGTCGAGCCGGATCGCCTCGGACGCGTACTTCTTCGCGTCGTCCTCCAGCTCCTTGGCCGCTACCACGCTCATTTCTCAGAGCCTCCGAGGCCGTTGACCTTGACCTTCCCCTGGGCCATAAGTATCAGCATCGCCTGCTCCACGTCGTCCGGGGGCATCTTGAGCACGCTGGAGGCGTCCGTGATGTCGACGTTGCCGTTGTGGATCGCTGCGTACTGAAGGACCTGCTCCTCGGTCTCGTGCGCAGGCCTCGGCTTGTAGACCGTGCCCAGAATGGCCGAGTCTTCATCGTCGTCCTCCCCCGTGGCCAAGAGCGGTACCCTCGAGGTCTGATCGTACCCTCTCAGCTGAAGGTGCAGCGGGGAAATACCGATTGAGTGCTTCATCTCTTCCGCCCTCTCTTCAGCCAGCTTCCGCGCCGCCTCCACCAGCTCTTCCCCCGTCTCAGTTTGTATGTTCAAAGAGATCGAAGGCGAGATGTTCTCCATCCCGGCCATGGTCTCTGAGAGAGCGTTGTTGATGTCGCTCGAGGCCTGGTCGAGAGAGGGCACCAATCCCTGCACTGTCTTGTTGACCTTGCGGAGAACCTTGAAGGCCATGCTCATGTGGAACATCACGTCGCCGACGTCCAAGATACTCTCGAGCCTTAGCACCACCTGGGTGAGGGCGAGCTCGCTGGCGTAGACGACCTTCCCCACCTTTCTCAGCTCGGACCACTCGTTGGCATAGACGTTTGCCTTCGACTCGTCCTTTGTCATCATCGCCTTGACCGTGGTGTCGAAGAGCGACTTCCGCCTCTGCTCGAGCTTGGCACGGAGGTTCTCCAGCTCCTTGCGGTGGAACTCTATCTCCTTGATGGTCGAGGATATCTTCGGCTTGACGTTCTGCTCTCTGCCCAAGCCAATAAACCGTAGAGGAGCGCGAGCGGACAAATACGAGGTTTCAGAACGGCCTCTCAATAATCACGGCCTAGGTCAAGAAAAGCAATACAATTAGGTGAACATTTTGTTTCGGGCGGCCGGAAGCCCCGCGGAGCGCAGTTTTCCGCCACGGGGGGCTGGTTCAACATGAGCAGCGGCGAAAGTACGTCGGTGACTACTCTGATCCTCCTCCCTGCGTTCTGCCTCAGCGTCTCCTTGATGTTGAAGGAAAGCCCGGAGAGATCGTTGATGTCGTACTTGATCTGGCCTCCTTCGCTCGAGAGCCAGAGCGGGACCCTCTGCCCCATGTCTATTCCAAATCCCTTCACGTCGTGCAGCACCTCGCGGACAGGAAGTCGGGTGGCGTAGAGGCAGAAGTCCCCCTGCGCCAGGCCGGTTTGGGTGAACCAGTAGCCGAGAGCCTCCTTCCCGATGCCATGCGGACCCACGACGAGTATGGCCGACTTGTCGGGGTATCCGTCGGCCATCAGCTTGTCGAGGGAGGGAACACCGCTGGAAACCATGGCGTCTCAGCTTCCACCCTCAGAGCTTGAGTAAACCCAGCCGGCATCATCTCTGCTCCTTCTTCCATTTCCCAAGGAGACCCCTCTCGGCGTCGGTCACCTTCGGCCCCACCGTTTCCACACCCACAGAAGATCTCTGCTGGATCTTCACCTCGAGAGGATAGGTCCGCTTCCTGTCGTCGAAGTACCAGGTTCCCTTCTGCCTGTCGAACTCGACCTCCCAGACCTTCAGCGACGCGACATGCTCGTACTCGAAGTCGATGCCGATTATCGAGTAGCCGGAAGAGACGCCTGGGTCGTTCGCCTCGTCGAAGACGCACCTCGCGCAGCTTATGACCGGCGGTGGTCCCTCCCTGGTGCGACCGAGCATCTGCGCCGTGTACTCCACAGAGACCCTGGGAGAGTGGACGTGGCCGTTCAGGATGACGTCCGAGAAAGAAAAGAGGCGCCTCTTCGTCTCCTCCTGGGAGGACGGCACGATCGCCTCCAGCGGGTGGTGGACGAGAGTGATGTTGAATGCAGGCCTTCTGTCTCCCATGGCAGCCTTCTCAGCCGCCCTGAGCTGCGGAAGGCCGACGTACCCGTGATAGTTGTACTTCCGACTGAAGAGGTAGGCAGAGTTCAGGCTGACTACGTTGAGCCTAAGATTCGCCACCGTGTGAGTAGTGAGATAGTACAGGTCCGGCTCAGACCCGATCCCGTGCCTCTGGAGGAAGGAGTAGTAGGGACCCATCCCTGCCTTCATGGCGGCTCTGTCGGCTTCGACGGCGTACCTTGCCTCGGTGGCCTCGACCCCCCCTCTCTTCTCTACCATCTCGTTCATCATCTCCGTGCTTATGGGTGCGAGCACTCCCCAGTTCACGTCGTGGTTACCGCCACAGAATGTGACGCTCCTCCCGTGGAGGCTGTCCGTCAGGTTTCCGACGAATGCGTCCACTATGGCGTACTCTTCGTCCCGCCCTCCGTAGGCAAGGTCCCCGGAGAGCGCGATGTGGGGGGTCGGGA
>Ga0335079_10009144_pt1 | contig 11284 bp, 9 predicted proteins | sample Lox_Sample_33_FD_206719 | JGI IMG/M metagenome (GOLD analysis project Ga0335079, IMG submission 206719) | Soil microbial communities from Loxahatchee National Wildlife Refuge, Florida, United States - Lox_Sample_3.3 | ecosystem: Environmental > Terrestrial > Soil > Wetlands | place: USA: Florida... | reverse complement strand
GACTATCTATCCCGGCGGTCGCATTCGTGACCTCTGCGGGGGCCTCTCCGGGCCTCAACAGCGTCGACGTTACCATCCAGACCACCAGGGCCCTTCCGTACCAGTACACGCTGACGGCCTACAACACAAGCGGTGTCCAGGTGGCCAGCTTCTATGGCAACTATCCTGAAGCGGCCTTTGGGCTCCCGAGTGGGACCTATCTGATCACCGCGTCGGCGTACTACCAGCAAATCTCCGTCTGCAACCTCTGCCCACTGGAGAAAGGGGAAGCCGTGAATGGCTCGGCTTCCTCGATGCCCATCCGCTACGTGCCACCCTATTCGGAGTACGGTTACGCGGTGGAGAAGCTTACGGGGCCCGCGCAGATCACCATAACCACAAGCAACAGCACCCAGACTTCGCTCGTCAAGCTACCGATCCACGTCCAGTTCTTCAACGGAACGTCGGCTGCGGGCGCCTACGTCTCAGCGTATGTGGTGGGCGGCAACTACGCCTACCCACAGAATTGGGTCAGCTATGGGCAGACAGGGAGTGACGGCAACTTCACCCTGTTTATGCCGAACGCTCCTATCCAGGTCAGCGCCTACATGTCGTACCCCGTCAACCTCCCCAAGAACGTCTCCACGGTACCAGTCGTGATAGGAGGCCAGAAGGTCAACGTGACCGTGTACTGGCAGCCGAGCACAGTCACACTATCGGGACAAGCTCTGATACTTCCGCCCGATAAGGGGGCTGTGATCACCCTGCAGGTCCAGCAGTCGTACCCGTATCCGGTGTACTATGCCGGGCAGGGGGCGACCTCTTCGGGTGGCGTCACGACTGTCACCACTACCGTAAGTACCACGACAGCGACTCCACAACAGGGAGTGTCCCCGCAATCTAGCACGATAGCGCCATTCAACCCAAGCAGCGCCCAAGTCTCGTCCCCCAGCCAGCAGGCAACTTCGGTCGCCACCGGCTTGTCAGCCACAGAGGCCGTGATCATAGCCCTGGGGGCGGCGGCCATCTTCGGTGTCGGAGCGATCCTGGTGCTGGTGAAGCGAAAGAGCACCGTACAACCCGCCCGTCCCTGAGCGGGACGGGTTCCCATCATTTTCGTCGTTTGTCTCAGTGACTTCCTCTTTGGGGCGGCAGACTAGGCTTAATACCTCTGTCCACAATCAGGAATCGTCTTGACGAGAACTGATCTGACCAGGGAACAGGTGGACGACCTGGTCTCCGGAGCGACCATATTGGGGGTGGGAGGCGGCGGGAGTCCGTCAGAGGGACTTGAGCATCTCACTCAGGTGTTGAATCAGGGAAAGCATCTCGTCATCGCGAGTCTGGACGAATTCGGCGAGCATGACGTTATCGTCAGCCCCTACTTTGTAGGGTCCGTGGCACCATCCAAAAAGGCCGAAGGAAAGCAGGCACCTGCAGTGTCAGACCCAATTGCGGTAGCCTTCTCTCTCTTGGAATCCAAGATAGGCAAGAAGATCTCCGGGACTGTGGCCACAGAAATAGGAGGAGGGAATACAGCTGCCTGTCTGGCGATAGCGGGGAAACTCGACATCCCCATGATTGATGGTGATCTGATGGGAAGAGCGGGCCCCGAGCTCCACCAGAGCACTACGCAAATCTTCAATCGGTCCATGGCCCCTTCAGCCATAGTCAGCGAGACTGGCGACAGAATCCTGGTCGAGTCATACGCGAGAATCGATGACTATGAGGCAATCGCAAGATACGTGAGCGTGGTTGCGGGGGGGCACGTCGCTGTGGTCGATTCTGCTCTCACAATGAGCGCGGCGCGGGAATGCGTCGTCCAGGGGACCATCTCGAAGTGTATTCGAATCGGTAGGACGAGGCGTATGGCAATCGAGAAAGGCGAAGATCCAGTGGCAGCCGTTATCGATGAACTTGAAGGCGGAAGGCTACTTCTGAAGGGGAAAGTGGCGAAGTACACTTGGAAGGACGAGAAGGGCTTCCTATTCGGCGAGGCGACTGTCTCAGGCGAAGCCGAGTGGAGGGGAAATGAATTCAGGAGCTGGATAATGAACGAGCACATAATGGGGTGGATGAACGGAAAACCGTCGGTGATGCCTCCCGATCTGATTATGCTGCTTGAGCCCTCGAGCGGATCAGGAATAACGAACGACAGATTGGAGGAAGGCATGGAGGTTTCAGTGGTCGGCGCGAGCGCCCCGAAAGTCTGGAGGAAGCCCTCCGGTCTCGCAGTTTTCGGCCCAAGGCACTTTGGCTTCGACTATGAATACGTCCCCTTCGAGGAACTGCAGTCCTGAGACGGTTTCTTCAGGCGAGTCCTCGTCGCCTCCCAACCCTTTTAAGAACAGGGCGCCGCAAAATTCCTGTGGACGCTTCTGGGGAATCAACTAGCACTGACCGGTTGACCATCGCCTGGTGTAGCCGTTGGGGCTAGCGGGCTTCGTCATCAGAAGAGCCGTCTATTCCGTCCTGCTCGTCATAGGGGCGGTCATACTCGTTTTCCTGCTGACGAGGGTTGCGGCGCCAAACCCGGCCGCGCTTTGGGCAGGCCCTCGGGCACCTCCCTCAGTCATCCACGCCGTGGTCATGGAGTACCATCTCGACCAGCCCCTCTACATCCAGCTCCTCTACTACCTCCAGGAGATTTTCACTTTCAACTTTGGGATCTCGCCCTTCTTCAAGCAGCCCGTCTCCAGCCTGGTCGCTCTCTACTTTCCAAGGACTCTGGAGCTCAGCTTCTTCGCGATGGTGCTCACTGTCATAATCGGAGTCTTCAGCGGCGCATATGGAGCCGCGCACCAGGACAAGAAGGGAGACTACGCCGTAAGGGGAATCTACCTGGTGAGCTGGAGCATGCCGCCATTCCTGGTCGCTCTCCTCCTCCAGTTCGTCTTCGCCTACCAGTGGAGCCTTTTTCCTTCGAGCCTGCTCGCCGACCCGACCATGATCCCGCCCAAGGTGGTGACCGGCTTCCCCCTGCTTGATTCCCTCATCGCTGGGGACTTCTCTTTCTTCTATTCGACTCTGATCCACCTTGTGCTGCCTGCCGTCGCCCTGGCTCTGATCTCCTTCGGCCTGATTACGAGGATAACGCGGTCCTCGATGCTCGAGTCCCTCAAGTCGGACTTCGTCCGGACTGCCATAATGAAGGGAGTGGGCGGAAGGAGGGCGGTCTATGTCCATGCCCTGAAAAACTCGCTTCTCCCGGTCATCACTGTCATCGCTCTGACCTTCGCCTATGTCATAGCGGGGGCGGTTGTCGTAGAGGAGATATTCGGCTATGAGGGAATGGGTTACCTGATCACCCAGGCCATCTACAACTACGACTATCCGACCCTGATAGGCTCAACCATCGTAATCGTGGTCGCGGTCGTCGTAATCAATTTCGCAGCGGATGTACTCTATGCTGTAGTGGATCCCAGGATCAGGTTAGGGGAGTAGGATTGGGCATTCTCAGCGTGATCAGGCAGCTCGCTTCGAGGCCCGCGCCCCTTCTAGGGCTGATTATTGTGTCGGCCTTCTACGGTTGGTCCATTGTCGAAGGTCTGCTGCAGCTCGTGGGAAGCCTGACTCACAACACCGCCCTGGGCTGGGTGCTGCTCCAGTCCAATCCGTTTACTCCTTCAACGTCGAACTCGCTGCTGCCTCCCAGCTTCTCCCACCTGATGGGGACGGACGACCTGGGGAGGGACATATGGACCCGAGTGCTCTACGCTGCACCCACCGACGCCCTTGTCTCCGGGGTAGTGGTCGGAGGTGGGATACTCGTCGGGAGCCTCATCGGCATCCCGGCGGGGTACATCGGAGGAGCGGTGGAGGAGGTCAACATGCGGTTCACCGATCTCTTCCTCGCTTTCCCCGCCCTGATCCTCGCGGTCGCAATCGAAGCGACCTTCGGGCGCCAGCTCATATATGCCATCCTTGCCCTGATTATAGTTTGGTGGCCCTCCTACGCCAGGCTGTTCCGGGCAGAGGCGCTGAGGATTAAGAACCTCAGGTTCATCGACGCCGCCCTGCTTTCGGGGCTACCCGACAGGAGCATAATGGCCAAGCACATGATACCATCCTCGCTGAACACCATGGTCTCCTATGCCACAATCGACCTGGGAAACTCGATCCTGGTCTACTCCATCCTCTGCTTCCTCGGGCTCGGTATCCCCGCTCCCGCACCCGAGTGGGGTTCCATGACCTCCCTAGGCCTCTACTACTTTCCGCAGTGGTGGTGGTACTCGCTGATGCCAGGGTTCGTGATAACAGTGGTTGTGATTGGAGCCGCGCTGCTGGGCGACGGCCTGAGGGACGTCCTTTCGGGAGGAGCCTAGCCGTGGAGGTGCTCCACGTCGAAGGACTCTCCGTGGACTACAGGACGGGCGGGGGGACTTTGCACGCACTAAAGGGCGTGTCACTTTCAATCCATGAGGGTGAAATCGTGGGAGTTGTGGGCGAGAGTGGTTCCGGGAAGAGCACGCTGGCTCTCGCTGTCTCTCGCCTTCTGCGCACACCGCCTGCGGTCCAGCGGGAAGGAAGCATAACCTTCAGGGGGACCGAAATATCCCAGATGCGACCCTCTGAAATCGACGAGGTGCGCGGGACGGGCATCTTCATGGTGTTCCAGGACCCGTTTCTCAGTCTGAACCCGCTCATGAGGGTCAAGGACCAGATAGCCGAGGTGATAGCCGTGAGAATGAAACGCAGTTCCGCTCCTTTCGACAGGAGTTCGGCCGAAGCAGAAGCCGTTGCCCATCTGAAGACGGTGAGAATAGGGGACGCGGAGGACATTGCGGAGCGGTACCCCCATCAGATTTCAGGAGGGCAAATCCAGCGCGTCATGCTCGCCATGGCTTTGGCAGCGCGCCCACAGCTTCTTGTGGCGGACGAGCCGACTACGGCTCTGGACGTGACCACCCAGGCGCAGATTCTGGCCGTGTTCAAGGAGATAGTGGAGAAGACGAAGATGGGGGTGCTCTACGTTACCCACGACCTGGCCGTTGCCGGAGTAATCTGCGACAGTATGGCCGTGCTCTACGGCGGCATGGTTCAGGAGGCTGGACCGACTGAAAAGATCCTGTTCGAACCGAAGCATCCGTACACTGTGGGGCTGATGGACAGCATACCCTCGAAGACGAAGAAAGAGGGGCCCCTGACCGCCATCAGAGGCGCGTTCAATCCACAAGGATTGGAGGGGATTTGCTCTTTCGCCCCCCGATGCCCCTTGGCCCACGAAGAGTGCCGGCGAGGCGTCCCAGCCCAGAACCCTGTCGACGGCAGGACAGTCCGCTGCGTCAACTATGGTGAGAATTACGAGCCGTAGACAGGAAACGCGTCTGGAGGTCCAGGAGCTCACCAAGAGGTTCTCCGTAGGTCGGCGGGGGCTCTGGGACAGGGTCACCAGGAAGCGGCAGAAGTACGTCCGGGCGGTGGGAGGAGCGACTTTCGTTGTGGGAGCAGGGGAGACCCTTGTCATACTCGGAGAAAGTGGATCTGGGAAGACAACCCTCGGCAGGCTGATAGTGGGCCTTGAGAAACCAGATTCAGGGAAGATCGCCCTGTCAGGAGACGCAGTGCTGCCCGTCAGAGAACACAGGACTCAACGGGGCAGGTTGCAGATGGTCTTCCAAGATCCCGGCTCTTCACTTGATCCTTTCATGAAGGTCATGGACGTAATAGCGGAGCCCCTGACCAGAAGCGGCATTTCTGGGAGTGCTAGGACTGAGAAGGTCGACCAGGCAGTCGATAGCGTCGGACTGGATCGGTCTGTGCTCGATAGACGGGCATCGGAGCTGAGCGGGGGCCAGAAGCAGAGGGTTTCGGTGGCCAGGGCGATAGTAAGCAGTCCAGAAGTGATCGTCCTCGACGAGCCGACTTCTTCCATCGACGTCTCCATTCAGGCCCAGGTGCTCAACATGCTCGTGAGGCTCCAGCAGAAGAATCACTACGCCTACGTGCTAATAACCCACGACCCGAACGTGGCAAGTTTCATGGCGGATAGCGTCGCTGTCATGTATCTTGGCAAGATAGTCGAACAGGGGCCAGCAGCCAGGGTGATGCTCCAGCCGAAGCATCCCTACACTCAGGCCCTGCTTTCCTCCACCCCCAGGCTTCACGAGAGGTCAATCCCCGAGGTTATCAAGGGCGAGCCTCCGAGTCTTATCAACCTCCCGCCAGGGTGCCCCTACGCTCCGCGCTGCCCCTACGCGATCAAAGTCTGTGGGGAGCGTGAGCCGGAGGACTATGAGGTTGAGGGGGCAGTCGTTTCGTGCTACATGTACGACGAAGACGTCAAGAGGCAGTTCGGGGCTGCTCCCTAACTCGACGTGTAGTAGACTAGAGGGTAGTAGGTCCCCAGTATGCCTGGGTTGTAGAAGATCCCGGCCACGTAGTCTCTCTGAGCCCAGTTGGGTATGACGGCGTAGAGCCAGATGTCGGGGACCTGCTGGTAGACCATCTGATACACGCTGCTCACCGTGCTGTTGTACTTCGCCTGGTCTGTCTCGAAAGGCAGATTGGCCGTCAGGGCGTCAACCGTCGAGTTGGCAAAGCACGCCAGGTTCCCGCTGATCCCGCAGTAGGTGCTGTTCACCAGCACCACAAGGTCCTGATAGACGGGATCGAGCCATGAAGGATACCAGTACCAGATCAGCATTTCGGGGTAACTTGAAGCAGTGGCGGACTGAGAAAGATCAGTCGTCTCTCCTTGGGTCGTCAGTCCGTTCAGGGTGACCGTGAGGCCAATGTTGGTAAAGAACGATTGGACGAGCTGCGCAATCTTCACCTCAGCTGTATCACTGGTGATGTACGACAGAGTGGGCGAGAACTGCTTCCCACCAGGGTTTATGGTCGTCCCGTTGGGGAGGCTCAGGGTGAATCCTAGCGCCTTCAGCAACTTGATTGAAGTGTTGGGGTCGTAGTTGTAGGGAGAGAGGTTGTTCGGGTTGTAGTAGGAAAGACCTGGGCTTATGGGGCCGACGTACGGCTTTCCATACTGCAAGGAGACCGAAGAGAAAATCTCGGAGTAGTTTATGGCATCGGCGAGGGCCACACGGAAGTCAGTCATGTTGTAGGGATACTTCTGGGTGTCAAGGGTGATCATTAGGTAGTTGAACGTAGGTGCATTGGATAGACTCTCCACCTTGATCCCAGGATACTGGGAGAGGGACTGCAGAAACGAGGGTGCCAGGGCTGGAATCGGCGGTCCCTCGGTCACTTGCGCCTGGTTGCTTTCAATCCCCTGGACGATGGAAGACGACTGGGTCACGTACTGGACTATGATTGTAGGGATGTGTGGAGGGGTCAGCATAATGTTGGTCTGCGACGTCGGGAGCTTCGCCGCCCAGTAGTTCGGGTTCGCCTGCATGGTGATGTACTCGGAGGCGACGTAGTTCTTCACGTAGTATGGAGCCGTGCTCATCGTGTGCGTGTTGACGTAGGTGTTCTGGGCATTGGGCTGGACGCCGCCGTTCACGTCGACGAACGAGGGGTCGACCATCCCAGCGCCAGGCACGGCCATCACCTGCTGGAAGAATCTATACGGGTTCAGAAGGTTGAACACTACTTGGTAATTGCCTTTGACCACTATCGCCTGGTTGGGGTAGGCCATTATCGTCTGAATCGTCGAGTTGGACGCCTTGAAGTTCGACAGAACCATGGCAAGGTCGTTGGCGGACTGCTGCGCTTCCAGGGTCGCGTTCGTGCTCGATATCGAGAAGCCACCTGCCCTCAGCGCATCGGGAATGCCGTCGGGCAGGGCATATCCGGTGGAGAATGCAGTCGTGCCGTTGTAGAGCGTGCTAGTGAAGTAAAAAGCGCCAATCTGTTGCATCAGTATGGTCCTGTAAATGTTGAACCACACTACCGAGGCGTTGAACGGGTGGCCGTTCATGAACCATGCGTTGGACCTCAGGTTGAAGGTGTACATCGTGTACCCCGAATTCCATGTCCAGTTGTCGGCGAGGATGGGGGCGAAGGTCGTGGCGCTGGTGTAGTTGAACATCAGGAGCGTCTGGTAGACGTTAGTCATGATCTCATCCTCCCCGGCGAAGAATCCAGCTGCCGGATCGATGGAGCTTGTGGGTTCGTTGTTCAGCTCGACAAGCTGGCTGGAGTTCTTCGGGCCGGGAGTGGTCGCGCTCGACGTCGTTGACGTGCTTTCGTTAGGAGTTGTCGTAGACGTCGTGGAGGTGCTTCCAGTCGAAGATGTCGAGGATGTCGTGGTAGAGCCCGAGGAAGACAGGAAGTAAATCGCGGCGGCAGCGGCTATGATAAGGACTACAATCACTATACCGGCTTGAGCTCTCGTTACCGCTCGATGAGAGGGACGCAAAATCGACGCGTCTTTTGAGACCAATATGCGATTTAAGCTTTGAGAGCGGCTGACGGTGGAGTCCACCAGTGGTTGTTACGACCCGCCTCGGCGTCTCGCTGCTCCTGCGATGGAGGTTAGCTCAGGGTGGACGTATTTCCCATCCTTAATCACCAGCTGACCGTCGGCCACGAGCGTCGGCCTCAGGGTAATCCCGTCCGAATGCGAGGCCGCCCTGGTGCTCCTGGCCCCGAAGGTCTCGCTCTGGTTGCCGAGGCCCCATTCGAGGACCCCCCAGATCCTTTCATCTTCCAGCACGTTCCCGGTCAGTTTTGCTCCGGGATTGCAGCCGTAGGAGATGTGGGCTGGGACGTACATGTTCTCGTCCTTGAAGCTGCCGAGCCACTTCTCGTAGATCTTCGCAGACCTGCCGCCGTGGACGCCCTTCACCATTCCGTTCCTCACCTCCAGTTTCACTGGCTCCTTCAGGAGTCCTAGCTCGTCGGGAGGGTTGACGGAGCCATCGTAGACGATGGTCCCGTTTATGGTCTCTTCCAGAGGCGCCCAGTCCACTTGCCCGAGGAGCATGTACTCACCCGGACCGGAGACGTCCCCCTCTACAAGGACGGGCCTCCCTGGGTCATTCTCGAAGGTTACGTCCGACCCCGCGGGTGTCGTGTAGTGCATCGACCGAGACGACTTCGTTATCTCCTGCAATGCCCTCTGGAAGCGCAGGACAGCAGGCACGTTCACGTCGCCAACGCACCTCACGGCCATGTCCCTGTTCATCCCGACCAGGCAGACGTACCGTGTTCGCTTCCTCCTCATCGCTTCTTCGTACACGGCAGAATAGAGCAACCACTTCCCGTTCAACTCCACCCAGACATCGGAGTTGGCGACCACACCCGTCAGACTGTCCAGAGGGAGGAAAGGCTCAGCCGCTCTTCCAACATGAGGAGGCGCCTTATTCCGGACGAGGATTGGCCTGGAACCGAGGGCCGTAGCGGCCTTCTCCACTTCAGTAGCGAATTCCCAATCGCTTTCTGTGTCGCATGTAATTGCGACAGTCTCACCCGATTTCACCTTCATCAAATTCCTGAGCAGTTTATCGGCGGTGCGTGCGACGCGAGTGGCTGCCAATCTAGGACACGCCTGCAAACGTCAAGGTACAGCCTGTCTATTTAAGCGGCAGCACCGAATCCAGCCTTCTTACAAACATTCTGCAGTGATTCTCGAACGAAGCGTCATTCATCCCACGTCCGATGCGGTGCCGCCTTTGATTTCACCCACGACTTCGTACCCTTCGACGGCGGGCGGGCCTGCCAGCAGCCCGACAAAATCTCGGAGCTGTCCTTCGTTCCATTCTATCGTGCGTTCGAAATCAGTCTTCGAGTCCCACAGTCCAATGGACGCAATTCTACCTGACTTTCTGTCCACAAGAAGACGTGCGCTTCTGAACCCCTTCTGCTTTTTGGCCGAAGGGGCAACGTTCTCGTGCCACAGCTTGACCACTTCGTCCATCCTATTGGAGGTTACCTTCGCCGTGACCAGTCTAGCATACATGGTCAGTTGCCAGGCCTCAGAGGCTGCTTAAGCCTGCGGCTGGCTTTGGCCTTCAAGTCCGACAGTGGCACCGGCGATTGAACACGTCCAATTTTTTGGGGATTTGTTTTTGGTCAAAGGCGTATATAGACCAAAGCTTCTATTTTCAGGATGTCTTCGAAGCTTCTCTCTTCAATCCGGGCCAATTTTCCGCGGATTGACGCAGACGCGAGCGGACGGCACCGCATCTTTTTCGAAAACGCTGCGGGTTCCTTGGTTCTGCAGCAAGCTGCCGCAGCTGAGGCGAAGGCGCGAATCGACTGTTCGGCCAACGTCGACGCCCCTTCATGGGAATCCAAGAGAAACGATGAAGTGATACTCGATGGCAGAAGGGACGTCGGTGACTTCCTGAACGCTCCTGACACCTACCGTGTCGTATCTGGGGAGTCGGCGACCAGCCTGCTTTTCCATCTCAGCTACGCGATCTCAAAGGAGCTGTCGGGAAAGGAGAACGTGGTGCTCACGAACTATGAGCATTACGCGAACATAAGCCCGTGGCTGGAATTGGAACGGAGAGGGCTCGTCAAAGACGTGCGGTTCGCGAAATTCGACCCAAAGACGGGGCTGCTGGATCTGTCCCACCTGGAAAGTTTGATGGACAAGAACACTAGGGTTATTTCAATGGCTGGGGTCTCCAACGTTCTCGGCTCGAAGACGCCCCTCGATGAGGTCCTGAGAATCGCAAAGCGCGCGTCCGCCTACACGGTAATGGACGCGGTTCACACGGTGGCACACGTTCCGATCGACGTACAGAAGACACCCTTCGATTTCGTCTTGTTTTCCGCCTACAAGCTGTTCAGCAGACGAGGGAGCTTCATGTGCGGTCGACAGGATCTGCTTCGGTCCCTCAAGCCGTACAAGGTTCTGCCCGCTCCGGAGGAGCCTCCGTCCAGCTGGGAGATGGGAACCCGCGACCAGTCGCTCTTCGCCTCTATCAGCGCAGTGATGGAATACTTCGCCTGGCTCGGCACCAAGGTGAAAAAGGAGCAGGGGATGGCGAGAGTGCTCTCAGGATACACAGGGCGTCGACTTGCGCTGAAGGCCGCACTCACATGGATTGAGAAATACGAGCGAGAGCTGTCTGTAGCCATGCTGGGTGGAACCGATGGCGGCGTGGGCCTGCCTGAGATTGCTGGAGTCGAGGTTTACGGAATCACCGATGTGGCCCGGGTGCAATCGCGTGTCCCAACCTTCACTTTCAATATCCGCGGAGCTGACCCGCTGGAAGTCGCCAAGTATCTTTGGGACAAGCACGCCATAGCCGTGCTTGCGGAAGATCATGGTGGATTCTATTCGAAGACCCTCAACACCTACGGGAAATCAATCGCGGTTCGCGCCAGCCCGGTCCACTTCAACACAGTGGAAGAAGTTGCGAAGTTCCTCCAAGCTGTCGAAAGCGTG
>Ga0335079_10009142_pt1 | contig 11286 bp, 11 predicted proteins | sample Lox_Sample_33_FD_206719 | JGI IMG/M metagenome (GOLD analysis project Ga0335079, IMG submission 206719) | Soil microbial communities from Loxahatchee National Wildlife Refuge, Florida, United States - Lox_Sample_3.3 | ecosystem: Environmental > Terrestrial > Soil > Wetlands | place: USA... | reverse complement strand
CCGGCTCGTCAGCGCCGATGACGGCCTTCAGACGCAGCAGAAGCGCGGCCGACGGCGAGCCAATTTGTTCGATCGCGCGCAACACCTCCACCCGAACCGCCTTTTCCTTGTCGCCCACGAGTTCGACGAGGTGGGCCAGCAGGTCCGGTTCGCTGAGAATGCGGCATTGCACCAGTGCCAGAGCGCAAGTAGATCGCAGAGTTCCAGCCGAGTCGGAACGGCCTCCCCAAACCGGCTCCATCTGTATGTGCCGCATGCCGCGCAGAAAAGTGTCCGGATCCTGATACTCCAGTGCGGCGAGCGCGCGGCTGATTGCGTTCTTTGCCCAGCATTGCGGATCCGTCTTCCCCGGATTCTCGAAGAATCGTTCAAAAGAGGCGATCAGATCGGGTGTTAGCTCGGCCACGCCGAACTCACGAACCAGGTCAGCCGCCTTGGCGACAATGAAGTTGTTGCGATGCGCGAGCGCCTTGCGTAGAGGGTCCGCGCGACCTGTCTCAGGCGCCTGGCGCAGCGCGTCCAACGCCGCGATCTGCTCTTCGAAAGCGCGCTTGCCAGCCATCGATGGCAGTTTAACCGAGGCGGGGTTTCGCGCGTGGCGTCCTCTCATCTGGTTCCTGTAGAGTATCTAGTCGGGAAGATTCATATTTGGCTTGGAGGCTCGCGTTGAAACACGGGAATCATGGTAATTCGAAAGAACAACCGAATCAGGGACACGCCGCGGGCGCAGGCGGTGAAGGAAAAGACCGCCATCTGCACAATCCCATTGAAGACCGCCTGATTCCGCTGGAGCCCCTCGATCTGGCTAAGGTCACATCCATCGACAGCTTGGTGCGGGCGATGGCCAAGACCGCCTTCACCGGGCGGCAATTGGGTGAAGCGGCCGACGTACTCGAAGCAATGGCGCTCGACGAAGACGCTTTCATCGTGATGACCCTGGCCGGCGCGATGACCGTGGCCAAGCAGGGCCTGATCGTCACGGAATTGATTGATCGCGGCATCGTGAATGCGATTGTTTCGACGGGCGCGCTGATGGCTCACGGGTTGGTCGAGGCCACCGGGCGAGCTCATTTCCGGGCTAACCCTGAGGTTTCCGACGAGGAACTCTACGAGCAGGGCTACAACCGCGTCTACGATACGCTCGAACCGGAACAGAATCTGGATGATGTGGAAGAAGTCATGGCGGCCGTCCTTGAAGCCTGGGACCACAACGAAGTGATGTGTTCGTACAAGCTGAACCACGCGATCGGTGCGTACCTCGCGAAACGCGATCAGGGGCAACGGGGAATTCTGAAGTCCGCCTATGAGCAGGGCGTACCGGTGTTTGTGCCGGCGTTCAGCGACTCGGAACTCGGCCTCGACACGGCTTTGAACAACCGTCTGCGGGAATCGACCGGACGGCACAAGATCCGCTTCGATCCATTTGAAGATCTGGAGCATTTCGCCGCGACTCTCCTCCGACAAAAGAAGCTGGGGATCTTCACCATCGGCGGCGGCGTGCCCCGGAACTGGTCGCAGCAGTTTGGACCGTTCATCGAACTACGGCACCGCCGACTGGGGGAGAACGTCCCTCTAAAGCGCTATCACTATGGGCTCAGGATTTGTCCGGAGCCGGTGTATTGGGGCGGACTGTCAGGCAGCCCTTACAGCGAAGCCATCTCCTGGGGCAAGTTCGTGCCTCCGTCAGAAGGCGGGAAGTTTGGCGAGGTCTTCGTCGACGCCACCGTCGGTCTGCCGATCATCGTGGCCGCTGTCATCGAACGGCTGGATAAGGCGAAAAAGGGTGGAAGCGCCCGCAAGGGAGCCAAAACCGCGAAAAAGTAAGAGGAAGGGGGAATACGACAGAAAGACTGCAGGTCGTGGAACGGCCTTAGGCGGATGTCTCGCAGGCGGACGGATCCGCGACGGTATGGTCTTGGGTCTCGACTTTCTTGGAGCCTTGGCTTTCGTTTCGCGAACGGCGATAAAGAGGCGCAAGAATACTCTTTCCTAGGACTTCCGACTCAGCCTGGACCCAGTCCTGCAGGGCGTGTCCGTCCACCTCGCCACGCGTCTGGTATAGTTGCTCGGCTCGAGATCGAACCTTCCGCTCCACCATCTTCAACATCAGGGCCTGTTGTTTCTGTCTACGAGTTTCGCTGTCCACTGCCACTCCTAAATTGGTATGAATGTCCATCTCAATAATAGCCTATCACTGTTAACGGAGTATTACATCCGACTTAAGTGGAGATTACCAAAGTTACACTAGTGTTGGATGGCGGGCAGTCGGCCTTGGATTCTCTTTATTTTCAACACAGTAGAGAGCCTCGACGCGTAGGCAGGGCTTCCCATTCCGGCTAAAGAGTTGGGGCTCTGCTCGGCGCCACTTCCATATCTCCCTGCGGCACGAGAACCTCGCTCGAGAGCTGTTTTTGAGCCAGTTTCTCGCGTAGCCTCAACATGGGTTGCTCAACCAGATAGTAAGACAGGCAGGCTGCAGCCAGGGTGGGCAGAATAAGGGAATATCCCAAACGAAGACTGGTGTTGGTGCAAAACAGTTCCTGCCACAGGTAAATGCTGTAGCTGATTTTGCCGATCCACGCCACCGGCGCCCAGTTCAAAGCGCGGTAGGGAACCTGAATCACGTGTAGGACCAAGGCCGCGATCGAGACATGCACCAGGGGCCGGAACACGAAAAGCATGACCAAAGTGCGGGCGGGAGTGATAGCAGGGAACCAGGGAGACAGAATGACAAGCGCCAGCATGGGCAGGGCCAGGTAGCCGCTGATCTTCGGCAGGCGCGGTGCGAGGACGGCGAGCAGGCATCCGATGGCAAGTTCGTCAGCGTGAGCCGGCAAGCTATGAAGGAGTCCGTTCTGGACTCTGAAGGCGTAGAGAGCGGTGCGAAACACCGGCGCGAAGAAGAATACGCCGATCAAAATCGCCGTCTTATGCCGAAACCATTTCTTCACGGCGAACGGCCAGAGCAGGTAGAACTGCTCCTCGATGCTCAGGGACCAGAGATGCACGAAAATCCAAGGGCGTGCCATATCCATGTTGGATACGTACAATACGGCAGCCAAAACGTGGTACCACGTCATCTGTCGCCAGAAAAGCGCGATGACGATGGCCATGAATACGAAAGCTGCCGGGAAGATTCGAAAACCGCGCCGGATGTAGAAGTCTTTGAGGCTGATAGTTGACGTGCGATCGTGCTCTTTGAGGAGCAATCCAGTGATCAGATAGCCGGAGAGAACGAAGAAGATGTGGACACCGAGTGCCCCGTAGGGCAGGGCAAAATCAATGTTGGCGTGTTTCCAATTCGCCAAGTGGCTCAGAACGACGAGAGAGATGGAGATGGCGCGCAGACCATCCAGCGATGGTATTCGTTGCATGCTCAAGAAGAGGTTCCAAAGTGCGGCTGGTGGTGGTCAGTATACTCCCCGTAATTGTGGATATGGGTTGGGATCAGCGCTTAACCGGACGTCCCGGGCAGTTGGTCCGCGGGTGGTTCTCGGCGTCCTCGCGGCTTCGACCTGGATCCTGTTAGTCGAAAATCAGGACCGCCGACGCGATCACCGTGGTCCACAGGGCGCGTTTGTCTCCTACGGCAGACTGAGTGACATTGGCGGTGCGGACGATCTTGTTCGACAGGCGATAAATCTGCTTCTTCTCGTCCCAGGATCGGTCGGGATCGAACTCGACGTTCAGGGTGGTGGCCAGCATTTCGGCGGCGAGTTCCTCGGCGTATTCGCCGGCGGCATCTTCCGTCTCGCCGAAAGAGTGGTGCTCACTGAGGTATCCGTAGGTGTTGCGGTCGGCAGGAATGGCCACGCCGATCGACGACGCCAGCAGACGGTGCGGTTCGCGGGTGGAGTTTTCAGCCACGACGGCGAAGACGACTTCTCCGGGATGGAGGTACTTCACGCCCTCCTTGCGGGCGAGCAGTTTGCAGTTGGGCGGGAAGATGGAAGAGACCCGCACCAGGTTCTGGGCAGCGATACCAGCGTCGCGCAGCGCCAATTCGAATGAAGTTAACCGCTCGCGGTGTTTTCCCACTCCTTTGGTAAAGAAAATCCGCTTCGGAACCATGTCTTTGCCCAATTCTGTGACCCTCCGCGAGAAAAAATATTCAGTGTTGAGAATGCACAATCTAACACAATGCTTTGTAAAGGAAATATGAATTTGCGCCCCGAGCCCAAAAAAATGCGGGAAGCGCCGACGCGCTTCCCGCAACACGAACCCGATCGGCAGGGAAAAACGGCTACATCGCCGCCTTCACCGAACTCACCGTGATCGTGTTGTCCTTCTCGGTTCCGGTCACTGTGACTTTGGCGCCAGCCTGCTTGTCGAGCGTAGCCAGAGCGCCCTTGTCGCTAGTTTCCAGCGTGTAGACCTTGTCGCCGACGACCAGCGCGTACTTGGAGCCCTTGCCCACACACGCCCGGGTACATCCGGCGTCGTCGCCCGCCATGGCGTGCTTGGCGCCGCACATTGCATCACTGACGGTTCCCGTGAACGCTTTGCCGCCAGCGGCAAATGCGAAGGTCGTAAGAGTTGAGGCCAGAACCAGCGTCAGCAGCGCAAATCCGAGTTTCACCAGTCGAGATTTCATCAGCAATTCTCCTTTTTGATTTGGCCGGGCGATTACGTTGAGCTGCCCGCGTGGAGGGTTCAGAGCCTCCCCGCAAGATGATGCTTGAGCAGGCCGGAAGTTTCAACTCTCGAAGATGCAAACCCCAAACCACTAAGGGCACGAAGGTCCACGAAGGAAACCGCTCAGGCAGGAAGTCCTTCGTGATCCTTCGTGCCCTGAGTGGTGAATGCCCTTGGGTTCCGTGGCTACAAAAAATGCGGGGACGGGCTGGCGCTCGTCCCCGCTTCAAGCCCGGTTGTATTTGGGGGAGGGCCCGGGCCAAAGCTCTTCGCGATAGCGGCCTAGAGTACCCTCTGGATTGGCGACCCGGAAAGAAAACTGGAAGTTGTTCCAAAAACCGGAAAACTTGCGACCGCTCTAGCCAACCCCCAAAGCCTATTTCGGGGCCTTTACGGAGAAAATGAGGTCCACATCCACGGTCTTGTCGCGGACGTTTGCGGTCACGTGGGACGCAATATCCCAGTCGAGGTTGGCTGGGAGCAGCTTCCTCGCTGCGCTCAGGTATTCGAGCAGGTAGGTAGCGTCGTACACCTCGCCCGTACGCAGTTTCCAAGCGGCGCGGAGCTTTGCCGTGAGGCTATTGTCGAGGCCGCGGTACTCCAGCTCTCCCATGTGATAGACGTAGCCTTCGTTTACCTCGAGGTGGAAGGCCACGGTGTTGTCGGTATCGTCAAAGTCTGCGTTGGCCTTCACGGTGGCCGTGAGGAATCCCCTGGATCCATAGAGCTTCTGCACGTCGCGCAGGTTGTCGGCGAGGCGGATCGTGTTTGCCGGCCGGCCGGGCTCGGCGCGCACCATCTTCTGCAACCCGTCGGTTGGGAACTCGTGATTGCCCGACCAGTCCACGCTTTTCACCTTGTACTGAGCACCGGGGGTGACGGCGAAGGTTACATCGACGACAGTCTGGTTCCGCGGGCCCTCTTCGTTTTCGCCGGACGCCTGTTTCACAACTTTGGGCTGAGGTTCGCCAAAGGCGGCCTTCAGGTATCCGCGAGCGTAGTAGACCGGCAGCAATTGATGCTGTACGAGCAGATTAAGCCGGGTACGCGAGTATTGGTGTTCGGGCAGCCTCTGGGCGGCTTCGTCAAGCGCTGGAAGTTCGGCTTCGGCTGCGCCCGTGAACTCGATATTCCGGACCCGAATGAGAACGTCGGACACGCTGTAGTTGATCGCATCGGGCGGCTGATCCGGCTTCCCCGAGCGCACGAACTCGACGTGACCAGGAATCGCATTCTCGACCAGCATGGCCTGCAGCACGTCGGAGACCTCATCGGGCAAACGGCCTGACAATGGCAACTCTCCGTCAAATAGAGGATCGTGCTCCTTGATACGGCGGCGAATTTCGTCGTCGGAGAACCAAACGAAATCCTCGAAGCGCGCCGGGACGAACTTATCGGCGTCGGTGACGTGCAGTTCCAGTTTGGTTCCGGCGGACGAATAAGAGAACGTATAGGCGATGTCGGTGAAAACGCCAGTGTCGCCCAGGCGCCGGGCAGCTTTCTTGAAGTCGTCGTCGTTGACGGCCGTGCCCATCTGGAGGCCGGTCGCAGCGGCGATCGCTGCTTCCGGGAAGCGCTTGCTCCCAACGACCTTGATGGCGATCAACTGGCGAGCTGAGGCCGACACCTGAGCTAGTGGTTTTTGCCCGGACCCGTCTCTTCCCGCACTCTCCAGCCGCAAGACCGGGGGCAGCGCGAGAAGCACGAGCAGAAATCTGGAGATGGACCTCATCATCGGGTTGGCGTCTGCACCAATTCTTGCGTGGATTTGTGCTTTACCGCAATGTCAATGAAGGCCAGAGCAGCCCGGCTGAGAGCTTTGTCTTTGCGGAACACCAGCGCCAGATCACGCCGCACCTGAGCGTCTGCCATTGGGATGGCGGCTAGCACCTTGGCCCGGACGTCTTCCTCGACGTTAGAGCGGGCAATAAAGCCGACGCCCACATCGGCCGCTACAAAGCGTTTCAGCAGTTCGCTGGAGTCGAGTTCCATCGTGAAGTTGGGCTTCAGGCGGCGCTCGTGGAACATTTGCTCAATGGCATCCCGCGTGTGCCCGGCTTTGGGGACGACCAGCGGGAACTTGGCCACATCTGCAACCGTCGCCGACTTCATCTTTCCCAAGGGATGGTAGGGAGGCGCGATGATGATGAGATCATCACGATGGATCGGGACCACCGTCAGCCGGTTGTCGGTCACGGGCAGAGACACGACGCCGAAGTCCACAGTGTTGTCGATCACGGACTCCAGAATCTTGGCGTAGTCCGAGCGCTTGATGTTCACCGAGACGTCGGGATACTGCTTCTTGAAGTCGGCGAACACGTAAGGCAGGATGTGCAGGCAAGTGCCTTCGTTTGCGCCCACGATGATCTCGCCACGGGGCACCCGCTCCATTTCGGCGATCGCCACCAGCATGGCCTTGCGCGCGTCCAGCGTGTCTTCGACGTATTTCAGGAAGGCTTTGCCCGCTGCCGTGAGGGAAACCTTGCCGCCCGAACGGTCGAACAACTTGGCCCCGACTTCTTCCTCAAGTCCCCGAATCTGCGACGAAATCGCCGGCTGGGTGCGGAAACGCTTCTCCGCTGCACGCGAGAACGACGCGTGCCGCGCCACTTCGAGAAACGATTCGAGCTGGTCAAAATCCATGGGGGCACTCAGCAGTCGGCAGTCAGCGGTCAGCCGAAGCCCCTTATTTCGGGCTAAATGCTGATTGCCGATTGCTGACTGCTTCAGTATAAAGTCGCGTTATCGCCGCTATAAAAACAATCGAATTGCAAGCCCCGCCCGCTGGAGCTTACACTCATGCGTTTTGCATCGCGCGACCGATTGTAGCAGGGGACGAGCGCGCGTTCCTTCCCACACATCCACCGCAATCCCGTATTCAGGAGTCTTCATGGCTGACGCCAGGGCCGTTCTCGATTTCGCGAAGAAGCACGACGCCAAGATTCTCGACCTGCGTTTTACCGATCTTCCCGGTCTCTGGCACCACATTTCCTATCCCATCGATCAGTTGACGGAAGGCTCCTTTGAAGACGGATTCGGCATCGACGGATCCTCGATTCGGGGCTGGGCCGCCATCCACGAGAGCGACATGCTGCTCAAGCCGGACGCGAATTTTCATTTGCTGGACCCATTTACCGGAGTGCCCACGCTGGTGCTGATCTGCGATGTTGTCGACCCGGTCACCAAGCAGCGCTACGACCGCGATCCGCGCTACATCGCTCGCAAAGCCGAAATGTACCTGGCCTCCACCGCTATTGCCGACACGGCATACTTCGGTGCCGAAGCGGAGTTCTTCATTTTCGACAACGTGCGCTTCGATCAGCGCGAACAGTTCGGCTATTACTACATCGACGCCGAGGAGGGACGCTGGAATTCAGGTAGGCAAGAGAACAATCTGGGATACCGTCCGCGCTACCGGGAAGGATACTTTCCAGTGCCACCGACCGACCATTATCAGGACCTGCGCTCCGAGATGGTCCTGATCATGCAGAGTTGCGGCATCGACGTGGAGTGCCACCATCACGAAGTAGCTTCCGGGGGTCAAACCGAGATCGACTTGAAATTCGATTCCATGGTGCGCTCCGCCGACAAGATGCTGCTCTACAAGTACATCGTGAAGAATGTCGCCAACCGCCAGGGCAAGACGGTGACGTTCATGCCCAAGCCCATCTTCGGCGACAACGGCAGCGGGATGCACACCCACCAGTCGCTGTGGAAGGGTGGTGAACCGCTCTTTGCCGGCGACGGCTACGCTGGCCTGTCGCAGTTGGCGCTGTGGTATGTGGGCGGACTGTTGAAGCACGCGCCCGCGCTTTCGGCGATCATCGCGCCGACGACGAATTCCTACAAACGGCTGGTGCCCGGATTTGAGGCGCCGGTGAACCTGGCCTACTCGCGCCGCAATCGCTCGGCCGCCTGCCGCATTCCGATGTACTCGGCCTCCCCTAGGGAAAAGAGGGTGGAGTTCCGCCCTCCGGACCCGAGCTGCAATCCGTATCTGGGCTTTGCGGCAATGCTAATGGCCGGGCTCGACGGGATCGAGAACAAAATGGATCCCGGCCTGCCGCTCGACAAGGACATTCATGAACTGGCGCCGGAAGAACTGGCCGGCGTTCCGTCGCTGCCTGGATCGCTGGAAGAGGCGCTCGATGCTTTGGAACGCGATTACGCCTTTCTGCTGAAGGGCGATGTGTTTACCGAAGAGTTACTGCGCACCTACGTCGATTACAAGCGCTCCAAAGAGGTGGATGCGATCCGGCAACGGCCGCATCCGTATGAGTTTGCGTTGTACTATGACATCTAACGAGGTTGTCTATCCGCTCGTTACGGCCCGCCAAAACGTCAGAAGCGCAGCATTAAAGTCCCGCGGTCTTTCCAGATTCACCATATGGCCTGAGCCTTGAATCACAATCCGCCGGGTGGCAGGCAAGCCTGCCTCAAGGGTCTTCGCCACAGATTGAAAATCCTGGATATCATGCGCTCCGGTGACGATCAATGAGGGTGTCCGAACCTCACTCAAGCGCTCGGCCAAAGGAGGAGAAGGCACTCGTGCGGTGTCGCCGTTGCACCAGTGCCAACCGCTGTAGTCGTCAACCATGCGGGCGAGCAGATTGGCTGACGATCCATCAGCGCGGGCCGACTCGAAAAGCGGATGTTCCAGCCATTGACGTTTTGCGTCCGCAAGGCGGCCAGCTTTTGCGGCATCGCACATCCCTTTCCAGCGAGTCTGCCAGTCACTAGACCACGTTTGGCCGTCCAGGGCGCTGTCGGCCAAGACCAGCGATCGAACGGACTGCGGGTAGGCTGCCGCAAACCGGAGCGCCATCCTCCCTCCCATAGAAAGACCGACGACATGAACCGGTCCTGTTCCAAGGTCTGACAGAAGCGCGTTCAAATCATCTTCATGCGAGTACGCCGCCTGCGGAGGCAGCGAGGATCGGCCGAAGCCCCGAAGGTCATAGCGAATGACTTGATACTTCGATCGGAAATCCTCGAATTGTGGGGCCCACATCCGGCAATCCAGACCGAAGCCATGAAGAAAGACAACTGCCTCTCCCACTCCGGTGGATTCGAAGAATAGACTGCCGTCCTTCAGAGAAAACCGGTTGTTCGCTCCCATATCGGACGCGGCACACCGTCTGCTATTGCTTTAGCTGCTTTTCGATCGCCGCTGTCACTTCCTTCGAGTCTGGTGTGACGGCGGGTTCGAAGCGCTGGATGACCCTGCCGTCTTTGCCCACCAGGAACTTGGTAAAGTTCCACTTGATGTCGCCGCTGATCCCCGCACCGGTTTCCTTCGTTAGATAGCCATAGAGAGGCGCCTGATCGTCTCCCTTGACGGAGATCTTCGCGTACATCGGGAAGGTCACACTGTATTTCCGGGTGCAGAAGGTCTTGATCTCTTCGTTCGTTCCCGGCTCCTGGGCGCCGAAATTGTTGGCAGGGAAGCCGAGAATCACGAATCCCTGATCTTTGTATTTTTCGTAGATGGCTTCGAGCGCGCTGTACTGGGGCGTATAGCCGCACTGGCTGGCGACATTGACGATAAGCACGACCTTGCCTTTGTAATCGGCTAATGGCGCGGGCTTGCCGTCAATGGAGTTCAAAGTGAAACTGTAGACGCCCGAGGCGGCGAAGAGTGATGTGGCCATAATCAGCAGGACTCCGAAAAGAAGATAGGTGTAGGGTTGACCCAGCTTGGAACTCGATTGACTCATATTGGATTGGCTCCGGTGTTAGGACGTTTCTACCGATCAGGACCTCCGCGAGGCCACGGCATGAACATACGAGGAGATCGATGCGAAACGCAACAGAGGAAATGTAAATTCTGAGTCAGCGAACCGAGGGAAGCGACTTAGACCGCCGTCCGAACGCCGCTTTCCTTGACCATGCGCTCCATCAGCCGCTTGGTAGGGATCTGAGAATGGGCCAGATGCGAGTAGGTGGATTCAGAATGCCCGGCAGATGTGAGAAGCCCGTCGCCGACGGCATCGAGCGCCGAGGCCGAACGGCCCAGCACCATCATGAGGTATTTCTGGGCAACAGGGCGGTCAGCCGGATGGATCAGGTCCCACCAGCGGCGGATCGATTCCTGAACCTCCGCCTCGTTCTTCTCGCCAACCACCAAAGCATCGATCAAACGGTAGACCTTGCTTTTAATCGCTTGGTACGAAACCGAAATCTCTTGAGGCATAGGGTTCCTGATTTTCTCTTTGCATTCCCTAGTGCAATCTGCGAGCCAAACCGTTTACCCCTGCTTTTGGAAGCGTTTAGCGCCTTTTCCATAGTGCGAAAGTACTATGAATGGAAGAAAGAAGCATGCTGGATATGGATTCTGGAAGGTCCCCGCGTCCGTTCTCGGGGATGCTTGTCTCTGCTTCGTGAACCTTCGTGCCCCTAGTGGTGAAATGTCATTGCCATGCGGAGTCGGCGGAGCTAGGCCGAAATGGTATGCAGGTTACAATGTTCCGCTGCTTCGGAGGCCAAATGAAAAGGTGTGTTTGGGTGTTAGCGGTTGTCGGACTAATTTCGGTTCTCGCGGCGTCACAGACCCCAACGTCTCTGAGTACGGGTTCGCAGGGAACTTGGCACGATGCCGGCCCCGGTGACCGGATGTTTTTCCCTCGCGACATGTTTTGGGGCTCGGCACAA
>Ga0335079_10009140_pt1 | contig 11287 bp, 7 predicted proteins | sample Lox_Sample_33_FD_206719 | JGI IMG/M metagenome (GOLD analysis project Ga0335079, IMG submission 206719) | Soil microbial communities from Loxahatchee National Wildlife Refuge, Florida, United States - Lox_Sample_3.3 | ecosystem: Environmental > Terrestrial > Soil > Wetlands | place: USA: Florida... | reverse complement strand
AAGTGGTAGGACCTGTCGTTTGCAACGATTCGGACTGTCGCATTTGATAACATCAAGAGTCTGAGCTTCCTTGCGGGCCCTTAGCTCAGCGGTTAGAGCAGCGGACTCATAATCCGTTGGTCGAAGGTTCAAATCCTTCAGGGCCCACCATGCATCTCCCCGCGGTTAGACCAGCGCGTGACTCGGACTTGTGCGGAACGCAAACGCTTATAATCCGCATCTGGAGCCGGTGGAATTCCAAAGCGCCAAACCCCTTTCGGCGGACGTCCCCAGTCGGGAGGAAGGCAGCAAAAGCGACAGTGACCCTGATACCAAAGTTCCTCGTTCCGCACACCGGCACGATATCGCCAGCAATTCGCGAAGACAATCTTCCGCGATCATATTCCCGGACCTGGTCGAACGCCAGCGGCTGAGGAGAAAGGTCAGCTTCAAACCAGAATCGTCCACAACTCGAACCAGCGCCGTTCCCGATCCTGTTGCCGGTATGGCATGGATGCCCGCGCGAATCCGGCCAGACCGCCGAGGCACGGGGCCATCACGATGACTCCGGTTAGGCTGGACATTGGGTGCTTCAGCCAGGACGCAACGCGCCGTCCGAAAGCCGGCAGGGGCACGCCACGGGCCGAGCACCCGATGGAGTACCGCAGGGACACCGGTTCAAAAGTTATGATAGATAGGAAGGCCTCCCCGCACTATGTCCCTCAAAACAGATCCGGATCTGGGTATCAATAGCTGGCTCGAAGACGAGCTCTACCAACAATACTTGAACGACCGCAGCACGGTCGACGAAAGTTGGAAGCACCTGTTTGACGGCAACCCCGCGGCGGTGCTTTCCTCCTCGCCCGCCGCCCCTCTCTCCCCCTCGCCCGCTGCTCTCCAGCCCCTCCGCGGCATCGCCGCCAAGATCGCCGAAAACATGAACGCCAGCGTCACCATACCCCTGGCCACTTCCCAACGCATCATCCCCGTCAAGGTGATGGACGAGAACCGCCGCATCATCAACCAGCACCGTACCCTCGTCGGCAAGACCAAGGTCTCCTACACGCACCTGATCGGCTGGGCCCTTCTTAAAGCGCTCGAAGACTTCCCCGGCTTGAATCACGCTTACGGCGAATCCGGTAGCGAGCCCGCGCGCGTCGTGCACCCCCAGATCAACCTGGGCATCGCCGTCGACGTCGCCACCCGGGATGGCAGCCGCAACCTGCTCGTCCCCAACATCAAGAACGCCGGCGCGCTGGATTTCGCCCGATATGTCGCCACCTTCGACGACCTGGTGGACCGCGCCCGCAAAGGGAAGCTCTCCCCGGCAGATTTTCAGAACACCACCATCTCCCTCACCAATCCCGGCACGGTCGGCACCATGGCCTCCAGCCCGCGCCTCATGACGGGACAGGGCGCCATCGTGGCCGCCGGCGCCATCGACTACCCGGCGGAATTCCAGGGCGCCGCGCCCGAAACCCGCTCCATGCTCGGCATCGGCAAAGTGATGTCGCTCTCCTGCACCTACGATCACCGCATCATCCAGGGCGCGGAATCCGGCATGTTCCTTGGCAAGGTGCAGGCCTTGCTGGACGGCGGCGACGGCTTTTACGAGGAGATCTTCGAGCACCTGCGGATGCCTCACCAACCCGTGCGCTGGGAAACCGACCGCCAGGTGTTGCTGCCGGGCTCGAGCAACCGTACTTCGGAAATCGCCAAAGAGGCCGGCGTGCTCCAGCTCATCAACGCCTACCGCGTCCGGGGACACCTGATCGCCGATCTCGATCCGCTGGGCGGCGAGCCCAGCTACCATCCCGAGCTCGACCCCGTCACCTACGGCCTCACCATCTGGGATCTCGACCGCGAGTTCCTCACCGGCAGCCTGAGCGAAGCTATCGGCGAGCATGGTCCCAAGTCAGGGCCCAAGCCGGTGGCCACCCTGCGCGAGATCCTGGAAACCCTGCGCCAAACCTATTGCGGAAAAATCGGCTGCGAGTACATGAACATTCAGCATCCCGAGCAGAAGCGCTGGCTGCAACACCGCATGGAGCCGCAGGCCAACAACTGGCCCCTCGATCGCGAGACGCGCCTCCGCATCCTGCGGCGCCTGCTCGAAGCCGAGGAATTCGAACACTTCCTGCATGCGCGCTTCGTGGGCCAAAAACGCTTCGCTCTGGAAGGCGCCGAAACCGCCATCCCCATCCTCAACGAACTCCTCGAGCGCGCCGCCGAGAGCAGCGTGCACGAAATGGTGATCGGCATGGCGCATCGCGGCCGCCTCACCGTCCTCACCACCGTGGTCGGCAAACCGGTCGGCGAGATCTTCGCGCAGTTCGAAGGCGAGCTCGATCCGGCCAGCACGCAGGGCTCCGGCGATGTGAAGTATCACCTGGGCGCGCGCGGCGTCTATCGCTCGACCAACGGCTCGGAAATCCTGGTCTCGGTATCTCCAAATCCCAGCCATCTCGAAGCCGTCGACCCGGTCGTCGAAGGCATCGTGCGCCCGAAGCAGGATCGCCTCGGCGACCACGAGCGCGCGCGGGTCATCCCGCTGCTCATCCACGGCGACGCCGCCTTCGCCGGGCAAGGCGTGGTCGCAGAAACCCTGAATCTTTCGCAGCTCGATGGCTACTGCACCGGAGGCACCGTACACCTGATCGTCAATAATCAAATCGGATTCACCACCCTGCCCGACGAAGCCCGCTCCACGCCCTATTCCACCGACGTGGCGCGCGGCGTCCAAGCCCCCATCTTTCACGTCAACGGCGACGATCCCGAGGCCGCCATACGCGTCGCCCACATCGCCTTCGATTACCGCCAGCAGTTCAAGAAGGACGTCGTCATCGACATGTTCTGCTACCGCCGGCACGGGCATAACGAGGGTGACGATCCCAGCTACACGCAGCCCATCCTCTACCGCAAAATCAAGGAGCACCCGCCGGTAGGCAAGCTTTATGCCGAGCGCCTGGTGCGCGAGGGAGTCCTCACCGCCGAAGAGGCCGCCGGCATGCGCAAAGGTTTCGCCGCGCGCCTGGCCGCGGCCTACGACGCCGCGGAAAAGAGCAGCGAGCGTTTTGAAGGCCAGGAATTGGCCGCCGTCTCAAACGAGGAGATCGCCAGCTTCTGCCCGCGCACGGCCGTGAACAAAGCCACCGTCGACCGCGTGATCCGCGCGCTTACGCACTTCCCCGAAAACTTCCACCTGCACCCCAAGCTGCGCAACTTCATCGACCGCCGGCACGACGTCATCGACAAAGGCGGACCCATCGACTGGGCTTTCGGCGAAGCCCTGGCCTTCGGCACGCTGGCGCTGGAAGGAACTCCCGTGCGGCTGAGCGGCCAGGATTCGGGCCGCGGCACTTTCAGCCAGCGGCACCTGGCGTTCTGGGATTCCGAGACCGCCCAGAAGTACATCCCGCTCCAGCACGTCTCGCCGGACCAGGCGCGCTTCGACGTCTTCGATAGCTCGTTGAGCGAATACGCGGTGCTGGGTTTCGAGTTCGGCTACAGCGTGGCCGATCCGCTGACGCTGGTGCTGTGGGAAGCGCAGTTCGGCGACTTCGCCAACGGCGCGCAGATCATGATCGACCAGTTCATTTCGAGCGCGGAATCCAAGTGGGGACAGCCCAGCGGCCTGGTGCTGCTGCTGCCGCACGGCTTCGAAGGGCAGGGGCCGGAGCACTCCAGCGCGCGCATCGAGCGCTTCCTGGTCCTGTGCGCCGGCAACAACATGCAGGTCGTCAACTGCACCACGCCCGCCCAGTATTTCCACGTCCTGCGCCGCCAGATGTACGCCGGCGCCGATCGCCGCGGCATGCGCAAGCCGCTGGTCGTCTTCACCCCGAAGAGCCTGCTGCGCCACCCCAAAGCCGTCTCCACCGTCGCCGGCCTGACCAGCGGCGGCTTCCGCGAAATCCTCACCGATACCGGCGCCATCGACCCCGCGCAAGTCACCCGCCTGATCTTCTGTTCCGGCAAAATCTACTACGACCTGCTCGCCGCCCGCGAGGAGCGCAACACCCAGCACGTGGCGCTGGTCCGCATCGAGCAGTTGTATCCTTTCGCCGAGGCCGACGCCGACGACGCGCTGCTGCGCTACCCGCTCACCGCCGAAATCGTGTGGGCGCAGGAAGAGCCGCGCAACATGGGCGCCTGGCGTTTCATGGCCGAGCAGATTCAGCCGCTGCTCCAATCGAGCGGCCGCGAGTTGCGCTATGTGGGCCGCGCCGAAAGCGCCAGCCCCGCGACCGGCTCCGGCAGGCGCCACCAGGAAGAGCAAGCCGCCATCGTCGACGAGGCCATGTCGGAAAGGCCGCTGATCGAATCGCGGCGGGTGCGGCTGGTCTCGCGGCGGTAAACGATCGCGCCCGATCGCGACTCCGCGAGTGATACACTCGCACCATGTTGCTCGCCCTGTTCCTGCTGGCCGTCTCCAACCCCTACGACCTCGTCATCCGCAACGGACACATCATCGACGGCACCGGCTCGCCGTGGTACTCCGGCGACATCGGCCTCCGGCAGGGGAAGATCGCCAGCATCGGCAATCTGGCCGGCGCTCCCGCCAAGCACACCATCGATGCGCGGGGCATGGTGGTGGCGCCCGGATTCATCGACATGCTCGGCCAATCCGAGTTGACCATCCTGGTGAATCCGCACCTTCCGTCCAAGATCTACCAGGGCATCACCACCGAGATCACGGGTGAAGGCTCGTCTATCGCGCCCCAGAATGACGCGCTACTCAAGGCCGACCGGTTGGGGTACGAGCACTACGGCATCCAGCCCACCTGGCGCACTTTCCGCGAGTACTTCGCGCGCCTGGAGAAACAGGGCATGGGCATCAACCTGGCGAGCTACGTGGGCGCGACGCAGGTCCGCCGCGTGGTGCTGGGCGACGAGGATCGCGCTCCGAACGCAGCCGAACTGGAGCGCATGAAAGCGCTGGTGCGCGAGGCCATGCAGGACGGCGCGGTAGGCGTCTCGAGTTCGCTGCAGTACGCGCCCGCGCCGTACGCCACTACCGAAGAGCTGATCGCGCTGGCGTCAGAAGCCGCGAAGTCCGGCGGCGTCTACGCCACGCACATGCGCAGCGAGGCCGATGCCATCATCCCCGCGCTCGACGAAGCCATCCGCATCGGGCGCGAGGCCGGACTACCGGTCGAGATCTGGCACCTCAAGGCAGCCGGCAAAGCCAATTGGGGCCGCATGCCGGAAGTGATCGCGCATATCCAGGAGGCGCGCGATTCCGGCGTGGACATCACCGCGGACACCTACGCCTACCCCGCCGGGTTCAACACGTTCTCCGCGATTATCCCGCCGTGGGCGCACGACGGCGGCGACGCCAAGCTGATCGAGCGGCTGAAGGATCCGGCTACGCGCGCGCGCATCCGCAAAGAGATGGAGACGCCGGGCGGCAAGTGGGAGAACGAGTGGCAGGAGGTGACCGGACCGGAATCCATCCTGGTGGGCGCGGTGCAGAATCCGAAGCTGCTGCCCATACAGGGCCGGACGATCGCGCAGATTGCCAAGCTCTGGGGCAAAGATCCGATCGACACCATCTTCGATATCCTGATCGAGGACCAGGCGTTCACCGAGGTGGCGCTTTTCATGATGTCGGAGCCGGACATCGCGCTGGCGCTCCAGCAGCCGTGGGTATCCATCTGCAACGATTCCGAAGGCACCGCGCCCGATGGAATCCTGGGCAAGGAGCACCCGCATCCGCGCGCTTACGGGACATTCCCGCGCATCCTGCGCAAGTATGTGCGCGAGGAAAAGAAGCTGACGATCGAGGATGCCATACGCAAGTTCAGCGCGCTGCCCGCGCAGCGGATGCGGCTGACGGATCGCGGCGTGCTGAAAGAGGGCATGTGGGCCGACGTGGTGATCTTCGATCCGCGGACCGTGCGCGACGTGGCGACGTTTGAGAAGCCCAACCAGCTTTCCGAGGGGATGCGCTTCGTGCTGGTCAACGGCGTGCCGGTGATCGCTGAGGGCAAGATGACGGATGCGTTGCCGGGGAAGGTGCTGCGGGGGGCTGGGCGCTGAGGGCTCGCTTCGCCCGCCGTGGCTGGGGGTTAGTCGCTGGTGGATGGTGGTTGTGCGCTGTGCAGCCGGATGGCGATTTGGCATTGGCGCGATAACGCCAGAAAGTGTCGGAGCGATGAGCAAGAAGCAGCTTGACGCCAGCCCCGGTTTTCCCTACCCTGGGTGCATGGAAGTACACTTTACCCCGGAGCTGCAAGCGAAGCTTGACAGTGTTGCAGCGGAAATCCCGGTTGGCGCGGACCAATACGTGCAGCAGCTCGTCGAGCACTATCTTGACCACGATGTATGGTTTCGGCAGAAGGTGAAGACCAGTCTTGACCAGCTCGACCGCGGGGAATTTCTCAGCCACGCGGAAGTCGGCGAGCGCCTGGGAAAGATGTTCCAACCCTAGAAGTGCAGATTCGCTGGTCACCCGCTGCGGCCGAAGACCTCCAGCAGATTTTCGATCACATCCGGGCAGACAACCCCGACGCTGCGCAGCGCGTGGCTAAGACGATTTATGATCGCGCCGGCGGCCTCGATGTACGCGTCGAGATATTCCTCCGGGTTCGAGCATTTGACGATTTCCTCAAGGAAGAGGGGATCTTCGAACATGCGCAAGCGCAGGCGGTCAAGGAGGTGGTCGCGTGGCGGCCTGGCGAGGCCATGCGGAAACAGAAAATCTCCAAGAACAAGATGGCCACGCTGCTCAAGACGAGTCGCACGCAGGGTTGACCGGCAGCTCGATCCGAAGAACGACATCCACTTTCAAAGCCCGCCGCGGGCGGCGAGTAACGATGAAGATCGTTTACGGGCGGGAGGGTATACGCTCTTCGAGGCCGCCTCGCTCCGGCTTCCACACAAAGAGCCGCTCACCGGGAGGCGGGCTCACCGGAGCTTGCGGCAGGACGTGCACGCGGCCGGCTGGTTGACCGGAGTTCATCGCCACGCATTCCGGAAATCCGTTGGATAGAAAATACGCGCCTTGCTCTTTATAGGGCAGGCCGCTCACGGAGATGGGCCGGGGATCCGCCGCCAACTCGCGTCCCAGCGCACGGCAAATGGCAGCCGCCGCTGCCGGAGTCGTCCGCCACGGCCCGAGGTTGTGCTGCAGCGCCGCCACGTTGAATGCGATCAGAACCGCGGCCATCGCCCATCGGAGCTTGGAATGCGCGGCGCGCTCCAGCATCGCGCCCCAAAAGATCGCCAGTCCGGCCACTGGCAGGTATAGGATTCTGGCGCCCGCGAAATCCGGCGGCAACAGCAGAAGATGCTGGACTGGCAGGGCGGCGGCCAACACGAACGCCAGGCCCGCCAGCAGGTGCGCCCGCGACGAGGCGCACCGGCCCGCGCATGCGGCCAGCATGGCGATGAACAGCAGCGCGGCGGCGCGCAGCCACCACTCGACCGGCACGGACCAGTTCACAGGAAAAAACAGGAAGCCCCACTGGCGGTAAAACAACGCCTCGCCCGCCTTCAGCGGCCCTGAGTGAAGGATGGCGCGAGCGCCCGCCGGGTCGACGTATCCGCCGATGCCGCCGAGCGCATACCAGCGGTAAGCGAACAGCAGGGCGCAGACCGCGGCGAGCATCAGACCCGCTTGCAGGGCCCGCCGGCGTTCCTGGCGCGGCAAAAAGGGCAGCAAAGCCGCCGGCAGCAGAGGCAAACAAAATGCCGACTCCTTGGTGTATACGGCCAGGGCTGCGCACACGGCCATGGGAATATAGAATGTGCGCCGGCCTGTTCGACAGTATTCCCGCACCGCGAGCAATGCGCCGAAGACGAAAAGCGCGGCCAGCAAGTCGAAGCGGGCATCCGTCCAGGCGACGGTCTCCGCGCGCGATCCGTGCAGCGCAAACAGCAGCGCGGCCGCCAGAGCCGCTCCGCGCTCCATACCGAGCCGCCGCACGAGCAGGTACAGCAGACCGCTATTGGCGGCGTGCACGGCCATGCTCCAAAGATGCCAACGCAGGGCCTCCGCACCGGCCCACTGGTAATCCAGCCAATAGGCCAGGAACCCGATCGGGCGAAAGAACAGGCCGCGTCCGCCCGGCTCCGGTTTGAAGGCAGCCACGAAAATCCGCCAGGTGGAGTGGGCGGCACCGGTGAGATGCGTGTAATCGTCGAAGACGAACGGCGAGCCGAGGTTTGGCCGGAACGCCAGGGCCACGGCGGCGGCCACGATGGGAAGAAGCGCCCAGTCTTTCAGTTGCCAGGCGGGCGGATCTTTCGGCGGGCGGAGATTGACGGGCTGACTGGCCGCCCCACTCAGGATCAGCAGGAACGCGAGCGCCACGATGGCGGCGGCGTTCCCGGGCCGGAAGGCCGCTCCGGCAAACCGTACGGCGAGGAATCCCGCGGCCACGGCCATCAGGGAGTACAGCGACAAGGAGAGCAGCCTGCGCAAACCTCCAGTCGTACCATAACGAACGGCCACGCGATCAAGGTCGATGCGAGCGCCACATGGTAAAATTCGAGGAGTCCTCATGGACTTTCTCAAGGGGCTCAACCCTCAGCAACGTGAAGCGGTCACCTGCACGGAAGGACCCCTGCTGATTCTGGCGGGCGCGGGCAGCGGTAAGACGCGCGTGATCACGCACCGCATCGCGTATATCATCACGGCCCGTCATGTGCCGCCTTCCCAGATCCTGGCGGTGACCTTCACCAACAAGGCCGCGGATGAGATGCGCACCCGCGTGGCGGCCCTGCTGAGCGAGGCGGCGCTCACTTCCGCCCCCAATCTTTCGACGTTTCATTCCTTCTGCGTGCGGCTGCTGCGGCGCGACGGCGAACCGCTGGCGCAGATCCGTCCGGGGTTCTCGCGGCGGTTCACGATCTACGACGAGGACGATCAGCTCGCCGTGATCAAGGCCGCTTACCGCCATCTCGGGCTCGACGAAAAGTTCCTGCAATACCGCGCGGCGCTCTCGCGCATCAGCCAGGCCAAGAACCTGAAACAGACGCCCGGCGAGCTCTATCGCGACGCCAAAGATCCGGCGGCAGGCAAACTGGCGGTGATCTGGCAAGAATACGAAAAGGCGTTGCACACGGCGAACGCGCTCGATTTCGACGACCTGCTGCTCGAATCGGTGCGGCTGCTCGAGCACGACGAGGCCACCCGCGCGTTGTACAACCGGCGGTTGAGCTACCTGATGATCGACGAATACCAGGACACCAACCGCAGCCAGTACGAGTTGATGCGCCTGCTTTCGGAATCGCACCGCAACGTGTGCGTGGTGGGCGACGAAGACCAGTCCATTTATAGCTGGCGCGGCGCCGATCTCCGCAACATCCTGGATTTCGAGCGCGACTTTCCGCGCGCCCGCACCATCCGGCTGGAACAGAATTACCGGTCCACTAAAAACATTCTGGCGGCGGCGGGCGCGGTGGTGGCGAACAACACCGCGCGCAAGGGCAAGAATCTCTGGACCGAAGCCGGCCAGGGCGAGATGTTGGGACTGTACGTCGGCTGGGACGCGGAAAACGAGGCGGCCTTCATCGCCGACACCATCGACCGCCTGCTGGCCGAAGATCCGCAAGACCGCGTGGCGGTCCTTTACCGGACCAACTCCCAATCGCGGCAGATCGAGGACGCTCTGCGGCGGCGCGGCCGGAAATATCTGGTCGTGGGCGGATTCAGCTTTTACCAACGCGCCGAAATCAAAGACGCCGTGGCGTACCTGAAGCTGGCGCTGTCGAACCAGGACTCGGTCAGCCTGCTGCGCATCATCAATACGCCGGCGCGGGGCATCGGCCGCACCACCATGGAGCAGGTGGATGCGTTCGCCCGGGAACACGGCCTGAGCCTTTGGCACGCGGTCTCGCGGATGATCGACCAGCGGCTGTTTCCGGCGCGCGCGCAGTCGGCGCTGGTGGCCTTCCGGACCATGATGCAGGACCTGTCGCTGATGGTCGAGACCGAGCCGCTCGCGGAAACCATCCGGTTCATGTTGAAATGTACGGGTTACGGCGAAATGCTGAAGCAGGAGAATACGCCCGAATCCGAAGGCCGCCTCGAGAACCTGGGCGAGCTGATCAACGCGGCGGCCGAGGCCTCGGAGCGCGGCGAGACCATGAGCGATTTCCTGGATCATGCCGCCCTGGTGGCGGACGCCGATGCCGTCGACGAGCACGCGCAGGTGAGCCTGCTGACGCTGCACAATGCCAAGGGGCTGGAGTTTCCGATCGTGTTCCTGGCCGGCATGGAGGAGGGCTTGTTTCCCCACCAGCGGTCGCTCGCGTCGGGCGACGCGCTCGAAGAGGAGCGGCGCTTGTGCTACGTGGGCATGACGCGGGCCCGCAGACGCCTGTTTCTCACCTGGGCCAAGTATCGCCGGCGTTTCGGAGGCGGAGAGCAGGAACGCACCATGGCGTCCCGGTTTCTGGGCGAAGCGCCGCCGGAGCTCATCGTGAGCCTCAACGAAGAGGAAGCGCTGCCGGAAGTGGATCTGCGCGCGGAGCGCTACGAAGCCCGCCAGAACGTGCAGCGCTATGCGGGAGCGCCGCAGAAGGTGGGCAAGACTTATAATTCCCTGGAAAGCATTTCGCAGTTTTTCGCCGAGCGGGGATTGCCGGGACCGGCGCCGAAAAGCCCGCCGAGTCCGCCACAGCCTACGCTGGCGGCCCGGAGCCCGGTGCAAACGGCGCCTCCGCCCGTGCGCCGGGGGGCGCGCGCCGGCATGACCGTCGAACATCCCAAGTACGGCACCGGCACGGTCATGCGGCGCGAGGGCGAGGGAGACGATGCGAAAATCACGGTCAGCTTTCCGCGCTACGGCGTGAAGAAGCTGGTCGAAAAGTACGCGGGGCTGAAACGGGCATAGCGCGCCACGGGGCGGCGGGCGGGAAAAAATTCGACGATGAATACTAAAACGATCACCGATAAACTGGAACGGAAGAAGCAGAAGAGAGCGGCGCGCAAGAAAGCGGCGCCCAAAGCCAAGCGCGCGGCGGGAGTGGCCCGGGGCTCGGCGAAGAAGAAAGTCAAAAAGATGGTGCAGGGCCAGCGCAAGAGATAAGAAGCGGCTACAAAATTCAAGAAACAGCGCCGCGCGCGTGAGCAAGCGGTCTTAAAGGCGGACCCGGCCGTTGAGCCAATTATTCCGTACCAAGAGCATCGACGCTCTGATTGAAGCTTCCGAAGAGCCCGGCCAGCGCTTGCGCAAAACGCTGGGCCCGTGGAGCCTGACGGCCCTGGGGGTGGGCGCGGTCATCGGCTCCGGCATCTTCACACTTACCGGGACGGCGGCGGCGGGCACGGTGATTCCCACCAAGTCGATCCTGGAGG
>Ga0335079_10009139_pt1 | contig 11288 bp, 7 predicted proteins | sample Lox_Sample_33_FD_206719 | JGI IMG/M metagenome (GOLD analysis project Ga0335079, IMG submission 206719) | Soil microbial communities from Loxahatchee National Wildlife Refuge, Florida, United States - Lox_Sample_3.3 | ecosystem: Environmental > Terrestrial > Soil > Wetlands | place: USA: Florida... | reverse complement strand
GCAGACCTGCTGGTAAGTGGGGCGATCGACGTGGCCGCCCATATAGCCGGAGACGATGGAATCCACACCTTCCATCTGCTGATAGACCGCCTCCAGACACCAGAAGCACCCCCCGCCGAGCGTCGCAATTTCCATGACCTATTGTAGCTGCACGGTCACGATAACATTAGCGCTCACGGTCACGTAGCCGGTTTGTATCGGCGTGCCGCTGGTAGGAACGGCCGCTAGCACAATCGGCGTCGCGGTGGCGGATTCCTGCGCGGAGACCACCGGCCCAACCTTGGCGCCCAACCCGGCCGCGATCGCCCCCGCGTGCGCGAGAGCCTGCTTGGAGGCGGCGGTGAGCGCTTGCTGTTTGGTTGGGTCGGGGTCGCGCAGTCCGAAAGTAACACCGCCGATATTGGTGGCGCCGGCGCCACTGGCGGCATCGATCAGCGGCCCGGGAAGCGTCAAGTCGTATGTCGTCACCTCGACCGTATTGACGGCGGTATAGCCCACCACGTTGGGATTGGTGCCGTTGCTGTAGCGCGGATTGATGGAATAGCCGACGGTCTGAATGCTACCGTTGATGCCCAGCACCTGCTTCAGAGCGTTCAACACCTGGGCGGTTTGGGTGGCATTCTGCTGCCCCGCCTGCTGCGCGGTGGCGGCATCGGTAGAAACTGATACATTGAGCTGCGCCTCGTCGGGTTGCACGCTCAGGTTGGCGCTGCCGAGCGCCTGAATGGTGCCGGCGGTCTGCGCCGGTAAAAGCGCCGCTCCGCCCAACACTCCCAGGAGGATCAAGGGCATCCGGGACATGAATACGGGCCTCCAGCCTCAGTCTACTGCCGTTTAGCGATATTTACGATCCCCACCGCAACTGCATGGGGCTGCACGAGTTTAATATTTAAGAGAGGGTAAGAGATGCGCAAGCCATTGCTCCTGGGGATAATCGCACTGCTAGCGGCTCTCTGCGCCGACAGCGTCTACGCCAAGAAAGCCACGGGAGCAAACGCCCGTCCGGCCAGGCAGTGGACCACGGAAATCGCCAAAGACAAACGCATCGATCAGGCGCTGAATCGGCTGACTTTCGGGCCGCGGCCGGGCGATGCTACCCGCGTAAAAGCCCTCGGGCTGAACCGTTGGATTGAGCTCCAGCTTCATCCCAATCGGATCCCTGAGAACCCGCTGCTGACCGGGAAGTTGAGAACACTCGACACTCTCTCCATGACCAGCGCCGAGCTGGTGCGCGATTATCCCGCCCCGCAGCTCGTGCGGCAGATGGTGAACGGGCAGTTGCCGTTTCCCAACGACCCCGAGCGCCGCATGATGATTCAGCGGCTGGTGGCGAAATTCGAGGAAAAGGCCGCCGCCGGCGAGAACGCCAACCCGAACCTGCCGGACACCAAGAGACTGGGCGACCTGCTGTCGCGCGATGAGATGCGTTCCCTGCGCAGCGGCACTCCGGCCCAACGCATGGCAGCGCTGGAAGGCCTGCCGCGAGAGCGCCAGGATGAAGTGATCGCGGCCATGGGCGCCGGCATGCGCCAGGCCATTTTCCCCGCCGCTTCTCCCGAGCTGCGCCGCAAGCTCGAGCTGGCCAACGGACCCGCCCAGGTGGTGGCGCGCGACCTCGCCGAAGCCAAGGTACTGCGCGCGGTCTACAGCTCGCGCCAGTTGGAAGAGGTGCTGGACGATTTCTGGTTCAACCACTTCAACGTGTTTCTGGAGAAAGGCGCCGACCGCTACCTGGTGACGGCGTATGAGCGCGATGCCATCCGGCCGCACGTGCTAGGCAAATTCCGCGATCTGCTGGAAGCCACCGCCAAAAGTCCCGCCATGCTCTTCTACCTCGACAACTGGCAATCGGTGGGGCCGAACGCGCCCGGCGCGGGCAGAGGAAACGGAAAGCAGGCGCGCCGCGGCCTGAACGAAAATTACGGGCGCGAGCTGATGGAGCTGCACACGCTGGGCGTGAACGGCGGCTATACGCAGAAAGATGTCACCGAAGTCGCGCGCTGCTTCACCGGCTGGACCATCAACCAGCCGCAGCGCGGCGGCCAGTTCACCTTCAACCCGCGCCTGCACGATAACGGCGAAAAGGTGGTGCTGGGCATGCACATCGCGGCCGGCGGCGGCGAGAGCGACGGTGAGAAAGTGCTCGACATCCTGGCGCGCCAACCGGCCACCGCCCATTTCATTTCGCGCAAGCTGGCCATCCGGTTCGTGGCCGACGATCCGCCGGAGTCGCTGGTTTCGCGCATGGCGGAAACCTTCCAGAAGACCGATGGCGACATCAGCGCGGTGCTGGAAGTCATGCTCAAATCGAAGGAGTTCTGGTCGGAGGGCGCGTACCGTTCGAAGATGAAGACCCCGCTCGAAATGGTGGCGAGCGCCGTGCGGGTGATGAACGGCAACGTGGATTTCGCCTTCCCGCTGGTCAACCAGGTGGCGCAGTTGGGAGAGCCGCTCTACCGCAAAATCGAACCCACCGGTTATTCCAATTCTAGCCGGGAGTGGATGAATTCCGCCGGCTTGATGGCGCGCATGAACTTCGCCCTGCAGCTTGCGGACAACAAGATTCCAGGCGTGAAGGTGGAAAAGACGGCGGACCAGGAGGGGATTGCGCTGGGTTCGCCGGAGTTTCAGAAAAGATAAGAGTATGGGCCAAACTTCTTGAGGTTTTTATGAGCACTCGTCGAGTTTTTTTACGTAATTCGGCTTTGGCCATGGTGGGGATGGGCACGGCGCCCATGTGGCTGAAGCGCGCTTTGTATGCCGCCGGTGCGCCCACGCCGCGCAAGAAGATTCTGGTGGCGATTTTCCAGCGCGGAGCAGCCGATGGCTTGAACATCGTCGTGCCGCACGGCGAGAAGCCCTACTACGATCTGCGCCCGACCATTGCGGTACCGCGTCCGGCGGCCGGCAACGCCGATGCGGCCATCGATCTCGACGGCTTCTTCGGCCTCCATCCCTCGCTCGCGCCGCTCCAGCCGCTATTCTCCGAGCGGCATCTGGCCATCGTCGATGCCGCCGGTTCCCCCGACCCCACGCGCTCGCACTTCGACGCGCAGGACTATATGGAATCGGGCACGCCCGGGCTCAAAGCTACCGATAGCGGATGGATGAACCGCGCCCTCCCGCCCGCGAAGGGCAAAGTGTCGCCGGTACGCGCCGTGGCCCTGGGCGCCGTGCTGCCGCGCGCCATGCGCGGCGAGGAACCGGCGCTGGCAGTGCAGAATATCGGCAGTTTCCACGTCAACAACGCCGCCGCGGCCAAAGAGTTCGAGCAGATGTACGCATCGGCCAAAGATCCGGTGTTGGCAGCCACGGGCCGCGAGACGTTCGAAGCCATGGCGATGCTGGAAACCATCCAGCGCCAACCGTACACGCCCGCATACGGCGCCGATTACCCGCGCTCGCGCTTCGGCCAGAGTCTGCAGCAGATCGCACAACTGATCAAGTCGGACGTCGGTGTGGAAATGGCATTTGCCGACGTGGGCGGGTGGGACCACCACGTCAATGAAGTCGGGCCGAGCGCCGCCCAGGGACAACTCGCCAACCTGCTGCGCGATTACGGCCAGGCGCTGGCGGCCTTCTGGCGCGACATGGGCGACCGCATGAACGACGTGGTGCTGGCCACCATGTCGGAATTCGGCCGCACCGCCCACGAGAACGGCAACCGCGGCACCGACCACGGCCACGCCAACTGCATGTTCGTTATGGGCGGTCCGGTAAAGGGCGGCAAAGTCTATGGCCAGTGGCCCGGCCTCGCCAGCGAGCAGCTCTATGAAGGCCGCGACCTCGCCCTCACCACCGATTTCCGCGATGTGCTGGGCGAACTTGTGGCGAGGCATATGGGGAACCCGTCGCTGGACGGCGTGTTCCCCGGATACCGGCCTAACTTCCTGGGGCTGGTGTAACGCCGGCAGTCTTGCTGCCGGTAAGGCGCGCCGGCGGCAAGACCGCCGGCGCTACCCGAGCTATTTCCCGCCGCGCGCCGTCAGGTCCGCGATCGAAGCCTTCAGCAAACCAACCGTGTAGGCGGTATTGTGAATGCCGCGGCTTCCGTCGTTGGTCACGAACAGCCAGTTATACGCCGCTTCCAACTGGGGTTGAGTCCAGGTGGAATCGATGGTGAGCGAAGTTTTGGGCTGGCCCGCCGGCGGCAGCATGGTGCTCAAGGAATCGAGCAGGTGCTGCACTTCCGCCTGCACGCCCTCAATCTTCCCGTCGCCGTTATAGTCGATCAGCGGGAAGTTGAACGTCGTGATCTCGGGGCCGTGGCAGGTCTGGCACGCGCCTACCAGGTCCACCGCCGCAGTCTGCCCGGCGGGGACATAACTGGGCTTGAACGTGTGGCTGCCGGCCTGTAGAAACGCGGGATCCGTGGCGGCCACCGCTTGCATATGGCAGTCCACGCAGGTGTTCGTCGCCACAAAAGCGTGCGCCGAAGTGGGAAGCGTCTGCCCGTAATTGTAGCCGTTGACGCCTTCCAGCATGTCGGCCTGCGGGCCTTCATGCGGGCCAAAGTGGGCGCTCCCAGCCGTAGTGGGCGCATAAGTCACCGCTTTCACCCGGGCCTGATGGCAATTCATGCACAGGGCTCCCTCGCCCGCGTTGCTCACCTTGGTGCCGTCGGCCAGCGTGACCGATGCCATGCTGCGGACCAAGTGCGTTGCGGTGGACGGCGCCGTTTCCCCATGAGGCTCGTGACAGGTATAGCAACCGATGGCGCCATAACTGGTGTCCACCGTGGTCGCTCCCGTCATCCTTCCGATAAAGCCGTTGGCCGTGTGACACCCGACGCAGGTTGCGTTGCCGGCCGGATCGGTGGTGGTCACGGCGTGCATGGAGTTGTACCATTCGGTCGCCTTCGTATGGTGCGTGGGCGCATCGTGGCAAGTAGCGCACGCGCCCGAACCGGATGGAACCGAGATTTCGTACGGAGTGCCGCCGGACTGCGCGTGCGTCGATCCCGGCCCGTGGCAGTTCTCGCACTGGATGTTGGCGACGTTTTGCAGCGCGGCCGGCAAACTCGTCCAATTGGATGGGGTCAGAGTTGTGGGAGGGGTCCAGCCAAGCTGAGTGACAACTGAGTTGAATCCGCCGTTGGGCACCGTGGCATTCGGGTCATTTCCAACCGTGTGGCAGACGTAGCAGGTGGCGGCATAACTCGTGCCGTTGACACCCGTGATCCCTTGGGTAAAGATCTGCGCATGAAGAGTCGTCGACCACGATGGCACCATCCCTATCGATGTCGCCGCATTGCTGTGGCATTTTGCGCACGCCGTTATACCCGCGTAGGTCGCGCCGATGATGGTCTGTTGGATGGTCGCCGTTCCCTCGCTTTTGGTGGCGACGGTCACGGTGGCGACAAACTCTCCCGCCACGTCCGGACGCAGAAACGCGCGCCCGGCCACCCGGTAAACCAGGCGGTCGGAAGGCTCATAAACAGGCAGAGCCGCCGGCAATGTATTGTTCAGAATGGCCGCCTTGGAACCCGCCGGTTGCATGGTCAACGCCCACGTGACTCCGACGACATCCGACGCCGGGACAGCGATATTGATATCCGCTTCCAGATAAGCCGCCTGCCCGATCCCGACGTTGATCAGGCCGGGAGAAGTCTCGGTAGTGGAAGGCAGCTTGTACGTGCTGATATCGCCGGTAGTAAGCGGCCGCAGGATGAGGCGCGTGTTGAGCGCGGGCGGAGTAGCGGTCTGCGCGTTCGCCATGATTGCGACAATCATTAACATCAACACCACTGCCACCAGGCCAGTTGGTGCTTTATAAGGTTCGAGGATGAGTCGGATCCGACGCATTAAGTTAAACTCCTACGTGGCTGATAGTAACATCTATTCAGGTCTTTTTATCCCTAAATGTGGTATTTGACAACTAGAATTACGTTTCACTTCACCGCTCCAATAGCTGCTTGAAAATTCCACATTGAGGTGCGGGAATTCCCCCAACTGCTGGCTTTTTCTGCGGCTAATACTGCTGAGTTTTTCGGCGCCCGATCAATTCGGGCTGATAATCCGTATTTCCAGGTCAAGCGTGCCATCCGCATGGGTGGAGCAGCTCAGGCAGGGATCGAAGGCCCGAACTACCGCTGAAACGCGGTTCAGCATGCCTTCGCGGATCTCGGCGCCGTTCACGAAGTGGCGGGCCACTTCCGTGATGGCCCGGTTCATCGCCAGGTTGTTGTGCCCGGTGGCGACAATCAGGTTCGCCCAGCGCATGGCGCCGCTCTCATCCACTTTGTAGTGGTGAATCAGCGTGCCCCGCGGAGCTTCGATCATGCCGATGCCTTCCAGCGCATTCACCCCGGCGCGGGAGCGCACCCGCGGATTCAGAATGGCCGCATCGGCCAGCAGCATTTCCATGGCTTCCAGCGCGTGCAGCAGCTCAATGAGGCGTGCGTAGTGATAATGGAACGCGCCGTGCACCACCGGCCCGAAGCGCTGCCGGAACTCCTCCAGTTCCCTATCGGCGCGCGGCGTGCCGGTTACCGTGGCTACATTGAGGCGCGCCAGCGGTCCCACCCGGTAGACACCGTCGGGGTAGCCAAGCGGCTTGAAATAGGGCGCCTTCAGGTAAGAATCGCGCAGCGAGGCTTCGCCCACGAACAGCCCGTAATCCTGCGCGCGAATGCCGGCCGCGGCAATCGCGCCGTCCGCCTGTTTGAACAGCAGCCGGCCATCGTACCAGTCCAGGGCGCCGCCATCGTCCACCAGCGCCGCATAAAGCGTGGGGGCGGAGCCGAAGTGCGCAATCTCTTCCGGGAAGCGCTCCAGAATTCCCTTGAAGTGCGCCATGGTCTTGCCGGCGATGGCCAGCGCTTCCGGCAGGCCGGCCAGAATGCTTTCCCGCACCGCCGGCGCCAGCGGCGCATTCACGCCGCCCGGCACCACCCAGGAGGGATGCACCCGTTCCTGCGCCATGCCTTCAATTGCCTGCTGCCCGAACTTGCGCAGCGCGATCCCCATGCGCGCCAGCTCCGGCTGCTCTTCGATCAGTCCGAATATGTTGCGCCGCGCCGGGTCGGAATCGAAGCCCAGCAGCAGGTCCGGCGCCGAGAGGTGGAAAAAGCTCAGCGCGTGCGACTGCACGAATTGCGCGCAGTGCAGCAGCCGACGCAGCTTGAGCCCCGCTTCCGGCGGCGCCACCGCCATGATGGCGTCGCACGCCTTGGCCGAAGCCAGCAGGTGGCTCACCGGGCAGATGCCGCAGATGCGCGCCGTAATCGACGGCATCTCGTAATAGGGCCGGCCCTCGCAGAACTTTTCGAAGCCGCGCACCTGCGTCACGTGGAAATGCGCATCCGCAACCTTCCCTTCGGCGTTCAGCAGGAGGTCGATCTTGGCGTGGCCTTCAATGCGGGTTACGGGATCGATGGTGATTTTGGACATGGGACGGCTCACCCGAATTTCACTTTCGATTTCACATCCGGCATGCGGCCGTCGCACAGCTCGCCCAACACCCAGGCGATGGTCTTGGCAGGCGGCGGGCAGCCGGGCAGGTGCAGGTCCACGGCCACTACTTCGTGCACCGGTATAGCCTGCCGCAGCAGCGCCGGCACACCGTCGGAAGGAACGCCGCGGGCCGTGTCCGCCCCCTCCACGTAGATACGCTCCAACAGCTTGCGCGGCGGCGTGGAGTTGCGCATGGCGGGCACGTTGCCGGCCACCGCGCAATCGCCCAGCGCCACCACCAGCTTGCTGCGCTGGCGGATGGCGCGCACCTTCTCCAGGTCCTCTTGCGAGCTGACGGCCCCTTCGATCACGGTGACATCCACCGCCTTGGGAAACTCCTGCGCATCCACCAGCGGGCCGTAGACCACTTCCGCTTTCTTGGCCACCGCCAGAATGGCCTCGTCCATATCCAGCAGCGACATGTGGCAGCCGGAACAGCCGTCCAGCCACACCGTCGCCAGCCGCACCTTCTTCATGGGCGGCCTCCGTGGTGCAGCGCCAGGCGCCGCACCTTGCTGTCCTGCTTCACCATTTCCTCCACCGCGAAACCCTTCTCGGCCATGGCTCCGGTGGGGCAAACCTGAACGCATTTGCCGCAGTTGGTGCAGCTCCGCGATTCGCCCCAAGGCCGGCTGGCGTCGCAGACGATCATCGAACGCACGCCGCGCCCAGCCACGTCCCACACGCGCGCGCCTTCCAGCTCCGCGCAGACGCGCACACAGCGCGTGCACAGAATGCAGCGGTTGTGGTCCAGCACGTAACGGGGATGGGAGACGTCAACCGGCAGCCGCGGCCAGGAGTAGGCATAATGCACGCTGGTGACGCCCAGCCGCTGCGCCATCGCCTGCAGCTCGCAATGATTGTTCGACACGCACACGGCGCACTGGTGATTGCGCTCCGCCAGCAGGAACTCGATAGCGATGCGCCGGTATTGCGCCAGCCTTTCCGAACTGGTGACCACGCTCATCCCATCCTGCACCGGAGTGGTGCAGGCCGGCAGCGGCCGCGCCACGCCTGAAACCTCCACGATGCACAGCCGGCAGGCGCCCACCGCGGTGATGTTTTCCAGCCAGCAGAGCGTGGGAATGTATTTTCCCGAGGCCCTGGCCACCTCCAGAATCGTCTGGCCCTGGCTGGCCGCCACGTACTCGCCGTCAATCCTTATGGAGATCTGATCCGCCAATCTTCCTCCTTTGGTAGCGCCGGCAGTCTTGCTGCCGGCGAGCCACACCGGCGGCACGACCGCCGGCGTTACCTGTGTTCGTGCACGTCGCAGCGCAAGCACCGCGCCGCTTCCTCGCGCGCGTCTTCGGCCGAAAGTCCCATCACCGATTCCGCGAAACTCTCCACCCGCTCCGCCGCCGGCAACTCCTCCGCCTTTCTCCTCGGCGCCGGCATGGGTTGCTCTGGAACCTCCTTCCCGTAATCGAACTGCGCGCCAATCTGTTCCCAGCGGCCGGGACCCATCAGGCGCTGGTCGATAAAACGCGCCGCCTTCTTGCCGTAGCCCATGGCATTGGAAACATTGGACGCGCCGGAAATGGCATCGCCGCCGGCATAAAACTTATTGCGGCTGGTCTCGAGCGTATAGCGGTCCACCTCGAATGTGCCCACGCCTTCCTTGATACGCAGGCCTGAGGCGCGCGCGAAGTCCGGGTCCACCGCCTCCCCCACCGCCAAAATCACGGTGTCGCATTCCAGCCGCCGGATCTCGTCGGTGGGTACCGGGCGCCGGCGCCCGCTCGCGTCGAACTCGCCCAGCCGCGTCTTCACCACCTCGATCCCCTTGACGCAACTTTCCGCATCGCCCACGATGCGATGCGGCGTGGCCAGGAATACGAACCTGGCGCCCTCCGCCGCGGCCGCGTCCGTCTCCTCGCGAATGGCCGGCATGTCCTTCCGCTCGCGGCGGTATATCACCGTCACTTCCGCGCCCATGCGAAGGGCGGTGCGGGCCGAGTCGATGGCAGCATTGCCGCCGCCGATCACTGCCACTTTGCGGCCCAGCCGCACCGCCTCCGCCTTCGCCACCGATTCCAGGAACGGCAGGGCCGGTATTACGCCCTTCAACTCAGTTCCCGGAAGGTACACCCAGGCTTCTTTCCAGGTGCCGATGGCGAGAAACACCGCGTTAAAACGATTGTCCAGGTCGTTCAGCGAAATATCAGTCCCTATCGTGACGCCGCACTGAATCTCCACGCCCATCCGGCGGATCAGTTCCACCTCGCGCCGGATCACGCTGGTGGGCAGGCGGTATTCGGGAATGGCATAGCGCAGCATCCCTCCCGGTTCCGCGTTCGATTCATAGACGGTCACCTGGTGCCCCAGCAGAGCCAGGTAAAAAGCCGCCGCCAGGCCGGTGGGTCCGGCGCCCACCACCGCTACCTTGCGGTCCGTAGGGGGGAGCCGGCGCGCCGCGATGCGGTCGGCCAGCGCGTCGAACCGGTCGGATTCGAAAATGGCGTCGGCAATGTGCCGGTGCACATCGCGCATGTTCACCGCGCTGTCCAGCGACCGCCGCCGGCAGCGGTGATCGCACGGATGCTGGCACACGCGGCCGGTGGAAGCCGGCAGCGGATTGTCCAGCACCACCGCTTCGAACGCCTCTTCCAGCCGCCCTTCCTGGAGAAGCTGCAGGTACCGCGGCACGTTCATGTGCAGCGGGCAACTGTTCTCGCAGGGCGAAAGCGCCAGGTCTTCGCACACGCCCGCGCGGCAGCGCTTGGCGCGGATATGGTCCTCGAATTCGTGGCGGAAATGGCGGATGGTGGTGAGCAGCGGATTGGGCGCGGACTGTCCCAGGCCGCACAGCGACATATCGCGAATCATGCGCCCCATCTCGTCCAACTGCTCCAGCGCCGTTTCAGGCGCCTTGCCGCGCGTGAACGCGTTCAGCAGACGCAGCGACTGGTCCAGCCCCACGCGGCACGGAATGCACTTGCCGCACGATTCAGAATGGGTGAATTCGATGAAGTAGCGCGCCACGTCCACCATGCAATTGTCTTCATCCATCACCACGATTCCGCCCGACCCCATGATGGAGCCGAGTTGCGCCAGCGTTTCGTAATCCACCGGCGTATCGAACATCTCCTGCGGAATGCAGCCGCCCGAAGGCCCGCCGGTCTGCACCGCTTTTACCGGCCGCCCGTCGGAGCCGCCTTCGCCCACGTCGTAAATGAAAGTCTTCAGCGGCGTGCCCAGCGGCATCTCCACCAGGCCGGTGTTGGCCACCTTGCCCACCAGCGAGAAAACCTTGGTGCCGGCCGATTTGGCGCTGCCGGTTTCGCTGAACCACGCCGGCCCCTTGGATACGATGGGCGCTATGTTGTACCAGGTCTCCACGTTGTTGATGTTGGTGGGCTGCCCGTATAGCCCTTTCTGCGCCGGGAACGGCGGCCGCGGCCGTGGGCGGCCGGCGAAACCTTCGAGCGACGCAATCAGCGCCGTCTCTTCGCCGCAAACGAACGCTCCCGCACCCTCCACCAGCCGGATATCGAAGCGGAAGCCACGGCCCATCACGTTGTCGCCCAGCAGTCCCGATTGCCGTGCCTGCTCGATCGCGCGGTTCAGCCGGTGCACCGCCAGCGGGTACTCGGCGCGCACATAGATAATGCCCTCGGTAGCTTCCATCACGTAGCCGCCGATGATCATGCCTTCCAATAGCGCGTGCGGATCGCTCTCGATCTCGTTACGGTTCATGTACGCGCCCGGATCGCCCTCATCGGCATTGCAGATGAGAAACTTCTGGCCCGTCGCCGCGCGCCGCATGAATTCCCATTTGATGCCGGTGAGGAATCCCGCGCCGCCGCGCCCGCGCAGCTTGGAGGCTTTGAT
>Ga0335079_10009137_pt1 | contig 11289 bp, 10 predicted proteins | sample Lox_Sample_33_FD_206719 | JGI IMG/M metagenome (GOLD analysis project Ga0335079, IMG submission 206719) | Soil microbial communities from Loxahatchee National Wildlife Refuge, Florida, United States - Lox_Sample_3.3 | ecosystem: Environmental > Terrestrial > Soil > Wetlands | place: USA... | reverse complement strand
GTGACGTGGGCGGGCAGATCGATCCGCGTTCGGCTCTCCACCCTCTATACGATGCCACCGCGTGCGTCGGAAAGCCCTCGTACTTGGAATCGCGTGCGCGGGCATGCTCTGGCTCGTCGGAACGGCCATCGCCGGAAACGGGGGAACCCTTCCGGTGGCGCCCAGCTCGCCGAACGCGAACCACACGCGCGAGGCCTACGAGTTCGTGCTCCTGTTCGCAGCCTTCATCTTCTTCGGGGTCGAGGGCGTGCTGATCGCCTTCATCATCAAGTACAGGCGCGGCAAGCGGGGACGCTACGACGACGGCCTGCAGCTGCACGGCTCGACCAGGCTCGAGGTGCTCTGGACGGTCGTTCCGGTGGTGGTTCTTGCTCTCATCGCCGGGTTCATCTTCGTCAAGCTGCCGTCGATCGCCGATGCCCCGGCAGCAACGGCGGCCGACCAGACGACGATCAAGGTCGAGGGACGCCAGTTCTACTGGATGTTCCACTACCCGAACGGCGCGATCTCGGTTGGCACGATGATCGCCCCCGCCGACGACGTCGTCAACGAGGACGTCTTCGCACCCGACACCGACGTGCTGCACAGCTGGTGGGTACCTGCGCTCGGCGGGAAGATCGACGCGATCCCGGGGCGCACGAACCACACCTGGTTCGAGGCGCCGGCCGGTGAGTACGCCGCCCGCTGCTCCGACCTCTGCGGGATCCAGCACACGATGATGCTGGGGACCGTCAAAGTCGTGCCGCGTGCTCACTACCTGCAGTTCATCGACGAGCGGGCGTCGAATCCGGCGAGCATCGAGCTCGGCCAGGAGGAGTGGCAGAACGTCTGCGCGGTCTGCCACCGGCTCGACAGCGCCTACATCGGCCCGGCGCTCGGCGACAACCCGGTCCTGACCAATGCGAAGGACCTGAGCACGATCCTCAGGGAGGGCGTCGGGAAGATGCCAGCCGTCGGCAGCGACTGGACCGACGATCAGATCACCGCGCTCGTGAAGTACACCACGGCGCTCGTGAAGGGGTCGAATGGCGGCTAACGCCGAGACGCCCGTCACCGCTTACCGCTCCGACTGGAAGGAAGGGCGCCTGACCTCGTGGCTGACCACGGTCGACCACAAGCGGATCGGGATCCTGTACATCATGACCGCGCTCGGGTTCTTCGCCTTCGGCGGCCTGCTCGCACTCCTGATCCGCTACCAGCTGGCGACGCCCGACGAGACGTTCATGACCGGGAGCGCTTACAACCAGGCGGTCACGATCCACGGCACGACGATGATCTTCCTCGTCATCGTCCCGATCCTCGCCGGCTTCGGGAACTACCTCGTGCCGCTGATGATCGGCGCCCGCGACATGGCATTCCCGCGGCTGAACGCCCTCTCCTACTGGCTCTACCTGCTCGGCGGGCTGATCCTCCTACTCAGCTTCGAGGCCAAGGGCGGCGCAGCGCAGGCCGGATGGACCTCCTACGCGACGCTATCAACGCTCCACTCGCCCGGACGCGGGCAGGATCTGTGGATCCTGTCGCTGCACGTGCTGACGCTCTCGTCGCTAGCCGGGGCGGTCAATTTCATCGTGACGATCACGAACATGCGGGCCCGCGGGATGACGTGGACGCGGATGCCGCTGTTCGTCTGGACGGTGCTGACGTACGCCTGGCTGCTCCTGCTGGCACTGCCGGCGCTCTCGGCCGGTCTGACGATGATGCTCCTCGACCGGCACGCCGGCACGAACTTCTTCAACCCGGAGCACGGCGGCAGCCCCATCCTCTACCAGCACGTCTTCTGGTTCTTCGGGCATCCCGAGGTCTACATCATGGTGCTACCGGCGATGGGGATCATCTCGGAGATCATCCCAGTGTTCGCCCGTAAGCCGATCTTCGGCTACAAGGCAGTCGCGCTCTCGACGGTTTGCATCGCCTTCCTCGGCTTCCTCGTCTGGGGCCACCACATGTTCGCGGTCGGGCTCCCCACCCGGGTCGACTCGTTCTTCATGATCTCGTCGATGGTGATCGCCGTGCCGACCGGCGTCAAGATCTTCAACTGGCTCGCGACGCTCTGGCGGGGGAACATCTCGTTCGACACGCCGATGCTGTGGGCGCTCGGGTTCATCGGGCTGTTCACGATCGGCGGGCTCTCGGGGATCTTCCTGGCAGCGTTTCCGGTCGACTGGCAGCTGACACAGACCTACTACGTCGTCGCGCACATCCACTACGTCCTCTTCGGAGGGTCGATGTTCGCGATCTTCGGCGGGCTCTACTACTGGTGGCCGAAGATCTTCGGCCGGCTACTCGACGATCGGCTCGGGAAACTCCATTTCTGGCTCGTCTTCATCGGCTTCAACCTCACCTTCATGCCCCAGCACTTCCTCGGGTTGCTCGGCATGCGGCGGCGCATCTACACGTACCCTGAGGGGGGCATCTGGGAGGTCTACAACTTGATCTCGACAATCGGCGCCTTCACGATGGCGGTTGGGATGACGGTGTTCCTGGTGAACGTCATCAAGACGACGCGGCATGGACGGAGGGCGACCAACGACCCGTGGCAAGCCGACACGCTCGAGTGGTATGCGACCTCGCCCCCGCCCCCGTGGAACTTCGACCGCGTGCCCTACATCATCAGCCCGCGCCCGCTCCGCGATCTGCGGCGGCGGCTCACCCAGGAGGGACGCCTGTGACCGTCGGACCCTGGGGACGGCTGCTCGCCGTCTGCGCCACGGCCGCGACGGCGCTCGCCGTCGTGTCAGGCGCCGCCGGCTGGAACACGGCCCACCGCCTACTCTCCGGTCTGGCTCTGCCGCCGCTCGTTGGGCTGGTCGTGGTTGCCTGGGTCTCCGCGAGGCGCCTGCTCCCCACGACGGTCGTCGCGCTCGGGCTGTTCGGCCTCGCCGCACTCCTCACCGCCCGCAACATCCACCTCGCCGCTGCAGCGCTCGCCTTCGCGGCCACCTCCGTCCTCGCCGCCCAGGCCTTTCGGGGTGTCGTCGGCCCGGCCGGAGACCTCCGCGACTACGTGACGCTGACGAAGCCGCGCGTCATGTCGCTGCTCTTGCTGACAGGCGGGGCGGCGGTGTTCGTCGGCGCCTCCGGGGTGCCGTCATGGGACATCTTCGCGGCGACGATGATCGGCCTCGCCCTCGCCTGCGGCGGTGCCGCGGCCCTGAACCACTACCTCGACCGGGACATCGACAAGCTGATGGGCACTCGGACGGCCGGCCGGCCGGTTGCGTCGGGGAGGATCGCGCCCGAACGGGCACTCGAGTTCGGGATCGCCCTCTCGGCGCTCTCGTTCGTTCTGCTCGACTCGCTCGTCAACCTGCCGACCGCGCTGCTTGCCCTGACCGGCAACGCTTTCTACGTGATCGTCTACACGCGCTGGTTGAAGCGCTCGACGCCGCAGAACATCGTCATCGGCGGCGCTGCGGGCGCCGTGCCCCCTCTCGTCGGGTACGCCGCAAGTGCGGGGCATCTGGGCTGGGCGGCGCTCGCGATGTTCGGGATCGTCTTCCTCTGGACGCCGCCGCACTTCTGGGCGCTCGCGCTGATGATCCGTGACCACTACGCGAACGCCCGGGTCCCGATGCTGCCGGTCGTCAGAGGCGAGCGCGAGACCGCCCGGCAGATCGCGTGGTACTCGGTCGCCCTCGTCACCGCTACGCTGGTTCCCGTCGCATTCGGGATCTTCGGGCTGTTCTACGGGGTTTCAGCGCTGACGCTCGGTGCCGTGTTCGCGTGGATGGCCTTCGCGCTCTGGCGGCAGACGACGCGCCCGCACGCGGTGAAGCTCTTTCACTTCTCGATGCTCTACCTGGCGCTGCTCTTCGTCGCGATGGCTCTGGACTCGGTCATCTGATGGCGACGCACCCACCCGATCTGATGCATGACGCCGTCGGGCCGAGCCCGGAGCTGTCTCGTAAGAACGTCCGTCTGTCGATCGCCCTGACGATCGTCTTCCTCGTGCTCTTCGTGGGGACCTTCGTCGTCGGGATCGCCGCGCTGAAGCTCTAGCAGGTCAGCCGCTGGACGGCGTCTTCATCACGGAACTCGCCGCGCCGCCCGGAGTGCGGCTGGCCGTCAAGGACCTGTTCGACACCGCCGGGGTGCGAACGACATACGGGTCGGCTGTGTTCTCCGATCACGTGCCCTCGGAGACGGCGGAGGCGGTTCGGCGCCTCCAGGCAGCGGGGTACGTCAACGTCGGGAAGACGAACCTGCACGAGTTCGCCTACGGGGTGACGTCGCAGAACCGCCACTACGGAACCGTCCCGAACCCGCTCGCGCCGGGGCGCACGGCCGGCGGATCGAGCGGCGGATCTGCGGCGGCGCTGGCCGCGGGGCTCGCCGACGCCGCCCTGGGGACAGACACCGGCGGCTCGATCCGGATCCCCGCGGCGTGCTGCGGGATCACCGGCTTCAAGCCGACGTTTGGACTCGTCCCGACAGAAGGGGTGTTCCCGCTCGCGCCGAGCTTCGACCACGCCGGACCGATGGCCCGGGACGTGGCGGGCTGCGAAGCGATGATGTCGGCGCTCGTGCCGGGGTTTGCGGCTGCCCCTGCCGAGCTTGCCGCGGTGCGGGCGGGAGTAGCGTGGTGCGCTCTCTCGGATCGGCTCGTGAGTGAACGCGTCCGGGAGGCTGCGGCGCTCTTCCCGCTCGCTCGTGAGATCGAGCTGCCGCTCGCCGGCGGAATCTCGAGACTCTTCATGCGGGAAGTGGGCGACGTCCACCGGGACCTGTTCGAGGAGCACGGCGAGCTCTACGGCGACAACATCGCACCGAAGATCGAGCGGTGTCTTGCGATCACCGACTCGGAGGCGGCCGCAGCGGCGGCCGAGCGCGACGCGTACCGGCGCACGATCCTGGCGGCGATCGAGCCGTTCGACCTGCTCCTCGTTCCTACGCTGGCGCTCGTCCCACCGAGCGCAGATGTCGACGAGATCGAGGTACGAGCGTCCCTGACGCAATTCACCTTTCCGTTCAACGCGCTCGGCTGGCCTGCGCTTGCATTGCCCTGCGGGCAGGCCGAGCACGGCCTGCCGGCGTCGATCCAGATCGTCGGTCGGCCCGGAGCCGACGAGCTCGTGATCGGGGTAGGGCACGTGCTCGAAGCGGCGCTGGCGCGGTAGCGTGCCGTCGCGTGGAACCCGATCTCCTCTTCGCGCACGAGTTAGCGGACGCCGCCGACGCGATCACCCTGCCGCGCTTCCGCGCCCTCGACCTCCAGGTCGAGACGAAGCCCGACCTGACGCCGGTCAGCGAGGCAGATCGGGCGGCGGAGCAGGCAATCCGCGAGCTGGTCGCGAGCCGCCGACCGCGGGAGGGCGTACTGGGCGAGGAGCTCGGCGACGACGGAGTTGCCGTCCGCTGGATCGTCGACCCCATCGACGGCACCCGGAACTACGTCCGCGGGGTGCCGGTCTGGGCGACGCTGATCGCGCTCGAGCGGGAGGATCGCTTCGATGTCGCCGTCGTGTCTGCGCCGGCGCTCGGCAGGCGCTGGTCTGCCGCCCGTGGCCAGGGCGCCTGGGCCGACGCCGGCCGAATCCGCGTCTCCGCCGTCGGCACCGCCGAGAATGCGGTGGTGTCCACGACCGAAGCACACGAGATGCCGCCCGGCTGGACCGCCTTGGCGTCGCGGGCCTGGAGCAGCCGCGCCTTCGGCGACTTCTGGCAGCACTGCCTCGTTGCCGAAGGGGCGATCGACATCGCCACCGACCCTGTGCTCCAGCTCTGGGACTACGCCGCCGTGCAGCTCGTCGTCGAAGAGGCGGGCGGCCGCTGCTCAACCTTCACGGGCGACCGCACGGCCCCCGGCCACTCCTTCCTCACGACGAACGGCGCCCTCCACGAGGTTGCGGTGACGCTCCTGGGGGGACAGACCCCCTGACGTTGGGGCGCATCGACCCACCGACGTGGCGTTCCTGAAGGGGACAGACCCCGCAAGGGTCGAAGGGTCGTAACGCCTCCGTAACGATTGTGGAACCATTCGTCCACATCCCTGGTGTGTGCCGGGACGGCCAGGCAAGCTGAGCTCGATGGCTCGGCAGCCTCGTAACGAAGTGGCCGGATCGACCTACCACGTAACGATCCACTCGGTAGCCGAAGCGGCGATGGTGCGCACCGACCGCGATAGGCAGCTCCTCGTCGAGACCCTCGCCGAGACCGTCACGCGTTACGGCTGGAGATGTCTGGGCTTCTGCGTCCTCGACACGCACTACCACCTGCTCGTCACCACCCCCGAGGCGAACCTCGGCCGCGGAATGCAGTACCTGAACGGCACCTACGCGCAGACGTTCAACCGCCGTCATGGCCGGCGCGGTCATTTGTTCAGCGCCCGCTACTGGTCGAAGCGGGTCACGTCGGAAGCCCAACTGCTCCTCTCCGTCCGCTTCATCGCACGCAACGCCTTCCGCGCAGGGATCACGTTCCACCCGCGCCTCGACAGGTGGAGCAGCTACCCGCGCGTAATCGGGACGATGAGCCGCTGGGCGTTCGTCGCGAAAACCACCCTGCTCGAGCACTTCGGGAGGCACCCCGTTGCCGCCGTCCGCAGGCTGATCGCCTTCATCGAGGGGCGTGACTCCAGACCAGGCGACCGACGGGACGCACCCTTCTAACCCTGACGGACGGAAGTCGCGGCGAGAGCAGCGGCCTCGTACACGCGATCCCGGGCCAACCGATCGAGCTCAGCGCTCAGCAGGTCACTCGGAGTAAGGGGCCCGTCGCTCGGTGCCGGGACATCCTCGCGGTCGAGTTGCACCGCGAGCTCGCCTCCGGCCTCGGGTGGAAGCACCTCGCGACCGAGGCGCGACGCCAGCCACCCCCGCAGGAGCGCGGCCTCGGCGCGGGGGCCCCGGATCGCGATCTCCTGCTTCGCGATCGCCGGCCACCTGTCAGCCAGCTCCACCCGCCACGACCCCGTCCGCGCCCACGCGATGTCGGAGACGGCACTTCGCTCGAACGACTCGGCCAGCTCGGCGTAGCGCAACTCGCCCCATTCCGAGGAGTCGACCACCACCCGGTCGGCGACGGCGACGAGCTGGTCCCACTGCGTCTCTCCGAACGGCGGCTCGCCGCGCCAGCGGAGGAACACCGGCAGGTCCGAGATCGCGAGCGGCAGCACGAGCGAGGCCGGGGCGAGAGCCCGGTCGCCGCGAAGCGAGAGCTCGATCACCTCGCCGGCGACCGAGCGCTCACCAAGCGGGAACGACCGGACCGACAGCTCGGCGTCGATCCCCCCCTCGCCATCCTCGCCCGGCCGGGGCACGAGGATCACCGTCCGCGACGGGTGCCGCTCCCGCATTCCCTCGAGCACCCGCTCGGCCGCATCGAGCCATTCGGGCGGCACCCACGCGACATGCGTCATCACGCTCGTGCGCTGCTGCGGACGCCCGTCCTCGTCGGTCACCCCCGCTCGGAGGCGGTGCAGCTCGGCCTCGATCTCGGCGATCGAGACGTCGACGCCCGACCATTCCTCGACGCTCGGCCCCCGGGCGCTGACCATCAGTGGCGCCGCCACGATCGCCCGTCGCGATGGAGCAGGTCGTCGGCCGACGGGGGCCCCCACGTCCCCGCCGCGTAGTTCGGGAATGCGGCCCGGTCACGCTGCCAGCCCGCCACGATCGCATCGACGAGCGCCCACTGCTCCTCGATCTCGTCAGACCGTGTGAACAGCGTCGCGTCGCCGAGCATCGAATCGAGGATCAGCCGCTCGTACGCCTCGGGCAAGCCGTCGCGGAACGCGCTCCCGTAAAGGAAATCCATGTGAACCGTGCGGATCGACATCCCCTGCCCAGGCATCTTCGCTCCGATCGCGAGGGACAGACCCTCGTCGGGTTGGACGTGGATCAGCAGCACGTTGGGACGCAGCCCCTCGACCGCAGCCTCCTCGAACGGCGGGTGCGGGGCACGCTTGAACTGGATTGCGATGGTCGTCTCCCGGCGTGGCAGCCGCTTACCCATGCGCACGTAGAACGGCGTGTCGGCCCAGCGCCAGTTGTCGACATAGAGCTTGGCCGCGACGAACGTCTCGGTCTGCGAGTCCGGCGCGACCCCCTCCTCCTCGCGGTATCCGGGCACCTCGACCCCCTCGACGAAACCGCGGCCGTACTGTCCGCGGACGACCGACTTCGGGCCCGGCGTGTGCAGCGACCGGAGCACCTTGACCTTCTCGTTGCGCACCGACTCGGCCGTGAAGTCGCTCGGCGGCTCCATTCCCGTGATCGCGAGCAACTGCAGCAGATGGTTCTGGAAGATGTCGCGGATCGCGCCGGCCTGCTCGTAGAACGCGGCCCGCCCCTCGATCCCGATCGACTCGGCAACGGTGATCTGGATGTGGTCGATGAACTGGCGGTTCCAGACCGGCTCGAAGATCCCGTTTGCGAACCGTAGCGCCAGCAAGTTCTGCACGGTCTCCTTGCCGAGGTAGTGGTCGATGCGGAAGATCTCGCTCTCGGCGAAGTGCTCCCCGACTAGCGCGTTCAGCTCCCGGGCGGACGCGAGGTCACGTCCGAACGGCTTCTCCACGATCAGTCGCTTCCAGCCTTCACCCTCCGGGATGGCCGCGACCACCCTGACCAGCGGCTCGAACGCCCCGGGCGGCACGGCGAAGTAGTAGAGGCGGTTACCGCCGGTCCCCCGCTCCTCGTCGACCTCGGCGAGCAGCGCGGCCAGCCTGTCCGCAGCAGCCGTATCGGCGGCGTCGAGCTTGAGGTACCGCATGCCGGCGGCAAGCTCGTCCCACACCTCCTGCCGGAAGGGGTCGCGCGCGAAGTGCTGGACGGCATTGCGCATCTCGTCACGGAACCCGTCATCGGACTCGTCCGATCGAGCCACACCCACGACGGCGAAGCGCTCTGGTAGCAGCCGCCGAAAGGCGAGCGAGTAGAGCGCAGGCATGAGCTTGCGCTCGGTCAGGTCGCCCGAAGCCCCGAAGACCACGATCACGCACGGCTCCGGCCTCCGCCTCAGAGGCAGCCCCTCGACCAGTGGGTTCCGCTCTTCGGTGACGACGCTCATTCCGCCGGCTTCACGGCGTGGCCGCCGAACTGGTTGCGGAGTGCGGCGTTCACCTTCGCCGCGAACGACTCGTCCTGACGCGACGCAAAGCGGGCGAACAGAGCAGCACTGATCACGGGCACCGGTACATCCTCGGCGATCGCCTCGGCGATCGTCCAGCGCCCCTCACCCGAGTCCTCGACGTACCCGCGGATCTTCTCGAGCTTCCCGCCCTCGAGCTCGAACGCGTCGTAGAGGAGCTCGAGCAACCACGACCGCACCACCGACCCGTAGCGCCAGATCCCCGCGATCTCGCGCAGGTCGAGGTCGAACTCGGAGCGCTCGAGCACCTCGAAACCCTCCGCGTAGGCCTCCATCAGGCCGTACTCGATCCCGTTGTGGATCATCTTCACGAAGTGGCCCGCCCCCGCGTTGCCGACGTAGGCATACCCGCCGGACGGAGCGAGCGAGAGGAAGATCGGCTCCAGCCGGGCGACGGGCTCGGGATCCCCGCCGGCCATGAGGCAGTAGCCAGCCTCGAGCCCCCAGATCCCGCCCGAGACGCCGACGTCGACGAAGTGGAAGCCTCCCGCGCGCGCCTCCGAGTACCGCCGCTGCGAGTCGCGGAAGTTCGAGTTGCCGCCGTCGACGATCATGTCGCCAGGCTCGGCGAGACCGAGCAGCTCCCGAAACGTTCCTTCTGTGATCCTGCCGGCTGGAACCATCATCCAGAACGCGCGCGGAGCATCCAGCTGGTCACGAAGCTCGGCGAGCGACGCCGCGGTCGACTCGATGCCGGGGTCGAAGGTCTTCATGTCGTGACCGTCCAGCTCCAGCCGCCGGGTCATGTTGCCGCCCATGCGACCGAGACCGATCATCCCGAGCTGCATCAGGGAACCTCCTCCATCGAAAGGCGCACGATCCGCCGGCCGCGCTCGCGCAACGACTCGAAGTCACCCGCTGCCTGCGCCCGGATCAGCCGGGCGAACCCGAAAGGCTTGCCCGGGATCGGCAGCTCGGGCCCGTACTCCTCGACCACCTGGACGAACACGCCGGTGTTCGGGCCGCCCTTATGCAGCTGTCCGGTCGAGTGGAGGTACCTCGGGCCGAACCCGCGCGTGACGACGCATCCCGTCCTCTCCCCGAGCGAGCGGGCGAACGCTCCGAGCCGGACGTCGTTCTCGGGGCTGGGGTCGACGAAAGCCTGGAGGCAGACGTAGTCCGGCGGAGCGGCCCCCTCGAGGAGCTCGTCGAGCGACCCCTCGGTCCCGAGCGGCGGGTCTCCTGCTGCGAGCACCTCGTTCGTCTTGTCCTTCGCGGCCTGGACGTCGGGCTGATCGAAGGGGTTGATCCCGAGGATCGACCCGGCGACCGCGGTCGCGAACTCCCAGCGGAAGAACTCCCTGCCGAGCTCGAGCGGATCGGGCAGCCGAACCTCGTGCACCTGACGGTCGGCGGCGCCACCCTGCTCGCCGGGGGCCGGGACGAGCCCTTTCCCCTCCTTGCCCGTCGACTCCGCAAGCAGCTGCTCGACCCAGAGACCGAACACACCCACATCCGGTAGGCACACCTTGTCGGCTCCCGCCCGCCAGCCCCCGCCGAGCGAGAGGCCGAGCTCGAGCCCGGGGTTCCCCTCGTCGAGGCGACACGCGTCCGCCATCTCGCAGGCACGGTCGAGCAGAGCCGTGACGTCGACGCCCATCAGCGCCGCCGGAAGGAGCCCGAACTGGGACAACGCCGAGTACCGTCCACCGATGGTCGGCTCACCGGGAACGACCGCAGCGAACGACCGCTCCTCCGCGAGCGCCGCCAGCGCCGAGCCCGGGTCGGTGATCGCCACCCACTGGTCGCCCCGCGGGGCGAGTTTCCAGAAGTACTCGGTGTGCGAGCGGGTCTCGAGCGTCGAGCCCGACTTGGAGGCGGTGAGGAACAACGTCCGCGAGAGATCCAGCTGCGCCTGCAGGCGGCGGATCGCCCCGGGGTGCGTCGTGTCGAGGACGTGGAACGACTCGATCGAATTGGCCCGGCGGAGCACCTCCGGCGCGAGCGAGGAACCACCCATCCCGAGCAACACGACGCTGTCGATGTCGTCGAGCACGTCCTCGGCGAGCCGGAGCAGCGGCTCGGCGTCGTCGCGCATCCGGTACGGCTCGTCGAGCCAGCCGAGCCACCGGGCCTCAGCCTTGCCCGTCCAGACCGTGGGGTCGCGCGACCAGATGCGCGCGACGAGCTCGCGCCGCTCGGTCGTCAAGTCGCCGCCAGCTCGCCTCGCCTGGCCTCGATGCCCGAGATCAGCTC
>Ga0335079_10009136_pt1 | contig 11289 bp, 8 predicted proteins | sample Lox_Sample_33_FD_206719 | JGI IMG/M metagenome (GOLD analysis project Ga0335079, IMG submission 206719) | Soil microbial communities from Loxahatchee National Wildlife Refuge, Florida, United States - Lox_Sample_3.3 | ecosystem: Environmental > Terrestrial > Soil > Wetlands | place: USA: Florida... | reverse complement strand
AACGATGCGGCGGTGGCCGTCATGAGATGGCAAACGCCGGACGTTTATTCAGGCCCGGCAGGCGGCTGAAGATGGCGAGGGTGAGCGCGAGCACGAAAAACGCCAGCCAGCCGTCAATCATTTTGCCCGTGCCCCAAAACCAGATGGCGGCATGGGGAACGTCGGCGGTGAACGTGCCGAAGATTTTCAGCCAGAAAATCCAGCCCGCGTGCAGGCCAATGGAAAAATAAAGGTTGCCGGTGCGTTGATACGCGAGGCCGAGCAGCACGCCCGCCAGCGTCAGGCTGAAGAAGCCCGGAACGAGCGCGTGAAAATCCGCAAACCCGGCCAGCATCCGGGGCAACAGTTCGAGGCCCGAATTCCAGAACACCGTGCCGGCAAGATCGGCGCGTTGCAAAAAATGCACCAGCGCGTAAATCAGGCTGCTCAATCCCAACGCCAGCGGCCAGTAGAACACGCGGCGCAGCCCGCCGAACACGCCGCCGCGAAACAGAATTTCCTCGAGTATGGCCACCACCGTTGCTGTTGCCGCCGCGTCCCAAACGGTTTCGATGATTTTCCCGGCCGAAACACCTCCCGTCAGTGCGCGCCCGCCGTAGAACAGGACAATCCCCGCGACCACCGCCAGCGAGACGAAACCGAGCAAAAGACCGCCGAACAGTTTTTTTGACTGGCCGTAGGGGGGGACGAGGCCGGTTTCGCGCAGCGACTTTGCGCCGAGCGCGCGCAGCAAAGGCCATACGCCCGCCAGGGCGAGAATCAAAAAGGAACGGTCCATGAACCGATGAAACGGGGCGCTGGCGAGTTTGGGAACGGAATGGGCGAAATGCTGCGCGAGCCAGTAAAGCCAGGGCGCGAGCAGTGCGCCGCCGAAAAAGACCACGACGGTGTAGATGATCAGCGCCCAAAGAGGCCGCATGACCGCAGAATAAACGTGGTCGCAATTCGCGCCAAGCACGAATTCTGGATAATCCTGCAAACGTGGGGGGCGAGCGCCTGTGCCGCCGTAGCGTTGCGAAGGCTGATATTCGCGAGCCGATGTCCCTCGCCCGCGGGCGTGTCGGGCCGTAGGTGCGAAGCGAAAGCCGAAGCGGGAGAGGGTGGTCCCGCCGGGCCGGATCGGATGAGGGGTGATAGCGAAGAACCAACCGTCGTCGGCTCGTCAGTAACCTCGCCCCACCAAAAACTGCCGGGCGCGAATTCCGGATACTTGGAGCCATCGGCGCGCGTCTGAAATTGCGGGCGGACAGGTTTTATTGGCTATTAACGGAAGGTTGTGTTATGCAATTGGCAGTCATGGCGAATGGCCCACAAAGTACGGCGGATTCCGCGCACGCGGCGCAGGGCAAGTTCGGACGTTTTTATCTTCAGGAACGCCTGAACGATGGTGGCATGGCGGAAATCTGGCTGGTCACCGACGGCCGTGGCAAGCCTTTTGCCCTGCGGCGATTGCGCGACGGTCTGCGGTTCAATCTCCTCGCGCGCCGCCGTTTTCTCCGCGGCTGCGAAGTGCTGTCGCATCTGAACCAAAGCGAATACGTCGTCGGCTACGTCGAGCACGGCAAATTGGAGGGCACGCTCTACATGCTGATGGATTATGTGGAGGCGGAAAATTTGAAGGTACTGTTCGGGCGGCACGATCCCATCCTGACCGAAAACGTCGCGCAAATCCTCATTGATATGGCCTTGGGTTTGGAGGACGTGCATGAAAGCGGTTATATGCACCTCGATTTCAAGCCGGAAAACGTCCTCGTATCGCGCAACGGCAGCGTGCGGCTGATCGATTTTGACCTGGCGCAGCCCATTCCGGAAAAGCCGAAGAAGATGTCGAAGAACCCCGGCACGCCGGCTTACATGGCGCCGGAACAATTGCAGCGCAAACCCATTGACCCGCGGGCGGACATTTTTGCCTACGGCGTCGCGGCTTACGAACTGGTGACGAACCAGAAGCCGTTTGACGGCGACACGCCCGGAGCGATTCTGGCACGCCAGCTTGACCTCTCGGGTCCCATGCCGCCGCGTGAGCACAACCCCGACCTGCCCGCCGCGCTGGAAAAGGTGATTTTAAAGTGCATCGCGCGCGAACCCGACCGGCGCTATCCCTTCATGAGCGTCCTCGTTCGCGACTTGCAGAACGCGCTGTATCTTTGAGCTTCCTCGTAGCAGCCTCCTTACGTCGGCTGCTACTTTTTACGGATGACGAGGGGTACTATGGTTTGAACTGTCGCGCAACTTCCTCCAACCAATCGTTGCCGGGCAGAGCGTAGGGACGGAATGTTTCGATGCTTCCTTCGCGGTCGTTGTAGAGGAGCGCGCGATGCATGCCGAGCGTGCTGGCGTTGGGGGCGTCGATCAAACTGGCCGAATCACCGGCACTCATCTGGAACAACACGCGCATTTCAAATTCACTCATCGTCTTCCGGCCCAGGAACCGGTTCACGTTGTTGTAGGTGTCGCAGGTGGCAATCACATGAAAGCCGCGTGCCGGTCCCTCACTGATTAAATTTTGCAACACCGCCGCGGGCTGCACTTCGCCTTCGCCGCTGCTGCTCCCAAATCCAAATTCGTCTTCCGACCGCAGTTTCTTGAAATTTTGCAGGCCGTGGATCAGGAAAAATGTCTCGGGCGCTTTGGCGGACGGCTCGTCTTCCCCGTGATTTTTCAAGTCGGCGGCAAGTCGGCCCATCACTCGCGGCAGATCGCCCTGTGTGACCCGAACGATTTCGTGCGGAAGAAGGCCAACGACACGTTCCAGAACTTCGCGTTGCGGGAATCCGGGCGGCGTGCTGTCGAGCAAAAAGAACCGCACACTGGGAGCGCCGGCATCGTGCCGGCGAGTTTCGACCGTGCCGGCTGGAAGTCGGCGCTCCGGGGGCGGATATTGCGCGGCCAGCGACACGAGCGCGACTGCGAGAATCGTCAATGCGGGCTCCTCACTCTGGCCGACAACCAACAGACTGCTGCCGCTTTGCCGTTGGAACACGGCTTCGGTCGGGCCTTTGATGGCATTCGGTGCGCCCAGCCAGATGCGCGCGCGGGCTGGAGCCTTGGTCTTGGTAGGGACGCGCTGCTGCGCGTCCTGGCGGAGCGGCAGCTCCGCCCTACCACTCAACAGTTCTCGCAACACCAGGTTTTCCCTCACGTCTGCCGGCGCATTGCCTTCGAACACAAACGGGCCCGGATATTGATGGCCATTCCTTTCGGCGCGTTCGCGGACCTTTGCCAGAAATTGGTCGCGCACTGCTTCCGGCAGCCAGACCGTCTGGAACGGGCTGTTGCCTTCAATCGAGCCGGCGGCATCGTTGTAGATGCCTTCACCCGGGCGCGTGAGCAGGCGTGGCGCCGGGTTGTCCTGGTCCATGATCAGGTAGGCGTCCGCCTCGTTGCACATGAGCGCGATGCGGATGACCATCTGGCCAATGGTGGCGCGGGCGAGCGTGTAAGCGCCGCCGAGCGTTTGCGAACCGAGCAGCACGTGAATGCCAAAAGCGCGGCCCTGCCGCACGATGCGGTCGAGCAACACCGCCGCGCCCTGCGACACCCGGTCTTCCTCCGTAAAATATTCCTGGAACTCGTCAATGATGAGCAACGCGCGCGGCATCGGCTCGGTGCCGCCCGCCTTTTTGTAACCGGCGATGTCCTGCACGCCGAGCTGGCGGAACAAATCGCCGCGCCGGCGCAGTTCCGCGTCCACATTTTCCAGCACGCTTAACCCGAATTCGCGGTCGCTCTCGATAGCAACGACTTTGGCATGCGGCAACCGGCGGGCGGCGTAGCACTTGAACTCGACACCCTTCTTGAAGTCCACGAGATAAAACACGACCTGTTCCGGGCTGCAGCACAGGGCAAGGTTGGTGATGATGACGTGGAACAGGGTGGATTTGCCGGAACCGGTTTTCCCGGCAATCAACGCGTGCTGACGCGTGCCTTTGCCAATTTCAAGGCGCTGCAACTTGGTGGCGCCCGAACGGCCGATGGGCACGGTAAGTTCCTCGGACGTGTCCACCGTCCAGAACTTGTCCGGCGCGGGGGCAACCTGCTCGAAGGGCACTTCGACGCGATTTGAGTCCCGGCCGCTTTCGCCGACGCGATGCAAAAAATCCGTCACAAATTCGGGCGGCGGCGGGCCGTCCAGCGTCAGGCGCGTTCCGCCCGGCTGATTGTCTGCCAGCCGGAAACCGCTCTCGGTCCGCACCAGACAGATGCTGTTCTTCCGAAGTTCGTCGGCGACAAAACCCTGCGGCAGCACGTGACGGCGGTCCCATTGAATCAACAGGAACACGCCGCAACGGGCGCCGCTGGTGGCGATGTTGATAAGGCGGTGGGCGGCAGCTTCGCTGAAGTTCACCGGGAAATCGGCAATGACGAGGAAATGATATTTCTCCGCAATGGAGCCGGCCTGGGCGTTGTATTCGGCGATGGTTTCATATTCGTTGCGGAGATACATCTGGATGACCTTTTCCATGTGTTCGCTCAACTCCGCCAGTTTTTCCTCGAGTTGCGCGGTTTGTGTCCAGATGCGGCTGTTGATGTGGCTTTCCTCATAATCGGCCAGGTGCATCAGGCCGGCAAAATTCTGGCCCAGCCCGACCGGATCAAAAATAGTGAAGCTCAACTTGCCGGGCGGGTGGGTCGAAAGGAGGCGGAAAACAATATTGTTGATGGCGGCGATGGCCTCTTCGCCGCCGGTCTTGGCCGTTTCAAAAAGAATGGAACCCTGGGTCGGGTATTTGAGCGTAAGCGGGATGGAAAAATTGGCGGGAAAGGGCAGGGCCAGCCTTGTGTCCTTCAGGCTGGCCTCAGCCAGTTTTGCGGTGTCCACGTCCATGCGACCAAATTTCGCCGCGTTTTTGAATTCCTCGGGAAGCGTCCACTGTTTCCAAACCGGCTGCTGCCATCCGGGGAAAAGTTCTTCGGCGGCGGCATGGGCGGCGCGGATGGTTTCGTGGATGGGCTGGATGCAGTTTTGCCATTCCCCGGCCAACGTCTGCCAGCGGGCTTGTTGTTCGTCATTCAATTTGGCCAGCCTGGCTTCGTGAACCGCGGCCAGTTGCTTGCTCTTGGCCTCCATCGCTTCTCGCAGGCGGGCCACATGATTGGCGTGGTCGCGGTCGAGTTGGCTCAATTTCGCGCGACCGAGCTGCTCGTTCTTCTTCAAAGCGCGGGAGGCTTTTTCGTCGGCGGCCTGCGCTCGCTGGGCGCGGGTGCCCACGGCTTCCTTGACCGTTTGCTTCCACTGCTGGTTGAACTGGCGGGTTGCATTCTCGTAATCCTTTTGGATTCGTTCCTGTTCCTGCCCGCAGCGCTGTTCCGCCTGTTCGAGGGTCAAATCATGCAAACGGCGTGCCGTGGCTAGGTCTCGGGCAATTTTCTTCGCAACTGGCCCGGCCTGAAGCCTGCCACAAAAATGAATCACCAACACGGCCAGCCAGAGAACCGCACAAACCGCGACTGGCGTAACCAGGGAACGGAAGTTGAATCCCGAATGCGGGGACACGGCGCAATAAAGGCCGAGTGCCAGCAGCAACAGGATGGTCAGCAACCAGATTGGGAAATATTTGAAAATGCGCGGCAGCAGAAATTTGTTGAACTCATGCAGTCCGGCGCGAATGACACTGGGAAGTTGCTCAAGCTGTGCCAGGGATCGTTGTTCGTCCGGCATTGGGGCCGGTTCGGGCCATCGCTTGAATGGTGAAAGCCACCGGCGGAATGCGCCGTATCCACGGAAAGCTTTGCGGGCTTCGTTTTCCAGTGGCACGACGGTTTCAAGCCTTTGGGCCAGTTTGGTTCTGGTGTCTTCGAGCGCTGCGGCCGTTTTGCCCAGTCCTGCTTCCCGGCTCTGTTCCACCTGGCCTAGGCTTTCCTGAATCCGCTGTTTCCGGTATCCTTCGCGCCCGCCTTCGCCCTCGCGAATCTGCCGGGTGGTGACGAGATGCGCCTGACCGATCCAGGCCTTCCGCTTTTCAAATTTCGCCAGCCACCGGTTCTGTTCAATTCCAAAATCCTCCTCGGCGTCGGCGATGGCTACTGCCAGCCGGGATTCCTGCCGTTGTGAGTCGGCATCAAACGCCTTGGCTTCCGCGGCCAGGCGAGTGCGAAATTCGACGGCCAGTTTTTCTTCCCGGGCGGCAAAATCCTGGATGGCGCTGCGAAGCCGGTTCAACAACGCCAGCGTTTCGTTTAATCCCAGATGGTTACTCACAGTGTTTGCTACCAAACCTTAAACGAAAATCCTTCAATGGGCGAGTGTGTTCGTGAACCAAAATAAGCGCGGAATTTGGTTGAAATTCAGGCGATAACCCTTGTTAATTTCCATGGAAGGGTAGAAAGCGAACTGTTAATTGGCTGATCATGCAAAATCCAAGGGACAGGAGCTTTTGGCGCGAGTTAGAACAAGGCATCGGGAAAGTGCTTCATTCCCGCTGGTTTTGGATTTTTGTGTTGATTTCAATGATTCTCGGAGTGCTACTCGCATTACTGCTTCCCATCAGGCACACGATGTAAACGGACGATTTCGTGGAATTCGATTGTCAGGAGGGCATCGAGGAGGCACTTTCACTCACAGCGAAGGAGTTTAGATGTTTGATGAATGGCGAAGCCCCAAAATTGAGTTCCACCGAGGTGAGGTTTCTGAACATTGTGGTTTCAGAAAAGGGCTTGAGCGAATTTGCAGGAAACCGACGCGTTGTTTTCATCGCTCGTGACAGAGTTCAACTGGTCGAAATCAAGCACGGTTTGCAGGCAGAGCGGCCGTTGCTGCAAGGGATTACAGCGTCGCTTTTGGTTCTCTTGGGAACGGTAGGCGCTTTCGTTTTAACAGATGGAGGACTGGCTGCGTTGCGATGGGGGCTGGGTTTCCGTTTTTTTGGAGCACTCGGCGCATGGCTATTATGGGAGTCGCTGCGACGTGGATACTATTTGCGCGTGGTCTGCGTCGACGATTCACGCAAGCTGGCAATTCGGGGGCGTGTGCAGAAATTGGGGTTTCGCGAGTTTATCCAGAACGCTGCCAAGCTTGGTTACGACATTCGAGATTCCTTAAGTGATAAGACATTCATTTAACAAGCCGTTGCAAGCAACTCTGGGTCGCATGAGCCTTGGAGAGTCAAGCTTCCAGTCGGCACCGTACTGCTACGGCGGAAAGGCTGCGTCGGTGGATTACTCACAGTCTTTCCTGACTTTGGCCAGCAGTTCGTCCAGCTTTTCGAGCACCGTGACGGTCTTGTCCACATTGGCGAAAAGCTCATTCATGTAGCGTTGCTCGAATTCCTGGCTTTTGGTGTCCTTCCAATAATTTTTGGTCTCGTCCCATCGTGCCTCCAGACCTTTCGTCAGTGCCACGAGCCGGTTTTTGATGCCACTAGGGTTCATGACCGTTTCCCCTTTCCCTCAACCGGAGGATTCTCACCCGCGGCCGGAGCGCGAGTTGTCCCAGCTCGCAGCGCTTCCGAATCCTCGCCGCTGCGGATTGAGGATTCTCCGCGCTCCCCGCCGGGCGCGCCGACCGAGGCATACGCCTCCAACGTTCTGACCATCTGCCCGAGGTGAGCGACCGCCCGTCCCATGTCCGTCGTCAGAAATCCCAGCAACTGGTTTAATTGTTTCAGGAACGGATCCGTTTGACTCTCCAATTCCCGGTTCCACTTTTTAATGACCGTCAATTTAGCCTCGCTTTCGCGGATGGAGCGTTCGGCTTTTTGCACGGCCATGAGGCGCAGGGCGGTGGATTCCTGGAATTGCGAAAGCCGGGCGTTGAACAATTCCGCCTTGGCTTCCTCGAGTTTCCGGCCCCGGACCCGCATTTCGTTCGTCCAGTGAGGCCGCCGGTCGTCCTGCACCCAGGAACGGGCGCGCAATATCTCGTCGCAGGCTTCCTCGAGCGCAGCGCGGGCGCTTTTTAAATAGACGATCAGGTTGGCCCGGAAGGATTCCACAGCCTCGACAGAAGTAACCTGGGCGCGTTCTGCCATAATTAGAGCGAAGCGGATTGATGGATTGATGGATTGGTGGATTTATGACAAACAGGCCTGCCGTTCGGACGGATCAGCCAACAATCCAATGATCCAAAAATCCAATAATCCATTGCGTTCCTCATCGCTGGTGCAGGTATTCCTCGATGCGCTGGGCTTTTCTCAAAAGATAAGGCGTGTGTTCCTTTGAAAGTTCGTTGAATTTCTTCAGCGCCTTCATCGCTTGCTTGAATTCCTCGGCGAATTTCTCGTGTTCCTGGTCCTGCCACGTGTCACCCAGGGCGCTGAAGCGGGCCTGGAGCAGGATGAGCCGGTTTTCGAGGTCGGTGTTGAACCGGTGCAGTTCATCGGCGAATCGCCGCACCTTTTCAGGATCCATGATTGCTTGCGCCATGTTGGACCTTTCGTTGGATGACTTTCTCTTGCCATAAGATAACCGAGAATTGTGCACGCATACAGCCCTTTTTGCTTGCGTAAAAGATTGCCTTGAGTGTGACGGGTTAATAGTTTGAGCGGTAAACCAAATGGGACATCAACCAAAGTTAATCCAATGATCAATCTCAAATCTTTCGAAGTCTGGTTCATCACGGGCAGCCAACATCTGTACGGCCCCGAAACGCTGAAGCAAGTGGCCGTCCACTCGCAGGGAATTGCGAAGGCCTTCAATGTCGCGCCCGCCATCCCCGTGAAGGTCGTGTTCAAACCCGTCTTGACCACACCGGACGCCGTGACCGCCCTGTGCCAGGAAGCCAACCACACGCCCAAGTGCATCGGCCTCATTACGTGGTGCCATACTTTTTCACCGTCCAAAATGTGGATCAATGGCCTGAAACAGCTTCGCAAGCCGGTCTGTCATTTGCACACGCAATACAACCGCGATATTCCGTGGGCCACGATTGACATGGATTTCATGAACATGAATCAGGCCGCGCACGGCGACCGCGAACACGGCTTCATCTGGAGCCGCCTCCGGCTCAATCGCAAGGTGGTCGTCGGGTTCTGGCAGGAAAAATCCGTTCAACAAAAACTCGGCGCCTGGTGCCGCGCGGCGGCCGCGTGGCAGGACTGGCAGGGTGCGAAGTTCGCCCGTTTCGGTGATAACATGCGCGAAGTGGCTGTGACCGAAGGCGACAAGGTGGCCGCCCAGTTCAAATTTGGTTACGCCGTCAACGGCTACGGCGTCGGCGACCTGGTCAAATCCGTGAATGCGGTCTCCGGCAAGGCCATTGACAAACTGGTCGAGGAATACGCCGGCACTTACCAGATGGCGGCGGATTTGCGCAAAGGCGGCGCCCGCCACGAGTCTGTCCGCGAAGCCGCTCGCATCGAACTTGGCATCCGTGCGTTTCTGAAGGCCGGTGGCTTCAAAGGTTTCACCACCACGTTCGAGGATTTGCACGGATTGGCGCAGTTACCCGGCGTATCCGCCCAGCGACTCATGGCAGATGGGTACGGCTTTGCCGCGGAAGGCGATTGGAAGACCGCGGCGCTGGTGCGGGCGATGAAGGTGATGGCGACCGGCCTGCCCGGCGGCACCTCGTTCATGGAAGATTACACGTATCACCTCGATCCGAAGGGCAAAAAGGTCCTCGGCGCGCACATGCTGGAAATCTGTCCGTCCATCGCTGACGGCAAGCCTTCGTTGCAGGTGCATCCGCTGGGCATCGGCGGCAAAGCCGACCCGGCGCGGCTGGTCTTCAACACACCGGCCGGGCCGGCGTTGAACGCGTCGCTGGTTGACCTCGGCAACCGGTTCCGGCTCCTGGTCAACGAAGTGGACGTGGTCAAGCCTGACGAACCGATGCCCAAACTGCCGGTAGCCCAGGCGGTCTGGAAATGCCGTCCGGATTTCGAGACAGCGTGCGCCTCGTGGATTTATGCCGGCGGCGCGCATCACACCGGCTTCAGCCAGGCGGTTACAGCCGAAATGCTCGAAGATTTCGCGGCCATTGCGGACTTGGAATTCCTGCTGATTGGCGAAAAGACCGCGGTTTCCGAACTCAAGAAAGAACTACGCTGGAACGAAGTTTATCACGCCTTGAACCGGGGCTGGGCAATCTGATTAGTGCCGTCATTTGACGGCGCAACCGTCAAGCGAATCGTCCGGGCCCGCAAAGCCGGCACGAAAGTTAATCACGGGCGCGCCCGGCCGGGCGGGGTGGTTTGTTTCGACGCTGTCCTTAATTTTCTCCCTCTCCGCCAACGAAGTTGGGGGAGAGGGCCGGGGTGAGGTGGTTCATTTCATTTTCAGTTCGAATCCCATCCTCCCGACCGTCTCCCCGCTCGGGCGGGGAGACGGAGTTATTCTCCTATGTTGCCGATACCAAGCTGTGCTCCTCGCCAGGCGGTGTGGTCAAATTCGCATTTGCTAGACTGTGTTTTTTGCCTTAAGCTGCACTGAATTGCGAATGAAAATTTTCATTGACGGCAAATACTACGACGAGCGCGACGCGAAAATCTCGGTTTTCGATCACGGCCTGCTTTACGGCGACGGGGTATTCGAAGGCATTCGCGCTTACAACCGCCGCGTGTTCCGTCTCAAGGAACACATTGACCGCTTGTTCTATTCCGCCAAAGCCATCCTGCTCGAAATTCCGATGTCGCACGCGGAAATCACGAGCGCCGTCCTCGATGCCTGCCGGGAGAACAAAATCCGCAATGGCTATATCCGGCTCGTGGTGACCCGCGGCGTCGGCACGCTGGGTCTTAACCCGCGAAGCTGCAAACGTCCGTCGGTCATCATCATCGCCGACAAAATCCAGCTTTATCCACCCGAGTTGTATCGGCAGGGCATGGACATTATCACCGTGCCGACGGTTCGCAATTTGCACAGCGCGCTCAACCCGGCCATCAAGTCGCTGAATTACCTCAACAACATCCTCGCCAAAATCGAAGCGAACAACGCCGGCGTGGAGGAAGCGGTGATGCTGAATGCGGAAGGGTTTGTGGCCGAGTGCACCGGCGACAATCTGTTCATTGTAAAGAACGGCGAGCTGTTCACGCCGCCGCTCTCGGCGGGAGCGCTTTACGGCATCACGCGCCAGACGGTGATTGAACTGGCCCGGGACACGGATTTGAAAGTGTCCGAGCCGAACCTGACGCGCTACGATTTGTTCTGTGCGGACGAATGTTTTCTGACCGGCACGGGCGCGGAAATCGTGCCGGTGGTCAAAATTGACGGGCGTGTCATCGGCGCGGGCAAACCGGGAGCGATCACGCGAAAACTGGTGACGGCGTACCACGCCTTGACGAAAGCCTCCGGTGAGCCGATTTATTAACAGGCATGAACAAACTCCTGACAACTCTGGTGGTTTGCTTG
>Ga0335079_10009135_pt1 | contig 11289 bp, 11 predicted proteins | sample Lox_Sample_33_FD_206719 | JGI IMG/M metagenome (GOLD analysis project Ga0335079, IMG submission 206719) | Soil microbial communities from Loxahatchee National Wildlife Refuge, Florida, United States - Lox_Sample_3.3 | ecosystem: Environmental > Terrestrial > Soil > Wetlands | place: USA... | reverse complement strand
TTGTGAGCTTTGAATCCGCTGAATTTTGTGTTCTCTCCCATCGTGAATTCTCCCCCTGGGATATACACCTGATTCATATGATCGGTTAAATTGAACCGGATTTGGACCAGAGCATCGCCATGCTTGGCCAACAGCACTTCCGTGGCAGTTGCAAGATAAAGCTGCGAAAAGAGCCCCGAGGTCCATGCATACAAAATGATCAGAGCAATGACCAGAACACTGACCGTGATCAGCAGGAATTTCCTTGGTTTCACTACTTGTACCTGGTTGGCTGCAGCTCGGTTATTTCATTTTCTCGGCCACGACCTCCGCCACATCCTTGACCTGCAGCGTATCACCATCGGCCTTGGCGGCATCGTTCATCATTGTCAAACAGAACGGGCAGCCAACGATGACGGCATTCGCCCCGGTTGCTTTTGCTTCTGCGAATCGGACCGTATTGACGCGGCTTGTGCCGTTCTCTTCTTCTTTCCACATCTGGGCGCCGCCCGCGCCGCAGCAGAATGACTTCGCTGAATTACGCGGCATCTCGACCACTTCCAAGCCGGCCGACCTCAAATCTTGGCGCGGCGCGTCGAAGACTTTATTGTGCCGTCCCAGATAACACGGATCGTGGAAGGTGATTCTCATCGCATCGCCATCCAGATTCATCTGGATTTTTCCCGCCCCGACCAGTTCATTGATCAACTGCGTATGATGGATGACGGTATAGTTGCCGCCAAAGGCGGGATATTCATTCCTAAGCGTATGCAAGCAATGGGGACAGGTGGTCACGATTCTTTTTGGCTTTACTTCGTTCAGGATTTCGACATTGGCGGAAGCCAAGCCGAAGAAGATATCTTCGCGTCCGGCGCGGCGTGCGGAATCGCCGGTGCATTGTTCATTGGATCCAAGCACCGCATAGCTGACGCCCGCCGCGTTCAGGATCTTGGCAAAGGCTTGGGCGGTCTTTTGGGCGCGTGCATCCGTCGCAGCCGCACAGCCGACCCACCACAAAATTTCCGGTTCCGGATTCTTTTCGATCGTCGGCACGTTCAGACCGTCCGCCCATTTCATTCGGTCGGCTTGCGAAACGTTCCAAGGATTCATATTGCGTTCCATGCCTTTGAAGGCGTTCTCCAACTGCTTCGGGAATTTGCTTTCCATCATCGAAAGATTGCGCCGCACTTCTAGGATATCCCGCATCGGTTCGTTGCCGACCGGGCAAATATCCACGCACGCGCCGCAGGAGGTACACGCCCAGACGGCTTCTTCTGAAATCAAATCCAACATCGGTTTATCCGTGCCGCCGCCGTAGTTGAAGTTATAACGTTTGTTGATCTCCAATGCGGCCGGAGACAACAGCTTTCCAGTGTTGTACGCCGGGCACACCTCCTGACAACGGAAGCACATGATGCAGGCGTAACCATCCATCACTTGTTCCCAGCCCAAATCCTTGAGGCTTGCCGCACCGAACTGCTGGATGGTTTGATCGTCGAGGTTGATGTAATTCAATTCGCCGATCGAACGGCGCTCGGGCTTCATCCAAATATTCAACGGGGCGAAGAAAAGATGGATATGCTTGGAATAGGGGAAATACGGAAGGAAAGCAAGCACCGCGCCCAGCGATAGCCAGAACATCACGTGCTCGCCGATGATCAGGGAGTTGGCGCTCATTCCAGCCCACAGGCCGGCCACCACCGAAATGGTCGGCTGCCATTTGTCAGCAGAACCGCTTAATGCCACGCTGAACGACTCCCCCAAGTAGCGGCAGGCGTTATGTACGATAATGAACGCCGCCACGATGGCCGAGTCTCGGCTGATGCCGAAGCGCGCCTTCGGGTTGAGCAATGTCGTCGCACGCGTGGACAGCGTGACGGGTCGCAGGATGAAGCGGCGGATGACCAGGGCGATCATACCGAAGAGAATCGCAAGGTTGGCGATGTCCGCCAGCCAGCGGTACACATCCCCGAAATATCCAGTCTGATTCAGGATGCTGAAACCGGTGTAGCCGTAGATCAAATCCGAAAGATTGACCACCAAGAAGATCAGGAAACCCCAACCAATGAGGGCGTGCAAAATGCTGGACCATAATCGAAAACGAAAAACGGGTTGAAATGAAATGACTTTCGTCAAGACTTGGGGAATGCGTTTGAAGGCGGCTTTCCAGTCAGGCTTGCCCTGTCCGCTGGAAATGAGTTTGACAATGCGATCCACACCCCGGTAGGTGAAATAAAGGGACGCGATGGTTGCAATTGCAAAGAGGATTTTTTCAATGGATGTCAGCATGAATGTCTCCGTGGCCCGCCCCTCCGAACTGTCCGTGAAGTACGGCCTGCCTTCGGCAGTCACCTCCTCGAATTTCGTAGAAAACGGGGGAGGCAAGGAGGGGCGGGCAATTTCTTTTTAGTTTAGCACATAATGGAAAACGGAGGCAATCACCCTACTTTTTCTTCGCAGTTTTTTTGTTGGCGCCTTTTCGTTTCGCCGTCCGCACCGTCTTTTGAGGGATCACTTTGCTTTCCTTTTCGATGGATTCGAGCGTCGTCATATCTTCATGAAGGTTGCGCCAGCGTACCAGCAGGCTGAGAAGATAAATGGCGGCGACCACAAAGAAGACGATATAACCGGCGATCATATAGGCGGATGTATCAGGAGGCGCATCGAGAAGCAACATAATCACTCCTTAAACCCCTAGTGCATAAGATTGATTTTGAGCTGTTCGACCTTCGCCGCCAACTGACCCATCCGGACGCGATTCCAGAACAGGTCAACAAAGATCAGCGTGAACGTGAACAGGGCAAAAAAGAAAGCCAGCAGCATGCCGGACGTCATGGCGAAGGCACCCGTTGCGCCAGGGTCGCCACTGCCGATCACTACCGGATGGATCGTGCGGAACAATCGGATCGAAAAGAAAGTGATCGGCGCACTCAGTCCGCCGACCAAGGTGTAGACTGCGCCGAAACGCGCCCGGCGGTCGGGATCCTCGATGCCCTCACGCAGCATAAAGTAAGCCGCATAAATCAATTCTGTGATGGCTGCGGTCGTCAGGCGCGGATCCCAAGTCCACCAGGTGTTCCAAATCGGCCGTGCCCAGATCGAGCCGAGGAGGATCGTGATGAAGAAGAACACCGCGCTGATTTCTACGGCGGCCACCTCAGCGATATCCCATTTAAGGTCCTGCTTGATCAGGTAGACAACGCCCAATCCTGCTGCGAACACAAAGCCCAGTAAGCCTGTCCAGGCCGTGCCAATGTGGAAGTAGAATACGCGTTGGACCTGTCCCATCGTGGCTTCCTCGGGCGCATAGATCAGGGCGAGATACGTCGCAACGGCTAGGGCCAGCAGCGAGGCAATATCAAGAATTTTTAAGGTTAAGGGTTTGGATCGCATAACAGTCCTTTCATGGATTTATTTTACTCTTCGACCACATAGTCGAAGACCATATAGGCGATGGCAATGAAAATCACATCGTAACCGATCAACAGGCTGAGCGGCGCATAGATCGTGCTGAAGTCGTTGGCCGCCAGGAAGCCCTCACTGGCTTTGACGGCGGCGATCAAGACCGGGACCGCGACGGGGAACAACAGGATCGGTAGAAGCACGTCCCGCGTGCGCGCCTGAATCGCCATGCTTGCCAGCAAGGTCCCAACCGCGGTATAGCCAATCGAACCGAGCAGAATCACCAGCAATAATCCGACGTTGAAGAGATTGACATTATAGAGAAAAGCGTAGACCGGAAGGACGATGACCTCCACGATCAACATAAAGACCAAATTGCTGAGCACCTTTCCAAAATAGATGGCAGAACGATCGACAGGCGCCAGCAACAGTCCATCGAGGCAGCCGCGGTCCTTCTCGACCGCCATCGAGCGGTTGAGACCCAGGGTGCCGGCAAAGGCAAACGTGACCCACAACACGCCTGCCGTCACGGACTGGCGAGTGGCGATATCCAGTTCAAGTGCAAAGTTGAATATCAAAATGACGAGCAGAGAGAAGACGAGCATCGCTGAAAAAATCTCGCGGGAACGGAATTCGGCGGCGAGATCTTTTCCTGTGATGGCGAGGACCGCCTTCATCAACGAAGCCTTGGAAGGGCGATGGCTGAGGGTTGCTGCCATATTAACCTAGCAGCGCTCTCTTGTAGTACGCTAGCAAATTGGTTTTGCCCAGTTGTTTGCGTGTGACAGACGTGCCAATGACGCCGCGCGACAGAATGTCGAAGCGGCTGGCAAGTTCTTCAGCGTGCATCAGATCGTGAGACGTCATCACCACGGTGCGGCCGCTGGCCGCGACCGAGCGAAGCACGTCGTCGAGCATCGCCGACGCATCCTGATCGAGACCGGTATACGGTTCATCGAACAACATCACGTCGGGATCATGAAACACGGCGCGTCCGATTGCGAGACGCTGCTGCATGCCACGCGAAAACGTGCGGACGAGATCCCGTCGGCGCGGGGCCAGACCAACCATTTCAAGAACTTCCCTGATCCGGGGTTCGACCGTGGAAACGCCATACATGCGCCCGAAGAAACGCAGATTTTCTTCGGCGGTCAGATCCCCATAAAGCAAAGGCAGATGCGAGACCACGCCCAGGCGCGTGCGCACGGCTGCGGCCTGGCCGGGCAGGCGATAACCAGCTATGCTGACTTCGCCAAGCGACGGACGCGAGAGCGATGCGAGGATGCGCAGAAAGGTTGTTTTGCCTGCTCCGTTTGGACCCAGCAACGCCACGAATTCGCCGGCTTGAACCTCAAAGTCCAGCCCGCGCAGGACGGTCTTCATCCCGTAGCGTTTGACAAGGTTGTGAACGGTGATCATTTTCCCTTTTTCGAATATTGGTCTTTGATATTGGACCGGCTACGCCATTTCCTTAAGTATCTCTTTCAGTTCTGCACGCCGTCTCTGATAGGCTTCGTCACTGATCTTGCCGGCACGGTGCAGGTCATCCAGAGCCAGGATGGCATCCATGACCTCATCTGCCGATTCAAATTCATGCTCCTCGACTTGCTGTGGGTTCTTCCGGTCACGGAGATAGAACCAGGCACCCACTGCGATCAAACCTATTCCCAGCGCGCCCGCCGCGAGGAAGAGAGCGGCCGGTGAGTTGTTGGCGGCTGGAACCGTGCCACTTGGAGTGCCGGTGATTGCGAAGTCCACCAGATCCCCTGCTTTAAGATCGCTGGCAGAATACTCCTCGTAGTTGCTGTTCTGGATGGTCTGGGGACCGACATCGGTCAATTGGCTCCCGCTGGCGTTCATTCCGGCCGGAATCAGCAGAACCATGGAGGGTGAGTCGACCGCCACCGGTTGTTGGATCTGCAATTGCCCGCTGTAGGGCATGTTGAAAGTCGCAATGATCGCGTACGGTTTGGCGTTGGGCGGTGCGGCCACCCCGTTCGCCCCCGTGCCAACGAAGGTGGGGCTGTTTTGGTCCGCCAGATAATTCACATTCTGCGCGCCGTCGGGGATCTTGACAAAGGGGAAACTGGCTCCGTCTGTTGAAACAATGACCGTTTTATCGGTTGCGTTCGTGAACGCATAGATTTCATAGACCTGTGCCTGGCCCTGCGTCGCGAAATCGAAATAAAGATGAATCTGGTCGAAGCTCAGCGTGCTGAAATCGTCGGTCGTGTCGTATAAATTGAGCGGGGATAAGACAAGGTTGGTCATTCCAGCCGCAACCGTTGCGGGATCGGATTGATATTGAACATTCTTGTAGTCCACCTCGGCCGTGAAGAGGCGGTTGACCGGCAGTGCGACATTCTCGAATTTGAAGGTTCCATCCGGTGCCGGGGTGGAGGTTAGCGTGAGAACTTCCTGCGGCGTGCTGGTTGGATCTTGAGGATGATCGAAGCCGTGCAAGATTACGGTCAAACCGGCTGGGAGCGTACCGTTATTAAATTGGATGGTGCCAGTAACCGTTCCCGCGCCGGCGACGTTTGTGGATGGAATTGCGGTGGTTGTCGCAGCAATTGGTCCGGGCGTTGACTCGCTAGCCGTCGATGGAACACTGGCCGTGGTCAAGGTCGCCGTCGTCGCCGCACGGGCCGTCAAAGTCGTGGAAGCAAAAGTCAGCGTGCGAATGTACATCGCCACATCCAGAGCCTCGTCATCGCTGAAGTTCCTGCCAAAGGCGGGAACATCTCCCTGACCATTCTTGATGATGCGGATGATGTCGTTGTCGGATAACGCCGCCATCGTCTTCAGGTCGGTGAATTTGCCCGTACAACCGGAGCAATCTGAATCAAACAATGCTTTGCCCTGCGCGATTTGATTGGGTTGGGCGTGAAGGGTGAGCGCATAATAAACAACATCCCAGCGGTCCTGATCGCTCAAGTCTCCGACGAAAGGCGGCATGAAGCGATCAAGGTTTCCCTGCGAGACAGTGGTGAACCACTGTGCGGGCGAATTCGAGCGGGCCGTGTCTGCCAGGCCCAGCGCCGGCACGGTGACCGGCAATTGCTGGCTTTGAGGCCCGTTGCCGAGACCGGTATCGCCGTGACAGGCCGCGCAGTTCTGTGAGAAGACCATTGCACCATTTTGGATATCTGGCGCGGAGGCAGGATAGAGCGCGCCCAGTGTTGGCAGGGGGGTGGGGGAAACATAATTGGGCGGCGGAGTGATATCCGACGCGAGACTGCAGCCTGTAAGGACTAAGGTTATCAGAACAATGATAAATACAAGACGAGATCTCATGGTTTCCTTTTTATAAACACCAAACACATCCGTTGCGTTTTACGCCTGGCGCCCTTATTTTAGCGCTTTGCCGCAACTGGCACAGAAGAGATCGGTAGCCAACACCGCTTTGCCGCATTTTGGACAAAAACCTGCCGCCTTGCCCTTGCGTTCCCGGCGACGCGCGGCCAGCATCGATTCGATCTCATCATCGGAGGGCGGTTCGGTTTTGACGGCGGCATCGGCGCGCCGTGCGGCGGCCGCGCGCTCGATGCGTGCTTCCACTTCCGCATCGCTGATAGGCTGCGGCTGCAGGGCGTCCAATCGGCGCAGGACGTTCGCTCCCTTTTGCAGGAGCTCCGCGCGTTGGGCTGGATAATCCTCGTCCGGAATCTTTCCCAGCTTGAAATCGAAATCGAGTTCCTGCAGTGAGTTGATGACGCGGTCGCGCTCCGCCATGAGTGAAGAGATTTCACTGGACTCTTCATGTGCATTGTGACGTTTTAAATCGAAAATCAACGGCGCAGCCAAATATAAGCTGACGCCCAAGAGCAGGGCGATCAGCAAAAGAATTGCACTGAGATCCACAAGCCCTCCTATTTCAACAATGGGTTGATAATGGATTTGATTTCATCCACCGAAGAGAATGGTCCAATTTGAGCGTATTGAAGAATACCCTGCGGATCAATAAAATAAGTTTCCGGCACACCCTTGATGCGGAACAACTGTGATACGCGCGTTCCAAGGTCGGGGCCATTTGGATAAGTGATGCTGAACTTCGCCAGATAGGCGCGTGCCTCCGGTTCGGTGTCCACATAGTCGGCGCCGATGAAGACCACGCGGCCATCATCCTTGTAAAATTGCCAGGCTTGTTCCATATCGGCCGCTTCCTGCTCGCACGGCTTGCACCACGAAGCCCAGAAGTTGATCATCACCACCTTGCCGCGATAATCGGCGAGATTGAACTGGTTTTGGCCGTTCAATTCGAATCCGCTGAACAGCGGCATTGTGAAATTGCTGATTCGGTCGCCGCGTGCCACCTGACCCTGTTGCGAACGGTTCAACTCGATGGCCACGATCACCAGCATGCCGACCAGCGAGACCCAGATGATGAGTTGCACCCATAGCCGAACCCCTCGACGTGGAGTGCTGGATGTACCTTCAGTCATAACCTTCTCCGACCCTCACCCTTGCCCTTTGTTATCCGTGAGGGAGAATTAATTTCTTTTTTGCAATTCCTCTTCGAGACGCGCCACATATTCATCCTTCGCTGCGTTGCCCTCACCGCCATCGCCTCCCCCGGCGGGGGCGGGCTTGGTCCACATCCTCAGGGCGCGGAAGAGGATGAAGGCTCCAATCAAAATGATCACAGGCGGCAGGACATAGATCAACCAATCGAATCCAGTCTGAGGCGGCTCAGCCAGCACGCGCACGCCATATTGCTGGACAAAATATTGTTTGATCTGTGTCTCTGTCCAGCCTTGCGAAAGTTGTTGGCGAATCAGATCGCGCCATTGGCGGCAGGCGTCCGTCGGACATACATCCAGCGGCGTATTGGCGCAGACTGGACAGTACAACTGATGAGCAATCTGATTGACCTGATTGTCCGACGGCGTTGGCGCAGGCTGTTGCGCGCTGGCACTCCGGTACGTCCGGTAGGAGAACAAGATTCCCAGCAGCAAGGCGACCAAAACATAAAACGCATATCTCCACGGCGTTTTGCTTTTTTGCGCTTTGTGAATTGAAGTTCGGCGCATGGCGTTTTCCATCAATCCGCCACGCCCGGCTGCTTGCGGTCAGCCTGCGGAACGCGGCGCGCCCGCGCTCGAACCGCTTCCGCTTCGCGCTCAGGCCAGGCCGCAATGATAATCCCGAACAGGAAGATGATGGCACCGATCCACAGCCAATTCACCAGTGGGTTGACGAAGATTTTGAAGGTCGCGCCGTTGGCCGCGGTGGGCTGCCAGTCTACCAGGATGATGTATAAGTCATCCTTCAAAGTCGAGCGTTCCCCCGGAATGGTCATGTTCTGCTGGTCGGACGGGTAATAGTCAATGCGCGGATACAAGTCGCCCAGATAATTGTTGCCTTGATAAACGCTGACCACGGCCCGCGTCACCTGCCGACCATCGGGACCCGGGAATTGAGCGACCGAATCATATTTGACGGTATAGCCGCTGAGCGATAAAGAATCATTGACGGGCACGGTTCCCTGGGTCTGCACCTGGAACAGGTTGATGCCAAGGATGCCGATCGCCATGAGCATCATGCTGATATGAATCACATAACCGCCGTATCGCCTGCGGTCGCGTCCAACCAGGCGCCAAAGTGCGCTGAAGACATTTTCGTGTTGCGCTCTCATGCGGGCAGAGGCGGCGCGCCAAAACTCCTGGAAGGTTACCAATAGGACCAATGCCACCAGAAAGAATCCGGTCAAGGCAATGGGATTATTGGTGTAAGTGAAGAACAGGATGGCGGTGACGACCAGCGCGGCGACCGCCGATTTCCAGACAGCGCGTCCCAAAGTTCTGAGGCTGGAATGTCCCCAGGCCGAAAGCGGAGCCACGCCCATCAACAACATCAACGCTGCAAAGAGCGGTGCAACCGCCGTTTGGTAGAACGGCGGGCCCACAGTGACGGTCTGACCCGTGAACAATTGCGAAATCAACGGAAAGACGACGCCCCAGAAGCATACAACCAGTACACTGATGAAAAACAGGTTATTCAGAAGGAAAAGCGCTTCACGCGAAAGCATGGATTTCATCTCTGTCTCGCCGCGCAGGTCCGGCCAGCGGTAGATCAGCAGCGCCACGGATGTAATAAAGGTAACGCCGATGAAAACAAAAAAGACCGGGCCGATGGCACTTTGGGCGAAGGCGTGGACGGAGGAGAGCACGCCGGAGCGGGTCAGGAAAGTGCCGAAGATTACTAATGAATAAGTCAGGATGATCAGGAGCATGTTCCATTGCTTGAGCAATCCGCGTTTTTCCTGGATCATCACGGAATGAAGGAACGCGGTGCCCGTCAACCACGGCATCAACGCCGCGATCTCAACCGGATCCCATCCCCAAAATCCGCCCCAGCCCAAGACGTCATACGCCCAGCGACTGCCGAGCACGAGCCCGCACGAAAGGAACAGCCAGGCCCACAGCGTCCAGCGGCGCGTGATGCGTATCCAGCGGTCATCGGTGCGGCCGGTGATGAGCGCCGCGATGGCAAATGCAAAGGGGATGACGAAGGACACGAATCCCAGATAAAGCATCGGCGGGTGAATGATCATGCCCGGATGCCGCAACAAGGGATTTAGACCGTTGCCGTCCTGTGGAATGTAGATGCTGGCCCCGGCCGCCGGCGCGAACATGCTTATGATCGGATTCCCCAATGCATCGACAATGAGATTGTGATCCGGCCCGCTCCAGTAATAAGCAAATGGATTCTCGTAGAAGACCACCAGGCCCAGGAAGAATGCCGTGGTGATGGATGTAACGACAATCACCCATGGAAGAAATTCGCGGTCGCGATCCCACTTGCGAAGGGTGACCAGCGAAGCGAAAGCAGACATCAGCCATGACCAAAAGACCAACGAACCGGCCTGTCCACCCCACCAGGCCGTGATTTTGAGATACGTGGGCATCTCGCGACTGGTGACTTCATAAACGAACGAGACTTCAAAATGATTTGTGATCAGAAGATAGATCAGCGAGGCGGCAGAAAGCGTAATCAGTGGCCACAGCAGCAGCATGGCGCGGCGGGCCGACTCGACCCAGCGCGCCGATTTCGTTCGCTCGCCGTAAATCGCCGCGCCCACACTATAAAGCGCCACCACAAATGCAACGGTAATAACTCCATATCCGAAATCAGCAACCATAAAACTCCTCAAAGAAAGTGAGGCCTGACGAGTTCCAGTCAGGCCTCACCGGATCAACCACCAACTTGATTGGGTACCGCACTCTGGTATTTTGTTGGACACTTAAGCAATAACTCATCCGCGTGGAAAACGCCATTCGAGTCGAGATGGCCGGTCAAGATGGCCTGCGCTTCATTCTTTAGCAGGTCAGGCTCCGGACCGTTATAAGTAACTTGAAGCCGCGTCCGGTTCGGGTCAATGACCGCTGCATGCAGAACGGCGGCCAGTCCGCCCTCAGCGTCCACTTCCTTTTGATCGCCCGGGACCTGGGCGATGTCGAAGGTCAGCGTCAGCGTGTTGGCATCATATTGAATGGTGTCACCCACAACCGCGCCCGAGATGCGCACATCCTGACTCACGATGCTGGCACCCTTGGCTTTCAGTTCGTCAACGGTCATGAAGTACTCCGCGTTGGCCTTCGTGGCGGTGAAGATTAGATACACAACCGCCGCCAGAATTAACACGCCGCCGACAATGAATTTCGTACGTCCCATCAAACGCCTCCATTCATAAACGAATAAGACTTTGAAACAACCTTCATTCTACATGTCGAGATTAATAGAGGCTGAAAAAATCCCAGCCAATTGTCACGTCCCTTGCCTGATTTTATTCTGCGAATACGGTCGAAACCATCAAGTTTCGCGCCTCAACTTTGTGCCGCATACCCGGCAAAAGCGATCACCTTTCTGGGCGCGCGTTCCACATTGGTGGCAGTATATTGCGCT
>Ga0335079_10009134_pt1 | contig 11289 bp, 10 predicted proteins | sample Lox_Sample_33_FD_206719 | JGI IMG/M metagenome (GOLD analysis project Ga0335079, IMG submission 206719) | Soil microbial communities from Loxahatchee National Wildlife Refuge, Florida, United States - Lox_Sample_3.3 | ecosystem: Environmental > Terrestrial > Soil > Wetlands | place: USA... | reverse complement strand
AAGAAAATGTTCGTGGGAGTCGGTTCAGCTTCCAACATCAACGATCCGGACGATCATCCCGACGAGAAAAACCGGGCGGATATTCTGGAATATAACCCAGATGGCTCGGGCATGCGGGTTTATGCCTACGGCATTCGCAATGCCGGGGGAGGACTGGCTTTCAGTCCGGAGACGGGCGAGTTATGGTGTTCGGTGAATGAACGCGATGGGCTGGGCGACAATCTGGTCCCGGACTACATCACGCATGTGCAGGAGGGCGGTTTTTACGGCTGGCCGTGGTGGTATATCGGCGGGCATCAGGATCCGCGGCACCTGGGGAAGCATCCCGAGTTGCAGTCAAGAGTCATTGTTCCCGATGTGCTGCTGCAACCGCACAATGCGTCTCTGGAAATCACGTTCTATGAGGGCAAACAATTTCCAGACGAATATCGAGGCGACATCTTTGCGTCGCAGCACGGATCATGGAACAAAACGGTGCGGGCGGGATACGAAGTCATCCGCGTGCCTTTGCACCAAAGCGGCCGAGCCAGCGGCGAATATGAAGAGTTTCTCACCGGGTTCGTGGTTGATAACGGACACGTCTGGGGGCGGCCGGTGGGAGTTACCGTCGCCCAGGATGGTTCTCTGCTGATAACCGACGACGGGTCGAACTCCATTTGGCGGGTCAGCTATACGGGGAAACAAGCCAGTAGAGCTGGAGCAGCCCGTCTACAGCGGAGGCATGACATTGACTGACTTTTGCTGGCCGGGGTATGCTTTTATCGAAATGCGTGTCTACACCGTGCCGGGCTGCCTGTGTTGTTGTACCTGGGTGCCGGTGTGTGAGTAGCGCAGAAACGCAGCCCAACCCACCCGGCGCCGATTGAGCGAGTCCAAGCCAAAATTCCATATTAACTTTAAGGAGATGAACCGTGTCCCTACGCATCAATGATACTGCACCCAATTTCACCGCCGAGACCACGCAAGGCACGATCAACTTTCACGAATGGGTCGGCGACGGCTGGGCGATTCTGTTTTCACACCCCAAGGATTTCACCCCGGTCTGCACTACCGAACTCGGGTACATGGCGGGGTTGCAGCCCGAGTTCGCCAAGCGCAACGCCAAAATTCTCGGGCTGAGCGTCGATCCGGTCGGTGATCACAAGAAATGGGCGGCCGATATCGAGGAGACCCAGGGCCACAAGGTGACTTTCCCCATGATCGGCGATCCTGAACTCAAAATCGCCAAGCTCTATGACATGTTGCCGGCCGAAGCCGGGGAGAGCTGCGCGGGCCGCACCGCCGCGGACAACGCCACCGTGCGCACGGTGTTCGTCGTCGGCCCGGATAAGAAGATCAAGCTGCAGCTCAGCTATCCGATGAGCACCGGCCGCAATTTCGACGAAGTGCTGCGTGTTCTGGATTCGATCCAGCTCACCGCCAGGCACAAAGTGGCTACGCCGGTGAACTGGAAGCAGGGCGGCGATGTGATCATTCTGCCGTCGGTCTCGAACGACGAAGCGAAGCAGAAGTACCCAGACGGCTGGAAGGCGCCCAAACCGTATCTGCGGATTGTGCCGCAGCCCAGGTAGGCGAGTGGTTTGTGGCGCGGGCACTCCTGCCCGCGCCGGCGGGCGCAGACTTCTTACTCTTCGAAAATCACGAAGCGTGGGCGCCCGCTATTGATGGGCCGTGGCGGCACGATCGACTGACGCGGATCGCGCGTTGGCGGTTTCCGTGTCGAGTAAAGGGCCTGCTGGAGGAGAGCCACTCCTGACCAAGTTAGTCTTGATTTCGACCTTCTGGTTCGGTAGTGGATTGAGATTCGTCTCAAAGGTCTCATAACCGGGAAGAGCGATCTTGATTTGATGTGTCCCCGGCGTGATTAGCATTCCACGGCCCAGACCCTCAAATTCCCCCACATGTCCCGCGAAAAGGCCGTCCACAAAAACCGCGGCCCTCCCCGGATTCACATTGATCTTAATCGTGGCGAGTTCAGCGTCAGCTGGCATCGGTCCGGTGGCAGCCTTGTCCATAGTTACGCGAATGATCTGGGTTTGCCCGGGCTGGAGAGCAATTCGTTTGGTGAACTCCTGGTAACCGTCCTGGCGCGCGACGATCACATGTTCACCCGGCAGAAGCAGGATCCTCTTCGATCCCTTCAGCTCCTTGAGATAGCCTACGTACTGCCCGTCAACCCAAACCCCGGAAGTGCTTTCGACGTGACCTCTCGGTTCAAATTGAATTTCTCCCATTACCTGGTTCTCAGCCCACATCGCAGCAGTTGAAAGCAACGTGAAAACCAGGAGCGATGCTTGCATCAAGCCTGTCAATGTTTGGAGTGCTTTTGTCATAAAGGTGCCTCCCCTGCTTGTGATGGAGCACAAGACTTGCCGAACTCTGCAAATGGCTGAATCTAAGGGATCAGCAGAAGAAACTCGTCTCCAAGTCGAGGCCACTGGTATGCATAATGTTCGACGACAGGTAAGAATTTCAAACCCATGGATGTGCGCTTCTGTGGGCAAGAATGCGATTCCCCACTGCCCCGGATAGTGCAGATTTTCCTGATACCCCTCCCGAAAGTTCACATCTCCCCGGGGTTTCGGTTCGTATCGAGCAGAAAATGAACGCCGATCAAGTTTTGGCACCCCTTTTGCTCTCCGGATAACCAGGTAAGCCCAGGAGGAAATCATGGTCAGCGTCCATGTTGAAAATCTCGGCGACGTCGCCATCGTGGAGTGTGAGGGGAGAATTGTAAGCAGCGACGCCGCCTTTACTTTGCGCAACGCAGTGGCCTCGCTACCAAACGTCCACACAGTGATCCTGGATCTCTCGGAAGTAGACGCCATAGGCGGCGGGGGTGTCGGGATGCTCGCATTTCTACAGCGCTGGGCTCAGGCGCAGGGAATTCGACTGAAACTGTTCAATCCCTCTCGTTCCTTGCGCCAGAGGCTGGAGCACACCACGTCGATTCCAGCATTCGACTTTGCCACGATCGACGAAGTAATCGCGTACCTCGCCCGCGCAGTGAACCATGGAACTGTGGTTCTCCCCGAGCCGCGTCATGCCACAGGTGAGCGGCATGGATAGGCAAAAGGCAACCATGGCTCCTTCGAGCGAAAACGAATTGCTGGAGAAGCGTTTGCCAATGTTCGTTCGCTGGTTCGAGAGCTGGAAGCGGAAGCGGGATTCCCAACTGCGAGCGCTCGGGCAGCGGACGCGCGGGCAAGAGTCGAAGTCCAGTGCTGACTCGAATGCACACAAGAGAAACCCAGGAACGTGCAGGTAGCCGGGATCGAGGGCTCCGCTCCCGGGATGCTCCTCTGCCGATCCTTCGCATGATTTGATTGGCCCTCATGGAGGCCCTGGCTGCCTGTCCTGCGATCACACACAAGTGTTAGATTATTTTGTGGAGGCGGGTATGAAGAAAACGATTGGAGTTCTGGCGGCGTTGTTGTTTTTGTTTTCCGTCTCGGGCGTTGCACAGAGAGGCGGCGAAGCTCATGGCGGCAGCCCTGGGGCTAGCGGCGGACACATTCCCGAGCACGGTCCGGCTCCTTTTCGAGGCACGGCCCCTGCGCCCACGGAACACCCAAACTTTGCCGATCAACCGGGACACCCGAGCGCGCCTCACGTGCATCCCAACGGCGAGTGGATCGGGCACAACTCCGGCCCGGCCGATGTGCACTACCATCTCGATCATCCCTGGGAACATGGACATTTCGCGGGTGGTTTTGGCCCGGGCCACGTTTGGCGGCTGGCGGGCGGTGGCCCGAATCGCTTCTGGTTCGGCGGCTTCTACTTTAGTGTCGCCCCGTACGATCTCGGCTTCTGCGATGGCTGGCTGTGGGATTCTGACCAGATCGTGATCTACGAGGACCCTGATCACGTGGGCTGGTACCTCGCCTATAACGTGAGGCTGGGGACTTACGTTCACGTCATGTACCTCGGATAACGCAGACCGCAAGGGCGCCATCGCCGGGATCCCCCGCGAATCCTCAAGTGCGGCTATCATCGAAGTGTAAGCCGTTCGCTCGGCAACACTAGCGGAAGCGCATGTCGTCCGGTGACGGTCCCGGTCTTCAAAACCGGCGGTCGGCGTCTTTCGGCGTCGATGGTGGGTTCGACTCCCACTCGCTTCCGCCATTTTCCTTGATGTCCCCGGCTGCGCTCGGGATTTCCCCTGCGGACGGTCAGCGTCGCCTTCGCTCCGCCTCACGCTCGCAATCCACTGGAGAAGACCGGATGCTGAACCTCCCGAGTGAGGCAGTGGGCGAGACCCTTCATCCCACAGCGTGTGCCAATGCCGGTCATGGTGGCTGAGCGACAGCTTGGTCCCGCGGCCGGCCGGGCTTTTCCGAAGTCACAGGAGCGATTTTGGTTGACAATGCTCTTTATCGTTTTATACTAGTTATTATTCAATAATAATGCGCCTCACCCATGAACAGTTCCGTGAGCTGGCTGCGAAGCACGGTTTGGCGGTCACGCACCAGCGTCAGGTGGTCTACGAGGCCGTCATCGCTTCCCACGGGCACTATTCTCCAGAAGACATTTACGCCGCGGTCCGGCGCCGCATTCCATCCATTTCTCTGGCCACGGTCTACAACAATCTGCGGCTTTTCATCGAGTGTGGGTTGCTGCGAGAGGTCACTCCTCATGCGTCCACGTTGCGCGTGGACGGCAATCTCAAACCTCATCATCACCTGGTGTGCTCGCGCTGCAAATCGGTGCAGGACATCGAAGGAGAGTTCATTGATTTCAAACGGCTGTCCCGGTATCTGCCGGATGGTTTTGATCTGAAGCAGCCTTTGGTCGAGGTCTTTGGCCTCTGCCGCTGCTGCAGCGCCAAAAAGTAATTTTTTTCACGCAGTACTCAATCAAGATTCGAAGGATGAAAAGATATGAAAAATACACTCGCGACTTCCTCGGGGACCGTTGTCCCCGAAGCTAAGGAAAAACACACCGCAACCGAGTCGAAGTGCCCAGTAGCGCACGGCGTTCGCAAATCCCACGCGAATGTCGACTGGTGGCCGAATCAGGTCAATTTGAAGGTCCTCCACCAGCACTCGAACCTTTCCAATCCCATGGGGGAGGATTTTGATTACGCGAAAGAATTCAAAAGCCTCGACCTGAATGCCGTGATCAAAGATCTCCATGCCTTGATGACCGATTCGCAGGATTGGTGGCCGGCCGACTTTGGCCACTACGGCGGGCTCTTCATTCGCATGGCGTGGCACAGCGCCGGCACCTATCGCATTGGCGATGGCCGCGGCGGCGCCGGGTCCGGGCAGCAGCGCTTCGCGCCACTCAACAGCTGGCCCGACAACGTGAACCTCGACAAGGCCCGCCGGCTGCTCTGGCCGATCAAGCAGAAATACGGCCGCAAAATTTCCTGGGCCGACCTCATGATTCTCGCCGGCAACGTCGCCCTCGAGGATATGGGATTCAAGACCTTCGGCTTCGGCGGCGGACGCGCCGATGTATGGGAGCCCGAAGAGGAAATTTTCTGGGGCCCGGAAGGCACGTGGTTGGCGGACGAGCGCTACAGCGGCGACCGTGATCTGGAGAATCCTCTCGCCGCCGTGCAAATGGGTCTGATCTACGTGAATCCCGAAGGCCCGAACGGCAAGCCTGATCCCGTTGCCGCGGCCCGGGACATTCGTGAAACCTTCCACCGCATGGCCATGAACGACGAAGAAACAGTTGCCCTGATCGCCGGCGGACATACCTTCGGCAAAACCCACGGCGCTGCGGTTCCCGCTGACTACGTTGGCCCCGAGCCTGAAGCTGCTGATATCCAGGACCAGGGCTTGGGGTGGAAGAATAAATTCGGCAAAGGTTGTGGCGCTGACACCATCGGCAGTGGCCTGGAGGTCATTTGGACAACCACGCCTACCAAATGGAGCAACAACTTCTTCGAGAATCTGTTCAAGTATGACTGGGAGCTGACCAAGAGCCCGGCCGGCGCGCATCAGTGGACGCCCAAGAACGGCGCGGGCAAGGGGACCGTACCCGATGCACACGATCCCTCAAAGCGTCACGCTCCAACCATGCTGACTACTGATCTTTCCTTGCGCTTCGATCCTGCTTACGAAAAAATCTCGCGGCGCTTCTACGAGCATCCGGACCAGTTCGCGGACGCATTTGCCCGCGCCTGGTTCAAGCTCACCCACCGCGACATGGGCCCGATCGTTCGTTATCTCGGCCCGCTCGTTCCGAAGGAGCACCTGCCTTGGCAAGATCCCATCCCCGCGGTGAATCATCCGCTGGTAAACGAGCAGGACATTGCTGCTCTGAAAGCAAAAATCCTGGCGTCGGGACTGTCGGTTTCTCAGTTGGTCTCGACGGCTTGGGCGTCGGCGTCGACGTTCCGCGGCTCAGACAAGCGCGGCGGAGCGAACGGCGCGCGCATTCGCCTCGCCCCGCAAAAAGACTGGGAAGTTAACCAGCCGGCGGAACTCGCGAAGTTGTTGCAAAAGCTCGAAGCGATCCAGAAGGAGTTCAACGCTTCGGCCTCCGGCGGAAAGAAAGTCTCGCTGGCTGACCTGATCGTCCTCGGCGGTGGCGCGGCGATTGAGAAAGCAGCGAAAGACGCCGGCATCAACGTGAAGGTCCCCTTCACCCCGGGCCGCATGGACGCGTCGCAGGAACAAACCGAGGTCGAATCCTTCGAGCCGCTTCAACCGAAGGCTGATGGCTTCCGCAACTATATTCGCGGCAAGCAGCGCCTCTCGCCTGAAGAGTTGTTGCTGGATAAGGCGCAATTGCTCAGGCTGACCGCGCCCGAGATGACGGTTCTCGTCGGCGGCCTGCGCATGCTCGGCGCGAATTACGGGAAGTCGAAGCACGGCGTCTTCACCAAGCGGCCAGAGACGCTGAGCAACGACTTCTTCGTCAGCCTGCTCGACATGGGCACGGTATGGCAGCCCTCCACTGAATCGAATGGTTCTGGAGCCGTGTACGAAGGGCGCGACCGGAAAACGAACCAGCTCAAGTGGACCGCCAGCCGTGTGGATCTGATCTTTGGTTCGCACTCGCAACTGCGGGCGCTGGCCGAAGTCTATGCATCGTCAGACGCGAAGGAGAAGTTCGCAAAAGACTTCGTGGCGGCATGGACCAAGGTGATGAACCACGACCGGTTCGAGGTGGCCGCATCCCGGCACTAGGTGTGCCTTATCGTCCGTGATGTTTGAGCGTGGGCCTGGCTCGGGAGCTGGCCCACGCTTTTGTTTTCCTTTTGGGCAAAGTGTTGGACGAAGCACAGAAGCAGAGCTGAAAATTCGCAAGATCGTGGGAGCTGTAGTCGGAGGGGTCAGGGTCCGTGGTGCCCAGCTTTGGAAAACCGGCAAAGCTGGGGCAGCCTCTGTGTCGATAGTGCGGACGACAAACCAAAGTTGCCCCCCCCATTGCTTTTTTGTATGTTGCGTATGCAACATTTCTATGTTGTAATAGCAACATAGAGGCACCATGGGCGAAATGAGCGAACTTCTGCAAGCGCTCTTCCACAGGCGAGCAGTTAAGGCTTTTGAGCCGGTCGAAATCCCGCTAGGACTGCGTGAACGAATCCTCGATGCAGCCCGCCATGCTCCCTCCAGTTTCAATATGCAACCGTACCGGTTCTTTTGGGTGGAATCGTCGCCCAAAAAGTCAACCGTGGCGAAACTCTGCCTTGGACAGATGCCGGCGGCGACGGCATCGGCGCTGGTGGTTGCGGTGGCCGACATCGGATCGCTGACAGCGACCTCGCAAGCCCAGTTGGAGTGGATGCGCAGGAGCGGCTTCAGCCCCGCCAAAGTCCGAGACTACGAGCGGACGGCGAAGATCGGCCGGATCCTGTTCATGCCAGGACCGTTCGGCATTCTTAGCGCGGTCAAGTGGGCGATCTTTCGACTGCTGAATTTGTGGAAGACGGTCGGGATGCCACCAGTGTTTCACCATGACTTGTTAAAGTGGGCGACGAAGAGTACATCGTTGGCCTGTGAGAATCTGATGATTGCCGCCGAAGCGCTGGGACTCAACACGTGCCCCATGGAAGGATTTGATGGCCGCAGACTCTCCAGATTTCTCGGGCTGTCGACCCGGCATCATGAAATTGTGATGGTGATTGCGATCGGGAAAAAATCACCTGCCTATGCGGAACCGCCGCAATGGAGGCGACCTCTCGATGCCACGGTAACCGTCCTATGATCATCGTTCCAAAGAAGGATATTCCTCAAGACATCCTGGGGGACTCAGTGCTTGCCCATGTTTCTGCAGCCTATTTTTCTGTCGGGAAGAGACTTGAAAGAGGAACTCGGTGCTCTGCGACTCGTGGCTTCATCCTATCCACACTCCGGGGCGGTGCCGCGCTCAATCAGAATCAGATCGCCACACTTCTCGGCTTCGACCGAACTGTCGTGCACCGAGCCATCAAGTCAATGGTTCAGGAAGGGCTTGTGTCGGAGAAAAAAGCGAAATCGGGCAGAGCAATTCGGGTTACGTTGACGCCAAAAGGACACAAATACAGGAAACGCCTGATCAATGCGAGGATAGCCGCTGACGATAAACTCCGAAAAGAACTGACTCCGGAAGAACGCGCAACGCTTCTCCGACTCTTGAAGTTGATTGCCGAATTAGAGTTCTAAGACTGCCGTCCATTCGCGATTTTCGAAAGGTGGGGACCACGGCGTTCCACCTCTTGGGATTCTAGCTCGCCGCTGTTACTGGTTCTGAGATTCTTTGAGGAGAATGCATCTAACCCCCACCTTTGCACAAACCGCAAAGAGCCTGCCCTGAGCGAAGTCGAAGCGTGGGCCACCCGCCTTCACTCGAGTCTCGTTCAACGTGCGAGCAAATCTTCGTGTCGGGGTTGAGACTTCAGCCCTGCCGTAAGAGGACCTTTATTTGAGCTTCGCGCCGCACAGGCACAACTGGTGTGCTGTCGAGATTCCTGGTAGTTGCGTCCCATGGACGCCGCGTCCAAGTTTCATCACTTATCGGCAGGGCCGAAGCCGCTGCTTCGAACGAAACCCCGAGCAAATGCGGTTCAGGATGCGCGTCTTTCTACCGCCGCGCTGTTCCGGGCTTCGATGGCCTTCACCGAGTTTACAAAGGCCTTTTCCAAGACGCCCCTGCCGATGCTTCCCACGACGAGGCCGAGGAGCCGTCCCTTGAGGTTCTTGCCCTCACGTACGACGACCACGTCAATGTCGGTAGTGCCGTTGGGATTACGCGTGAAGTTGTAGGTGTGGCTCGAGGCTCCTCCCCAGGTGTTGGAGTCGGTTGTCGTGAGAACGACGTGGTTAGGATTGGACCAGTCGTAGTGCAGACGCTCCCAAATGCCATTAGCGCCTTCGGTGACGTCGGCTTCCGTGCGGCCCCGGCTATGCACCTTGAGGTACTCGTCGGCGCTGTTGCCGAAGAGCTTCGCGCGGCCAGGCCCGAAGTCGGTGAGCCCGGCGACGTATTGCTCGGGCGTCAAGGTGGTTGTCTGGTGGAGATGGATCGTGGACATGCTGCCTCCTTTCGGTTAGTGGGCGAGGAGTTGCTGCCCGCCGTCGATATCGTAGGTCGCTCCGGTGACGGCCGTGTTGCTCATGATGTGGACGGCGAGCGCAGCGACGTCCTCTGGTCCGACGACGCGCCGGATGGGAAGTGTCGTGCGAAGCTGATTGCGTCGGTTTTCAAGTTCATTGCCGAGGAGCGCTGCCGATAACGGTGTGTCGACGAAGCCCGCGGCGATGAGGTTGACCCGGACGGGCGCGAGTTCGAGCGCGAGGCTCTTCGTCATGGCCGGAAGCGCGGCCGTGAGGGCCGAAATGAGGACGAATCCCTTCGCCGTGTTCCGGCCACCCGTGCCCCCCATGAAGAGCAGGGTCCCTTCGGGGCGCACCTTATTTGCGGCGCTCCGAGCGACCTGCAGCGGCAGCAACAAATGGGCTTCGATGTCGCGGCGTGCCCTATCGAAATCGAAATCTGCCAGTGACGCGTAGTAGGGACCGGGGCCGGTTGCCAACACGTGGTCTACCTGCGGCAGCTCGTCGAAGAACTTCTGGAGAAGCGTGAAGTCGGTGGCGTCGAAGGCTGCAGTGCTCAGAGCGCCGAGCTCGCTGGCGGCGCGCTGGAGCGGCTCGGAATTGCGGCCGGTGAGGATCACCCTGGCTCCCTCAGTTCGCGCTCGCCGGGCTGTTTCCAGCCCGATGCCGGCGCTGCCGCCGATCACAACGACGGTTTGCCCAAGGAGTTCCGGTTCGCGTTCGACGGGGAAATTGGTTCTTGCGGTGCTCATGATTCCTCCAAGAATTCGTGATGCGCGCCCCGGGTCGAAACAGGAGAGCTTCTACGTTCGAAGCTCTCCTGCTGCTTTGCGCAGCTAGCTAGCTTTGGCCAAGTTCGCATCCGACTTCGCCACCCCTGATCGCAGTGATCGGAAGCCCGCGCGAAGCTCTTCTGAAAACAGCTTCGGCTGTTCCCAGGCCGCAAAGTGCCCGCCCTTGGGCAGCTTGTTGTAATGGATCAGTTTGGGATACGCGCTTTCCGCCCAATTCCGCGGACATTGATAGAGCTCGTCAGGGAACGCGCTCACAGCAACCGGGACAGACACGCCCTTGACGCTGAAATAGGCAAATTTATTTTCCCAGTAGAGCCGTGCACCGGAAAGCGCCGTGTTCGTCAGTCAGGTGATCGTAATGTTATCGAGAACATCGTCTCGTGAGAGACCTTCGGTCTGCCCGTCAAAGACGCGCGCGATCAGCGCATAGCTCCACGCATCGTGGTCCAGAAAATAGGCGGCCAGGCCGACGGGGGAATCCGCGATTCCATACAACGTCTGGGGTCGCAAGCCCATCTGGTAGCCGTAGGCGACGCCTTTGCTGTACACGAATTGGAGCCTCTCGAAGGCAGCCTTTTCGTCGTCTGAGAAACCGGATGGCATCGGCGCGCCGGACAAAACCGCTCGATAAGTATCCGCAGGAACCGCGCCGGGCATGTTGGTGTGAATACCGAGAAGCTCGGGCGGCGCCTGCACGCCCATCAGATCGGTGATGACCGCGCCCCAATCCCCGCCCTGTGCCACAAATTTTGAGTAGCCGAGCCGCTTCATCAACAGGGCCCAGGCACTCGCGATCCGTTCAGGGCCCCAGCCGGTCGTCGTCGGCTTGCCTGAAAACCCGTACCCCGGCATCGACGGAACCACGATGTGGAACGCGTCGGATGCATTTCCGCCATGTGCAGTGGGATTGGTTAGCGGATCGATGATCTTCATCTGTTCGATGATTGAGCCGGGCCATCCGTGCGTGACGATGAGCGGCAATGCGTTTTCATGTTTCGAGC
>Ga0335079_10009133_pt1 | contig 11290 bp, 9 predicted proteins | sample Lox_Sample_33_FD_206719 | JGI IMG/M metagenome (GOLD analysis project Ga0335079, IMG submission 206719) | Soil microbial communities from Loxahatchee National Wildlife Refuge, Florida, United States - Lox_Sample_3.3 | ecosystem: Environmental > Terrestrial > Soil > Wetlands | place: USA: Florida... | reverse complement strand
CAGCCGCGCGATGTTCGAAAGTCCGCCGCCCAACACGATGACATCCGGGTCCACGAGGTTGATGACACTCGCGAGGCCGCGCGCGAGCCGGTCCTCGTAGGCCTCCATCGTCGCGAGCGCGTCCGCAGCGCCGGCGTCTGCCGCTGACGCGATCGCGTCTGCGTCCATCTCGCGGCCGGTGCGAAGGCGAAAATCACGCGCCATTCCCGGTCCCGAGAGAAACGTCTCGATGCATCCGCGCTTGCCGCAATAGCACGGCGGTCCCGGTAGCTCATGAGGTTGTGGCCATGGGAGCGGGTTGTGGCCCCATTCGCCTGCGATGCGATTGCGCCCTGAAATGACGCGCCGATCGACGACGATGCCGCCGCCGACCCCAGTTCCCAGGATCGCGCCGAAGACCACCTGCGCATCGCGCGCGGCGCCATCGACGGCCTCCGAGAGTGCGAAGCAGTTGGCGTCGTTATCGATGCGAACCTCGCGCGCGAGTTTCGCGCTGAGATCGCGATCGAGTGGGCGTCCATTGAGCACGACGCTGTTGGAATTCTTGATGAGGCCGGTGCGCGGCGAGATTGCGCCCGGCGTGCCTATGCCAATCGGACCAACCGCGCCGGTATCGCGCTCGATCGCGAAGACGAGCTGCGCGATCGCCTCCAGAGTCGCGGCATAGTCGCCAACGGGCGTCGGGACGCGGCGGCGCATCAGCTCGCGGCCGTCGTCTGCAATCGCGATCGCTTCGATTTTGGTCCCGCCGAGATCGACTCCTATCCGCATTTTCGGTCGCTTCCGATGTCAATCGCGATCGGAGCTAGCACACGACGCTGCCGGGGCGAAACCGCAATGAGCCGGGAAGACGCGAGTCTGGTGATCGTTCGTCTTGACTGCATCCGAATGAGTCATCGTCGAAGATTCGCGTTGCGGTCGATCGATACAGCTGAAAACGACTACTTGTGAATGTGCGGTGACAACATCGCAAGATTGCAGCGCTTTTCACGAAACTACCGAAGACATTTGCTCCGAGAAGCGCGCGCCCAAACGGGCACGGTATCCGCTCGTATACGTCCCGCCGCTACTAATGGTCGGGAAACATAACTGGTCGTAGGTGCGCGCGAACTGCGCGCAATGGAAGACGCAGTTGCTTGCTCGACCGCGGCCGCCGCGCGAGGAGAGCGCCGGTTGATGGCACAACTCATTTTTTGGAGTGACTAGAATGAATCTACCCAACGTCAAGGAAGAACAACGCGGAACGATCGGACGGACCCCTGTGTCGGATACAGTTTACTATCAGTATCGAGAAGAGGCTGGGCTCAGAACGAACGAAGGACTGGTTGCCTCGAACCGATTCTATCCCGGGATTCTCTACAATGGCCGGTTTCTCTCTGGACTGCACCGAAAAGGCCTCTTTGCGTCATCCCGGCTTGGCCTTTGCCAAGCCAGGATACGCCGGCAAGGGATGCTGACCCACTCGCCACTGGATGCCGCATCATTTACGATACCGATCGCAAATGAGCGAAGCCGAAATTCATTCATCTCCGGCGGGCGCTGAGCGCGTCGCCAGCACCCACGCCGTGGTACTGGTCGCGGACGACGACCCCGCGATCCGCCTCGTCGTGCGCCATCGGCTCGAGGCCGACGGATGCCAGGTCGAGGAGGCCGCCGACAGCCAGGCAGCCATCGAGGCGCTGCGAAGCGGCCGCTTCGACGTGGCGATGGTCGATATCATCATGCCCGGAATGGGCGGGCTGGAAGTACTCTCGACGGCGAAGGCGGAGAGTATTCGCACGCTCATCATCGTCATTACTGCAGCGAGCACGATGAACAACGCGGTCGAGGCCATGAAGCGCGGCGCGCACGACTACCTGACCAAGCCGTTCCCGAATCTCGATTTGGTCGCGGCGGCGGTGCGTCGCGCCGTCGAAGTATCGACGCAAGCGGCGAAGGCGGCGGAGTTTGATACGCTGAAGGAAACTGCCGCGCCCCGCCTGGCGGGTGGCGAGATCATCGGGCGCAGTCCGGCGATGCAGGAAGTGTACAAGCTGGTCGGGCGGCTGGTGACCAACGATGCGACGGTTTTGATCTACGGCGAGAGCGGCACCGGTAAGGATCTTGTCGCGCGCACGATCCATTTCAAATCGGCGCGCTCGGCGGCCCCATTCGTGGCAGTGAACTGCTCTGCGATTCCGCATGGGCTGCTCGAGAGCGAACTGTTCGGCCATGAGCGCGGATCCTTCACCGGCGCGACCGAGCGCCGCGCGGGAAAGTTCGAGACCGCGGAGAACGGCACGCTATTCCTCGACGAGATCGGCGACTTGCCGCTGGAGCTGCAGCCGAAACTGCTGCGCGCGTTGCAGGAACGCGAGTTCAACCGCGTCGGCGGAACGGAAACACTGCGGCTGCGCGCGCGGGTGATCGCCGCGACGAACCAGGACCTCGAGGCCGCGGTGCGCGCGAAGCGTTTTCGCGAGGACCTATATTTTCGACTGCGCGTAATCCCGATTCACATGCCGCCGCTGCGCGATCGGCGCGAGGACATCGCGGAACTAGCAGAATATTTCGTCGCCAAGGCAGCGCGCGAGATGGGCGCGAAGACTACCTCGTTCTCCCCGGATGCAATCGCGAAACTCAGGGCCTACGATTTTCCCGGCAACGTGCGCGAGTTGGAGAACACGGTGATGCGCGCGGCGTTGCTCACGCCCGGCACCGCGATCCGCCCCGAGGACATCGAGCTCGAGCATTCAGCGAGTGGGGCGCGGCGCGCCTCAGTAAGCGATGGCGCCGCGCTCAATGAACTGATCGCGCAGCGCGTTTCAGAGTGGTTCGACGATCCGAACGAGGAGCCGCGCGATCTCTACCAACGCATGGTATCGGAACTGGAGCGGCCGCTGATCGAACTCGCGCTCAAACGCGCGGGGGGCAATCAGGTCAAAGCGGCGCGGATGCTGGGGCTCAATCGCAACACGCTGCGCAAGAAAATCACCGATCACAAAATCGCGCTGACCAAGTATCCGGGGCAATCGTAGCGCGGAGCGTCAATGAAGCTGTCCTCGCACTTTTATGCGATCGTCGATCCGGTTGCGGGTCACGATCCGGCCGAACTTGCGCGCATCATGCTCGACGCGGGCGCGCGCATCATGCAGCTGCGGCTTAAGAACGTGTCCTCGCGCGACTTCCTCGCATCGGCGCGCGCGATCTCGCAGCTATGCCATCGGCGCGACGCGATCTTCATCGTCAATGATCGCGTCGACATCGCGATGCTGTGCGACGCGGACGGCGTGCATCTCGGGCAGAACGACTTGCCGCTCGAAACCGGCCGCGAGCTTCTCGGACCGGACAAGATCATCGGCATCTCCACATCCAACGTGGACCTTGCGCGCGCGGCGGAGGTAGGCGGCGCGGACTATATCGGCTTCGGACCGATGTATTCGGGCGGCCTGAAGAACACGTCGCAGGGTCGCGGACTCGAGGCACTGGCGCAGGTGCGCGCGGCGGTAAAGCTTCCAATCGTAGCGATCGGCGGCGTTACGGAAGCGACAGTTCCGGAGGTCCTACGCGCTGGCGCGGACGCAGCCGCTATCATCACCGACGTGGTGAAAGCGCCGGACATCGCGGCCAAGGTCAGAAGTATTTTGTCGATTCGTCGTTAGACATTCCCGAACCGAGCAGTGCTCGCGGCGAGTTGAACCCGCGGTCACACTCGTTCGAACACCTCTCGCGCGATGTCCCCGATGCAGTCGCCGAAGCCATCCATCGGAGGATTGAGAAAAATCTGCGTCAGTCCCGCCTTCTCTAATCCGCGAATCTGTTCGACTACCTTCGCGCGCGGACCCACGATGGTGCAGCATTCGATGGATTCCTTCGTGACGAATTTCCATTCTGCCGGTTCGACGTAGCAGCAATGCCCGCGATGCAGCTCGAGGTAGCGCTCCTCGCGCGGCTGCATCTTCGCGACGTAATCCATGTAGGCCTGGAAGACCGGCCGCACCGGCGCCGGCAGCGATTCGGCGCGCGCGTATCCGGCCGCGAATGCGTGCAGATTCGCCATCACCCACGGTCCGCACATCGTCTTAACGCGCGGCGAATCGACGTCCTCGCCCGGCTGTAAGACACATACGTGAGTGAGCGTGACGATCGGGAAATCCTTCGCCAGCTTGCGCTTGCCCGCCGCCGCGCCCGCCTCCAGATGCTTCTTCACGGCCTCGATGCGCTCGGGCGTGGTGACGCCGGTGGTCACGCAACCGTCGCCGAATTCGCCCGCGAGTGCGATCGTCTTCGGACCGTTGGCCGCGACATAAAACGGAATCGGACCATTAAGATTGATGAAACGCCGGTCGCGATGGATGTAGCGAATCTTGCGGCTCATCCCTTCGGTGTTGTAAGTCGTCTCGCCCTTATCGAGCAGCTCGCGGATGACGCGGACCTCCTCGCGAAAGACCGCATGTTTCACCGGCGGCAGTCCCATCACGCGCCGTCCGGTGTGCCCAGTGCCGAAGCCTAAAACAACGCGCCCCGGCGCGATCTCATTGATGGTGCCGATCGCCTCGACGGTGACAGGCGGAATCCGGTTGGTCGCAATCGCCACTCCGGTCGCGAGTTTAATCTTCGAGGTGTTGACCGCGGCGAGCGCCATGCACGCCCATACGTCGCCCCAGATCATGTGCGAATCGGGGATCCACGCGTGCGAGTAGCCGTAGTCCTCGGCCAGTTTCGGATCGGTGATCGCGCGCTGCGGCTTGGTGAAGATGAGGGTTCCGTATTCCATGAGCGTCCTCCAAAGCATCGCGAATATAGCCCGAATCTCCGTCATCCAAAATCGCAACCGATGCGCTAAACTCCATGCCGAGTCCACTATGGACGCATCATCGAAAAAGGCAGCGCCGCGCGGCTCCGATCACCTCGCGCTCGATTGCCGCGGGACCAATTTCTATCGCATAGACCGCGGACTCCGGGACCTGCTCAACCTCTACATGGAATCGGCGATGCACGACCACTTCGCGCCGCATTACGATCGCCTCGGTGAACTCGCAGGCGGAAAACTCGACGAGCTGGCGGAAGTGGCGGATAAGCATCCGCCGATGCTGCATCCGCGCGATCGCTTCGGGCGCGACGAAGACTGGATCGAATATCATCCTGCATATCGCGCGATGGAGCAGATCGCGTTCGGCGAGTTGGGCCTTCATGCGATGAGCCATCGCGGCGGTGTGCTGGGATGGCCCGCGCCGTTGCCCCCGATCGCGAAGTACGCGTTCACCTATCTCTTCGTGCAGGCGGAGTTCGGCCTGATGTGTCCGGTGAGCGTCAGCGACACTTCGATCTACGTCATCAGTCGTTACGGGAGCGACGAGCTCAAGAATCGGTTGCTGCCGCGAATGCTCTCGCAGGACCTCGCGACGATGTGGAAGGGCACGCAGTTCATGACCGAGAAGGCGGGCGGCTCCGATGTCGGCGCGCTCGAAACCACCGCGCGCAATGAAGGCGATGCATGGCGACTCTACGGCGACAAATGGTTCTGCTCGCATGCCGATGCTGATGTCGCGCTGCTGCTGGCACGGCCTGAGGGCGCGCCGGCGGGCACCAAAGGCCTCGCGCTGTTTGCGCTGCCGCGCCGGCTCGAGAACGGCGCGCGCAATTCGTATCGAATCGTGCGGCTCAAGGACAAGCTCGGCACCAAGTCGATGGCCTCGGGCGAGATCATGCTCGAGGGCGCGCTCGCATACCTCGTGGGCGACGTGCGGGGCGGCTTCAAGCAGATGATGGATCAGGTGAACCTGTCGCGCTTGTCGCACGGCGTGCGCGCGGCTGCGATGATGCGCCGATGCCTCAACGAATCGTTGCAAGTGGCGCGTACGCGCAATGCCTTCGGTAAGAAACTCATCGAGATGCCGCTGGTGAAAAAGCAGCTCATGAAAATCATGCTGCCGACCGAACAGGCGCTCTCGATGTATGCCTACACCGCGCACGTGATGGGCCGCGCGAACGCGGGCGAGGAGGGCGCGAGCAACATCCTGCGGCTGCTCACGCCGCTGTACAAATTCCGCGCTTGTCGCGACAACATCCGCGTCGCCACCGGCGCGATGGAGATGCGCGGCGGCAATGGCTACATCGAGGATTTCGTGGGCGCGCGATTGGTGCGCGATGCCCACGTCGGCGTGCTGTGGGAAGGGACCAGCAACATCGCGGCGCTCGATGCGATCGCGCGCGCAGTCGGCAAGATGCATTCACATGAGGCGCTCGCCGGATCGCTGAAGACGCTGGTGGGCGAGTCATCTAAATTGCCGGAGAGTTTCCGCTCGCGTCTTGATGAGACGATCGACAAAGTGGTGGCTTTTGCCACCGAGGTTGCCGCGCGCGAGGAGCACGAGGATTGGGCGCGTGTCGCCGCCGGCGCCCTCTATCACATGACCAGCGCGGTGCTGATGTCATGGGAGGCCGCGCATTCGGGCAACGGCAAGCGGCTGCTGCTGTCGCGCATGATCCTCGAGCATCGGCTCGCAGCCGAGGATCCGATGGCGATGCGGTCGAATCGCTGGGAATCACAGGCATCCGCGCTGCTCCTGAAGGATGAGGATGTTTCGCTCGCCGAGGCGGCTACGCTGGCGGGTTAGCGCCGCACTCATCATGCTGCTCGCGCTCGCGCACTCGCCGCCGAGTTGGAGCCCAGGATGCACCCCATCGTTTCCCTATAAAGACGGATGGCTGGGCGGCGACGATGCGTATTCGGTGCCGCTCGATGCGCATCGCTCGGTGTGGCTGTTGGCCGATTCGTTCGCCGGCGATGCGACCCAGCGTACGCGCGCAGGCTCGCACATGATCGCCAACAGCATCGCTATCTCATCCTGCAGCGAAGGTAACTTCAACATTAGCTATTACATTCCCAGATCGAAGTCCGGCGCGGCGCGAGCGTTCTTCGATTCCAAAACCAATGCCTACCGCATGTGGCCACTTGACGGATTTATCGCGCGCGGCACCCTCTACGTCGCGCTGGTGCAGATCGTGACCAGGGCCGCCGGCGGGCCGTTCGATTTCGAAATGACCGGCGTAAAGCTCGCGCGGATCCCAAATTCGCATGATGATCCGCGCCAATGGGAAATCGACTATCTGCCGCTGACCGCCGGCAAGGTCGCGTTTCCGGGCGTTGCGGCAATCGTCCAGGAACCGTGGGTCTACCTCTTCACCGTGCTGGCCGACGCTGGGCATCCCAAACATCCGATGATCCTCGCGCGCATCGAGCTCGATGGTCTGGACCGGCCGGAGCAATCGCTTGAGTATTTAGCTAAAGATGGGAGGTGGAAGCGCGGTCTCAACTGGAGCGACGCGCGGATCATCATCGACGAGGGACACACCGAAATGAGCGTGCGCTATCACCCCGACATCCATAAATGGATCGCCGTACAGCAACAACCCGGCCTCGGAAGCGGCGCGGGCGTTCGAGTTGCGGATCATCTGGATGGGCCCTGGTCATCCTTTGCAACTTCGGTTTTGGAGCCGACGCCCGACCGCGATCCACTTACGTTCTGCTATGCGGCGAAGGAGCACATCGAATTTGCCTCCCGTGCGGGCGAGCTGGCGATGACGTGTGTGTGCAGTTCTCTCGACTTCGGCAAGCTGACTGCAAATATGTCGCTCTATCGTCCTCAGTTCCTGCGCCGGCTGGTCGTACATCTTCAAACCGGTTCGCAGGGCTGAACTGATCGTCGCGCTATGCTAACATAAAGGGATGGCGTCCTCCGGAGCGGGGCGCCATCGCCGTTTTCAGAAGCAGGGCGAGAGGATGATACGAAACTGCGAAAACAAACCCATTAAATGCAGCAAATCCAAGGGTTTTCTCTTGCGCAGGCTTTCTGAACTCGCCGCTCTGCTGCGGATTGCAGTCGAACCCTTCGAAACAAAAATACAAACCCATTCGGGTCCCGAACGGGATAGCCGAAGTGCGAAAACAAACCCATTAATTCGAGGAAATCCGGGACTTTTTTGAGCAATGAGGGTCGCCGGTGAAAAGCGGCAGCGGGAATGGCGAAGGAACCTGCGCCGCTATCGACATCATGTCGATAAGGCTGCCCGACCCTGTTGGGTCTAGCTGTCGCGCGACCGATCTACTCCGTGGCATCGACGCGGTTGCGCTCGAGTCAGCAATTTCCGTTATCGCGTAACTCAGCCGGGTGCGGCGCCGATTGCCGCATAAATCCGGTGCAGCACTGTCATCGGTTCGGGAAATTTCTCCGCGAGGATGTCGGCGAGCTCGGCATCAAACGCTGCGATGCGCTCCGCGCTCATCGACGATGCGCCAATCCCCGCGCTCGCGCGTACGCGCCCGCGCCACGCCTCGTGGGTGTAAGGCGTTTCTTCATCGAAGCTAAAACTCTGAAGCCGTGTGAAGCCGGCGTCGGCCAAATCGCCGATCCACGGGTAGTATCGCCATCGACCGCCTAGATTCCACGCCGGATTGTATTTGCGGATGAGATCTTCGGTGAGGTCGCAGAGGTTACCGGGTAGCACCAGCCAATCGAAATGACAGACGACCAAGTGCCCGCCTGGCTTCAGGATGCGGCGCGCTTCCAGCGCCGCGGCATCGCGCTTGAACCAATGCCAGCATTGTCCGGCGCTGACAATGTCGAGGCTGCGATCATCGAACCCGGTCGCCTCTGCGGTGCGTTCGACGTATCGAATGGCGACGCCGGCTTCAGCATCGAGGATCTTGGCCTGTTCCATCAGCGCGGATGATTTATCGAGGCCGGTAACTTCGAGGCCTTTTCTCGCCATTCCGCGCGCGACGGCTCCGGTCCCAGTGCCGAGGTCGAGGGCGCACATTCCGGCGCCAATGATGCCCATCGTCTCAAGGCGCTCGAAGAAGCTATCGGGAAAGCCCGCGCGATGTTTTGCATAGTCGCCGGCGGCCTTCCCGAAATCGATGGTATGGCCGAACTTCCGTACCGATTCCAGTTTGCCGCCGAAACTCTCATTGGATTTTGGTTCCATAGCTTGACTGTATATGACTTTATTGATGTTGATTCAAGAACTGACCGCCGATTTCGTTAGAGCATCCGCATCGCTTGACCGGATGGGCGACTGATGGCCTGATTGCTCCGTGGGGACGCAGGAAGCGGATCATGGTCGGATGCTCACCGCGGCGGAAGCGGCGCATCATCTCGGGGTCAAGCTCGGCACCCTTTACGCCTATGTGAGCCGCGGCTGGATTAAGAGCTATCGGCGCCGGGTCGGGCGCCAGGCGCTCTATCGCCGCGCCGATATCGAGGCGTTGCGCGGGCTGGTCGCGCCCGAGCGCGGTCGCCGCGCGCGCAGCCTGCCCGATGCCTCTTCATGGGTGACGGTTGCGCAGCCGATCCGACCCGCTGCCGAAACGCCCGCCCCCGGCGTCATCGTTACCGAATCCGCGGTCAGCTCGATTGTCGATGGGCGTCTCGCCTACCGAGGCTATCCGATCGAAGAAGTCGTCGAGCACGCCGCCTTCGAAGAGGTCAGCCTGCTGCTGTGGAATGGGGAGCGGCCCACCGCCGATGCCGCTGCCGAGCTGCGGAGAGAAATTTCCTCTGCGAAGATGCCGAATCCGGTCGCGACGGCGATTTCCGCGATGGGGGATGACGCACCTCCGCTGCTCCGTCTCTCTGCGATGATGCCGAGCCTCGCGGCGTACGAACGCCGGGGAGAGAAGCTCGATCGTACCGCACGTGCGCGCCTTATCATTTCGATGCTGCCGCTGCCGCTCGCGCGCAAGGGCCGCGCGCAGGTCGATGGAGAGGGCGGGATGGCCGAGCGCCTGCTGCGCAATGTCGCCGGCGCTGCCGCCGCCGATTTCGAAATCGCTGCGATGAATCGTGTTCTGGTTGCGTGCGCCGAACACGAGCTCAATGCGTCAACCTTCGCGGCGCGCGTCGTCGCCAGCACCGGCGCCGATCTTTATGCCTCGGTGCTCGCCGCGCTATGCTCGCTGTCGGGGCCGATTCACGGCGGCGCGTGCGATCTGGTCGAGCAGATGTTCGCGGATCTCGATCACGGAATGCGCATCGATGAATGCCTGGAGGCGTTCGCCCGCGAGCATCGCCTCCCGCCCGGCTTCGGCCACGCGATTTATCCCGAGGGCGATCCGCGCGCGGTGCTGCTCAAACAGACCGCCGCCACCATCGCGCGGCGCAAGGGCCGCAAGCTCTACGAAATGGCACTGAAGATCGAGCAGGCGGTTTTCAGGCGCGAGCGGCTGCGACCTAATCTCGATTTCTATCAGACGGTATGTTCACGGATGCTGGGGTTTCCGGCCGGATCGCCTGCCGCGATTTTCGCCATAGCGCGCGCCGCCGGATGGATCGCACACGCGCTCGAACAGTATGCGAACAATCGCCTGATTCGCCCGCGGATGCGCTATCGCGGCGTGCCGCTACGCCACTGGGAATAGGCGACCGCTGCTTTTGAGATGATGCCGGCCGACCGACGTTAGCTCCACCAGGATCACGCCCTCGGGATCGCATCGGCGCGCGATGAATCCGTTATCCACCGCATCTTCCCATACCGTGAAGCGCGGACATGAGGTCCGCCACACTTCCATCACCTCGGAGTAGGGGCGCGGCTTGACCGCGAGCCATTCGAGGAAATCGAGGATGAGCGACGCGAGCGTAACGCTGATCGCGGTGTCCATTTGAGTTGACCATACGCGCGCGGGCCGAACGAGAACAGGCCGCGCGCGGCGTTAACGCTTTTTTTGCGGGCGCGCTATTCTCGACGCGATGGAAACCCTCGAATTCCTGTCGGCAGTTTTGATCGTTTCCGAGGATCCGGCGCGGCTGGCAGACTTCTATCGCAACGTGGTCGGGATCGATTTGAAGGACGAATCGCACGGCGCGAGCCTGCCGCACTATGGGTGCAACCTCGGCGACATGCATTTCGCGATTCATCCCGTTGCGACGTTTCCGGACCGGCGCCATGGCGTCGGCGCGGTCAAGCTCGCGTTTAATGTGTTTGATATCAAGGCGCTTGTAGAGCGGTTGACGCAACAAGGCATCAAGTTGTTATACCCGCCGCACAACACCGGGTTTTTTTGGAGCACCGCGATCAACGATCCCGACGGAAACTTCATCGAGTTCACGGAAATGTGCGATGACTGGTTCAAGCTGCTCGAGCAGCGGCACGCGGGCGGCCTCGATGTGGTCGCGCGCTGGAAGGCCGTCAAAGGAGGCGCATCACAATGAAGGCGATCGCGAAAACCAAGCCGGAGTTCGGCGCCGAAATCATCGACGTGGCGGTCAAGAAGCCGGGCGCGGGCGAGCTGCTGGTAAAGGTCGCGGCG
>Ga0335079_10009132_pt1 | contig 11290 bp, 9 predicted proteins | sample Lox_Sample_33_FD_206719 | JGI IMG/M metagenome (GOLD analysis project Ga0335079, IMG submission 206719) | Soil microbial communities from Loxahatchee National Wildlife Refuge, Florida, United States - Lox_Sample_3.3 | ecosystem: Environmental > Terrestrial > Soil > Wetlands | place: USA: Florida... | reverse complement strand
CCTGCCCAGCCGAGTGCGGTCTCGAACAGCTGTCCGAGATTCATGCGGGAGGGCACGCCAAGCGGGTTGAGAACAATATCGACCGGCGTACCATCAACCATGAACGGCATGTCTTCCGTCGGGACAATCTTCGCAACTACGCCCTTGTTTCCATGACGGCCGGCCATCTTATCCCCGACCGACAGCTTTCGTTTCTTCGCAACATATACTTTCGCAAGCTGAACGATGCCGGAAGGAAGCTCATCGCCGAGAAGAATCTTCGTTTTCTCGTGCTTGTGATACTCGACGATGTCGTTCTTCTTCTGAAGATAATTTTCGTATATCCTAAGTATGAGGCCGTTCTTTTTCTTATCTTCCGTCCACTCTCCCCGGTAATCCAAATTCTCCAGTTGCTCGCCGAGGTTGACGAACGTCTCTTCCTTCAGCGATGTGCCGCCGCGGATCGCGACATCACCATCCATGGAGCGGATGCCGGCAGATTTGTCACCATCAAGAAGAACGCTCAGTTTCTTCACCAGCTTGTCGTAATTATCCTTCAGTGCTTTCTTCTCGGACCGATCAAGCTGATCGATGAGGCGTTTGTCCTCCTTTTTCGATTCTGCATCTTTCTTCTTCCGGCTGAAGAGTTTCGTCGCGATGACAATACCCTTCATTCCCGGCGGCGCCTTGAGTGAGGCATCCTTCACATCTCCGGCTTTCTCACCAAAAATCGCCTTCAGAAGTTTTTCCTCAGGCGTCGATTCGGTTTCACCTTTCGGCGTGATTTTACCGATGAGAATATCACCCTCGACAACGTCTGCACCGACGCGGACGACACCGTTTTCGTCGAGGTCCTTCACCGCTTCCTCGCTCACGTTCGGAATTTCGCGGGTCAGCTCCTCTTCTCCTCTCTTCGTGTCACGCACCTGGAGCTCGAATTCTTCGATATGCAGTGAGGTGAAGACGTCTTCTGCAACGAGACGCTCATTGATGACAATGGCATCCTCGAAATTATATCCGCGCCATGGCATGAATGCCACGAGGACGTTCCGGCCGAGTGCAAGCTCGCCGTGATCGGTGGCGCAGCCGTCTGCAAGGATGTCCCCTTTCTTGACATGCTGTCCCGGTTTCACGATCGAGCGCTGGTTGATCGCCGTATCCTGGTTCGTACGGAAGAATTTGATCAGGCGATACTCAACACGCTTCTTTTCTTCAAAACTGACGACCGCCTCATTGCTGGACTCATCGATATCGTAATTCACAATGATGGAGTTGGAATCGACATATTCGACAACACCATTGCGTTCCGCGATGATCATGGTGCGCGCATCACGTGCGATCTTTTCTTCGAGGCCTGTGCCGACGATCGGGGCGATCGGCCGGAGCAGTGGAACTGCCTGGCGCTGCATGTTGGAACCCATGAGCGCACGGTTAGCGTCGTCGTGCTCCAGGAACGGAATCAGAGCCGCTGCGGCGCTGACGATCTGGTTCGGCGCGACGTCGATGTAATGCACCTCTTCGGGTTTCACAACGGCGTAATCCGTCTGAAGCCGTGCTTTCACGCGGTCGGTGAGAAACTTTCCCTTGTCGTCAATCGCGTTATTGGTCTGCGCTATCGTATAGACGTCTTCTTTTTCGGCAGTCATGTACTCGATATCGTCGGTCACCTTGCCGTTTTTCGTCTTCCGGTACGGAGTCTCGATGAAGCCGAATTCGTTCACGCGTGCATGAATACACAGCGATGAAATGAGTCCGATATTCGGGCCTTCCGGTGTTTCGATCGGGCAGAGCCGCCCGTAATGTGTATAATGAACGTCGCGCACCTCGAATCCGGCACGCTCACGTGTGAGTCCGCCGGGACCAAGCGCCGACATACGCCGCTTGTGCGTGATCTCTGCGAGGGGATTGGTCTGATCCATGAACTGCGACAGCTGGTTCGTTCCGAAGAACGCATTAATGACGCTGGTGATCGTGCGGGCATTGACAAGGTCCTGCGGAGTAATCTTCTCATGGTCGCGCAGGCTCAACCGCTCGCGGATTGTCCGGGCCATGCGCACGAGCCCGATATTGAACTGCTGTCCGATCTGCTCTCCCACCGTGCGAACCCGGCGGTTGCCGAGATGATCGATATCGTCGACGGTCTTCTTGCCCTGCTGGAGATCGATAAGGTAGTTGATAATGGCGATAATGTCGTCCTTCGTCAGCGTCGTTTTGGAGACGGGGACGTTCAGATTCAATTTTGCGTTCATCCGGTAGCGGCCGACATCTCCCAGATCATAGCGCTTCTCATTGAAGAAGAGCCGTTCCAGAAGATTCTTCGCCGTATCGAGATCGGGAGCTTCGCCTGAGCGGAGCTGCTGGTAAATCGCGTTCAGCGCTTCTTCATCTGACCGCGCAATGTCCTTCTGGATTGTGTTCGCGATGACGGAAGTCTCACCGACGCCTTCGTGTTTGAGGAAACGGATCTTCTTGATTTCCGCCTTCTTCACCTTCTTGAAGATGTCCTCACTGAAAATGGTATCCTTGCTGACAAAAATTTCACCGGTCTTCTTATCGACGATGTCGCTGCAGACAATCCTGCCCACATAGTCCTTGAGATTGACCTTATGGGGATCGACTTCCTCGACAAGATTGAAGAGCTGGAGAATTTCATCGTCGGAAGAAAACCCGAGAGCGCGAAGGAGCGTCGTGACGGGAAATTTCTTCTTCCGGTCGATGTACACATACATGACGTTGCTGATATCGGTGGTGAATTCCACCCATGATCCGCGGAAGGGAATGATTCGGGCAGAATAAATCGGCATCCCGTTCGGGTGCATCGATTCATCGAAGAACACGCCGGGAGAACGATGCAGCTGGCTCACAACGACGCGCTCGGCCCCGTTGATGATGTAGGTTCCGCGGTGGGTCATCATCGGGAGATTACCCAGATACACTTCCTGTTCAATCGTGTCTGTATAGCTCTTGCCGTCATCGCTCTTTGTGGAGAGACGGAGTTTCGCCTTGAGCGGAACCGCGTAGCTCAGCCCCCGCTCCTGGCATTCGATCACGGCATACTTCGGCTTCTCAACATAATATTCGATGAACTCGAGGATATAATTTTCCCGCGCGTCCGTAATGGGAAAATTCATCGTGAAGATCTGCTGCAATCCCCTGTTCGCTCTCTTTTCCGGAGGAGTTGTTGCCTGGAGAAAGCTCTCCCACGACTCGATCTGCACGTTCAGCAGATCCGGGTAGTCGACGATTTGTGGGATCTTTGCAAACGAGATACGACCATTTGAGTGGTTGGTTTTCACGCGAATCATCCTTTATGAGTCAAATGACGGATCAAACTTGTTCTCTATCGTTTCATGCACAAAAACGGGAAACCGATAACCGTTCAACGACCGGCTACCGGCTTACCGCACCTAAGATTTCCCTCTGTTCCGTGTTGAACAGCAACATGCGGAGGCAGCGGTTCGTGCCCGTTTACTTCAATTCGACCTGGGCGCCCGCGTCCTCGAGCTCCTTCTTCAGCTTCTCGGCTTCCTCCTTCGGGACTGCTTCCTTGACGGTCTTGGGAGCGCCATCCACCAGATCCTTGGCTTCTTTCAAGCCGAGACCTGTGGCAGCACGGACGACCTTGATGACGTTGATCTTTTGTGCTCCGGCATTCTTGAGCACGACGTTGAATTCCGTCTGTGCTTCTGCGGCCGGTGCGGCTCCGCCTGCTGCAGGCATCCCGCCTCCTGCCATCATCATCGGTGCCGCGGCGGTCACGCCGAATTTGTCCTCGAGCGCCTTCTTGAGCTCCGAGGCCTCGAGCAACGTGAGCTTTTCAATCTTTTCGACTATTTCCTGAACTGCTGACATGGAATTCTTCTCCTATTTATTTCAAATGGATGGTTGAGAGGCGAACAGTTACGCCGCTTTCTTCTTTTCAATTGCATCGATGACACTCACCAGATCGCGCATCACCGCATTCACCGCACCGGCAACACCCGCGATGGGTGCCTGTATGCTGCCGAGAATGCCTGCGATGACTTCGTTCCGTGAGGGAAGCTTGGCAATTTCACCGAGTCGTTTCCCGTCGAAGACCTGCATTTCAAGCACGCAGACTTTCACCGCGAGCTTATCGTTCTTCTCCTGGAATTTCTTGATGATCCTTGCCGGCGCCACCGGATCGTCATACCCGAAGGCGATCGCCGTGTGTCCGACGAGTTTGTCGTACACGGCATCGTATCCGGTTGCGCGTTCCAGTGCTTTCCGTGCCAGCGTATTCTTCACGACGCGGTAATCAATCTTCGATTTTCGGAATTCCCGCCGCAGATCATCGACCTGCTCAACGGTGATCCCGGTGAAATCCGCGAAGTAAAGGGCCTTTGCGCGGCGCACCTTTTGTTCCACCTCTGCAATGATCTCTTCTTTTTCGGATCGTTTCATAGGTTCCTCATGGTAATCGCTGTCTTCTGAGAAGCCCGCACGATTATGCGGCAGGAGACAAAAGCGCTAGAGTACTTGAGTGCGTAATTTCCTAATGTGACGCGACGGCATTCCGGTCGATATGAACGCCCGGTCCCATCGTGCTCGACAGCGCGATGCTCTTGATATACTGCCCCTTCGCCGTCGCCGGCTTCAGGCGCACGACAGTGCTCAGGAATGCCTGAACATTGTCGACGAGCTTCGCAGCTTCAAAATTTGCTTTGCCGACGGTAGCATGGAGAATTCCCGCTTTCTCGACGCGGAATTCAATCTTGCCGGCTTTCACTTCCTTGACGGCCTTGGCGACATCCATCGTGACGGTCCCGCTCTTGGGATTTGGCATCAATCCGCGCGGTCCGAGTATCTTGCCGAGCTTACCAAGCTCGCCCATGGAGTCAGGCGTGGCAATAATGACATCGATATCCGCCCAACCTCCCTGAATCTTCTGGATGTACTCCTGGAATCCGGCGTGGTCTGCACCTGCCGCCTTCGCTTCCTCATCCTTCGGCGGCTTCGCAATAACCAGCACACGTACTTCCTTCCCAATGCCGTGGGGAAGTGCAACAGTACCGCGGATGGCCTGGTCGGCTTTCTTCGGGTCGACACCAAGATGAACTGCGATATCGACACTTTCGACAAACTTTGCCGTCGCCGCTTCTTTGACATGAGCCACGGCTTCCTCAACCGTGAACACCTTTTTCCTGTCCACCTTTGCCTGTGCCGCCTTGAACCTTTTGCTTTGCTTCATTGATATGATCCTGTTCTCGCGGTGCAATCGATCCGCCGAACGGCGGATCTCCCACGGAAAATGTTATTCTTCTACGGTGATACCCATACTGCGGGCAGTTCCTGCGATCATCGCCATCGCACCTTCAATATCTTTCGCGTTCAGATCGGGCATTTTCATCTCGGCGATCTCGCGGACCTGCTTCTTGGTAACCTTGCCAACTTTGTTCCGGTTCGGCTCGCCGGAGCCTTTCTCGACCTTTGCTGCTTTCGCAAGGAGCACCGAGGCCGGCGGGGTTTTTGTGATAAACGTGAACGACTTATCCGAAAAGACCGTGATCACCACAGGGATGATCAACCCCTGCTTGTCCTGCGTACGTGCATTGAACTGCTTGCAGAATTCCATAATGTTGACGCCCTTCTGTCCGAGGGCTGGTCCGATCGGCGGTGCAGGATTCGCCTGTCCGGCGGGAATCTGAAGTTTGATAAATCCGGTGACTTTTTTCATGGGATGATCCGCTTAAATTTACTTTTCAATTTCAACCTGATTGAAGTCGAGCTCGACGGGCGTTTTCCGCCCGAAGATGCTCACCATCACTTTCAGCTTCATTTTTTCCTCGTTAACGTCCTGAACGAAACCGGTAAAATTATTGAACGGTCCGTCGATGACCTTCACCGCTTCTCCCACATGGAACGGGACTTCCAGAACCTCAACATCCTTGCGTTCTTCCATGCGTCCGATGAGACGTTTGACTTCGTCGTACTGGAGAGGTACCGGCTCACCGCGGGGACCGACAAAACTGATCACCGAAGGAGCATTGAGAATCAGGTGTTTAGTTTCCTTATCGAGTACAGCTTCAACGAGGATGTATCCGGGAAAGAACGTTTTCGTCCGGCTTTTCTTTTTCCCTTCTTTCACTTCAAATATCTTTTCCGATGGCACCATGACGGCCGTAATCCGGTCATCGAGATGGGCAAGAGCCGCCTCGTTCTCGAGATGCGCCTTAACCTTATTTTCATGTCCGGAGTACGTCCGGACCGCGTACCATCGTTTTGGTGCCTGATCTTTTTCCATGTACTTCCTGTTACAAAATCGCCCGGAGAATATTGCTCACGATCCAATCCACGCCAAAGACAAAGAGTGAGATAATGCCGCACACTACCAACACGACAACAGTGGACTCGCGAAGCTCAGCATAGCCGGGCCAGGTGACTTTTTTCATTTCCTTAATTGCGTCCGTGACAAACGCGACGATTTTTTCTTTCATAATTGATCCTCGGGGTTTAACGGTCGATCCGCTCAGCACGTCAGGAGGGACTTGAACCCCCAACCTGCGGTTTTGGAGACCGCTGCTCTAGCCAATTGAGCTACTGACGTAGAAGTCGATTACTTGGTTTCCTTGTGCTGCGTGTGTTTATTGCACCAGGGACAGAATTTTTTATACTCAACGCGGCCAGATTGTTTTTTCTTGTTCTTTGTCGTCGTGTAGTTCCGGCGTTTGCAGTCGGTACACTCAAGTGTGATGATATCGCGCATTGGAAGATTTCACTCCGTCATGAAAAAGATGTTGTTACGATTACAGCTCGCCGAGCTTGCGATCGGGATTGAACCGATGACCTCATCCTTACCAAGGATGTGCTCTACCAACTGAGCTACGCAAGCAGTTCCAGAGCGGGAGACGGGACTCGAACCCGCGACCAACAGCTTGGAAGGCTGTGACTCTACCAACTGAGTTACTCCCGCAACTCCATGAGGACCGTTCGCATCAGCGTTCCATCCTCCGTCTTCAGTCCCTCCATGCATCACGCGACCGATCGCTGTGGGCAGGGAAGGATTTGAACCTCCGAAGGCCGAAGCCGACAGATTTACAGTCTGTTGCGTTTGACCACTTCGCTACCTGCCCGCATTCTCCTGCGGGTCCGTCGGGAACCCACTACCCGTTCACCCAAGCTTATCAATTCGGTCACCCGCACCCGTCACGATCGCCCTCTCATCTCCCGGCTTGCAAAAATATTCCAGAGCCGATGAGAGGATTTGAACCTCCAACCAGCTGATTACAAATCAGCTGCTCTACCGTTGAGCTACATCGGCGTCGCGATAAGAATCGTGAAACCTGTAAAGAAAAAAAAGCCCTACCGATCTCTCAACACCGGGGTTTTTCGTTCAAAAAGGGCGTTTTTCCAAATTCGGGCGGGCCGTTTTTTTGATAGCCAAGTAATATAACAATTTTACACTAAAAGTCAAACGCTTTACGTTCAATCTCAACGGGAAAGCGATACGGTAAAATCTACTTGGCGAAGGCGAGTCGGTTCCTCAGGGCAAGAGCTTCCGGAAAACGAGGATCCAGAATCAACGCTTCATCAACATATCTTTTTGCTTCATCTTTTTTCTGCAACATCGAGGAGACCAGAGCATTGTTATACCACGCTTTCGCATACATCATGCCGATGCCATCGACGTACTTGTCGTGCATGCGCGGGAATTCCGCATGAAATTGAAACGGAGGATTATCGTGCACAAGCGAATCGGGATAGACGCGAAATGCCAGCCCCGCTGGGATGATGTTCAATCCCCGGAGATATTCCATATCCACATCCTGCGTGACGTATACCGGACGGGTGCGGTAGTTTCTCATGATGAAACTCCGGATCGCATTTGCATACCGGTATTCAATAACCGACGGATCATACGGAAGACTGCGTTCGAATTTGTTCAGCTCGGGGATGAGGAGTGAGATCTCCGGCTTTGATTCCTGCACCAGCCACGGATACCGGTGCTCGAGCTGCGGATAGTACCACGATCGCCGCATGAGCTCTTTATCGATCACCACAATATCCGGACGAACATGCTCCACGAGCTGGAGGTAGTACGCGGAGGACACGAAATAATCCCACTGTGATGAGAGAATGATGCCGTTCTCTCCGACCGAAGCGAACATGTCGCGGGTATAGTTCTCCACGATGTGATTATCATTTTCATTGACGTCGGCATAATTCCATCCCACAAGTATCGCGGGAGAACACGCAAGCAGCACGGCGACAATCCGCGCGGAGCGCATATCCGGCATCAATCCCACGACGAAGTACGCCCCTGCCGCCGACCAGAACGCGATCGTCATGTAGGCGAGAAGGAAATACGAATCAATATCGTTGATGTCGTAATTGATCGAGTATGCAAGACATCCCACGAAGAGGAGAAGACTGAAGATAAGAAGGATCTTCGATCGTTTCAGCAGGGCAAGAACACCGAGCAAGGCAAATACGAGCGGAAAGTACGCATAGAGCCCGGCAAGGGTATTTATGAAATACGTGAATTGCTTCTCTGCACTGTCGAATGATGAAAATATCCAGACACGATAGACCTTCCCGCTGAAGTGCCAGAAAAACCTCTCGAAGTCGACAGGATTTCCCCAGTTCATGACCGGCGCGCGGGCAGCACGGATCGGCAGATAGAGATAGAGCGAGAAGCCCAGGAGGAACGGAACCGCCATTCGCACAATTCTCCGGAATCCCTCCTTCCGAAATCCGTGAACAGCAAAATACAGATAGAGGAAACCCGGAGCCAGGAGGATCGTCGTCATGTGATTTGTGAACGAGAGGCCAAGTACAAACGCGAATAACAGCCAGTACCGCTCATTGGTGAACATCCCCGCGTTGCCCGCGAGATTTGCCTTTTCCAGAATCGCTGCCTTCGCGAACACGAAAAGGAGAATCGAGACCAGAAATACGTGAAGAGGGTACACCTCGATCGACAGGGCGGTCGACCAGTATGTTCCCGAAAAACCAAGGACAAGAGTGCCGAAGAATGCCGGAAGAATAATTGAAACGAAGGATCGTGCATCCATCCGATCGCTCCCTGAATCGGCAGATACTCTTCCGGGGGAGATAGTCGACAGCATGAACACCAGAAAGCGGAAAAAGAAGAACAGCGCCGCCGCACAAAAGAACGCCGCCATCAGGTTTATCTGGTAAATCTCGCGGAATCCGAGAGGAAGATGACTGAAAATCCATCCGGCTGTGGTAAAAAGCGGATATCCCGTTGGATGCGCGATGCCGAGAGTGTAAATGTCAGTCGCCAGTTCCCCGGCGTCAATGAAGTTCACCGTCGGACAGAGCGTGATGAGGTAAACGATAAACGCGAGTATGCAGATCAGCGACCCGATGAGGTACTCGGCATTCCGCCGGGATATTTTCTCAAGCATCGACGTGGAGCAAATGAGGATGATGGTCTGAAGGTACAAAAAAACCCCGGGAAAATCCATGAAGCCGGGTGATGATCGGGGATCGGATATTTGGATTCTAATGCGGATTTCTCTATCTTCTTCGCAATCCATGTCTCTGAATGCATGTCCGAACAGCAGCTCGATCTTTCAAAATTACGGATCGACCGCAGCGAGGAACCCGGGCGGTCGCGATCCACGAAACCGAAGATCTCCATCCTTCTGTACATTGGCGGGGGAATATTTCTCCTCGTCGTCGCGTTTTTCTTCACCAAGGCTCTCGTCGGCGACGAAGATGTCGTCTCGATTACTTCCGTCTCCTTTGTGACCCCTTCACAGGCAACGGCGCTGCTGACTGCCAGCGGATACGTCGTCGCGCAAACCAAGGCATCTGTTGCGTCAAAAGCGACCGGCCGTCTGGTCTACCTCGGATTCAAGGAGGGTGATAAAGTCCGGAAAAACCAAATCATCGCCCGCATCGAGAGCAGTGACGTGGCAGCAGCACTGCAGCAGGCAAAGGCGGATCTCGCCGTTGCCGTAGCAGATAAATACAATGCCGAGCAGATCCTGAAGAGAACGAAAGATCTCTTCGACCGGCAGCTTGCGTCACAATCTGATTTGGATGCCGCGCAGGCACAGTACGATCGCGTGATCGCCACGATCGCCTCCCGCACTGCAAATGAGCAGGCAGCAGAAGTTGCGGTCGAGAATACGAATATCCGGGCACCATTCGACGGCACGATACTGACAAAGAATGCTGATATCGGGGAGGTCGTAGCTCCCTTTGCAGCGGGTGCAAGCTCCCGCGTGGCTGTTGTGACGATAGCTGACATGTCTTCACTCGAAGTCGAAGCCGATGTCTCCGAATCCAATATCGAGCGGATCTCCGCCGGCCAACCGTGCGAGATTTCTCTCGATGCGTATCCGCAGAAACATTACCGGGGTATGGTCGACAAGATCATTCCGACGGCAGACCGTGCCAAGGCAACGATCCTCACCAAAGTGCGGTTTCTCGAAGAGGACAGCCGGGTACTTCCGGAAATGAGCGCGAAGGTTCACTTCCTCTCTGCACGCGACTCTCAATCGATCAACGTCGTTCCGACGCTCGCAGTTGATCCCGCGGCAATCGTCAGGCGGGACAATGCCACCGTCGCATACGTACTCAACGGAACTACGGTGAACGAAGCAGCGGTCGTCACAGGGATCACGATGGGGAATCTCATTGAGATCAAGTCGGGGCTTCAAGCCGGCGACAAGGTCGTGCTTAACCCGTCACCGCACCTTCACTCCGGGTCCGCAGTGAAGGTGAAAGAGTAAATCGTCAGAAGCTCCCCGCGGAAAAGCGCCATCATTAATTCATCTGAAGGGGTATCGATGTCCATTGTTTCAGTAGACAGCATCTCAAAATCGTACTGGCGGGATTCGCAGGAAATTCCCGTGCTGAGCAATATCTCCTTTGAAATTCCCGAGGGTGAATTCTTGGCATTGATGGGTCCGTCCGGATCGGGGAAAACGACACTCCTCAACCTTATCGCCGGCATTGATAAACCCACGAAGGGCGAGATCTCCGTCGCAGGCACGAAGATTTCTTCGCTGAACGAATCAGAACTGGCAAAGTGGCGCGCACGGAATATTGGTTTCATCTTCCAGTTTTATAATCTGATGCCTGTTCTCACCGCATTTGAAAATGTCGAGCTTCCTCTCCTCCTCACCTCGCTCTCGAAAAAGGAACGACGGGAGCGCGCGGAATTTGCGTTAAAGATTGTCGGACTCGGCGATCGCATCAATCACTATCCCAAACAGCTCTCCGGCGGTCAGGAGCAACGGGTGGCTATTGCGCGTGCAATCGTCACGGACCCGACCCTGCTCGTGGCCGATGAACCGACGGGCGATCTCGACAAGAT
>Ga0335079_10009131_pt1 | contig 11291 bp, 9 predicted proteins | sample Lox_Sample_33_FD_206719 | JGI IMG/M metagenome (GOLD analysis project Ga0335079, IMG submission 206719) | Soil microbial communities from Loxahatchee National Wildlife Refuge, Florida, United States - Lox_Sample_3.3 | ecosystem: Environmental > Terrestrial > Soil > Wetlands | place: USA: Florida... | reverse complement strand
GCTGCCCGGGACGAAATTTTGTGACGCTGAAGATTGTCACGGAGGACGGGGTGTATGGACTCGGCGACGCCACATTGAACGGGCGCGAGCTTGCCGTGGCGAGCTATCTTTCCGATCACGTCAACCCGTTGCTGATTGGCCGCGACGCGCGGCGCATCGAGGACATCTGGCAGTACTTGTATAAGGGCGCGTACTGGCGTCGCGGGCCGGTGACCATGTCTGCGATCTCCGCGGTCGATACCGCCCTGTGGGACATCAAGGCGAAAGCGCTCGGCGTCCCCCTCTACCAGTTGCTTGGTGGCGCCTCGCGCGATTCCGTGCTCGTGTACGGCCACGCGAGCGGCGCCGATCTCGAAGAAGCCGTTGGCGCCGTCAAAGAGTACCTGGCCAAGGGTTACAAAGCGATCCGCGCGCAATGCGGCATTCCCGGCCTCGGGAGCACCTATGGCGTCGGCCGTGGCAAGCTCTACTACGAACCCGCGGAAAAAAACGCGCCTCCGGAGAATGTATGGTCCTCCGAGCGGTATTTGAATTTTGTTCCGCAGCTCTTCGCCCGGTTGAGAAAGGAGTTTGGCCCCGATGTGCACCTGCTGCACGACGCGCATCACCGTTTGACTCCCATCGGGGCCGGCTCGGAAAGGAGCTGGAGCCCTTTCACCTCTTCTGGCTGGAAGATCCCACGCCGGCGGAGTCGCAGGAGAGTTTTCGTCTGATCCGCCGCCACACGACCACGCCTCTGGCCGTGGGAGAGGTGTTCAACAGCATCTTTGATTGCCAGCAGCTGATCGAAGAACAGCTGATCGACTATATCCGTACGACCGTGGTCCACGCCGGCGGGATTTCCGGTTTGCGGAAGATTGCGGCCCTCGCCGAGTTATACCAGGTGCGCACCGGCTCACACGGCGCCACGGACCTGAGCCCCGTGTGCATGGCCGCGGCCTTGCACTTCGATCTGAGCGTGCACAACTTCGGCATTCAGGAGTACATGCGCCACACGCCGGAGACCGACAAGGTGTTCCCTCACGCATATTCGTTCGAAGGCGGATTCATGCATCCGGGAGAAGATCCGGGATTAGGTGTGGACATCGACGAGGCGCTCGCCTCCAAATATCCGTACCAGCGCGCGTATCTCCCGGTGAATCGCAAGCTGGATGGAACGATGCACAATTGGTAGGGACGGCTTGCTGATGGCCGAAGCGCCTACCGATGGAGCGGTTGAACCTGGTCCACCTCCACGGGCATCTGCAATCCAAGGAATTTCCGCGCATTCTCAAAGCAGACGTTGCGAATCATTCCGCCAAGCAGCCTCTCGTCGTTTGGAAGTTCGCCCTGTTCCATCTCGCTCCCGACCAGGTTGCAGAGCACCCGGCGAAAGTACTCGTGTCGCGGAAACGACATGAACGACCGCGAATCCGTCACCATGCCCACAAACCGGGAAAGCAGGCCCGTGTTGGAGACGGCATTGAGCTGCCACTGGATCGCTTCCTTCTGATCTAGAAACCACCAACCGCTGCCAAATTGAATCTTGCCGGCGATCTCGCCGTCCTGAAAATTGCCGACGGCGGCGGCGAAGGCATAATTATCCGCGGGATTGGAATTGTAGAGGATGGTTTTGGGTAACGCGCCTTCCTGCTCGAGGTGATTGAGGTATCTACAAAGGGTGGAAACGTGGCTCCAGTCCCCAATGGAGTCGAATCCCGTGTTGGGACCTAGCTGCCGCAGACGGCGAGTGCTGGCATTCCGGAAAGCGCCGATGTGAAGTTGCTTTGTCCAGCCCTTTTCCGCGTCAAGGCGGCCGAGAAAGACCATGAGAAACGTGGGAAACGCTTCCTGTTCCTCGTTTGACGCCACTCTGCCGCTACGTACCTTGTCAAAAATCGCGGCGGCTTGCCGTTCCGTGCATGGCGCGGAAGGGCAAGAGCTCAACCCGTGATCGGAAAGCCGGGCGCCATTGGCATGGAAAAAATCATGCCGCTGCTTGAGCGCGTCCAGGAAATCCCGCAGGGAGTTCACCGCGATGTTGCTGGCCCTTTCGAGCCGGCTGACCCACGACCCGAACTCCTCCGGCGCCTGAATCGCCAGGGCATTGTCCGGACGAAACGTGGGGTAGATGCGGAAGGACGCTTCCGTCGCGGCGAGCTGCCGGTGCGGGGAAAGATCGTCGCAAGGATCGTCCGTAGTGCAGAGCGCGCGAACGCCAAACTTCTTCAGAATCTCGCGCGCCGTCAGGGAAGCGGATTCGAGCAGCGAGTTGGCCTTGTCCCAAATGGATTTGGCATTCGATTCGTCGAGAAGGGCATCGACCTGGAAATAGCGTTTCAGTTCGAGGTGCGTCCAGTGATACAGCGGATTCCTGAGCGTGAACGGAACCGTACGCGCCCAGGCGAGGAATTTCTCGTAAGGTGTGGCATCCCCCGTGCAATAGCGTTCGGCCACGCCGTTGGCACGCATGGCCCGCCACTTGTAGTGGTCGCCTTCGAGCCAGATCTCGAACAGGCTGCGAAACCGGCGATCCGCCGCCACTTCCGTGGGAGGCAGGTGTGAGTGGAAATCGAGGATAGGCTCGCTCTCGGCGTATCCATGATATAAACGCCGGGCTGCCTCAGAATGCAGGAGGAAATCGTCTCCAATGAAACTCATTCCACGCTCCGGAAAAGAGGACCGCGCCCAAACGGCCGCAGCATAAGACTGGAATTGGAGCGGCGGATTGTCAAGGACAGTTCGCCGGAACGCTCTCGGAATTGCCATTCCGGGCGGAAGATTCGTTAAGATGGAAGCCTTTCGGGTATGCAATGCGCTAGCCAGGAGGAAACACGTGCGCGTCCCACAATTTGTGAGATGGCTCTGTAGCCTGTCTGTGCTGGCGGCGTTGTTATTCTGCCCAGCCTCCCTTATTTCTCAGACGCCGCAGACCGCCGATGCCTTGCCACTCCCCGTGCACTTGACCTCTGAACAAGATCACCAGCGGATCATGGATCTGCTGCACATAACCGCTTTGCGCCGGGGGCCGGACGGCGATCCTAAGTCGCCGAATGCCGCGAACGTCGATGAGTCCAAAGTTCCGCCGTATGCGCTGCCGGATCCTTTGGTGCTGAACAATGGAAAAAAGGTGACGACAGCGGAAGTGTGGTGGAAGGAGCGGCGCCCCGAGATCGTCGAGATCTTCGACCGGGAAATCTACGGCCGGATGCCTAAAGATACGCCGAATGTGAATTGGGAAGTGCTGACCACGACCAAGGAAAACAGCGGAGATGTGCCGGTTATCACGAAGAAGCTTGTCGGCCACGTGGACAATTCCGCGTACCCCCTGATCTCCGTCGATATCCAACTGGCGCTCACGGTTCCCGCGAATGCCGGGGGACCTGTACCGGTGATGATGGAGTTTGGCTTAAGCCCCGAGGTTCTGGCGGCGATCAAGAAACGGTTTACGGACGAGCAGTGGGCAAAGATGATGGGCACCGGACCAAATTGGCAACAACAAGTGCTCGCGAGGGGATGGGGCTACGCCATTCTGATTCCCACCACGGTGCAGGCCGATACCGGCGAAGGCCTGACGCAGGGCATCATCGGCCTGGTCAACAAAGGACAACCCCGCAAACTCGATGATTGGGGAGCGCTGCGCGCATGGGCCTGGGGAGCCAGCCGCGCTCTTGACTATTTTGAAACGGACAAATCCGTGGACGCAAAACAAATCGGTATTGAAGGTCTCTCGCGCTACGGAAAAGCGGCTCTGGTCGCTATGGCCTACGAGCCGCGATTTGCCATCGGTCTCATTGGCTCCTCCGGAGAGGGCGGCGCGAAGATTCTTCGCCGCCAGTTCGGGGAACAGGTGGAGAACGTGGCGTCCACTTCGGAATACCACTGGATGGCCGGCAACTTCCTGAGATATGCGGGCCCGCTTACGCCCAACGATCTTCCCGTGGATGCGCACGAACTCATCGCGCTGTGCGCGCCGCGCCCCGTATTTGTCAGCAGCGGCTCGCAGCAGGTCGAAGGGGGATGGGTGGATGCAAAGGGCATGTTCTTGGGCGCCGTGGGCGCGGGGCCCGTTTATAGACTGTTGGGCAAGAAAGATCTGGGCACTAGCGAGTTCCCGCCGACGGAAACGGCGCTGATCGATGGCGACATCGCTTTTCGTCAGCATGCGGCGGGACACACCACCGGCCCGAATTGGCCGGCCTTTCTGGTGTTTGCTGACCGCTACATCAAGGGACCGGGCGTCGCCGCAACGCCCGGGAAGAAGTGAGTTACATGGCAAAGCGCGATGCCGCGGGCCCGGAATTCACGCCGAAGGCTTCGGAGTGCGTCTTTACCTTCCGGCCTTTGCCGCTGCTTGCAGTTCGTGGGCCCGGGCAATGAGTTTCTTCAACTTGCCTTCGATTGAAGCGTCGCCGATATGCTCATCCTGAAGAACGCCGTCGGCGTCGATGGTGAACGTGTGCGGGATGGCGTTCACGCCGAACATTCTGGAAATTGGCCCCGTAAAGCCCCCATCGCAGTATTGTGGCCAGGTCATTTCGTTCTTCGCCACGAACTCCTTCCACTTTTGCCTGTCGCCGTCCAGGCTGATGCTCAGAATCACCAGCGGCTCGCCTTCAAATTTCTTGGCCACTTTTTGAATGTGCGGAAGCGCCTCGCGGCAGGGGGTGCACCAGGTGGCCCAAAAATCGACGAGGACCACTTTGCCCTGCAAATCGTCCATGGACATTCGCTTGCCGTCCAGAGTGGTGATCGCAAATGCCGGTGCCATCCTCGCGCGCACCAATTCGGGGTGGTCGATAAACCGCAGGGCGCGCTGGCGCAAGGGATCGCCGGCGGGCTTCAACTTCACGCACTTTTCAAACTGGGCCTTGGCGGCATCGTCCTGGTGAAGATAAGCGAGCACCCGTCCGTCCAGGTATAGCGCGTCCGGGAAGTTTGGATAGGCGGCAAGCGCTTTTGTGACCTCGTCGTGCGCGCGAGAGAACAAGTCTTCCTTGTGTCTTTGTACCCCTTCGTAGAACAGAACATAGGCGACCTGGTAATGCGCCACCGCCGTCGCTTCCGTCCCCTGAGCTTCGCCCAACATCTCTTCCGCGGCTAGGGAGGCCATCTTCCAGTCCTCATGCTTTATGCCGAGCTTGATCATCTGCTTCTGGCAGGCCAGGCAGTGCCCGCCGTCCTGCTTATCGGCTTTCTTGAATTTGTCCAACGCCGACTCTTCGTTTTTCTGGTGCAGTTCCTCGAGTGCCTGCTTGTAGGTTTTTTGCGCCTTTTCGTCTTTCGGGCCTTCGCTGGATTCCTGGGCAAACACGGGGACGAGCATACAGCTCAATGCGAGTACGGCAAGGCGGGACTTCATAAGGAGGCTCCGGACTGCTTGCCTTATTGGCGAGGAGCGAAGGTCTGGAAGTAGCTTAGCGCCGAACACAACCGTTTGCACCTGATTCTAGGGAGACAAATCGATGTTATACATGGGAGTTTGGCCGCCGTGCCCGTATGAGAGAATTCCGCGAGCGTTGCGCCACGCGTGGAAACGAGGGCAGCATGGCACACTTATTGCCGACCATCGAGGAAGTCAAACGCGCCGCGGATTCGGTCTACCGCGTAATGCAGCCGACGCCACAGTATTGCTGGCCACTGCTCTGCGAGCGGCTGGGTGCCGAGGTCTGGGTGAAGCACGAGAATCAGACGCCAACGGGATCGTTCAAGGCGCGCACGGCGGTGGTCTACGTCGAGGAACAGATGAAGCGTGAACCGGGAACCCGCGGGCTGGTTGCGGCCACGCGGGGAAATCACGGGCAGTCCGTGGCGTTGGCGGCGAAGCGGTTTGGGTTGCCGGCTGTCATCGTGGTTCCTTACGGGAACAGCCTTGAGAAGAACGCCGCGATGCGCGCGCAGGGGGCGCGCTTGATTGAACACGGGCACGACTACCAGTCGTCCCGCGAGCACGCCGCACTTTTGGAGGCGGAACTGGGCTACCACTTTGTTCCGCCCTACCACCGCGACATTGTGGCTGGTGTCGCGACCTATTGGCTGGAATTGTTCACCGCTCTGGCGGACATAGATGTGGCTTACGTTCCCATCGGGATGGGGTCGGGCATATGCTCGGGGGTTGCGGTCCGCAATGGGCTAGGATTGAAGACGAAAATCGTAGGAGTGGTCTCGGAGCTTGCCCCGACGTATGCGCTCTCGTTTGAGCAGAGAAAATGCGTGGAAGCGCCGGCGCTGACGAAGCTTGCCGATGGCCTGGCTTGCCGCAAACCGGAAGAGGGGCCCTTGGAGTTGATGTTGGCAAATGTCGAGCGTGTGGTGCGCGTGTCCGAAGCGGAAGTGGTGGAAGCGATGCGGAACATGTACACGGCCACGCATAACGTCGTCGAAGGCGCGGGGGCAGCGGCGCTGGCCGCCGCCTCGAAGGAAGCGGAGAAACTGCGCGGCAAGCGCGTGGCGCTGATCGCCACCGGCGCCAATGTGGATCACGACGTCTTTGCGCGCGTCCTGAACGGCAATTGGCACTGACCTGGCGCTTTCCAAGTCAGTCACTGAGCAACGTTGTGTAGCCGCCGCCATTGGCTGGCGGGCATCTTCTCGCTTTCTCTGGAACACGTTTCCCATTACAGTCTACGGAGAAAAATCGCGGAGGCAGCCACATCATGGCGCACGAAGACGCCGCAAAATCGGGCAGCGGATCGAAGCTGGTGATTCGCAATATCGGGCTTTTGTTGAGCGGCGATCTGGCGAAGCCGATTCTCGATGCCGATGCAATCGTCGTGCAAGAGGGCCGGATCAACGCTATCGGCAAAGAAAAGGAGCTCGATTGCGAAGGCGCGACAAGCATCATCGACGCGAACGGCGCGGCGCTTGCACCCGGGTTGATCGATAGCCATGTACATCCCGTCGCGGGTGATTGGACCCCGCGACAGAACCAGTTGGGCTGGATCGATAGCTGCCTGCACGGCGGCGTGACCACCATGATTTCCGCCGGCGAAGTACACATGCCTGGCCGCCCGAAAGACATTGTCGGCTTGAAGGCGCTGGCCATCACCGCGCAGCGTTCGTTTGCGGCGCTGCGACCGAGTGGCGTGAAAGTGTTTGCCGGCGCGCCGGTGATCGAACACGGAATGGTGGAGGAAGACTTCAAGTCGCTTGCCGAAGCCGGCGTGAGGCTGTTGGGCGAAGTCGGGCTGGGCAGCGTGAAAGACGGTCCGACCGCGAGGCAGATGGTGGCCTGGGCGAGAAAGCACGGGATTCAGAGCACGATTCATACAGGCGGGCCATCGATTCCGGGGTCGAGCCTGATTGATAAGGATGTTGTACTGGCGGCCGATGCGGACGTGATCGGCCACGTCAACGGCGGCCATACGGCGCTGCCGGACGCGCAGATTCGCGCGCTGTGCGAAGAGTCCTCGCGGGCGCTGGAGATCGTGCACAACGGAAATGAGCGGGCGGCGCTGTTTGCACTGCGCACGGCGAAAGAGAGCAAGCAGTTGCATCGCGTGATTCTTGGCACGGACGCGCCGGCGGGGTCGGGTGTGCAACCGCTGGGAATTCTTCGCGTGATTGCGGCGTTGTCTTCGCTCGGCGAGTTGCCCGCGGAGATCGTCTTCTGTTTCGCTACGGGGAATACCGCACGAATGCGAAAGCTCGATAGTGGCTTAATCGAGGCGGGGCGCGCGGCAGATTTTGTGTTTATGGAGGCGGCGCAGCACTCGGCGGGGAAAACGCTCCTCGAAAGCGTGCGCCTGGGCGATTTGCCGGGAATTGGAATGACGATGATCGACGGCGTGGTGCGCAGCGAGCGCAGCCGGAACACGCCCCCGGCAACGCGCGTGCCTAGAATAGTGAAGTAAATGAGCCAGCCGCAGAGACACCGAGGGCACAGAGAAGAGAACTTTCCTTCTATTTCCTCCATCTCTGTGTGCTCCGTGTCTTCGCGGCGGCTTGTTCAATTCAACGCAAGCCGTCTTCGCCCTTGATTTGGTCTTTGGTCAGGCCGCCGACGCGCGGAAGCGGCCGCCCGCTGTCGGTTACCGCGACGGCGACGAGGATTTCGTTGGCGCGTGGCGCGTCGTTCACGCGGATTTCCATGCCGTCGAAGTGACTGCGTACGAATGCGGCATCCTTGTGCCCAAGCGGGATGTCGAGCGCCACGCCGGGCCCTCCGCGTTTCTTGGAGGACGGGATCAGCGCGGCTCCTTTGCCGAGAACTTTCCGGACCGGCGCACCGAGTTTTGGGTGAAGAATCGCGGCGGCGTGTTCGAGTTCCGCGTTTTCGCCGACAGCCGCAGCCTTGCCGTAGCTCTCCGCCGAAGGCCCGGCGATGCCAAGCGCGGCGACGGCTCGCTTGGCGAGAAGCTCGCCGAGCTCCTCGCCCATGTCCATGAGTTCGGTGAGGTCGTCGACGTAGCGCCCTGCGAAGGGATTTTCGATCACGGCCGCGGCGGCGGCACGGCGCGTAGGCGGAGCGACGGCCTTACCCATTTCGGTGTGCGTTTCCTCGACAAAGGTGACGATCTTTCGAATCTTTGCTTTCATCGCAGCCCGTCCTCGCCCTTGATTTCGGAAGCCTTCAACCCGCCCACGCGCGCATGCACACGCGGGCCCGTGGTCATCACCAGCGCCAGGAGAATTTCGTCCGCTCGCGGAGCGTCGGCGATGCCCAATTCCATGGCGTCGAAGTGGCTGCGCACGTAGGAGGCGTTGATGTGCGTGATGGGCACATCGAGACGCGTGCCGGGCCCGCCGACTTTCTTCGTCGAGGGCACGATGGCTTTCGCGCCCCCCAGCACCTCGCGCATGGCGTAGCCGCCGGGAACATGCCAAAGCGCGCCGTGCTCGAGTTCGCCCGCCTGCCCCACGATCGCGCCCTTGCCGTAACCTTCTACGGCCTTCGGATCACCGCCGAGCGCGGTGACGAGAGATTTAGCCATCTCCAGCCCGAGCGGATTCAAATCTTCCATGAAGCCCGCGATTTCCGGAACGAATCTCCCAGCGAACGGATTGTGAATGACCGCCAGGGCCGCGGCGCGTCGTTGGGGCACCGCCGCAGCAGGTCCGCCTTCGTGATAAACCTCTTCGACAATCACCACCCGCTTGCGTACGCGAACCTCAAACATGCTGTGGGCTCCTTGCTGGAATCTTGGCTGGCAGGGCGGCGCCACTTGCGGACGGCCTCCGAAGGCCGTCCCTACATCGGCTACGCGAGGCCGCTTGCCGTCCTCGAACTATCCGGACATGTTCTTGCAGATTCAGCGCCGCCGCATAAATCAGACCGCGCGCGCGAAGCGCCTCGGCAACCTTTGCGCCCGAGCGAAGTGCATTTTCGATTTCGGGAGGGGAAAGATGTCCCACGTCCCGCGTGACCGGGATTTCGCGAAGATCGGAATCCGGCACGATCTCGCGAGCGGGAACCCGCGTGACCGCCGGATGGCCCGGGAGATCGACGGCGTTGGCGATGATTGTCGCGGCGGCATCGGCTTGCGATGCGCTTGCCGCAAGAACAGTGACGGCATCGGCGATGCCGAGCGAAAAGCTGCGTCCGCGCCAGCCGCTGGTCGCGATGCCACGGACAGGAGTCCCGGAGGAAATTTCGATCGAGCCGAAAAGTGAAGGGCGGTCGGGGCGCACTACCATGCCGACCCTGTAGCTCTGGCCGCGCGCGAGATGCAATGCGATGTCGCCTCCATTGTTCACGTGGGCGCGGTCCAGCTCGGCCGCGTCGGTCATCGCGGCCAGCACCGCTTCGGCCACGGCGCCCGCCACGGCAGCCATGGGCGTGATGAAGCAGGGCTCGCGATAAGGATCGACCGCATCCGCCATGCACTGTGCAACGGCGCCCCGCGGGCGAGACAAAGCGCACGAAGCTGGCCTTCGCAGCAGCGGCAACTCGGCGCAAAGCTCGTCGAGAATCGTGACGAATCTCCGCGCCGCCGCTTCATAGGCGTGCCGGATCTCGTCGCGCGCGCCGCCGGCTTCCACGATCAGGTCGATTGGCCCGTCGCTCAGATGGAGCCGGCGGCCATCGGGCAAAAGACGGATTGTGGCCGGTTCCCTCATGTGCGCGGCTCGCTTTCAGGCGGCTTCAGCGGCCAGGGATTTTCCGGCAGGGAAGTGATCTGTCGCCGGCGCTCTTTCTCGCGCAGCACCTCTTCCAGCGGCCGTATGGAATCGACATGCCCGCCGAGCGCCGCGTAATCCGCCTTTTTCAACGTGAACTCGATCGGCGCCACGAGCGCTGGCGTAGGCACATACCCGAACGCGTTTTCCGGCATTCGCGAGACGTCCACCATAAACGTGATCCCGCCGCCGGGCCAGATGTACGCCGGCGCGCCGCCGCAGGTGACGCGGGTGAGGCTTCGCTTTACCGAATTTGTCAGCTTCACTGGATTCTGTGTCACTCCCGCGCGCAGCGACCCGCCGGCACCCGCCATGAAGAGGACGGTAGTGAGCGCCGGCTCGCAATTTTCGCGAATGCGGGCGACGGATTCTCTCAACAGTTCGGGGAGTTCCTTTTCGATAGGGTGCAGAGCCTCGTCGAGTTCGTAATAGGCAAAGTGCTCGCCGGTGGTGCTGACCATCAACAACCGCAAATGTGGCCATGCCACCTTCGCGTTGAACGTTTTCAGGATCGTGAGCGGATCGGAGATGTTCGTGCCGCCCCAACCCGTGCCGGGCTGCGCAACCTGAAAATAACGCCCCGGCGTCGAGCGCCGCCCGTGAATCGCGATACCGGTTTCGGCCACGCCGAGCATTTTTCCCGCCTGATGCTCGGAGAGGACGCCGGTAATGTGATCGTCCACGACCACCACTTCATCCACCTTGCCGAACCATTGCTTCGCGAACATGCCAATGGCCGCCGAACCGCAGCCGACGCGCATGCGTTCTTCCTGCTGGCCGTTCACCAAGGGCGCCCGCCCCGCGGCTACGCTGATGCGCGCACCGTCGTCGATCTTCAGCGCCACCTCTCTGCCATTGCACAAATCGAGCAGCGTCTCGCAGGTCACGCGACCTTCGCTCTTTGTGCCGCCCGTCAAATGATGCACGCCGCCGATCGAGAGCATCTGTGATCCGTACTCCGCCGTAGTAACATGCCCGACCGGCTCGCCCTGGGCGCGCACCAGGTTCCGCTCCGGGCCCAGGTAGCGGTCCGTATCGATCTTCAGCTTTACGCCGCAATAGCTGAAGATGCCTTCGGTGACTACGGTGACCATGTCGACGCCTTCGACTTCCGACGACACGATGAACGGCGCGGGTTTGTAGTCGGGGTACGTCGTACCGGCGCCGATGGCGGTCACGAAGGTCTCGCGCGA